>LLEK01000010.1_pt1 | contig 51749 bp, 48 predicted proteins | sample 595821 | NCBI WGS metagenome assembly LLEK01 (sample SAMN02919311, study PRJNA255460) | bioreactor metagenome | biome: chemostat; feature: culture 2011_25.1; material: sediment; isolation source: day79 25degC chemostat 2011 inoculated with Wadden Sea sediment taken from... | place: Germany: Bremen ...
ATTAAATCTCTTAACAACAAGTTAGATTTTGATTTTAATACAGACGATATTCAAGTCCTTGAGCATATAATGCTTAGATTTAAAGTTTACAATACTTTATATGAAATTAATAAAGATATCAAAATAGAGGAATAAAGTAACTATCTCTAAACTATTTTATAAAAACGTTCTCTTCACAAATTCCACCACGTAATATATTTCCAAATTCATACGAATAATTATTAACAAGTTTATTCCATAATTGCCTCTTATCAATAAACTTTTCTTTTTCCTTATAAAGTTTAAATTCATCAACTGTTATAGACTTAGTATATAATAAAACTTCAACTAATAATGTATCTAACCTATCAAAAATAATATCTCCTAATATGCTCTTTCTATTCTCCTTTTGTGCTACTTCACTTTTAAAAACTTCTTGATTCGCTTTTTCCAAACTACATCTATATTTATACAATATATTATATAACTCTAATAAAGCTTTATTTTTATCATAGTTAAACTTATTAAAAATCAATTCATAATGAAACTTATGTAAATCTTTATAAAATAACTTATAAGTAGTAAGACTTTTTTGACTTATATATTTTTCTAAAAAGCTTAATTCTCTTCCTATGTTTTGAACTGAATATTTATTTACAAAATTATTAGTTTCTTTAATCATAGCATCTCTATCAAAACCACTATATGGCGATATTTTATATAATTCTTCATCTAACTTTTTAGATATATAGCTGTCTGTACCTAGTTCTTTTGTTATTAAATCTTTCATAACTGCTTTAAGTGATATTCCCCAAATAGTATTACTTAACATTGAAAATATAAAAATAAAAACAACTATATAAATGATATGACTTAATGCTTTACTTATTGGAGTTAAAAATTTTAAAATATTTTCCTTTTTTATTTCTTGAGACATAGTGCTTCCTTTATAATAATCAATAAAACTATATCTAAAAAAATCAAAAAATTGCTAAAAGCAAATTTACATGCTTAAATGCCTCAACCATAGTCCTAGTCGGTAATTTATATATATAAAAACGAGCTATGCCCCCTTTATTTTACTTTTTTCTTTTGCTAGAATAGTACTTATGAAGAATGATATAGATTATGAACTATTAGAAGAAAAGCTCAAACAAACCCCTATTCCTAACCCAAAGGTTTTCTATAGTCAAAAAAAAGGGAGAAATAAACTTAACTCTAAATCAGTTGTAATAAGAAATATACTCCGTAAAGAGAAAGTAATAAAAGATGGAAAAGTTGAACTCCAAGTAAAAACTTTCAATGCTGAATCAGTAAAAAATGCTTTATACTATATCGACAAAGAAGCAGAGTATTTAAAAAATGATAACGATAATATCGTAAGTGTGAATGATATTTTAAAAGAATGGGATAAATCATTATCCAAAGATAAAAATCATTCAGAAGCATTACATTATGTATTTTCAATAGATGAATATAAAAATTCAAAAAACTATGAAGCATTAGAAAGAAGTGTAAGAGATACACTCTCCCTTTTTTTTAGTGAGTATAAATATGCTTATGCCATTCATAAACATCAAAACAAACCTCACGTTCATGTAATTATAAACAAACATAATATTCATACAAATAGAAAATTTACATTTAAAAATAGTGTTGAACGAAAAAACTTTTTTTATGATATGAGAGAAAATTTTAAAGACAATTTAAACAACTATAATGAAAACTTTAATTATAAAAACTACCATAGAGTTGAAAAAAATCTTGTTCACCTTATGATGAAAGATGAGCTTAAATTAATGACTATGAAAAACAACTTTATCAAAGAAGTTAAAAATGATACTAAAAAAGATATTAGTGTACTCAAAGATTTTCATAATCAAATTGAAGCTACTAGAAAAATCAACTTTGAAAAATTAGAATTTACTACAAATCCACAAAAAGCATTAAAAAATATCAATAAAACTTTACAAAAAGATTCTAAACTCGATAAACAAGCTCAAAGAGCAATGAATACAATTAAGCTCAAAAATATTTTTGCTTCTAATCTTGATGAACTTACAAAAAGCGATAGCCTTATTGACTTTCAAAATCATATAAACTATTTTGAATCTTCAGCTCAAAAAAGAATGATGAGCTTGAGACAATACAAAAAGTTTGATGATATAAGAAGAGGATTTAATCAATTTAAATTTGACTATGATAAAGAATTTAAAAATAAAGTTTTTATAGATGATAAAGAAAACATAAAATTTTTAAGTACTCGTACTAATTCTTGGCATATAGATAGACAATTAAAATTAATCGGTAACAGAAAACTAGAGTATGCAAAGCTTTATAATAATATGGATAAAGAAGTATTACAACAATTAGATAAAAACTATACTAACATGATAGATTTATTTAAAGCTAGAGCTAATCATGTTAATGTTCTTATAAAAGATTATGAATCACAATTGAAATATGAAAATAATACTAAAAAATATCAATCTATAGAAAAATCAATTAAAACCCTAAAAAATGAACTAAAATTTGTAGAGCATATTCAATCAAAACAAGATTTAATAAATTTAAGTAAACAAGATCATAAAAAATTTGTTCATGAATTTATAAATAGAGCCGATAAGGTTACTATTCAAAAAAGTGCCTTTACAATTAATAAATTAATAATAGAAGCCGAACACCACAAAACAAATAGTTCATTATCCTTAGATGATAAAAAACAACTTGATGAAAGTATTGAAAAATTACATAAAGTAATTAAAGCTAGAAAATCTAAAGTATTTAATAATATTGAAACAATAACAAATAAAATATTAAATGAAAAAGATAATGAAAAGAAAGAAAAGTTAAAAGAAGACATTCATTACTTTAAAAAAGAGTATGACTTTGTTAAAGAGAATTATAAAAAAGATACTGTAAATCAAAGTAATAAGGAAAAAGATATAGAAAGATAATGATATTCTCCCTTTTTTATAATTTCTATAAAGTTAATTTCTTAAATCTGATAAGTATAAAAATTTTAGTTGCTTTTCCAATCTAATAATTGAAAGTTCAGCATTTTTGATTTGAGATTCAGTAAAGCTATGTCTAAAACGAATCATCTCCTCTAGTTTTTGCTCTGCTTTTTTTAAATCTTTTTGTAATTGATTGAGTTCATTATAAAAACTTGCTTGTCTCTGTAAAATAACTGTTCTTTTCCCTAATTCATCTAATTTAACTTTACATAACTTTAAGGATTCATTTAAATACTCACTTTTAGACTTTAGATTTGAGTTTTCTTTAAGTAACACCGTATATTCTTTTAGCTGCTTATTAAGATACTCTATATCTGTATGTGCTTTTATCAATTTTCTTTCTTGATTGATATATTCTTTTGAAGTTTTTATATTTAATGAACTGTTTTTTAGATTAGTAGATAATATGATATTTTCTTTTTCTAACGGTTTAATAATGAATGTTTCAGTAGCCCAATATATCGCTAAGCCAAAAGTAAAAGAAGTACCAAATAAAGAAACAATTTGATTTTTAGATATAAAGTTCATATAAAAGTCCTAAAATAAGTTTTTAATATTCTAACTCAAAATTACTATATTTAGAAATTTATATTAAGTTTTTTTATTAAAATATTAAGCCGATATTTGTAAAGTCTCAACTTCATCAAGATTAAGTGATTTACTTGCAATCCAAAGACTATGTTTATCTTGCATTGCAAGCCAACTTTCTGGTGTTCTTCCAAGTGTTTTTGAAAGTCTTAGTGCCATTTCAGGTGTTAAAGTACTTTTGCCCTGTACTAATCTATTTAAAGTTGATGGAGACACATTAAGTTTTAAAGCTACAGTTCTCTCACTTATATCTAATTCATCAAGATATACCTCTTTTATAAATTCTCCTGGGTGTGGTGGGTTATACATTTTCATTAGTGATAGTCCTCATAATTTACTATATATACGTCTCCATTTTCAAAACGGAACGTTATTCTCCAGTTCCCGCTAATTTTAACAGACCATGTTCCTTCTCTATTCCCTTGTAAAGGATGGAGGTTAAACCCAGGCAGTTGCAAATCTTCAATTTCTTGTGCAGAATCTAAAGCTGTTAATCTCATTCTTATCTTCTTTATATGAGAAGATTGAATACCTTTGGTACTACCTGTTTCATAGAATAACTGTAGACCTTTATGTTTAAACGATTTAATCATAAAAGTATTATACCATAAATTGCGCGATATGCAACACTAATGAAAATATTTTTTTATATTATCAAATATATACTACTTTCGGAGGTTCCCATTTTAGTCCCCATAATTTTAGTTAAGGAGTATATTTTGATAGAAATATTATTTAAAAAAACCTTGTTTGTTTCTATCTTTTTAAGAAATCATAAGAAGAGTTGTATCTTCGTAATATACCCTTATTTGCACTTTATAATCCCTCTAATTTAATATATTTATCAATAATTTAATATATAAAGGGGTCTCCAAACAGTCCCCTAAATCTTTAAAATTTAAACTATTTAGTCAAAATTAGTATTATTGACTGATAATTTAAATTCATTATATAAATTAATATTTATCATCATTATATCATTAAAATATAAATTAATATTATTACTATACTCTGCATTAATCCTATAATTTTTTTTAAAATTATTATATTTATTAAGATTAAAATTTTTATTAAAATCCCATAATAGACCTACCACTTAAGTACTATTTAGTAAAGCAACTATAAAAAGACTTGTTGTATAGTTTATTACTATCTTATAAAATAAAGCTAACTTTTAAGAAGGATTTATAATGCTTGATAAAGATTTTTTAAAAAAATTGACAATACTATATGTGGAAGATGAAGATATTGCTAGAGAACAATTTGGTAAACAACTAAAACGTTTATTCAAAAATGTTATTTTAGGATGTAATGGAGAAGATGGATACAATAAATTTCAAGAGGCAAAATCTAGTTCTGAACCAATTGATTTAATTTTAAGTGATATTAATATGCCTAAAATGAATGGCTTAGAGATGTTAGAAAAAATACGAGAAATAGATGAAGATGTTCCTGTGATGTATACAACAGCTAGAACTGAAATTGAATACATACAAAGAGCTATTGAACTAAATGTTCACCATTATGCATTAAAGCCTATTAATTTGGATGATATTATTATACGAATACAAAAGGTTTGTGAAAAACAATATTATCAAATGGTTATTAACTCTAAAAACAATGAGTTAAAAAACTATTTAACAATTATCAATAGTGTTGCAGCAATATTAAAAATTAATGAAGAGGGTGAAATCACTTTTATTAATAATTTATTATGTGAACTTTTTAATCAAGAGAAAGAAGATCTAGTAGGAAAAAACTTTACCTCTTTATTTCATTCTGACGTACCAAGTACATTTTCAGATGAAATTTTAACAAAAGTTTCAAATAATGAAACTTGGAAAGGTGATATTAAATATGAAGATCACTCAAAAGAAGCATTTTTTATCAGAAGTACAATTTTTAAACTTGTAAAAGATGATGGAGTTGATGAATATATAAGTATTGGATTTTTATCAACACAAGAAGTTGAAAAACAACGAGAATTTCGTAAAAATGTTTTAGTTAGTATTTCCAATAAAAGCAAAGAAGCTTCCAAAACAAAAAATGATGTAGAATCTTTACGTTTAGAGAATAAAAGACTTCAAGAAAGATATGACTTTTTTAATACTGAAATTGACAAATACAAAGACAAAATAGCCCTTCATAAAAATCAAATTGATTATTATGAAAAAAAGCTTTCTTTAAAAGATGAAGATAGTGAGAAAAAAGTCGCATTAAGAAATCAAGTAAAAACTGATTTAGAAAACTCTTTAGAAAAAGTAAAAAGGGAAAAAAGAATGCTTTCAACTCAAAATAGTAAATTAGAAGAAGAAAGCCTAGAAAATATAAAAGAACTAGAAAAGTTAAAACATACTATCAATCAAAAAGATAAACGTCTTGAAGCCATTTCAGAGATACTAGAACATCGTGAATCACAAATTAGAAAACTAGACCCAGATCTATTAACCTAAAAACTAATCTTTTTTAGCTTTTAGGACAATTATAAACTTAAGACCTTTTTGGGAATTTTGAATTTTTAATTTTCCTGAAAAACTATTTTGTATTACAAGCTTTACCATATAAAGACCTGTTCCTGTTCCGTATGACTTAGTTGTAAAATATGGATCAAATATTTTTTCAATATTCTCTTCTTTTATTCCACCTGCATTATCTTCAAAAATAACAACACTATATTCACCTTTATTTAAAGTGGTAATATAAATTTGTCTATCTTTAATTTCTTTTTCATTAAAAGCATCTTTAGCATTGGTTATAAGATTCAAAAAAACTTGCTGTAATTCACTCTCAACTCCATAAACATTTTCATCACCAATAGTTGTATGTACTGTTATGTTATTATTTTCCATCTGTTTATCAAGTAATTGTAGTGTTTTACCAAAAGCATCTTTTAGACTAAAAACTTTTTTTTGTTTGTGAGGATTGAAGAAGTCCATAAAACCATTGATAGTTTCAGTCATAAATGTTATTTGTTCTTGTGTATCATTATTGAATTTTTCAACAAAAGCATCATCTATCTCATTATGCTCATAAGAATCTTTAACATCATTACAATATAAAGACATAATATTTAAAGGTTGTTTTAATTGATGTGAAATAACACCTATCATTTCACCCATTGTTGCCATTTTAGATTGATGAACTAAGATTTCATCTTTTTTAGTAATCTCTTCTTGTGTTTGTTTACTAGATTCAAATAGATCAATATAAACTTTTAGTTTTGCTGTTAATAAAGTATCATCAATTGGTTTAGATATATACTCAATAGCACCTAGATTAAATCCCCTTTGTTGATACTCATCTTTATCATATATACCTGTAATAAAAATAATAGGTATATCCTTTGTTTTCTCAATACCTTTAAGATATTCTGCAAATTCAAAACCATCAATTTCTGGCATTTGAATATCACTTAAAATAAGGTCAATATTATTATCCATCACAAGAGGCATAGCTTCTTGAGCACTTAATGCTGAGTAAATATCAACATCAAAGCTATCTTCAATTATCATTTTTAATGAATAAATATTTTCTTCTATATCATCAACAAGTAAAATACTAAATTTGCTCATAGTTTTCCTTTTATGTAGTAAGTTTGCAAGTTATATCCTCTGCATTAAAAGGCTTTTTAATTTTTTGGATAATTTTTTCATCTTCAAGAGTATCTAACTCTTTTTCATAAATTAAAATAAATTTGATTGATAATTTATGTACAATTTTTTCTAAATTTGTTTTATCTACAAGAGAAGTATCTATAATAGCTAGATCAATATCTTTATTATTTTTATATTCATCTAAAAAGTTATTCATACTATTTGATTGTATTACAGTATGTGCTTTTTTAAGTTCAATAGTAAGCTTAATAAAATTAACTGGGTCATTATTAAGTACTAAAATATTTTCTACTTTATTTCCATTTTTATTCTTAATAGATGCCATTTTATCTTCAGACTCAGTCTCAATTTTAGTTTTAGTAGGAGTGATTTTATCTTCTATTTTAGTTTCAATAGATTCAACTTTATTTTCTGTAGATTCTTTTGTTTCTATTGTATTATTAGTAGTTATATTAGATTGAATAGGAGCTTCAATAGATGATATATTAGGAATCTTTTCATTTAAATCTACTTTATCACTATTTTTAGCTATTGTAACTTTAAAAATTGTTCCTTCATTTTCTTTACTTTTTACTTGTACATCTCCCCCTAATAGCTGTGATAATTCTTTACATATAGCTAACCCTAAACCTGTTCCTCCATAGTTTCTAGTAGTACTTTCATCAACTTGTTTAAATCTATCAAAAATATTTTCTAACTTATCTTGAGGAATCCCTATACCATTATCTCTAACAATAATTTCTACTTTATCTTGTGCATTTTTAACAATAAGCTTTACAGTTCCATTTTGTGCAAATTTAATAGCATTACTCAATAGATTTTTAACAACTTGTTTGATTCGTTGTTCATCACTATAAATATATCCAATATTACTATCATATTCAAAAATAAACTCTACACCTTTTGCTTTCATTTGTGCTTCAAACATCCCTTTTATTTTTTCCATTGTTGACTCAAAATCTAAGGTTTCATTTAAAAGTTGAATTTCACCCGCTTCAAGTTTAGAAACATCTAAAACATCATTGATTAAAAAGAGTAAATCATTTCCACAATTATTAATAATCGTAAGGTTTTTAATTTGTTCTTCATTTAAAAGTTTTTTAGTATTTTTCATCATAATAGAACTAATAACATTGATAGAATTTAAAGGAGTTTTTAACTCATGACTCATATTTGCCAAAAAATCATCTTTTGATTTATTTGCAGCGATAAGTTCATTTTTTTGTTCATTAAGTTCTTTTGCAAAACCTTTTAATCGATCACGTCTTTGATTTAAATCAATCTGCATTTTGTTCATTGATTTTGAAAGAGTACCAATCTCATCTTTACGTTCTTGAAATGGAATTTCTGTTTCTTTACTTTTCCCAATATCAGTAGCTACCGCAGCAAGTTTAGTTAATACTTTGGTTAATCGATTACCGATGAAATACGATAAATAAATTGAAATAAGAATCTCTACTAAAATGATATATATTGTATTTCTTTTACTTTTATTGATAAAACGAAAGTTATCAGATGTATCAAAAATAACATAAAGAGAACCTAACTCAATATTCTCTTCTTTAATCTGTTTCGATCTTATTTCATAAGTATGATCAGGAAGTGATATAGTTTGACTATCTTTTATTAAAATTAAATCTTCTGGCTTTATAAGTTCAAAGTTATATGCTTTGGATATTACTTTATTTTCTTTATCTAAAACAACAACAGAATCAATATACTCTAATTTTGTTGTATTAGTAACTAAATTATCAAGACTAGCTATATCATAAATACTAATAGGTACTCGAATCATTTGTTCTAAAAATGACATATTCGAGTTAATTTTTTGTTTAATTAATTGCTCCGAGGAATTAGCAATAGTAATAAAGTTCATCGTTACAATTAATACAATAAAGAATACCTCCAATAAAACAAAGGAGATAATAAACCTATATTTAAATGACATAAAAAAATTCCCTATTTTACCTCAATACTTTATTTCACTTTAATACTTTTAATAATTTCAAATTCTTTAGTGTCAGTTCTTCTAAAATCTTTAATACTAAGAATTTTCTTTAAATCTTTTGGCATATTTAAAAAAGCTTTTTCTATTTTCATAACATCAGCTTTACTAACTCTTGGGTGATAAGCTATAGGGTGACTTGGATAAGGTTTTGTTTTATATACAATATGTAGTTTATCTTTATCGTTTTTATCCACAAAGTTATTAAATGTACGGATAATTCCACCACCTAAAAACCCAATCTCTCTTGATATACCTTTATAAACTGAATCATGAGAATTTACATATAAAACTTTCCCTTGTTTGTCAATATCAAAACCAAGCTCTTGTTTAAATTCAAATTTTTGTAAAAGTGTTGCAGCAAAAGCATTTGGTGCAGGAAATAAAAATGTTTTATTTTCAAGATTTTTAACACTAAAGTCAACTTTAGGTTCTTTCGCAAGTAAAATTCCAACGATATTCTTTTTAGCTCTAATAAAAGCTTCATATTTTTGAGCCTCATTTGCTACAACAAAATGATAAGGATTCATATACGAAATATCATAACTTCCTGCATAAAGTTTTTTTTCAAATTTTGGAATAGATTGTTCAGTTTTAAAAATAACTTTTATACCAGTTTCTTTTTCTAAGTAATTAGTTATAGCAATCCATTTTTTTGCTAACTTTAATGGACTTTGTTGTGGTACAACTCCTAGTGTAAGTTCAGTTCCAAAAGAATATATTCCTATAAGTAACAGTAGAGAGATTTTTTTTAACATGATTGTTCCTTTGTTTTATAGTTGGTTGCCAACATATAATTTAAGCACCAAAGGGGGTGATTAAATAACGTATTAATATATTATTTTGTAGTTTGGCTTAATAAAAAATCAGAATCATTCAAAATATCTTATATATATAAAAAAAAAGGCGTTATATTACTAACTTTATAACATTTGAATATCTCTTATAAAGCCTATACTTATAGGGAAAATAGAAGATAAAAAACTATAGCTAAACTCTCTTTTATATTAAGCTTTTTGCTTAAAAATAGGCATTTAACATATTTAATAAAACATACACTTAATCTAAAATTACCTAAAAATTCGAGACCCTATCAAGACCCACATTAATTATACTTATAAGAGAAATATCATATAATCTATAAAACCTTTAGAAAGAAATTTATTTGGAAAATATAAACACCGAAATAATAGAATCAGAACTAAAACTTGAACGAGCAGAAGATAAGTTCCAGTTATTATTTAAGCTTTCACCTCTTGGTATGGCTATGATTGATCAAGAAACAGGTGAATTTTTAGAAGTAAATGAGTCATTACTAAAAGCTACTGGTTATACAAAAGAGGAATTTATAAATTTAAGTTTTTGGGATATTACTCCTAAAAAATATGAAAAACAAGAACTTAAACAAATGGAACAACTAAATAAAACAGGAAAGTTTGGTCCAAATGAAAAAGAATATATAAAAAAAGATGGCACACTATATCCAATAAGAATAAGTGGCTTTTCAGCCATAGACACCGATGGTAAAAAAGTAGCTTGGGGTTTGATAGAAGATATAACTAAAGAAAAACAAAATGAAACTATTATCACTGATACTAAAAATATATTAGAATACATCACTATTGAAAATTCACTAAAAAAAATATTAGATAGAATTGTTAAACTTGCTCAAAAAAGAGTTCCTAATACAAGATGTTCTGTGTTATTAATAGATGAAACTAAACAATTTTTATTAAATGGTTCTGCTCCTGATTTACCATCTTTTTATAACGATGCAGTAAATGGTATTAAAATTGGAGAAAATATAGGTTCTTGTGGAAGTGCTGCTTTTAAAAAACAAAGGGTTATTGTAGAAGATATTGATACTCATGAAAACTGGCAACCATATTTAGAATTAACAAAAAAAGCAAATCTACATGCTTGTTGGTCAGAACCAATTATATCTTCTACTAACGAAATACTTGGAACTTTTGCTATTTACAATGAAAAACCTATAGCTCCTAGTGATTTTGAACTTCAACTAATTGAAGCATATTCTAGTTTAGCTGCTAAAGCTATAGAAAAAGACAACTATACAAAAAATATAAAAGAAAAAGAACATCAACTTAATCAGTTGTTTAATAATGCACAAAGCGGACTATTATACATTTCACAAAAAAGAGAAGTAATAAGAGCTAATAATCGTTTTGCTACTATTTTAGGTTATGATTCCCCTGAAGAACTAATAGGTATAAGTTTAAGAGAAGTTCATTTAAATCAAGAAAAGTTTATTGAGTTTGGTAAAAATAACTTTGATACGATGATTAGAGAAAAAGAAAGATTTAATATTGAGTATGAATTACGTAGAAAAGATGGGTCACCTGTATGGTGTGAGATGTCTGGTAAAGCATTAGATATAAACACTCCAGCTGATTTGTCAAAAGGTATATTATGGACTATAAATGATATATCTTTAGCAAAAAAATATGAAGAAGATTTAAAAGAAAGCGAACTATTACTTAAAAATATTTTATCAACAATACCTGATATAGTTTGGGTAAAAGATATAAATGGTAAATATTTAGTTTGTAATGAAGAATTTGAAAAACTATTAGATAAAAAAGAAAAAGATATAGTCGGAAAAAGTGATTATGATTTTTTTGATAAAGAGCTTGCTAATTCTTTTAGGAAATATGACTTAAAAGTATTAAATGATAATAAAACATCAACAAATGAAGAGTGGCTTACATATACTAAAGATAAAAGACATATATTATTTGATACAACAAAAAAAGCACTAAAAGATAGAGATGGTAAGTTAATAGGAGTAGTTGGTATTGGACACGATATTACTCAAAGGAAACAAAAAGAAAATGAATTAAAACATTTAAATGATTTAGCAGATTCATTGACTAAATCTCAACAAATATTATTATCTTTATTTGATAAAGGGGAAGCTGTACTATTCAAAGTAAAAAATGATGAAAACTTAACTGTAGAATATGTTTCTTTAAGTTCACAAAAACTATTGGGTTATTCTCAAGATGAATTTATATCAGGTAAAACAAACTATTCATCTTGTATTAAAAGTGAACACTACGATAGAGTTTATACAGAAATCAAGCACTCTATAAAAGAAAACCTTGACTATTTTAAACATGAGCCATATATAATCATAACAAAAGATGGCAATGAAAAGTGGGTATTAGATTATACAGCTACACAAAAAGACTCCAATGGAAATATAACTCACTTTATTGGTTATATTTGGGATATTACAGAATATAAAAAACAAGAAGAGATTATAAACCAACAATCAAAAATGGCTTCAATGGGTGAGATGATTGGAAATATTGCCCATCAATGGAGACAACCTTTATCTGTAATATCAACAGCAGCAACAGGAATAAAACTTCAAAATGAACATAATTTACTAACGGATGATGTTTTAGATGAAACTTGTGATGCTATTAATGACAATGCTCAATTTTTATCAAAAACTATTGATGACTTTAGAAACTTTATAAGAGGAGATTCAAAACCTATTGTTTTTGATTTAAAAAAAGATACTTTAGATTTTTTAAGTATTGTAAACTCTACAATAAAAAATCATCAAATTAACATGGTATTGGATTTAGATGATGATATTAGGATAAATGGTTATCCAAATGAACTAATACAATGTTTTATAAATATATTCAATAATGCAAAAGACGCTCTTATAGAAAATAATGATGATGAAAAATATATGTTTATATCTGAAAAAACTTTTGAAGATAAAATCATAATAAAATTTAAAGATAACGCTGGAGGTATTGATCCAGATATTATAAAAAAAATATTTGATCCATATTTTACTACTAAACACTCTTCAGTAGGTACTGGTCTTGGATTACATATGTCTTATAATATTATAGTTAATAGTTTAAGAGGTTCAATAATAGTTAATAATGTAAGTTATACTCACCAAGGAAAAAAACATAATGGTGCAGAATTTACAATACTAATACCAAATGATATATCATAACTAATAAAGTTAATTTAGTAATCCACTTCCAATTACATTAAAAGATATATTTTCAATATCATCTTCTACTTTCACTCCACCAATAGCACCAACTGGATGTTTTGATATTTTGGCAAGATAAGATATATTTTCTTCTAAGATATTTGTTACATCTTTTGTATTTGTACTACGATAAGCACCTAAACCTATATAATCTAAATCTAGATTATTAGCTTCAAGTATCTCTAATTCATCATGAGTTGATAAACCAATAATTTTATTTGGGTATCTTTTTCTAATAAATTTTATAGCTATATTTTTATCATTACCAGGTAATAATTCAATATCCTCTTGCCCTAAATGTAAACCATCTGCATACTCTAAAAGTTCCAGTTTATCGTTTATAATTATTGGTATATTTGTATTTGATTTTAGAAAAAGTATATTTTCTTTTTGAATATCTATAGAGTTTATTTTATCTCTATATTGAATATAAACTATATTATATTTTTTTAGTATTTCGAGATACTGTTGAAAAGTTATATTAAAACTTTTCAATAACTCAAAATCACATAAAGCATATATCTGCTTTTTAGGCAACATTATCTTTATAAAAAAGTTTTAATAAATCAGATAAAGTAGTTTTCATCTCATTTCTTTGAACAACCATATCTATACTTCCATGTTCAAGTAAAAATTCTGCTTTTTGAAAACCTTCAGGTAAATCCTTACCAATAGTTTGTTTTATAACTCTTGCACCTGCAAAACCTATTAATGCTCCTGGTTCAGCCATAATAATATCACCTAAAAAAGCAAAAGATGCAGATACCCCACCAAATGTTGGATCTGTTAAAATAGATATAAAAGGTAATCCTTGAGTATCAAGTTTTCTAAGTGCTGCACTAGTTTTTGCCATCTGCATTAAAGAAAATGTAGATTCTTGCATTCTAGCACCACCAGAAGCACTGATAATAATAACACCTTGATTTTTTTCCATAGCTCTATTACAAGCACGTACTATTTTTTCACCCTCAACAGAACCTAAAGAACCACCTAAAAATGAAAAATCAAATACTACTAGTTGTACTGGAACATCATTTATAGTACACTCACCACTTACAATCGCAGAAGTTTTACCAGTTTTATGTAAAGCCTCTTCTAATCTTTTTTGATAAGATTTACTATCTACAAACGATAAAGGATCAGTTGGGTGCAGTTCACTATCAAATTCTTTAAAACTATCTTCATCACAAAGTAATTCTATTCTTCTTTTTGCACCAATTCTCATATGAAAGTTACACTTAGGACAAATATGATTTAAGTTTTCAACCTCTTTAAAAAACATTAGAGCTTCACAAGATGGACACTTTACCCAATGGCTTTGATTTTCTATAAACTTAGGGTCGTTTTTTGTTTCTCTTGTTTCTCTAATACTTCTGATTTAATTTTGTTAAAAAATTGTTTTAAATCCATAAATGTACCTTACTATATTTTAATTGCCGTATTTTATCTTAATTCTCTGAACTTTTCAAGTTCATCTAATTGTTCCCAAGGATAATCAGGTTGACCAACTTGACCACGTGCTGCTACATCTGCATAAAGAAATGTATCTGCACTTGGTTTATCAAGATTAAACTTTTTGTTATCCAGTTTGGAGTTAAAGCAAAATTCTCTTCAACAAATGTAGATAAAGCATCATCATCTAAAGATGTATAAGTTCCATAAGTATCAACTGCAACTGAAGTTGGTTTTGCAACACCTATTGCATAAGATAGTTGAACAACTGCTTTTGTTGCAAGACCAGCTGCTACTATATGCTTAGCTATATATCTTGCAGCATATAATCCACTTCTATCAACTTTTGTATAATCTTTAGATGATTGTGCTCCACCACCTATAGGAGAATATCCTCCAAAGCTATCAACAATTAGTTTTCTTCCTGTTAATCCACTATCATGTAAACTTGAATGTGATACATATTTTCCTGTTGGATTAATATGAATAATACACTCATCTTTATTATAAAGATTACTTGGTAATCCAGCTTCATCTATAAGTTTTTGAATTAAAGCTCTAACTGTATCGATATCCATACTTGCAACACAAGGAGCACTTACAACTATAGTATCTATTTTTTGAGGTTGTGATTTTTCAAAGTTTTCTTTACGACCATAATCCATAGTAACTTGAGTTTTAATATCTACTCCAAGTTCACTAGGATTTGCTAAAGCATAGTCATAAACTTTTTGCATAAGCATTCGAGCATATGTAATTGCACTTGGCATATAATATTCAGTTTCACAATCTGCATAACCAAACATAATACCTTGATCTCCAGCACCTGTCTCACCATCTTCTTGATCAACACCTTGATTGATATCAGGAGATTGTCTATTTAAAAGAACTTGTACATCTACCTCTTCAGGGTGAAGACATTCTTGCTTTGTAAAGTATGGATTTCCGTTGTATCCAATTTTAGCTAATGCATCATGTACAATTTGTTTATATTCTTCTGTTGTTACATTTGTATTTGATGTAACTTCACCACCAATAACTACATGCTTACCAGCAACAAATACTTCACTTGCTACTCTTGAAGAACTATCTCCAATAATTAGTTTATCAACTATACTATCAGATATAATATCTGCACATTTATCTGGGTGACCTGGGCTTACTACTTCACTTGTAAATAAGTAGTGTTGTTTTGCGTGTTTGTTTTCCATATTTGTTTTCCATTTCTTTGTTTTCCACGAAAAAAAATTTTTCTCGATCGTTTTCCATCTCTTTGTTTTCCATTTTTCGAGGAAACTTTTTGTTCGTTCCTCACAAAACCGCTATTCGCTAGTTTTCAAGGAAACTTCGCGGAGCTTGTTTTGTTTTCCATACTACTAAGATATAGTTTAGAAAAGTAAAAATTTTAAATTTAAAGTATGTACTTTACATATTCGTAAAAGTTCACAATATTAACTAAACAAAACTGTAAAAAAGATAAAAAATATCTTTTACTCTACAGTTACACTCTTAGCTAAGTTTCTTGGCATATCTACGTCATTACCAAGTCTTATACTTATCTCCATCGATAAAAGTTGAAGAACAACTAACATCTCAAAAAATTCTAACATATAATGATCAGTTTTTGCCGTTTTTATAAAATCATCAGAAAGTTCAAACTCTAAAGGAGATATTGTACAAATTGTACTATCCCTTGCACTAAGTTCTTCTACATTTGATTTGATTTTATCATACAATAAATTTTGAGGCATAAGTGCTATTGTAAAAAGCTCTGGGTCTGCTAATGCTATTGGTCCATGTTTCATCTCACCTGCGGGATAACCTTCAGCATGTAAATAACTTATCTCTTTTAGCTTCAAAGCACCCTCTAAAGCTAATGGGAAAAATACATCACGACCAATAAAGAAAAAACCATGTCCATGAAGATATCTTTTACTAAGTCTTTTACACTTTTCATGTACTTTATCTAAAACTTTAAGTGAACTTGGTACTTCTCTTAAAGTATGTAGTTCTTCAAGTAGTTTAGTGTCATCTATAGTATCTTTATATTTTGCAAAATATAGTGCCATCATCCAAAGTACAACTGCTTGAGTTGAAAATGCTTTTGTACTTGCAACCCCTTTTTCTATACCAGCTCTTGTAAGAATTGTAGCATCTGCGATTCTTGTCATAGATGAATTATCCACATTACAAACTACTATTGACTTTAATCCTGCTTTTTTTGCCATTTTTAAAGCTTCTAAAGTATCTGCTGTTTCACCACTTTGAGAGATAACTATAAAAAGTGTATCATCTTTAAGTAGTGGTTCTTTATATCTAAATTCACTTGCTATTTCTACACTACATCTAACTTTAGATAATCTTTCAAAAAGATAAGAAGCTGTTAAGCCTGCATGATAACTTGTACCACAAGCACATATTTTAATCTCATTGATCCCATCTATAATATTAGCTTCAACTTCATCAAAAATAACTCCATCATCTACAATTCTACCAAGCATAGCATCGGTTACAACATCACTTTGCTCGTAAATCTCTTTTTCCATAAAAAATCTAAAGCCATCTTTTTGAGCAAACTGCTTAGAGTCTGGAAGAATAGACCATGATACATCTGTTGAAAAATATAAATCATTTTGGCAAGCAACTCCCCAAACTCCATCTTCAAGATAAACAACATCATTTGCTAAACCTATTAAAGGAGCATCTGAACTTGCAAATAATATCTCCCCTTTTTCATTTCCCTTTGCTACTGCTAAAGGTGACCCATGCTTCATAAAAAATATAGTCTCTGGTTCACTTTTTGTGATAAGAAGTATAGAATAAGCACCCTCTAACCTAGAGATTGTAAGTTCAAATGATTTTTTTGCATCGTTGTTTTGATTGAAGTAATATTCAAAAAGATGTACTATAACTTCTGTGTCTGTTTGGGATACAAAAGTATGATTATGAGAAATCAACTCATCTTTTATCTCTTTATAGTTTTCAATAATTCCATTATGTACAACATAAGAATATTCACCTAAATGTGGATGTGCATTTAACTCTGTTGGTTTACCATGAGTAGCCCATCTTGTATGTCCAATACCAATAGAAAATTTATCATCATTTAAAGTACACTTATTGTGTTCTACTTTTTCTTCAAGATTTTTTATTTTTCCTACAGCTTTATATATATCAAATTTATCATTAGTAAGTAGTGCAATACCAGCACTATCATAACCTCTGTATTCTAACTCTTTTAAACCATCTATTAATATTTCACTTGTGTTTTTATTTCCAATATATCCAACTATTCCACACATAAATTATTATCTCATCTTTTATAAATTTTTGCTATTATATCTAAAAAGAAATTAATAGGTGAAACATGACTTGGGAAGATATTATCAATGATGAAAGACAAAAAGATTATTATAAAAATTTAAAGCAATCAATAGAACAAAAATATGCTACAACAACAGTTTATCCACCTAAAGATAAAATTTTTACAGCATTTAGTTTATGTAAATATGATAATCTAAAAGTAGTAATTTTAGGGCAAGACCCATATCATCAACCAAATCAAGCCCAAGGTTTAGCTTTTTCAACTCCAAAAGAGATAAAAAACCCACCCTCAATGATGAATATACTAAAAGAGATAAATAGTGATATAGGTACTTCAGTTTGTAATGATGGAGATTTAACACCTTGGGCAACTGATGGTGTTCTTTTATTAAATACTATTTTAACAGTTGAAGATTCAAAAGCAAAATCTCATCATAATTTAGGATGGGAAATATTTACAGATAATATTATAAAACATATCTCTGATAATTTTAACAATATGATATTTTTATTATGGGGAAGTCCAGCTATTTCTAAAACAAAACTAATAGATAAAAATAAACACTACATACTCACAGCACCCCATCCAAGCCCACTTTCAGCCTATAGAGGCTTTTTAGGATGTAAGCACTTTTCTAAAACAAATGAGATATTAAGAAATTTAGGAAAATCTGAAATTAAATGGTAAGTTACTATAATGTTATAGATTTTATTTTAGTTATAGCTATTTTTAGTTTTATTTATATAAGCTATAAAAATAGATCATATATGAAAATATTTAATTATTTCAAAATATTTTTAATAATTACAATCAGTGCAAAAACTCTCAAGCTACACAGCAACTCTTCTACAAAAGCTATACATAACAAAAGCAGATACTTATACAACTTTAATACTTATCTCTTTTGTAGTAAACTTTTTATTACTTTATTATGGATATAAATATATTTTTAAAATCACAAACAATTATATAAACAATGAAAAAATCAAAACACTATTTGCAAAAGCTTTTACAGTTTTTGAAGTAGTTATCATAACAACATTTAGTCTATATATTGTTATGCAACTTTATATATCTAAAGTATATTTATATCCAACTATTAAAAAAACATATCTTTATCCAAAGGTTGAGAAGTTTTATAGTAGCTTTTTAAATTATGATTTTGTACTTTTAGTTATGGGTTCTGATACAGGAACAAACCATAAAGAGTTGCTTTTCAAGAGTTTTAAAAATAGTTTATAAAACACTTTAAAACTACCTCCACAGTAAAGTATTTTAAAAATTTACTCTACTAAACAAAAAATCAGTAAAATTTATACTAAACCAAAAGGAGTTTATAATGAAAAAGATATTAGTAATCTTACTTTTTTGTGTTGGATCACTATTTGCAATAGAAAATTTAACTGCAAATAATTTTGACCAAAAAGTAAGTGGCAAAAACGTAATAGTAGATTTTTACTATACTTGGTGAGGAGCTTGTAAGGTTTTAGGTAAAAACTTACAAAAGTATAATACAAGCAAAAAACAAGACGTAACAATCTATAAAGTAAACCTAGCTGAAGAGAAACTTCTAGAAAAAAGATTCAATGTAACTTCATTCCCTTTAATGATATTCTTTAAAGATGAAAAAGTTGTAACAAGAGAACTTGGAGTAAAAAGCCCTACAGATATTGAGAAAAGTGTTTTAAAACATTTTAAATAAATAATAGAAGCTAAATATTTAACTATTTAGCTCTATTGCATATTTCATATCTTTTAGAAATCAATTATAGTTTTTTTAATCTTTAGTTTATTTCATTTGTGATAGTCTATATTCATAACTCATAAATAACTTTTTTGTATTTTTTAGGCATAAAGAATTACAATGTAAAGTAGTTATTTATGGTGAAGATTTTTATATTGGAAAAACGTACAAATTTATGTAAAAACATGCAATATTTTTTATTTAGGTGGGGTATTTTATGAGTATAGTAGAACAAAAGAGCTTTATAGGTGCTATTACGCCGTTTAATAGATTAGATGAACAAAGTTTAGAAGAGCTTTGTGAAGCACTTGATATATCTTATTTTAAAAAAGATGAAATAATACTAAAAAGTGGTGAAAAACCAAAATATTTATATTTTATGATAAAAGGGGTTGTGCAAGAGATACATCAAGGAGAGATAGTATCTGTATATGCACAACATGAATACTTTGATCCCATATCATTAATAGAAAATAATATTAAACATGATTTCAAAACTACAGAAGAAGTACTTTGTTATACACTACCAAAAGAGCTTTTTTTAAGTACAATGTATAAAAATGAAGGGGTAGAGAGCTACTTTTTTCAGTCCATCTCAAAAAAACTCAATAGTTCAATAGAACATGAACAAAGTAAAGAGCTTGTAAACTTTATGATTGCAAAAGTAAAAGATGCTTATTTACAAAAACCAATAATTTTAGATGAAAACACAACAATTTATGATGCAGTAAATACTTTAAAAGATCATAAAGGATCATCTTTATTAGTACAAGGGAAAGATGAACTTGGAATTGTAACTGATACAGACTTTAGAGAAAAGATTATTTTAAACCGTATGAGTTTTGATGAACCAATTTCTAAAATAGCAACATTTGGTATCAAAACAGTTGATGCAAATGATTTTTTATTTAATGCACAAATACGAATGAATAAGTTTGGTGTAAAAAGACTTATTGCAGTAGAAAATGATGAGATTATAGGGGTACTTGATCTTATTGCACTTACAAGTTTCTTTTCTTCACATACATATTCAGTTATGATGGAGATTGATAAAACTACATCTATTGAAGAGTTAAAAGAAGCTAGTAAGAAATTTGTAAATGTTATACGAACATTCTATGCAAAGGGTGTAAAAGTAAGATATATCTCAAAAGTGATTTCACAGCTAAATAATAAACTTTTTGCAAAGCTATATGAACTCATAGCACCCCAAGAATTAAAAGAACAAGCTGCCCTTATTATAATGGGTAGTGAAGGGAGAGGAGAGCAAATACTACGAACAGATCAAGATAATGCTTTAATTATATCAAATGATTGTACAGTTAGCCAAGAAGAGATTGAAAAGTTTGCTAATAAATTTACAGAGCACCTTGTGGATATGGGATATCCAAGGTGTGATGGAAATATTATGGTTTCAAACCCTTATTGGAGAAAAACCACAAAAGAATTTGAAGATACAGTTTGTGACTGGATTGAATCCACAAATCAAGAAAAATTAATCAATCTAGCTATTTTTTATGATGCACTATGTGTTGCTGGTGATAAATATTTACTTATAAGACTAAAAGAGCATTTATCAAAAGTAGCAAATAGCTCAGGAGTGTTTTTTACATTTTTTGCTAAACCCACTTTGAGCTTTGCTACCCCTCTTGGTATGTTTGCTAACTTTGTCCTTGATAAAACAGAGCATAAAGATGAACTTGATATTAAAAAAGGTGGTATTTTCCCAATTGTTCATGGTATTAGAGCCCTTTCACTTGAAAAAGGTATCAATAGAACCAATACTGTGGATAGAATAAAAGAGTTAAATGACATAGATATAATAGATAGAGAGTTTGCAAGTGAACTTATAGAAAGTCTTACTTTTCTTTTATATTTAAGGTTAAAATTTAGACTTGAAAAAATTGATTCTATGCAAGAACTAGATAATTATATTAATCCAAATAATTTAAATATGTTAGAAAAAGACCTATTGAAAGATAGCTTTAAAATTGTTGATAAGTTTAAAAAGTTTATTTCAAACCACTTTGGTCTTGATAGGTTATGATAAAAATATTTCAAGCCATTAAACAACATTTCAATAAAAAAAAATTAACTGATCTAAAATATCAATATTTATTTGATAAATACGAAGAGGATGATTTAGTTTGTTTTGATTGTGAAACAACAGGACTTAATCCTAAAGTTGATGATATTATTTCAATCGGAGCAGTTAGAATCAAAGGCAATAAAATTGATCTTCAAAACAAGTTTGAGCGATTTGTCAAACCAAAAAATACAGCTATAGCTGAAGAAGCTATTAAGATACACCATATTAGAAAGATTGACTTAGAAGGAGCAGAAAATATAGATCATGTAATTGAAGATTTTATAGATTTTATAGGAAATCGTCCATTGGTTGGTTATTATCTATCCTTTGATATTGCTATGATAAATAAATATATCAAACCTAAAATTGGAATTACTCTACCTAATGAAACTAATGAGGTTTCATCAATTTATTATGATAAAGTACAAAAACATCATGATATTGATCTTGATTTGAGATTTAATACTATTATGAAAAACCTTGAACTTCCACTTATGGTAACACATGATGCTACTAATGATGCAATAATGACAGCGCTAATTTATATTAAACTAAATAATATAAAGACATTAAATATTAAAAGATAAAGTAGATTTTCAATTATTCTCTTTTCTTATAATTATCCCTAAAAAAATTTAAGTTATGTTACAAAAAGTAATATAATATTATAAGCTTGAGTGTTTCTTTCTCATAATATAATGATGCTACACTAATGCTACGCTCTATACATATAATTTTTTTGTACTGATGTATAAAGAAGCTTTAAAAAGGAGATTTCTATGACAAAAGAAGAATATTGGGATACTAATATCAAACTTATTATTAAAACGTTAATAATATGGTTTGCTGTTTCGTATCTTTTTGGGATTTTACTAGTTGATCAATTAAATACGATTCAATTAGGTGGGTATAAGCTTGGATTTTGGTTTGCACAACAAGGTGCAATTTATGTGTTTGTTATTTTGATTTTTTGGTACTCTAGTAAAATCAATAAACTAGATGAAGAATACAATAAAGCAAGGGAGGATTAAGAGATGGAATTACAAACACTTACGATAACCTTTGTAGCGGTTACTTTTGCCCTTTATATGGGAATTGCTTATGTAACTAGAGCAAGATCTACAAAAGAATTTTATGTTGCTGGTGGTAGTATAGGTCCAATTGGTAATGGTATGGCTACAGCAGCTGACTGGATGAGTGCAGCGTCATTTATCTCTATGGCTGGTCTTATTGCTTTTTATGGTTACGGTGGAGCTGTATTCTTACTTGGATGGACTGGTGGTTATGTATTACTTGCTTGTCTTTTAGCTCCATACTTAAGAAAACACGGTACTCTTACTGTTCCTCAATTTATAGGTGAGAGATATCTATCTCAAAAAGCTAGACTAGTTGGTGTTGCTTGTTTGATTATCGCTTCTGTTACATATATTATTGGACAAATGAAGGGTGTTGGGGTTGCTTTTTCAAGATTCTTAGAAGTTGATTATAACACTGGATTAACAATTGGTATTGCTATCGTATTTTTCTACGCTGTTATTGGTGGTATGAAAGGTATTACTTATACTCAAATGGCACAATATGTTGTAATGATTTTTGCATATACAATTCCTGCAATCTTTATCTCTTTAGAGTTAACAGGTAATCCAATTCCTCAATTAGGACTTGGTGGAGCTATGCCAGATGGTACATTCTTACTTGATAAACTTGATCAAATTCAAGTTGAATTAGGTTTTGCAGCGTATACCACCCAGGAACGCCTTAGTGGACTAAACATGTTTGTATATACTGTATCTCTTATGATAGGAACTGCTGGTTTACCACATGTTATTATGAGATTCTTTACAGTTGAAAATGTTAGAGCAGCTAGAGCATCTGCTGGATGGGCTTTAATTTTTATTGCTATTTTATATACTACTGCACCTGCAGTTGCTGCAATGGCAAAATTAAACTTAATGAATACTATTCAACCAGTTGCTAGTGATGCTTCTCAAAATCTGAAGTATGATGAAAGACCACAATGGTTTAAAAACTGGGAAGAAACTGGTTTATTAAAATTCGAAGATAAAAATGGTGATGGTAGAATTCAATACACAGCTAATAAAGCTACAAATGAAATGGTAAAAGTTGATAGAGATATTATGGTTCTAGCCAATCCAGAGATTGCTCAACTTCCAAACTGGGTAATTGCACTTGTTGCAGCCGGTGGATTAGCAGCAGCATTATCAACAGCAGCTGGATTATTACTAGCTATTTCATCATCTATCTCAAAAGATTTATTTAAAGCTATCTTGAGACCAGATATGACGGATAAACAAGAGTTAATGACTGGTAGATATGCTATGGCGGGAGCCGTGTTCGTTTCCGGATACTTCGGATTCTTCCCTCCAGATTTTGCTGCAGGTACAGTTGCGCTAGCATTTGGTTTAGCCGCTTCTTCTATCTTCCCAGCACTTATGATGGGTATTTTTTCAAAAGGAATGAATACACAAGGTGCTATTGCAGGTATGTTGGCTGGTATGGGTATAACATTGTTATATGTATTCCAACACAAAGGTATCATGTTTATTCAATCTACATCATACTTAGGTAATATGGATCCTAACTGGTTCCTAGGAATTGAGCCTAATGCTTTTGGTGCAATTGGTGCAATCGTAAACTTTGCAGTTGCAATTATTGTTTATAAAAATACTAAAACATCTGAAGAAGATGCTACTAAGATGAGAGTCTTAGTTGAAAATATGAGAGAACCAGAAAGAAGTTAAAACTTTTTTCTAAAAACAAAAAGGCTACCTCTTGGGAGGTAGCCTTTTTATATTATAGTTATCCTAAAGCAAAGCATAGGACACAAATGTACTATTTTATTTATAAACTTGCTTTGGGATAGGTATAATCTTAATTTAGATAGTATTTCTCAAAATAATATAAAAGGAACCTCTAAAAATTAGAGGTTTCCTACTAAAAATTTACCATATAAAGAGGAATTATGTTTAAAAACAAACATGTAATTATTGCAATGATTGTTGCACCTATTTTAGCAGTATTGAGTTGGTTTGCTACAGGAATGTTAGTAGATGAAAAACCACACACTATAAAAAAAGGTAGTGTCTATACTTTAAATGTAAAATCAAATTGTAGATGGGCAAGTGGGAATTGTACACTTGAAAATAATGATATAAAAATAGATATTACTGGTAAATATACAAGTTATACACTAGAACTTGCAATGAAATCATCTGTAATACTCAGTGAAGTTAAAATTGCTTATGATAAAAATGATAAACCACAATCTCTTGTTTATGATAAGAATAAAGGTCTTTGGGGTGGTATACTTGATTTAAAATATAAATCAAAATTTATCAATGCAGTTTTTGTTGTAAATGACACTGTTTTATATGCACAGCTTCCAACTACATTTTTAGAGAAAAAAGATATTAAATTTGACTTTGAGAAAAATTAAAATACTATTTGAAAAGTTTTAAGAATAGTTTGTAAACTTAATCAAAATTCAAATCAATAAATTCTGATGTAAATTCTATAACATTACAAGTAAATAATTCACATAAATGTGGAGGATTATTTTCATTAAATCCCTCTGGTCTTAAAGTAGAACAAATAAAACTAGTATACTTTTCTTCAAATCTTGAAGCAAAACTATTACACAAATCAGTTATATCTTCACTAGTTTTATTCTGTTCTTTACCATATATTCCAATAAACATTAAAGAACCTTCAACTAGTCCACATTGGATATCATAACTACCTGCACCATGCATACCTATTGCTGAATCAATAAGTTGTTGACTAATTTTTATATTATAAAGTTTACCTAATGTTTTGATCATCGTAGTGGCACAATTTATATCATCTATCCAATAATCATTATGTACATTTGTTTTTATAAAATTTTTTTTGTTCAAAATTAATCTTTATGTATTAATCAATTATTCCATTAACTGCACGTATTCCACTAGCCCAAGCAGCTGTAATACCACGACTTGTTCCAGCTCCATCACCTATGATATAATAACCCTCTTTTACCATAAAGTTATCATCTATAAACATTGGCTTATTTGAATATGTTTTTATCTCTGGATAATAAAGAATAGTAGATGGATGTAAAACACCTGGTACAATTGAGTCAAGCTTCTTTAATGATCCCCAAATATCTCTCAATATTTTTGCAGGCATACATAAAGACAAGTCTCCTGCAACTGCATTTGATAATGTTGGTTTAAAATCATATAAGTCATCATTAAAAGTTTCTTTTTTACTTCTAACTCCAAGCCTAAAATCCCCAACACGTTGCATAATAACACTACCACCAGAAAGCTGCATAACCATTTGCCCTAATATCTTTCCAAACTCTTGTCCACTTACAACAGGTTCAGTCAAGCCAATAGTTTTAAGCATAGCAAAGTTTACAAGTCCATTATTTCTACTCTCACGTGAAAAAGCATGACCATTTACAGAATAATACCCTTTATATTTTTCTCTTACTATATGTGCAGAACCAGAGTTTGTACAAAAAGTTCTCACTTTATTTGGAAATAATATTTTTGGATCATAATAATCTTTAACTATAGAGTAATTTTCTTCTTTCATTTCAACTCTTATACCAATATCAACCATATTATCACTATATTTTATATCTAAGTTATCCATCTGCTCTTGCATCCACTCATAATCAGCTCTACCTGGAGCTAAAATAATATTGTCAAATGATATAACTTCATTAGTAGATAAGATCAACTCTTTTTTATTGCTTACTAACTCTACAACTTCTGTTTCTAAGGCAACTTCTACTTTTAATTCTTTTAGTTTATTTATCAAACCTTTTATAAGTTCAGATGATTTATCGGTACCTATATGAGCCTGATCAATACTTAAAATATCTACATCTAATTTTTCTGCTCTATTTATATATTTTTTTATATCAAGCCGATTTTCCATTTTTGGATTTAGATGAGATTTAACTTCATTGAGTAATTCTTCTGATTGTTCTTTATCCCAATGATCAAGAGGAAAACCTACAGGAAAAGTATAGTTTTGTTTACAATCATTTCGTAAACCACCAGAACTTATTTTTTTCTTTTCAATAAGAAGTATAGATTGTGAAGAATTCTGAGCCATTTTAAATGCAGCTCCTAAACCAGCAGGTCCAGAGCCTACAATTATAAGATCATAATAAGGTTTTAAAGTTGATTTTTCCATAAGATATAGTATATCTTAATAGTTATTTATTGTTTATAATTTTATAATGTCTAAAAGGCAAGCTATTAAAAGCTTGCCCATTCATCTTCAGAAGTATCAGATGTTACAGGTGTAATATCTTGTTTTTTAGGTTCTTGTTCTACTTTCTCTTTTTTCTCTTCAGTTTTTACAGGAGAATCCCCTTGAACTTTAGCTTTAAAAGAACTACCTGAAGTTTTTTTAGAACTAACAGTATCTTTACCTTTAAACTCTTTTTCATCTGCACTTTGAAGTACCATCTTAGCTATTTCATCTGTTTGTACAGCTACCTCATGTGTTTGAGTTGCAATATTTGCATTTTCTTGTGTTTGTCTATCTAAAGAGTTAATAGCATCATTAATTTGAACAATACCAGTTTGTTGCTCTTTTGAAGCAACTTCAACATCAGAAATAAGTTCTATAGTTTTAGAAATACTATCATTTAATTGTGTATATCCATCTATCATTTTATCTGCTATTTTTTTACCAGTATTTGCTTTTTGTGTTGCATTTTCAACAAGTGCTTTAATTTCATTTGCTGCTTCTGCACTTCTTGCTGCTAGATTTCTAACCTCTTGAGCAACTACGGCGAACCCTTTTCCTGCTTCTCCTGCTGTTGCTGCTTCTACTGCTGCATTTAATGATAAGATATTTGTTTGGAATGCAATTTGATCAATTACACTTATTGCTTCACTTATTGCTGTTACTTCTGTATTTATCTCATCCATAGCTTTTGTTGTTTGACTTGCTAAATCTTGTCCTACTTCAGCTGATTTTGTTACTTCCCCTGCATGGTTTGACATCTGTACTACATTGTTTGTTGTACTTGATATGTTTGATGTAACTTCTTCTAATGCTGCAGCTGTTTCCTCTAATGCTGCTGCTGATTTATTTGAATTTTGATTTAATGTATCTACATTTGTTAATAATGTTTGACTACTTTCATCTAAAGTCAATCCATTTCGTTTATTTTCAACTAACATATCACTAATAATATCTGCTAAAGAGTTTAAACCTTTTGATACATTTCCACTTGCATTTGGCACTCTAAAAGTAAAATCTAAACTTTGGAATTTAGTTAATGCTTCTTGTAGTTTATTAGTATCTTCTGCTACATTAGATGAGATTGTTTGAAGCATATCATTAAAAAGTTTTTTTAACTCTTCTAAACTTTCATTTTGTGTAGATACAGATATTGTTTGTTTTATTTTACCTTCATTTACAAGAGACACTACCCTTTTTACATCTTGTATTAGTTTTTCATCTTGTTCAATTAATAATTTACTTTTAGCAATATTTTCATTTACTACTTTAGACATTACACCTATTTCATCTTTTGTATCAATCTCAATTGGAGATACAGTTGCTGTTTCTTTATTTAAGAAACTAAAGAAACTTAGTAATCCTCTTTGGAACTCTTCAATTTCACTTGAAATAGTTTTAGGAATAAATATAGCGAATGTAACTACTAAAACCAATACTAGTATTGCTATAATCATTGAAATAAATAAGATATTACTATTAAGTGCAGCAACTTCTGGACCTATTGTATCTTGATCTTTTTTGATTGATAGTTTTACATCTTCAGAAAGTTTTGCAATATTTGGACCAATTTTATTTAGTTTATTATCAATAATATTATTTCTATTTTCGATAATTTTTATGATAGCATCCACACCATCTTTATACTTAACAATTAATTCCATCGCCTCTTGTAAAAGTGCTCTTCTTTTTGAATCTGTAAAAGTAGTTTTCATATATTTTATTTCATAATTTACATCATCAAACTCTTTATGAACTCTATCTGCATCAGCTTTCTTATTAGAAGCTAAATATTTAGCTGTATAAAGTCTTGCTAATAAAAGTGAACGAACAGTTTCTCCTGCTAATACTGCAGCTGCTGGATCATTATCTTTTTTTGTACTTTTCATAATTTCTGTTAGTAACTGCTCTATTTTTTTACCATTTACGTTTAAATTATTATTTACAATATCATTTCTTTTGTTCATATAATCAATAACTTTATAAAAACTTTCTTTATAAACTTTTAATTCTTTTGCTACTGTAGCTACCATAGGAGCACGACTAGGCTTTTGAATCTCTACTAAAGCTGTTTTTACAAAACCATCTGTTTTATCATAGTAATGATTAAACTCATTGATATCTTTTTCGGATACTGTTTTTAGATAATCTTTTACATTCATTCTAACCATAAGCATATTTGCTTGAACTCTACCTGCAAGAACACTATCTTTTGCCATCTCTCGATAGTTAGTAAAACCTGTAGATGATTTATTAACTCCATAATTACCATATCCTGCTAATATAGCAACTAATATAGCAACCAAACCAAACGAAACAATTAGTTTCTTTTTTATTGTCATATCTTTCATCTCAATCCTTTAAAGTATAATCCACAAACTATATTTAGTAAGTAGTATGTAAAGTCAATTCTCCATATTATATAGTTTTTTTTCATATAAAATGATAAATTAAATTAAAAATAATTTTATTTTTTTTAAAAAAAGAGAGAAATTAAAAAATAATCTTAAAAAAAAGTATTAGTAAAAAAGTCTTTTTTCCCTAAAGGGTATAAAGCTATATTAAGGCTATTGGCTTTTAATTATTCATAAAACTTATAAATATTACTTTATAAAATAGAGCGTTCTCTTTTTTATACTCATCTAGCACATAAATTGAAATAGTATCCATAAAGTCTCTGTTATCAATAATTAATACTATTTTTTGATAAAAAAAATTTAAAGGTAAAACTAAAATACACTTAAGAAATTTAATAACTTTTTCTCAACTAATAATTTTCTTATTTTATGCTTTTTTATAGTTTAATATTAAATCTCTTCAAGCTTTTTATCATACTCGTCTATAATTTCATCGAATTTCAACTGATTTTCTTCCAATAATTCAAACTTATCTTCAATCTCTTTTTCATATTTTAGTATTATTGAAGATAATTCTATTATCTTACTGTTATCTCCACTATTTGAAGCTTGTATAAGTTCTTCTTGTTTTTTAGAAACTTCCTCTTCAATCTCCATGATACTACTTTCAAGTTTTTCAACCTCTTTTTTTAAAGGAGTTGAGAGTTTATTTCTCTCTTGGATTAAAGATGCTCTTAGTTTTTTATTCTCTTTTTTATTTATCTTAGGGGCTTTTTTAACTACTTGTTCAAACTCTTCATCTTCCCAACCAATCTTTTCTAGAAACTCATCGTAAGTTCCATCAAAATAACTAGCACCCTCTTTTGAAAATACTATCAATCTATCACAAACTTGTCTTAAAAGTTCCTCACTATGTGTTACTATGATACAAGAACCTTTAAAGTTTTTAATAGCTTTAATCAAAGAATCAATTGATTGCATATCTAGATGATTTGTAGGCTCATCAAGAAACAATAAGTTTACATCTTTTGCCAATATTTGCCCTAACATCACTCTGCTTTTTTCTCCACCTGATAATAAAGATATTTTTTTCTTAACATCATCACCAGAAAACATCATAGAACCACAAATACCTCTTACAGTTGACTCAGCTAGTTTGGAATTTGATATATAGATTTCATCCATGATATTATTGTTTGGATTTAAATGTGAGATATTTGTCTGTCCAAAGTGTCCAAAAGAAGTAGAAAGGTGATACTCAACACTTCCATTTAACTGTTTTAACTCTTTTGCAATAGTATTTAAAAGTGTAGATTTACCTTTACCATTTTTACCTATGATTCCAAGAGTTTCACCCTTTTTAAGAGTAAAAGATATATCTTTAAATAAAATATTATCTTGTGTATATCCAAAACTCAAATCTTTTACATCAAGTAATACTTTTGCAGGAGTATCTTTGAAATTAAAATCAAACTCTAAATTAGATTCATCAACTATAGAATCCATATCATCCATCTTTTCAAGAAGTTTAACTTTTGATTGTGCTTGAGCTGCTGTTGAAGCTCGAGCTTTATTTTTAGCAATAAACTCTTCAAGCTCTTTTCTTTTTTTATCCTGTGAAACTTTTTGTTTTTCATAATGCTCGTCATCTGCTTCTAATTGTGCATAAAACTTGTGTGTATTTCCAGAAAAAATCGATAAAGTTTTTCGTACTATTCCCATTGTATGAGTAGAAATAGCATCCATAAAATCCCTATCATGAGTAATAAGTATAACTTCACCATCAAAACTTTTCAAAAAGCTTTTTAACCATCTAAGTGAAAGGATATCCAAGTAGTTTGTTGGCTCATCAAGAAGCAATAAGTTTGGTTTTGTTATCAATAGTTTTGCAAGATTTATACGAATCTGATAACCACCTGAAAACGATAAAGGATCTTGGTCTAAATCACCATGAGTAAATCCAAGACCAAATAAAATCTTCTCAACTTTATAGATACTAAATTTATCATCTTCACTAAGAGCTAAAGCTGTCTCATCTCTAAGTGTTTTTTCACTAAATTCTAAATGCTGTTTAAGTGAGCCAATTTTATAGCCTTTAGGAATAGAAATCTCACCATCATCAGGATACTCTTCATCAAGTATGAGTTTAAATAAAGTTGATTTACCTGTACCGTTTCTGCCTACAAGCCCTACTCTATCTCCAGAGTTTAATCTAAAATTCATATTTGAAAAAAGTTCTTTAGAACCAAAACGTTTTGAAATATTTGTTAGTTGTATCATAATTCTCTTTGTATTATTTGTGGTTTTTTAAAAAGGATTATATTATAATCTATGTTATAGATGAATCAAAGCTAAACTTGACATTTACTATATCTGTCTATTTTAATTTACGATTCTTGTAAAACATACTTTAAAATATCAACAACCTGTTGTGTTGTAGTAGCCCATGCAAGAGCATTTGCATCTACTTCTTTTAAAGGATGGATAATATCTTCACTATGTAAAGTGATATAAGGCTTCCCTAAAGCAGCACAATACCCTGCATCAAATGCAGCATTCCACTGTTTATATTTATCTCCAAACCTAACTACAACTAAATCACTTTTTTCAATTGCTGTTTTTGTTCTTATTGCATTTACTTTTGATGACTTATGATCTCTCCAAAATTGATTAGACTCTTGCCCTAAGTGATCCCCTGCACTATCACTTGCCTCATGGTTTGTAACAGCTGAACTAAAAACTATATCAAGACCATTTTCTTTTGCACCTTGCTTAATCTCATCTCTCCAAGATGTATGAATCTCACCTGAAAGATATACTATAAAAGCCATAATTATTCCTTTTTATTATTTAATTATATTGATAGATTTTACAGTATGTTTTATTTGGATTTAATTATTAATTTGCCAAATACTAGTATCGGGATAAAACGCCTGCCATGCGAACCAGTATACCTGAACTGAAGGGATATTTTCACCCTTACTATTTTTAACTTCTGGATGTTGTTTATTTAGGTCGTACTTAATTGTAATAATCCTATCACCTATTTTATCTTTAATAGTTTTATTATTAGGTAAGGAATTAACTGGATAAGCTTTTGCTTTTTCATTTACTATAATACCAATAACCCATTCTTTATTACTAAACTCTTTACGAATTTTAGGCACTGGAAACATTGTATCTTCACTTTGAGAATATGACTCATAAGCACTTCTTGAATAGTTACGATTAAAGCCTGTATCAGTTGATAGTACTTTACTATTTGGGTACTGTTTTTTCCAAGCTTTCCATGTCATAAATAAGCTAGACTTCCATTCCATCTCTTGTCCAACTGCATCTCCACTTACAGCTTTCATCAATAGCTGTGACCATAAAGATTCACTTTGTCTATCATACATAAGTACATCACTTTGATATAAAAGACCAGATACTCCAAAGGTTCTTATTTTACCAGCAACCTCTCTTCCAAATACCATAGCAGTACCACATAAAGGACAATACGTAACTACTATAGCTTCACCATCTATAGTATCATTTACTACTTCATGCCATACAAGTATTCGTGTAGGATATGCTTTTACTTTACCGTTCTTTTCAACTCCTATAATAATATCATCATCTTTTAAGTAGTTTACATCTTTGATATTTAAAAACTTTGGATTGTCTATTGAAGGGATACCATCTTTTGAAGGTCCACCTTTTAGTATTTCATCTTTATTGATAATTGAGTTTGAGAGGTCAAAACCATTTTTTGTATCTGCTTGAATACACGCAACAAATAAAAAAGATACTATTACTAAAAAGAGTAATTTAATATATTTTATCATGAGTTCTCCTTTTTATACTTTTAATAACTCATAACTATCTATAACATATACTATAGTAAAACTTTTGATTTATAAATATAAAAACTCTACTAATGTTAATTTCTAATTATTAGTAGAAATGTGAAAATCATCTCATTTAGTTTTAATTAGTTGAAGCTTTTTTAGCCTTGTGAGTTTTTTAATCTCATATTCACGTTTTGATGCAGTACTTCTATCAAGTGAAGACTCTTGATATAATAGTTTTACAGGACGTCTTGCTTTTGTATACTTTGCACCTTTATGGCTACTATTATGTTCATCTAAGCGTTTTGCTACATCTTTAGTAATACCAGTATATAAACTTCCATCACTACACTCTAAGATATATACAAAATATGACACTAATTCTCCTACTTTTATTTAATAAAAGATTATCTCTTATTTACTTAAAAAGTGACAGTTTCCTATGATATAATTACTCATAGAAAATAGTAAACAATAAGAGTATAGATGAATTTAGACAAATTAAAAGATTTAGAATCAGAGTTTTTAGATAGATATCCAAAAGGTTTTGAGGATGAACACTTTTTCCCAACAATGAAAAAGTTTAAACCAGAAAAACTAGAAGAATTTGCAAAAGAAGTACTAAAAAAAGAGAACTTTTCCAATCCAAACCTAGTAGTAGAAGGATTTTTTAAAACTATTCAAAAGTCAGTTATGGTTTCACTATTTGATAAGTTAAAATTAAAAGATGCCATTGCAACTCTTAATTCATATGAAAAAGATATGCTTAGCATTGAAATATATGAACTTTTATATGGAAATAAAAAAGAAGGCTTTGAAGGATTAGTAGAGTTTTTATCTGAGTATAAACTTGCCAAATGGACTATCATAAGTGTAGTTCCATATAGTATAAATAGACAAAAAGAATACTTTATAAAACCAACTACCACAAAAAATATCATCAAATATTTTGAACTAAAAGATTTAATATATAAACCAAAACCTAGTTTTAAATTTTATGATAACTATACTAAAGTTTTAGATGAGATGAAATCAAATGTAAATGACTCCGTTACCTTTGATAACGCAGCTTTTACTGGGTTTTTAAAAATAGGGATTGAACTTTGTGAGGAGTAAGTTACTATTCCTCATTATTAGGTGTTTCAGTAGAATCTGATACTTCTTTTTCGATTGGATTCTCTTTTTGAGCTTGTTTTTTCTTTCGTTTTTCTTCTTTTTTCTTTTGTTTTTCTATCTCACGAGCTCTTTTTTCATAATTGTAATTAGTTTTAGCCAATTTGTATCCTTTTATATTTAAAATTAATAGAACAATCAACTATTTGCTAATAAAAGTAAAATATACTAAATACTCTAAAAATTTAGTATAACAAAACCTCATATATCCCAACTTAATTGTAGATATTTAAAAGTGGAAATTCAAACTTTGGGGTATAATTTTTAGAAGAAGTGATAAATTATCATTATCACTAACTCCTATTTTACCTACTGATTTATAAAGATATAATTACCCTAGAATTATAAATTATTCCACTCTATATCACCATCTTCATCTTTAAATCCAAGTTGAATTTTACTATTTTCTACTTTATAACCATATACGTCACCACCATATTGTTTAATCTCTGGATTATTAAGTAAACTTACTAAATGAGCATATCCACCTTTAACATGATCATCCTCTTTCCATTCATCATTTACACCAACTAAAGCAACATTATCATAACCTGCTGGTAAAAGATCAGCACACCCTTTAGCAGCATCATTATCAAACCAAGTTTCTGTTTTAGATTGTCGTACTAAATGTACTCCAGTAACATCATCACCTTTTCTAGCAACTACTGCAATACAAGAATCCATTTTAGTAAGCCAAATCTCTTTAGCTGTACCATATTCTTGTTCTTTAATTTTTGTTAAGTTTCCTGCTAATGTATAATCATATGCCATTTTATTTTCCTTTTTTGTTAATTATTTATTCTCTAAATTGTAGAACACTATAAAGTGTTATTCTAATTTACACTTATTTTTATTTCCTTTAAAAGTATAACTATAGAGAATTTGTGAAAGATTTGATTTAGATTTGGAAAAGGTATAAAAATTCAACCTTTGAGGTGTAATTTAAGTATTGAAGTTTATCAGGAGTATTAATAAAACTATTTTAATTTTGTTTTATTAAAAGAATTTATAGTAACATATTAAATGAATACATCATATTTTCTCATTATTGCAGGGGTTTTATTATTAATTTTTCTTAAATATTTTAAAAGAGAACGAATTAAAAAAGAAAATTTCATAGACAATTATAAATTACCTAAAAATATATTTACAAATATTAAAAAACATTATCCCGACTTGGAAGATAAAGATTTTGATTTAATATCTAAAGCATATAAAGCATATCTAAAATTATTTATTAACTTTGGTAGGTCTTTAATTCCTATTCCATCCGTAATAATTGACAGAGTACAAATTGAATTTATGAAGCATGAAGAATATTATAGTTTTAGTAAACAAGCTTTTGGTTTTTTGTTGACAAAATCAAAGTTTGCTAAAATGAAAAACAAAAATGAAAGTACTATAGATATTTCTACAGTATGGACATTATCTTGTGAATATGAAAATATTGATGCAAATAATCCTAACAAATTACCATTAATTTTTGAAATAGATAAATTAATAAATATAAATGATGGTATCAAATATACAATAAATTGTGAAGATAAAAATTTATATTGTGTAAAAAAATTAGAAAAAATTTTATTTATACATAAAGGGGGATAAAAAAACTTTAAGTGAAATTTCAAAAATAAATCAACGCAGAAAGTCTAAAATTCATAGGAACACATATGAAGTAGAGAAAATTTTATGACTAAATCTCACAAGGCAAACTTCATACGTAGAATTATTTCTTCCTATTTCTCTTTTATTTATAATCAATAAAACGCTTTGCTTTAAATGTACCTCTACATTGAAGATTTTCTGATATATACATTCTATATCTTCCCTCTAAATAACTATCAGTATCAGAAAATACATTTATTTCTGTTATACTAGTAGTATCAATTTCACCATTTCTAAAGGTTAAAGCATATGGGTTTATATTTGATGAAAAATCTTTAAATATAGTTAAATATAATTTCTTAGGACATCTAATATCTTGAGTTTCTATTTTTCCTAAACCTTTATAGATTTTTAATCGATCATTTTTTTCCCGCTGATCTATCTTTTTATCTACTTCAACATCCCCATGTAATTTTTCCACCATAATATTAAAATAATTTTCACTTAATTGTAATGTTTCCATAGAACTCTCTTGATTAAAAATTATTCTATTATTTTTTAATTCTTCATCTAAATATTTTCCACTACATTGAATAGTCCTATACTTTCCAAAACTACTTTCAACACATTTATCATAATATCTCAAAGGGTTATCTAACTTGATACTAAACCCCATACTTGAACCGACATTAAATAACTTGTAAACAATAAAATCATCTTTATTTACGGTAGAAATATAATGTACTTTTGAACTAAAAAGATTAATAGAACTTTTCAAAAAATTATTTATTTTTATAGTTTTAGCATCATCATTATATATTTCCATATTTGGAAATGATACATCATGTATTATAATTTTATCTTTACTTTTATGATATTCTGGTTCTAAGTGGTTTTTGCTACACCCACTAATTATCATAGCTAAAAAAACTAATAGTAATAAATTTATTACACTTTTCATTATATTCCTTTTTTTAATGTAAAAAGTGTCTTTTCCCTGAAAAGTAAAGTGCCATACCAAACTCATTAGCAGCATCAATCACTTCATCATCTCTTACACTTCCACCTGGTTCAATTACACACTTTACACCAGCCTCAGCTGCTGAATCAATTGAATCTCTAAATGGGAAAAATGCTTCAGATGCTAAAACAGAACCTTTAGTATCTAGTCCCATATCTTCTGCTTTTCGCAAGGCTGCTTTTGCTGCATCTACTCTTGAAGTCATACCCATACCAACTGCTACCATCGCTGAATTTTTTACATAAACAACACAGTTTGATTTTGTAAGAGATGCTATTTTATAAGCTATTTCCATATCTTTTTTCTCTTGGCTAGTTGCTTCTCTTGTAGTTTTAAGCTCACTATTTGTAACTTCATCATCTTCAACTTTATCACTATCTTGATATACAAATCCACCATCAACTATTTTAAAGTTAAATTCATCGTTTGCAAGTTCTAGTTTTGTTGTACCTTGTTTAAATAGTTTGATTCTTTTTTTCTTGTTTAACTCCACTTCAGCTTCTGCTGTAAAGTCTGCTGCAAATACAACTTCTAAAAATATTTCATTCATCTTAACTGCTAAATCTAAATCAACTATACCATTTACTGCAACTACTCCACCAAATGCAGAAACTGGATCACATTTAAGTGCTTCTGTGTAAGACTCTAATAAAGTATCTTTTATAGCAAATCCACATGGATTACCATGTTTTACAATACATACAGCATTGTCATTGCCAAAAGCAGATGCAATTTTTGCAGCTCCTGAAATATCACCCATATTATTAAAACTTGCTTCACCTTTTAATGTGATAAATTTATTTGATAAATGCTTATCAAACTCATATAAAGCACCTTTTTGATGTGGATTTTCACCATATCTTGTATCAAATACTTTTTCACCAACGATAAATTGTTTAGCGCCCATCCCACCATTAAATCTTTTATTCATATAGTTTGCAATCATAGAGTCATATGCAGCTGTATGCTCATAAGCTTTGATCATCATATCTCTTCTAAACTCTTGTGTATTTGTATCATTTTTAAGATTGTTAAGTACTACATCATAATCAGCTACATCAGTTACAATAATTACACTATCGTGGTTTTTAGCAGCACTTCGCACCATCGCTGGACCACCAATATCTATATTTTCAATAATCTCTTCAAAATCATCAGTTTTTTCAATTGTTGCTTTAAATGGATAAAGATTTACACATACTAAGTCAATACCTTCAACACCTAACTCTTTTGCTTGGTCAAGATGAGATTGTTTATCACGTCTATGTAGTATTCCACCATGAATAAATGGATTAAGAGTTTTTACTCTGCCTTCAAAACATTCAGGGAATTTTGTAACTTCATTTGCTTCAATTACAGCTATTCCTGAGTCTTTTAATTTATTGTATGTTCCACCAGTTGAGATAATCTCATAACCTAATGCTACTAATTCTTTTGCAAAGTTTTCAACACCACTTTTATCACTAACAGATATTAATGCTCTCATTTAACAGTAATCCTTATATTCATTTGTAAGATTTTAATAATACGCGATTATACAAAAAAAGTGATTATGGGTTGCTTTTAGAAGAAATATCATCAGACATAGAAGTCTGATGAATAATTAAAATTAAACTGTTTTAGGTTGTTTAAATATACTTATTGAAGGAACTTTACCAGTATATTTTTCAATATCTACTAAAGCTGTATGAGCACTATTTCCACTAGCTAATTTTGATGTAGGGATATCAACTGTTAATATATTTACATTACCATGTTTACATAAACTTCCCTCTTTTCCAGGCTCAAGTGGATCATACCATCCACCCTCAGACATCCGAACAACTCCTTGTGAAATATTTTTTGTTACAACAGCACCTGCTAGAGTTGCTCCTCTTTTATTAAATACTCTTACAATATCTCCATCATTGATACCTCGTACATTAGCATCTTCAATACTAATCCAAATTGGCTCTCTACCTTGTACTTCATAATTATGTCTTAGTGAAGTGTTATTTTGTTGAGAGTGAAGTCTTTCTGATGGATGTGGACTTACTAATGCTAATGGTGCTGGTTTATTTTTTTGTCCAAACCATTCAACTGGTTCCATCCAACTTGGATGCCCTTTACAATCATCATAATTCATACTATGAACTTTTTCAGAAAAGATTTCAATCCTTCCAGATGGAGTTCCTAGTGGATTTAATAAAGGATCTTCTCTATAATCAGCATGTCTTACCCATTTTTTAGATGCTTGTGAAACTGGAAATTCATAAGGTTTATTATCTGCCCAAAACTTTCTAAACATAGGCATATTAATACCCTTACCTTTAGCTTGTTTTTTAGCAACTTCATAAAACTCACTAACCCATTGCATTTCAGTTTTATCTTCAGTAAACTCTTTTTCTACACCAAATTGTTTTGCTAATTGTGTAAAAATCCAAAAGTCACTTTGTGCTTCAAATTGAGGAGGTACAACTTGTTTCATAGGATAAATGTATTTGTTTGAATAATCTCCTGCCATTGTTATATCATTTCTTTCAAATGTTGTTGTTACAGGGAAAACAATATCTGCCATTCGAGCTGTTGCTGTCCAATAGATTTCATTTACAAATACATTTTTAGCTTTTTTCCAAGCTTTGATTAAATTATTTGTATCTTGGTGATGATGGAAAGGATTTCCACCTGACCAATAAATTGTTTCCACATCAGGATAAGTGATTTTTGTTCCGTTATAATCAATCTCTTTACCAGGGTTTAGTAACATATCTGCAATTCTTGCAACAGGAATAGCAATATTTGTATCTTTTGCATTATAACTATGTCCTAAACCACCAGCTGCTTTTTCTTTACTTCCCCAATTACTTTTTGAACTAATACCTCCAATTTTTCCACCAGTTGCAGTAGGCGCTCCACCATTTGAGTAATGATAAGACAATCCAAAACCACCACCAGGAAGTCCAATTTGTCCAAGCATTGATGCTAGAGTTACTATAGACCAATGTGTTTGCTCACCTAAATGTTGTCTTTGAAGTGCCCAACCACTCATAAGCATTGTTCTATTTGCAGCAAATAATAAAGCTAACTCTTCAATTTTAGAAGCTTCAACTCCACAAATCTCTGATGCCCATTTTGAATCTTTTACAATTCCATCTTCTTTACCTAAAAAATAATCTCTATATGTATCAAAACCTTCTGTATATTCATCTAAAAAGTCTTGATCATGTTTGTTTTTAGTAAATAGTGTGTGACACATACCAATCATCATAGCAACATCAGTATTTGGTTTTGGAGTTATCCAATCAGTTGGATTTAAAAACTGACAAGTTTCACTATATACAGGATCAATACAAATAATCTTTTTACCACTATCTCTTAATTTTTTGAAATATTCTAAACCTTCAGAATCAGAACTACTCCAAGCAATTTTTAGTGTTGCCATAGGATTTGCACCCCAAATTACAACTACTTCTGAACTTTCTAAAACAACTTCCCAAGATGTTTGTTGTTCATAAACTTCAATTGTTCCCATAACATGAGGCATAATAACTTGAGAAGCTCCTGTTGAATAATCCCCTTTATGTCCAACAAATCCACCTGTCGCTCTCATAAATCTATAAGTTAATGTTCTTGCATTATGAAAATTACCTGAACTTTTCCAACCATAACAACCTGAAAATATTCCAGATGCTCCTTTTGTCGCTCTTGTTTTTTTCATTTGGTCTGCTGCAAGTTTAATAGCTTCATCCCAAGATACTCTAACCCACTCTTCACTTCCTCTTAATTCTGTTTTAGAATTATCTGGATTTTCAAGATATGATTTTCTAACCATTGGATATTTTATTCTATCTTCAGCATATACCAAATCTTCAACTGTTGATTGTAAAGAGTTGTATTGATAGTTTTTTAATACATTTGTACTATTTACAACTTTTCCATCTTCAACAGTTACTTTTAATCCACCCCAATGGGATGCTGTATTTACAAATCCATTTTTAACGAATTTACCTTTATTTGCTAATGCACCCATATTATTAATAGTATCTGCATTTCTAGAGCATGCTGATAAAACTGGCATAAGAGCAAAAGCCGCTGTTCCTTGTAAGAAAGTTCTTCTGTTTAACGATTTCATAGTAATATCCTTTTTTTAGATTTTATTTTTTTGCATGTTTTTGCGCATATTGAATTATTAACAAACTCTCTTCTTTACTTAAAGGAGTTCTAGGAAGCATCCCTTTAATAACTGAAGGCCACTGGTTTGCACTAAATTCTTCTGTTGGATGATAAGCATGACAAAGACCACAATTTGTTTGTAGTAAATTACTAGCTTGTTCATATAATGGTTTAATATCTTTTACAATATTTTTATTATCTACCCAAGTTGTTAATGTTACTTTTGTCCATGATTTTTTACTTCCTTGAACATTAAGTGTTTCAAGTTTTTTAATCTCATACTTAGCCTTTTTTGAAAAAGCAGCTGAGATAATTCTTTCACCTTTTGAGAAATAAAGAATACGGGTCATTTTCCCTTGATTCCAACCTGTTAGTTTTATAAAAGCTTTGTTGCCTTGAACTTTTAAAACTTCCAAAGGTGTTGTTGGTAAGATTTTACCACTAGGTTTCATATCATTTTGTGTTGAATATGTAACTAATGTTTGGGAAACATATTGTGTTTTAGCCTGAGCGAAACTCATAACTAAAAAAATGGCAAGAAACAAATACTTTTTGTTCATATTAAATCCTTTCTTTGTTATAAGGATATTATATGAGAAGAATAAGGAGCAAAAATGGTAAAAAAATGGAAATTTAATGTAATTTCAAAATTAACTTTATCACTTTATTTTAATAGTAAAAAGTGCCCCTTTTTTAGTATTTGTAACATTTATATGACCTTGCATATTGTTTTCTATAATCATTTTTGTCATATATAAACCAATACCTGTACCTTGTTTAGAGTGTTTTGTAGTAAAATATGGTTCAAAAATTTTATCTATATTTTTTACTTTTATTCCACCTGCATTATCTTCTATTTTAATAACTGTGAAATTTTTGCCAGTTTTAATACTTAGTGTTATTTTTGGGTTTTGGATTTTTCTTTCAACTAATACATCTTTTGAATTAGAAAGTATATTTAAAATAGCATGGGCAAATTCTCTTGGATATCCATAAATTTTACTATTTTCATTTATATCAAAAGTCAATTGGATATTATAAAAGTTTAAAGAAGCATTGATAATAGAAACAGCACTTAAACATACTTCATGAACATCAAAGTCTTCTTTCTCTTTTGAAGGTTGAAAAAAGTTTTGAAAATCTCCAATTGTTGATGACATATGCTCTGTAACCTCATAACAAGTAGAAATACTCTTCAATAAAAAGTCTGTTTTTAAAGTATCATATCTAGCGATTGCTTCTACTTCCATCAATATTGCATTTATCTCACTAATTGGTTGTCTCCATTGATGAGCAATATTTCCTAACATATTACCCATTGCTGCAAGTTTTGATTGTTGGACAAGTAATTTCTCTTGATTACTTCTATTATAAATCTCTTCTTGTATTTTATTTTCAAGATTGTCAATCATCTCATTCATAACATTTTTTAGAGTATTTAACTCTGAAGAACTAGCTTGGGAAGTTAACCTTTTACCAAATTTTCCCTCTTTTAATTCATGTAAAGCATCAGTAGCCTCAGCAATTAAAATATAATCATTTTCTAAGGCATTTTTAATAAGTATAAACTGATTATTAATACCTTTTGCCATAAATCCTAACTCATCTTGTGTATCTACTTTAATTAAAGATTCTGATTTATTTTTTGATGAATTAGAAAGGTATGAGAGAAAATCAAAAAGCCCTTTTTGTACTTTTTCAATTGAGTTGACAATCTGTCTGATAACTATCAAATCAAATAAAAGAGTACAAAAACCTACAAATAAAAAACCAATAATAATATAATATTTACTTTTTATAGTATTCTCTTTAGCTTGTGTAAATGCATCTTTAGAGTCATTTAATTGTTTATTTTGTAAAGACTTTAATTCATCTATTAAATCATAAAACTGTTCCCTTTCAGTTGTAGTAGTATTCATAAATGAACCTTCATCAAAACCTTTTAAAGAATATTCTCTAGTTTTTAAAAGTAGCTTTTTATAGTTCTTCCACTTTAAATATATATTTTGAGATAAGTTTTCAAAGTTTTTATCAAGTTCTTTAAGTTCTCTTCTTAAATCAGCATCTACTTGTTTTTTAAAATCTTCATTAGGAGACATTACTAAAGTAAGGTTTCTTTCTCTTAATATAAATAAAGGTTCTATAAAATCTGATTGTAACTTTTGTACATCTTGAAAATCATTCAAAACAAATGAGAGATTTTTAAATCCTTGATTGTTAATATTAAAGGCTAAAGTACCTAAAAAAACAAGTGATAAAAAAGCAATGATACCAAGTACATGAAATTTGAGTCTTATTTTTAAACTATTTAGCATATTTTAACCTTTTAGGTAATATATATTCTTCTCTAGATTTTGGTAATTTAGTATCTTTTCTAATTGACCAATGATATTTCGAAAGTTTTGCTTCCCATAATTTCAAAATAGCAACTGAAGATGGATTAAAGTTAACCTCTTTATTTAATGCAAATAAAAAGTTTGGAGAGGGAATACTTAACATATAAGCTTTATCATAACTATATTTTAAAATATCGTTAACTAAAGGTTGAAATCCTACATCATCACTTTGTATTTCAAAAAGTTTTTCTAGCTTTTTATCTAGTACTTCATCTTTTTTTATAGAAGACCATTGATTTTTTGTATATAATGTAAAAAAAGATGACCAAGGATGACCATACCAATCATCATTTCCCCAAATAAGCAAATCCCAATCATATACATTTTTCCTATTTGTAAGTAACTTTGTTAAAATATAAGATTCATCTGTTGTAATATCATATTCTAAAGTAACTCCATATTCATTTAGTTGAAACTCAATACCCCTAAAAAGAGATAAAAACCTATCTTGAGTTACTACTTTTAAATTTAAACCTTTTAATATTGAATGAAGCTCATCTTTTGTAAATTTTTTTGCTTTATTCAAATACTTTTTAGATAACTCTTTTGCATAATATGAATTTGCAGAGAGTAAAAAAGCTGAAGCTTTAGCTTCATTTTTATATGCAAATTTTATTAATCTATTTTGATTAATGGCTTCATTTAAAGCTTGTCTTACTTTCTGATTTTGTAGTTTTGAATTTTCATTAATCAAATTCATATGAACAGATAAATTAAACGAACTCTCTTTACTTATTAACTTTGCATATTTAGAATTAACTATTTCTGTTTTTTTATTAAAAGGGATAACAGCTATATCAAGCTCTCCTTCTTTTTGGCTTACTTTTTTAATAACCTCTTTTATAGGTAGTTTTGTAAAAATAGTAATAGTTTGAATATAAGGTTTGTCTTTTTGAAAAAAGTATTCATTTGCTTTTAAAACTATTTTATCACTTTGGTGAAAACCACTTGATATACCTGAAACTAAAGTATACGGACCACTTCCAAATTTTCCTGGAGCTTTTGTATTTTCTCCCATTATATTCTTAGACCATCCATAGTTTTTTAAATACTCATTAGTATACATATGCACTCTAGCTAAATCGTTTAGAAGCATTCCATATGGTTTTTTTAGATGTATTCGTATTTTATATTTTGATAGTTTTTCCACATTTTTTAATCTATTATGAATATCAGTATAAGTAAATGCTCCTTTTTTAAAGAATTTAAAATTCTCCACAACAGAATCCGCATCAAATTTACTTCCATCTTGAAACTTTGCATCTTTTCGTAAATAAAAATCATACGTTAAATTATCAATTTTTTCATGATTATAAGCTAAAAAATACTCCCACCCTTTTATAGAATCATCAAGTCTAACTAGGGTTCCATTAATAAGCCTCATAATATAAGAATAAGGAATTGAAGGTAAATATATCTTAATATGGGAATCTTTATTTTTATCTAATACAAGTGTATTTTCAATAGTATCTTCTTCATAACTAATCACATTAGGTAAAGAATTTGAAAGTAAATTTACAATAAAAAAGCTCAAAATAAAAAAATATCTATACAAGTTTATATCCTATTCCTGAAAGGTTTTCTATTAGATTTAAAGGGAGTTTTTTTCGTAAGTTTTTTACAAGTGAACGTATAGAATCTTCAGTCATTATAGAATCTTTCCAAACACACCCTTCTATCTCTTCATAATTAACTATTCGCTTAGAATTTTTAAATAATAATTCTAAAAAACAAATCTCTTTTTTTGTAAGTTTTATCTCTTCGTTTTCATAAAATAATCGTTTTTTATCTTCATCATAAATATACTCTAAAGGTAAAGTATGTTTAATACTTCTTTTATTTATAATTGTTTCTTCACTTTTTTGTAAAGCATCTAATAATTTTTCAAAGTTAATTGGTTTTATAATAAAATGTTCAATATGCATATTTATCAATTCTATTAAATATTCATTATTTGTATGTGCAGTTAAAACTATAATACAGATATTTTTATTATCTTGTCGCACTTTTTTTATAAATTCAACCCCATCCATTATGGGCATTTCTAAATCAGTGATAATAATATCTGGCAAAAAGCTTTCCATCACTTCTAAAGCTTCTAGTCCATTTGAGACCTCTTTTACTTCTTCAACTAAATAACTTAAAGCCCCTGAAATATGATGTCTTATTTTATCTTCATCTTCAACAAATAGAACTTTTAAGTTTTTTAGTTTATTAGCCATTTTAAATCCCTTCTAAATAATTAATATATTATATTATGCTTAAAAAAAAGGGCAAAAAAGTGTTAATGAGAAATAAGTTAGTTGTAAAAAATCATCAAAGTTGAAAAACTAACTTGTAGTTTAATAAAAAATAGACTTTATTTCTAAAGCTATTTTTTATTTATTGTTTCTATAAATCTTGTTCTATAGTTTTCTTAAATGTATTAAAATATATATCATTTAGAGTTGCCATTTCCATACTTACTGTATCATTTATAGAAAACTCATCTCCACCCACTACACCAACATTTGCACAAGTTATATTCATAGATTTTGCTAACGCTTCAAAAGCATCACAATCTTTTGGTTTAACTTCGACAATTGCTCTACTTAAAGACTCAGCAAACATCTCTTTTTGATTTACTAAAGCAACATCAATATCAACACCTTTATTTCCAACAGCTGCCATTTTTGCTAGTGCTATAGCTATTCCACCTACATTTATATCTTTTGCTGATTGTAATAAATCTTTTTTGTTCGCTTCAATTACTAAATTCCAAAGATTTAACTCTTTTGTAAAGTCAACTTCAGGGTGTGTACCTGCTACTTCTCCATAGAATTTTTTAAGATATAAGCTTCCACCAAATTCTCCTTTTGTATCACCTAAAATATAGATAATATTTCCATCTTCTTTTAATGAACTACTTAAAACTTTATTCATATCATCATTTACACCAACAGTAGCAATTGCAGGTGTTGGGAAAACTCCTACACCATTTGTTTCATTATATAAACTTACATTTCCACCAATTACAGGGGTATTTAGTGCTTTACAAGCAGCTTTAATCCCTTCACACGATTGAGCAAATTGCCACATAACTTCAGGGTTTTGAGGATTTCCAAAATTTAAACAATCTGTAATTGCCTTTGGAGTAGCTCCACTCATAGCAACATTTCTTCCAGCTTCCATAACTGCAGCAGCACTTCCTAATTCAGGATTAATATAACAAAACCTTGTATTACAATCAGCACTCATAGCTAAAGCTCGTCCAGTTTCTTTGATTCTGATAACTGAACCATCTAATTTTCCAGGACCTTTGATTGTATTTGTTTGTACCATTGAATCATATTGGTCATATATAAAAGATTTATCAACAACTTCCATATCACTAATAAGTTCTTCAAAAGCTTCTTGAGTGTTAAGATCCTTATCAAGATTAATATCTTGTATAGCTTTTAAATATTCTGGTTCTTTAACAGGTCTATCTAAAACTGGTGCTTCTTCAGATAATGGTTGAATAGGTATATCTGCACATTTTTCACCATGCCAAAATAATTCCATATTTCCAGTATTTGTAACTTCACCAATAACAGCTGCATCTAATTCCCATTTTTCAAAAATATCAATAACAGCTTGTTCACAACCTTTTTTAGCACAAATAAGCATTCTTTCTTGAGATTCACTTAACATGAAATCATATGGAGTCATACCCTCTTCTCTTGCAGGAACTTTATCAAGGTTCATAATCATACCACTTCCAGTTCTTCCTGCCATCTCAAAAGATGAAGATGTTAAACCAGCAGCACCCATATCTTGAATACCTATAATTAAATCTTCTTTAAATAATTCTAAACAAGCTTCAAGTAAAAGCTTCTCTGTAAATGGATCTCCCACTTGTACTGTTGGTCTTTTTGATTCACTATCATCATCAAAAGAAGCACTACTCATAACAGCACCACCTAAACCATCTCTTCCAGTTTTAGATCCTACATACATAACAGGATTTCCGATACCTTCAGCTTTTCCATAAAAAATTTCATCAACTTTTGCAATACCAAGATTAAAAGCATTTACAAGATTATTTCCAGCATAACAGTCTTCAAAACCTGTTTGTCCACCAATGGTTGGAACTCCCATACAGTTACCATATCCACCAATACCTTCAACAACACCTCTTAAAAGATATCTATGTTTTTTAGCTACTTCATCATCACCTTCTATTGAAGCAAATTGAATTAAGTTCATACTTGCAACAGGTCTTGCTCCCATTGTAAATACATCTCTCATAATACCACCAACACCAGTTGCAGCACCTTGATAAGGCTCTATAAAACTAGGGTGGTTATGTGATTCCATTTTAAATACAGCAGCGTATCCATCTCCTATATCTATAACTCCTGCATTTTCACCAGGACCTTGTATAACCCAAGGAGCACTTGTAGGAAAACCTCTTAAATATTTTGTACTAGATTTATAAGAACAATGTTCACTCCACATAGCAGAGACAATTCCAATCTCTGTATAATTAGGCTCTCGTCCTAATATATTAACCATGTTTTCATATTCTTCTTTTGTCATAGAGTGCGCTAATGCTATCTCTAATGGTGTTTGTTCAGACATATTTTATTTACCTTGAATATATAAATTTTTTGGATTATACCTAAAAAGGTTTTATGAGTTGGTTAATTGATAAATTGCATTTATTCTAATACAACATACTAATATCAATTTAAAGACGCCTAAAAAATATTGATGTAACCATCATGTAACTTTTATTAAGAATTTACTATTAGTTTTATATAATCTATAAAATTTTTAACAAAGATATATAATGAACTTTAAAGGCTTTCTTGTAGGCTTGTACTCTTTTTTTTCACTATTAGTTGCTATAATATTAATGTTAGTTTTAAAAAATAAAATTCATAAAATTAGACAAATATGGGCTTATACTATGCTAAAAGTCATAGGTGTAAAAATAGAACAAATCGGCAAAATAGATACAACTGCTAATATAATAGTTCTTAACCACAACTCAATGTTAGATATCATAATTTTAGATTACTTATATCCAAAAGAGATAGCGTGGATGGCAAAAGCAAAATTAGCAAAAATTCCAATTTTTGGATATATATTTAAAATACCCAATTTGATACTTATAGATAAAAAAAATAATAAAGATATAATAAATAAGCAAGTTAAAGAAGCTATATCTGATAATAAAACTATAGGAATTTTTCCAGAAGGAACCAGAGGGGAAACCAATGATATAGCAAAGTTTAAAAAAGGGACTAAATATATATCAGAAAAACTTAATCTAACTATTCAACCTATAGTTCTTATAAATACAAGAAAACGACTAGATACAAAAACAGCTAGAGCTTCAAGTGGAAATATTAAATTAGTTTGTTTAGAAAAAATAACAATAGAAAATGACAATTGGTATAAAGATTTAGAAAATAATATGAAAACTATATATAATAATTATTCTAAATAATAAAAACATTCTTTAAAAAATTAAATATATTTAAAGCTTAATAGGAATATAATTTTTATCAAAATTATTTTTAAGGAGAGTCAATATGAAAAAATTGATTAGTTTAAGTGCGGTATTATTAGCTATTTTTTTAATAAGTGGTTGTAGAAGCTTAGCAATACACAATGTAGTAGATGCACCTGTAGATGTTGCTAAAAATACAACTGATGATAATGTTTATAAAGCTATTAAAAAGGCTGGTATGAGTTTAGGTTGGATGGTTAAAAAAGTAAAACCTGGTGTTGTTCACGCAAGATTAAACTTAAGACATCATATGGCATTAGTTGAAATAAAATATAATACTAAAAACTACTCAATTATTTATAAAAAGAGTATGAATTTAAAATACGATCCAGTAAAGAAAACAATTCATAAAAACTACAATAGTTGGATTAATAACTTAAATAACGCAATTCAGTTACAATTATCTGGATTAAGCGATTAATATTATAAAGGTTTTAATACCTTTATAATATCAAACTCTCAATTTCTTCCCAACACTAGAAGTAGGAATTTTTTCCACACATTTTAAATCCATAGAAAACTTTAAGTTTGACAATTGTAATTGTAAAATCTTTTTTATCTCTTTTGGACTAAACTCTTTTTTTGTTTGAAGTGTTATATCTAAAACTTCACCTCTTAAAGAATCTTTATCATTTTTTACAAATACTAGTGCTTTTTGTATATCTTCTTGCTCTTCAAGTATATTTTCTATTTGAATTGTTGAGTATCTTTTTCCTGCTATTTTTAGTATTTGAGAGCTTCTTCCTATAAGTTTAAATTTTTCATTTTGTTTTTCTATATAATCAAATGTTTGAATCTCTCCATTTGTACTTTTAAATTCATTTTCAAATAGTTCATTTGATACAAAGGGTGAGATAATTTTTAATTCATTTTGCTCATTTGTTTGGATTTCTACACTTTGTAATGGTGTCCATAAAACTTCATCGTTAAACTTATAAGCTATTCCTCCTGTTTCTGTTGAACCAAATAGTTGCATGATATTACTATTAAATTTTTCATTAAACTTTTTTGCCTCATTTGGCTCAAGTGGAGCGGTTGAGCTTAAAAATATAGATTTTGATAAATCTTTTTGTGCTGATATTTTATTTAATGCTTTTATATAAAGTGGTGTAGTTACTATTAGTGAATTATCTTCACACATATCAAGTAAGTCATTTGGTAAAAAATGCTCTTTTAGAACTATATCTATATCATTAAAATATGGATAAAAAAGTCCTGTGAGTGAGCCGTATATATGGATAAAAGGAACTGTAACTATCACTTTTTTTATATTATATTTTTTTAGTAAAGTACTTAAAGCTTTTATCTCACTTGTTATATTTTCATTTGTTTTTAAAGCAGCTGTACTTTGTCCTGTGCTTCCACTTGTAAAGTATATAAAAGAAAAATCTTTATCATCAAAAATAGTTTTTCTGGAATTTTTTTCTTCAAATGAATCTATATTTAGTTCTTCTAATTTTTTAACTAAAAGTTTATTTGTATCATCAAATAAAATAGACTTTGCACTAGAAAAATATGATTTAAAAATATTTAATCCATTTTGCTCTTTTGATGTTGAACTTATATAAGATACTTTATTTTCTAAATTTTTATCAAAAAACGATTCTTTTTTTATCTCATATGAGTTTATTGAACCATCATCATTAAAAATCTTAAGATTCATTTTTTACCTTCTCAAAAAATATTAAAATTAAAATTGCAATTATTCCAAGTGTAGCTACACTTCCTATAGAATATAGTGATGGAGTTGAAGAAAAGACTAACACTCCAAAACCAGCAAAAGAGCTAAGAGCTGAAAATATTATCGCTTTTTTTGTTGATATGCTATTGTCTTTGGTTGAATATATTGCATAGTCTATACTAATTGCTAAAATAATAAAAAACATAAATATATGTAAAATATTTATAGGTATAAAACTTAGATATGTAAAAATAAAAGCACTTGGTAAAATTAAAAAGCTAAGTGCATATATCACTTTTTCTTTTGTTATTAAAGCAATAAGTATCACTATAAAAGTTAAGGCTAAAAGCCCTAAACTTATCATCTTATCTAAATCTTTTTCTAAGTCTTTTTCAAATAATGTTTTTAAATTTATGGCATATACAAAGTTTAGTTTTAAAACTTCATCTAGTTTCTCTTGAGATATTAAAGAGTAAGAGATATATTCATCTTTATATTTTTGTATAGATATTCCATAATTTACTAACTGTTTATAGTTATATTTAGGCACTTCTAGTTCATAAGTATAAGCATCATTAAAAGAGTTTGATTTAAATCCAGCTTGTACAGAAAAAGTGTTAATATCTTTTTTTATTTTATTTAATTCTAATTTAAAAAGTTCTTCTCTCTTTTTTAAAAAACTTTCTTTACTTATTAGATTATTTAAAGATGATTTTGAATTAGTGTCTATAGTTCTTATTTGTTCATTAAAAGATATAAGTTGGTCTATATTTTTTGCTTTTATTATAACTGTTTGCATTTTTTTTATCTATCAATGCTTTTTTTAAAAAAATAGTTCTTTTTTGTTTTTAAATTTTTATTAT
>LLEK01000011.1_pt1 | contig 51007 bp, 47 predicted proteins | sample 595821 | NCBI WGS metagenome assembly LLEK01 (sample SAMN02919311, study PRJNA255460) | bioreactor metagenome | biome: chemostat; feature: culture 2011_25.1; material: sediment; isolation source: day79 25degC chemostat 2011 inoculated with Wadden Sea sediment taken from... | place: Germany: Bremen ...
ATTATTTTGTTAATATTTAACAACATTAAAAAGTGGATTGTTTATCATTTGCACCTCCATATTGTTTTGATTAATTATATGCCTATTTACATAAAATATTCCTAAAGTTAAAAACTAAATTTGTAATTTAAAATATAATAGTTTATTTTTTTAAATCAACATATGTAAATGACATTAAATTAATATCTAGGTAAACTTCCACAAATTTTACAAAAAGGTAAAACATGAATAATATAATTGATAAAAAATATGAAAGATTATTGTTTTCATTTATTATGGCTATTTTTATGTCTGGGTTTATGAGTTTAGTAGTTACTCTTTTAAATTTAGGATTTATAGAAAACTTGATTTTTATCTGGCTTGATGCTTATTGGAAAGCTTTTTTAGTTGCTTTTCCTACTATATTAGTAGTTATTCCAAGGGTTAGAAAAATTGTTTCTATATTGATTATAGATTAAGAGTTTATCTCTTAATCTATTTGAGATTTTTTAGTTTTTATAAATGAAGTTGTATAGTATATTTCTCTTAAAAATAATACCAATGAGACTATTAAAAAAAACATAGCTAAAATAAAAAATACAGATATAAAAGTTTCACTATGAAAAGAGAATAGAGCACTTGAAAATACAGTAAGAATAACAAGTGCTACCATAAAACCTGTAGCAGTTGCAAAAAAGATTGCTAAGTTTGTATTTTGCATACGCATTAATAAAAAACGTCTTCTTCTAATTTGTTTATCATTTTCTTTAAAAGAACTATCTTTTTTTTCTTGAGAGCTTACATAGTTATCTAATTTTTCTAATTTATCAATAATTCTACTTAGTCTTCCTGTAAATACATTTAAAAGTCCAGCTACTCCTGCTATTAAAAATACAGGAGCAACTGAAAGTTGAATAAGTGTTGAAATTGTTGTAATTGTGCTACTATCATTTGGTAAAAGCATAAAAAGCCTTTTTTATTTGTATTATATCTTATATTGATAATTTTATAAACTCTTAATTAGTTTAAGAGTTTATTATTCAGGAAGTTTTTTTATATATTTATTTGTGAAGCTTCCATATTGTTCCTTTTATAGTTAAAGTTTGCTTATTCTGTAATTTTTTCTAAAAAATCAACTTTTAATTCTACTTTACCTTTTATTAGTTTCATAAAGTTTGTGAAATGATCTTTTTGTTTATGTTCTTCTAAAGAAGTTTCATTTTCCCATGTTTCTATAAGCATTAAAGAATTTTTATCATCTTTTATTTCATGTAAATCATATTGAATACATCCTTTATCATTTTGTTTTGTTAGTTTATGAAGTTCTAAAATTTCTTTTTTTATCTCTTCTACGTATTGCTCTTTTATTGTTAATTTTACAACTAAAATTATGTTTTTCATATAAAGTTCCTTTTTAATACTTCTTCAAATTTTTTTAGTTCTTTTTCTAAATCTAAGTTTTCTTTATGCACATCATATATTGCATATGTTTCCATAGGTTTTGCACCACAAAATTGAAAAGTTTTATGTGTAGCAACATGTGCTTGATCTACACTCATACCTTCAAAAAAACCATCTTTATTGTTAAATTCTGTATGGGGACAATTGTATGTTAAAGATAACATATATTTTTTATCATTCATTAGTCCACCACTTCCATATCTTTTACTTGCATCTTCTCTACTTCTTCCATCACTGATGCATGTTACAGTACCATAACCTGCTGAGAATATTTCGTCAATATATTTTTTTGTTATCCAAGGTACTCCCATCCAATAAACAGGAAATTGAAATATAATATAATCAGCCCATGCAAATTTATCTAACTCATCTTTTACATTATAGTCACTTTGGACAATAGATGTTTTAATATTAAAATCATTTTTATTTAAAAAGTCTTCTGCTTTTTCTATATGAATAGCTGTTAGTTTTCCTTCTGATTGCCCCGTATATTTTTGATGTCCGTTTATTATTAATACATTTTTCATTTTTATATTTCCTTTTTTTATTTGGAAAATTTTATCACTAATAAACTTAAAATACTCTTACGATACTTTAAGTATGTAATGGAAATAAAAGTAAAAATATTTTTTACTTAACAATATTTAAGTTTAGCTTAAATAATATTGAGATAGAGTACATATTAATTGTAAATAGAGGAAATATCATGCAAATTATTAATACACTTTCTAATTTAAATTATGATACTAATATCGCGAATAAAAAAGAAACTGAAATAGATAAATCTAGTGATTTAATGAAAACTCAAAAAAGTGAATTTCATCTAGATATTAAAAACAATTTTACTTTAAAAACAAGTTCTTTACATCTAACAAATAAAGAGATAGATGAAAAAATAAATATTTTAAATGATATGAAAACTAAACTGGAAAAACCAAGTATAGAAGCACTACCTACATATGATGTTCCTCTTACAATGAGTATTATTGAGCCACCTACTGACCTTGATATTAAGTTAATGTTAATAAATGAATACACTGATGAGGAGCTAAAAGAAGAACGTGATAAATTTATTCCTTTATTAAATCCAAATCAAACATTTTCTACTCAAGGAGAAAAAGACTCCTTTTTAGCACAAGTTAAAGATCTTGATTGGTCTGTTTTAAGTCTAGAAGAGTCTGCAATATATAGTAAGAATTTTAAAAAAGCTACTTCTACAGGTTTTGATACATTTGATAAAAAAAATGATTTTGGTTCGGTTATTGATTTAATATATTTAGAAAAGAAAAAATTAGAGTCTTCAAATTCATTATTATTAAATAGAATTTTTTTAATTGATTTACATGGTTTAAAAGGTATGGATACTTCTTCTAATGGTTCACTTAATATGACAGATCGAGTTTTAGGTTCTTTAAAGAATGCTAAAACATCTGATGTTCAAGAGAATGCTGATAAAGCGAATCTTGCACTTCAATTAGAAACACTAATCAAAGTAGAAGAGATGGTTTTAGAAGTTTCACAAGACTCTACTGCACTTAAAGAAAAAGAAAGTGTAATAAAAGAGATAAAACACTTACTAAAAAATGTTGATAGTGAATTAGCAGAAAAAATATCTGGACAGTTAGATACTGCAATGGATAAACAAAAAGATGAACTTTTCAAACTAACACAAATAGATATAGAAGTATCATCTCCTCAAGAAGCTAAACGATATTTAGACCAAACAGAAAAACTTGATGTAAATTTTGATGATTTATCTATTGAAGAAAAAAGTGTTTATATAAGTAATAAACAGAATATACTTAATGCTCTTATGAGTACAGATGCTATGGTAAGAGAGATTAAACAAGATAAGAAAACTAACGATGTAGAACAATCTCTTTCTCAAATTAATAACGAGTTAACTATAAAACTAGAATACGTAATAGAAGAGGAAAAAAAGGTTATAAAAGAACTTACAGCTAAACCTAAAGGAGGTTATACAGTTCATCAAGCAATAAACTTTCTTGAAAAAGCAGAAGAGATAGAGTATATGGTTTCTAAATTTTCAGATGAAGAAAAATTATATTTTGATATGAATATAGAAGAAGCCAAACGAACTATAAAGTCAAATAAAGAGGAAGCAGCTGATATTAAAAGAAATGATATGATACAAAACATTGATAATCTTATTTATATATTAGAAGAGCTTAAAGAAAAAGAAGAAGAGTCCAAAAAAAATACAGACTATAAAAAAGAGTCCTTATCTTTTAGTAGCCAAAATATTAAACAACAAAGTGGAAATTTTTTCTTATCACAAAGTCTAATGGCAAATCAAAGTAATATTATAGGGCTAGTTAGTTAAGAATATTTATATATTTCCTTATTTTTGTTTGGAAAGCTTTTATCACTAATAAGTTTAAATTACTCTTACAATACTTTACGTAAGTAATGGGAGCAAAAGTAAAAACTAGCTATAATACATCAATGAGAGGTTATAAATGTATTTAATAAATGGAAAAGAGTTTGTTTGTTCTGTTGAAATCACCAATGATATCTTTAATGATAAATGGAAATTAGAGATTATTTGGCATTTACTTGAAGGTCCTAAAAGATATAAAGAGTTAAATGAAGAGGTTTGTCAAATAACCCAAAAAACACTTACTGTTAAACTAAAAGAATTAGAAGAAAGACAACTTATAAAAAGAGAAGTATTTGCCCAAGTCCCTCCTAAAGTTGAATATTCTCTTACACCTATTGGGGAAAAACTTCGTGAACTATTAAACGCTATGCATACTTGGGGTATAGAATATGCCACTGAATGTGGAGAAGTTTTAGATGGAACAGTTTGTGATGCTAAAAAATAAAACCTTATACTTTATATAATAATATCAACATATGTAAATGAAATTAAACTAGGATATTGATAAACTTTGACAAATTTTACAAAAGTTAAAATATGAATATAAGGAATACAATGAATAAAAATCAAATACAAAATTATTTAAATAAGTTAAATATAAAAAATGATATTAAAAATCTTGAAGATATAAAAATATTAATAAATGCACATTTAGAAAACATCCCTTTTACTAATATTCCAGTACTTTTAAAAAATGATTTATCTTTAGATATAGATAAAATTTATAGTAAATTAGTAGAGCAAAATAGAGGTGGGTATTGTTTTGAGCAAAATAAGTTAATTTTTGAAGTATTAAAAAGTTTTGGTTTTAAAGTATCTTATTTTTTAGCAAGAGTTGTAAATAATCAAGATATACAAACACCAAAAACTCATAGGTTTACACTCTTAGAGTATGAAGGAGAACGATATATTTTAGAAGTGGGTTTTGGATATTTTTCACCATTTTTACCAATAAAATTTGGAAAAGAATCTACATATAGTAATGTTGGAAGAACCTATAAAATCAACGAATATGAAGATGGAAGCTACTCTTTGGACTTAGTACAAGAAGATGGGTATTTTGTTTTATATAAGTTTGATTTAACACCTTGTTTTGAAGTAGATTTTGAGATGGGACACTTTTATTCTCACAGTCATAAAAATGCTGTTTTTGTAAATAATCTAGTTTTATCTACTATTTCAAAAGATGTAGTTAAGTCGTTACGAAACAATTTTTATTTTAAAATTTATAAAGACAAAGAGGAACAAATAGCTATAAATAGTATAGAAAAACTTCAAGAGATAATAAATAAAGAGTTTAATTATCCTATTAGTGATGATGAGCTTAAATATATTTACGATAATTTTGTGATATAAAAATAAATGAAAATTATTACAAATAATGATAAAAAACAAGCCCTAGAAGCCTTTAGAGTAGTAATACAAAACTACTCTACAATATCAGATAATACATGGGAATCTTTTTTAAAAATAAGTGAAGTGAAATCTATAAAGAAAAAAGAGTTTTTATATAACTTTGAAGATATCCCTACAAAGTTGTTTTTTGTACATAAAGGATTGTTTCGATCTTATATAATAAATGAAGAAGGGAAAGAATATAACAAAAAGTTTTCCCATGAAAATAGCTTTTTTGGACCAGTAATCTCTTTACTAAAAAATGAACCTGTAAAGTTTGAAATAGAAGCTTTAGAAGATTCTATTGTTGTAAGTGTTGATTTTAAAAAGTATAGAGAACTACTTTTAAAAAGTGAAGAGTTAAAACTGTTTCATATATATTATTTAGAAAAAAATTGGTTAATTAAAAAAGAGTATATTGAAACTTCAATTATGCAAAATAGTGCAGAGTTTAGGTACAATGATTTTATTAAAAAGAACCCAAAATTAGAAGCTAGACTAAGCCAATATCATATAGCTTCTCATCTTGGTATCACCCCTACACATTTAAGTAGAATTAGAAAAAGTCAACAAAATAAGTAAGTTTAAGAGTTTTTCCTAAACTTTAAACTTATCAAATACAACACTGGAATAATGATAAGAGTTAAAACAGCAGAACTTACAACTCCACCTATCATAGGTGCTGCAATACGTTGCATCACTTCTCTTCCCACACCATCAATATACATAATAGGAATAAGTCCACCAATTATGGCAAATACTGTCATTAGTTTTGGTCGAAGTCTTAGCGCTGCTCCTGTATATATGGCACTTTTTAACTCTTCATAACTAAGCTTTCTTTTTAGCTCTTCACTCTTTTCTTCAATAGCCTCTTTTAGATATATTATCATTACAATAGCAGTCTCAGCAGCAACTCCAAGAAGTGCTAAAAAGCCAACTATAACAGCAACAGACATATTAAAACCTAAATAATCAATATAGATAAGACCACCAAAAAGTGCAAAAGGTAGTGTTGAAAAAACTATTATGCTATTTAGTATATCTTTTAGTGCAAGATAGATTAAAATAAATATAATTAAAATTGTAACTGGTATGATGTATCGTAGTTTTTCCATAGCTGATTGTAAGTATTGGCTTTGTCCAGACCATTCGTAATAATAACCATTTGGTAGTTTAATATCTTTTAAAATTTCACTTGCAATTTGTTGGTATTCATCAGCACTTACTTCACTTTTTGGAGTTATATATACAAAAGATACTTTCATACCTTTTTCACTTTTTATTACACTAGCTCCCTCTTTAAAAGAAAATGTTGCAAAAGAGTGAAGAGGTTGCATTCCATATTTTGTTTTTATATGTATGTTTGAGATTGATTCTAAGCTATTTCTATTTGTACCTTTTAGTCTTAATGATATAGGATAACGCTCTAAGTTTTTAACCATAGTAGTTACTTTATTTCCACCAACACCTAAACTAATAGCATCTAAAATTTGATTTTTATTAACTCCATATCTACTTAACATCTCACCATTTATATCTATACTTATGTAGTATCCACTATTTGATTTATCTGCTGATATACTTAAGCTTTGAGGTAGTTTTTTTAGTTTTTGCTCAATTTGGCTACTTACCATTTCAAGTTTTATATTATCATCACCATAAAGCTTTATTCCAAGTGGGGTTCTAATACCAGTTAAAAGCATATCAATTCGCCCACGTATTGGATATGTCCATGAGTTAATAAGACCTGGAATTTTAAGCTGTTTATCCATCATCGCCATAAGTCTATCGTATGTCATACCCTCACGCCATTGTGATTCATCTTTAAACTGAATAATTGTTTCAATCATAGCTAGTGGTGCTGGGTCAGTTGCACTTTCTGCTCGACCTGCTTTTCCAAATACTGTATCAACTTCAGGGAAGCTTTTTATGATTTTATCTGTTTTTTGTGTTAACTCTTTTGCTAAGTCTATCCCTATACCATAAGGGGTTACTGGCATATACATAAAAGTTTGTTCATTCATCATAGGCATAAATTCCCACTTTTGAGACTTATATAATGGATACACAAAATATAAACTTGCAAAGATTAAAACTATTACTAAGTATCTAAGCTTTAGTGATATTTTTAATAGTGGTGAATAAAGAAATAAAAACATTCTATTTACTGGGTTTTTATGCTCATCGTGTATTTTACCTTTTATAAAAAATATCATCAATATTGGCACAACTGTAATAGAAAGTATTGCTCCAACAATCATAGCAAAAGTTTTAGTATATGCAAGTGGTGTAAAAAGTCGCCCCTCTTGACCAGTTAGAGCAAAGATTGGCATAAATGAAACTACTATTAATAGTAGTGCAAAAAATATAGGAGTTCCCACTTGTTTAGAAGACTTAATTATTATATCAACTCTTTGTTTTTTTGTAGGGTTTTTTATATGACTTAAATGTTTATGGGCATTTTCAATCATTACAATAGTAGCATCAACCATCGCTCCAATTGCAATTGCAATACCACCTAAACTCATAATATTTGAGCCAATACCAAAAAGCTTCATTAGTAAAAATGTAAGTGCAACAGTTAAAGGAAGTATTATAATAATAATCAAAGCACTTCTAAGATGAAATAAAAAAATAATTGAGACTAACATAACAATAACAGACTCTTCAAGTAAAGTATTTTTTAGGGTATTTATAGCTTTATCGATTAAATCTGTTCTATCATATGCTGTTATAATCTCTACATCGTCACTTTGAAGTGTTTTTATTTTTTCTTTTATTTGTTGAATAACTTCATAGGGGTTTTCTTGGTATCTTACAACTACAATACCACCTACAACTTCACCCTCACCATTAAAATCGGCCATACCACGCCTTGGACTTGGCACTATGTTTACAGCTCCCAAATCACTAAGTTTAATTGGCATACCATTTATTGTTTTTAAAACAATATTTTCAATATCTGCTTCATTTTGTAAATACCCTTTTGACTCAATAATCTTTTCATAACCATTATCAAGTACAATTCGACCACCACTATCATTATTGTTTTTCTTTAAGGCTTTTGATATTTCATCAAATGAGATTTCATATTGTACTAATTTTGTTTGATCTAGTGTTAGCTCATAGTTTTTAACAAAGCCACCAACAACAGCAACCTCACTAACACCATCAACACCAAGTAAACCATACTTTAAATAATAATCTTGATAAGTTCTAAGCTCATCAAGTGATTTTGTTTTTGATTTTAGTATATATTGAAAAGCCCAACCAACTCCTGTAGCATCTGGACCAATAGAAACTTTAGCTTCTTTTGGTAATGTTGGTGCTAATTGTGAGAGTTGCTCTAAGATTCTATTTCTTGCATCATAAAGGTCACTATTTTCTTTAAAAATTACATAAATTAAAGCATTTTCAAAACTACTCATAGCTCGTACAGTTTCAATATTTGGTAAACTCATAAGGTTTGAAATAAGAGGGTAACTTACTTGGTCTTCAATTATTTGAGGTGATTGCCCTGCATATTTTACTTGAAGTATAACTTGTGGAGGGGAGAGATCTGGAAGTGCATCAAGGGTTGTATTTTTTATAGCCCATATTGAAGCACCAATTGATATAAAAACTACACTTAAAACTAAAAAGATGTTTCGTATGCTTAAATCTATGATTTTATTTACCATTTAATATCCTATAATATTTAATAGTAAAATTATATTTAGTTTGTGTGTAGTTTGTGTGTAGTTAGGGTAAATTACCCTAACTTTAAGATTCCTGATTCATTTAAAAGTATTGCAAGTACTGATATAGGAGCTACGTATTTGATTAAAAATAGCCAAAGTTTAAAAAACTTCTCTCCCATAAAAGGTACAAGAGTATTTCTTATAAGTTGCTTATCCATAATATAACCTACAAATATAGCAAGTAAAATTCCACCAGCTGGCATTAAAATAGAAGCTGTTACAAAATCAAACCAATCAAATAGGTTTTTACTTCCAAATGTTAATGCTTCTGAAAAAGCTGTTGTATTTGAAAGAAGAGCAAGAAGACCTAATATATAGAAGATAAAAGATACTCCGTAAGTTGCTTTATTTCTACTTATATTTTTCTTTCAACTAAGTATTTTACAGTTGGTTCTAGTACTGAAATAGCTGAAGTAATAGATGCAAAAGCAAGGGCAATAAAAAATGCAATAGCCATAACATTTCCTATACTTCCCATCTCATAGAAAATAGCAGGTAAAGTAATAAAAACAAGCCCAACACCTTTTACTAGGTTCTTGTCCTGCACTAAATAAAATAGAAAAATATAATAAGCCCTGCAATAATTGCAATAGATGTGTCAAGAATAACAATAGCAATTGAAGCTTTTACAATATTTGTATGTCTATCTAGTGATGCTGAGTATGCTAAAATTGTAGCCATACCAATTGAGAGTGTAAAAAAAGCATGTCCAACAGCTAAAATTATAGAACTTGCATGAAACTTTTCAAAGTTTGGATAAAACATAAAGTCTATAGCTTGTGAAAATCCAGTTAAAGTTGTACTATATACAAACATAGCAATAAGTATTACAAGTAGTGCTGGCATAAGGATATTGTTCATTTTTTCAATACCTTTTTTAACACCTTTTGAAATTGTATATGCAATAATAAGAAAGGCTAGTGTGTAGTATGATACTTGTGAAAAAATATCCTCTTTTAACATACCCATAAAAACTTTTTCGGCTTCAGGTACACTAGTGGGCAAGGATACTATAGCAATAACAATATAGTTTAAAATCCAACCAACAACAATTGAATAAAATGAAAGGATAATAATACCAGTTATAAAGGTAAATCCAGCAAATTTCCAATATTTTTTCTCTTTTGGAGCTAAGACTTCAAAAGCACTTACGGCATCTTTGTTTGTTGTGCTACCCATTAAAACTTCTGCTATAAATATGGACATACCAATAAGAAGAACTGTTAAAAGGTATACAAGAACAAACACACCACCACCATTTTCACCTGTAATATATGGGAACTTCCAAATATTACCTAAACCTACTGCACTACCTGCAGCTGCTAGAATAAAACCAATTCTAGAAAATCTATTTTTATACATATTTTTCCTTTTTAGTAAACGAAGTATAATTATTATTTGCTTAGAGATTATAATAAATTGTTATGTATAAATTATGTAAGTAAAAAGTTTCTAAAAAAAACTCACCAAAAACACACTGTAAATTAGATAAAATTAGTATTCTAAATAGGAGTATATATTGTTTAGTGAAAAAAATATCTCAAAATTTATAATTTTAACACCAGTATTAACAGTATTAGTAACTGCTTTTTTTACTATATACTTTTTTATTCAAAATCAAAATAACTATTTTGAAGAGGAAAGCTATCGTCTTGAGCAACAGTATATTAATAAACAAAAAAATATATTAAAAAAAGAGATAGACTACATCATAAATTATATAGAACATCATGTAAAAGCAAATAAAAATAAAAGTGAAGAAATTTTAAAAGAAGAGTTAATTAAATATATTGAAACTATAAGATATGAACAACATGGTTATTTATGGATACATGATACTTCATATTACTTAGTAGCTCATCCTTTTAGACAAGATAGAATAGGTACTTATGATATAGAATTAGAAGATGCTATGGGTACAAAGATCACTAAAAAGTTTATTGATGAGACTTTAAAAAAGCCTGATGGTATATTTATAGAGTATTATTGGCAAAAACCAAAAGAGATTCATTTTTCACAAAAGCTTGGTTTTTTTAAACTTTATGAAAAATACAATTGGGTTATTGGAGCAGGGCTTTATATAGATGATATTCAAAAGTCAATTTCTAAAAGTAAAAAACTTCTTGAAAAAAGAATAAATAAGTATATTAGACAAGTATTAATAATAGCAGCTTTAATTATAGTTATAATTGTTTTTTTATCTTTTATAATTTCAAGAAAAATAAATGGTGTATTTTCAAGCTATAAAGAAAATGTAGAGAAAAAAGAGCTTCTACTTCAAGACTTAAATAAAAACCTTGAAGTAAAAATAGAAAAAGCTATAAAAGAAGCAAAGAAAAAAGATAGAGCAATGCTTCATCAATCAAGACTTGCAAGGATGGGTTCTATGCTTTGTATGATAGCTCACCAATGGAGACAACCATTAAGTGAGATGTCTGGAATACTTATGGAACTTGAAACAGCAAATAAGTTTAAAAAACTTGATGATAAGTTACTAAATGATAGTGTAAAAGAATCAAATAAATTGATTTTATTTATGTCAAATACTATTGATGATTTTAGAAATTTTTTTAAACCAGATAAAAAGAAAGTAAAGTTTTATGTAGATGATGCTTGTAATGAAGCTATAAGTTTAGCAGGAGCTTCTATTAAAAGTTATCATATTAAGTTATATAAAAAGGTAAATTGTAATTCTATTATAAATGGTTATGAAAGAGAGTTTGCACAAGTTTTATTAAATCTTATTTCAAATGCAAAAGACGCTTTAAAACAAAAAGAGGTTGAAAATAAAACCATTGATATTATTATAGATGTTGAGGGAAAAGATGCTGTTATTACAGTTGAAGACAATGCAGGTGGAGTAAAAGAAGATCATTTAGATTTGATTTTTGAGCCATATTTTACAACTAAAGAAGCTTCAAAAGGTACAGGGCTTGGACTTTATATGAGTAAAATGATTATTGAAAAAAATATGAATGGTGAACTTAGTGTAGAAAATACAAATAAAGGTGCTATGTTTAAAGTAAAAGTGGAGATGGATAATGGGTGAGAATCTTTTAGAACAATTTAAAAACTATACAATACTTTGTGTTGAAGATGAAGATGGTATTAGAAAAAGATTGGTTAATACTTTAAAATACTACTTTAAAGATGTTTTGGAAGCTAGTAATGGTGAAGATGGTTATGATATGTATGTAGAATATAAACCAGATATTATCTTAAGTGATATAGAGATGCCAAATAAAAATGGTATAGAATTAGCTACTAAAATTAGACAGAGTGATTTATCAACTGTTTTAATAATGGTAACAGCTTATTCAAATGAAGAGTATCTTCTTGATTTGATAAATTTAAATATAAATCATTATATATTAAAACCTGTAAATTCAGAAAATCTTTTAGAGGGTATTGTTAAAGCTTTAGGGGATAGATTAACTCAAAATTTAGTTTTTAATGATTTATGTTATTTTGATATACAAGCTTATGAACTAGTTTTTAATGATGAGGTTATAAATCTTAGAAAAAGAGAAAAAGATTTTTTAGTTCTTTTATATAAAAATAAAGATCAAGTAGTAAGTTATGAACAAATAGAAGAATCAATTTGGAAAGATAGAATCATGAGTACAAGTGCACTAAAAACTTTTATAAAAGAATTAAGGCAAAAACTTCCACAAGAGTTCATACAAAATATTCCTCAAATGGGCTATAAATTAGAAAACTCACTTTTAAAATAAAAAACTCACCAATTACTCACTTAAGCTTGATAATATTTTAAAATCAATATTTAAGGAGTATAAATGTTAAAGCAAGGTTTATTAATTGTAACAATGGCGGCATCATTAGTTGCAGGCAATGTTAAAATGGATTTAAATGCAAAGTATGGGGCAAATAATTTTCATACAAAAGGTGCACAAAAATTTGCTAATTTAGTAAAAGATTATACAGGTGGTAGTGTTAATATTACAGTTCATGCAGGTTCATCACTTATAAAAGGTAATCCTTTAAAAGCTGTAAAAGATGGAACAGTTGCTATGACTGATATGTTTATCCCTTTTACTTCTGGTGGAGGAAAAGTATTTGGAATTTCTGCATTACCTTTTATTGTTTCATCTTATGATGATGCTTATAAATTATATCAAATCTCAAAACCAGCGTATGAAAAAACAGCTAAAAAATGGAATCAAAAACTTTTATATAGTGTAAGTTGGCCACCATCTGGATTTTATTCAAATAAAGCTATGAGTTCAATTTCTGATTTTAAAGGTGCAAAAACTAGAACTTATGATAAAAACTCTGCATCATTTGTAAATAAAGCAGGTGGAAATGCTGTTGCACTTCCTTGGGGAGAGGTGTATTCTTCTTTAAGAACTGGTATGGTTGATTCTGTTGTAACTTCATCAGCATCAGGAAAAGATGGTAAGTTTTGGGAAGTATTAACTAACTTTACAAAAATTAATTATGCGTATCCTTTACAAGCTGTAACTATTAACTTAGATTATTGGAATAGCTTAACAAGAAATCAACAAAAAGCTATGTTACAAGCTGCAAGTGAAATAGAAAAATTACAATGGGAAATCTCAAAACAAGAAGATAAAGTTGCACTTGAAATGTTAAGTAAAAATGGTATGAGAGTAAGTGAAGCATCTGTTGAACTTAAAGCAGAACTAGACAAAATAGCAGATGAATTATTAGCTAATTATTTAGATGGTGCAAATTCTCAAATTAAAAATATTTTTAAAGAATATAAGAAAGCAAAATAATGAGAACTTTCTCAAATTTTGTAAATAAGCTCTCTACTGGGGGAGCTTATCTATCTGGACTACTTTTAGTTGGGCTTGTTTGTTTGATCTTGACAGAGATTTTTTTGAGGTATTTTTTTGATTTATCTACAATGATTGCAGATGAGTATAGTGGTTATTTGTATTTAGCTTCAATTTTTTTAGGACTAGCATATACTTTTTTAAAAGATGGACATATTCGTATAAATATAGTTACTTCAAAGTTATCTAAAAAATCTAATAACTTTATTGATATAGTTGCTTCAGTTGTGACTTTAGCAGTTTTAGTTTTTATACTTTATAGAACAATTCTTTTTACTTATGATTCTTATGAATTAGAGATGTTATCTGAAGCTGTATCTGAAACACCACTTTACTTAACACAATTAGCAATGCCTATTGGTATTACACTATTTATATTAGCTGTTATTGTATTTATGATGAAAAGGTTTAGTAATGATTAGTGATCCTTTAATTTTATCTGTAATAATTCTAGTTGTGATGTTTTCATTACTTCTATCTTCTATTTGGATTGGAGTATCTTTAATAGTAACAGGTATTGTTGGAATGCTTCTTTTTGAACATAATTTACCAGCAGTAATTAGTATATATGACAAGATAGGTGATTTACTAGCTTCATCACTTTATGATGCTTTAAATTCTTGGTCATTAGCAGCACTACCTATGTTTATATTAATGGGAGAGATTTTATATAAATCATCTATCTCTACAAGATTATTAAATGGACTAAAACCTTGGCTTAGTTATATCCCTGGTGGGTTACTTCATGTAAATGTAGCAGCCTGTTCTCTTTTTGCAGCTGTGTCTGGTTCAAGTGCAGCAACTACTGCAACAGTAGGAAAAATAACACTTGATGAGTTAGAAAAAAGAGGTTACTCAAAATCTATTGCTATGGGTTCTCTTGCAGGTGCTGGAACATTAGGTTTTTTGATTCCTCCATCACTTATTATGATTATTTATGGAGTATTAGCTGATGTATCTATTGGTAAGCTTTTTATTGCAGGAATTATTCCTGGAATGTTACTAGCTACTTTATACTCTTTTTATATAATAGGAGTTGCAAAAATAGATAAAAGTGTAGAACCAGAGATAAAAGAAACTTTTACAGTGGAACAAAAACTTCATTCTTTAAAAGATTTATTTCCAGTGTTATCTTTGATTACTTTAATTTTAGGTTCTATTTATGGTGGGTTTGCAACACCAACAGAAGCAGCAGCACTTGGAGTATTAGGTTCAATAGGATTAGCTATATATTTTAAAAGCTTCTCAGTTGAAATATTTAAAGATGCAGTTTTAAATACTGTTAAAACTTCTACAATGATTAGTTTTATTATTGCTGGAGCTGTGTTTTTATCTCAAGTTATTGGATTTTTAGGAATTGCACGAGCTATGAGTGAGTTTATCACTGGACTTGGTTTATCTCCTTTGATGCTTATTTTACTTATTGGAATTATGTATGTTATTTTAGGTATGATTTTAGAAGGAATATCTATAGTTGTAATGACACTTCCTATTGTACTTCCAATTGTTGTACTTGCAGGATTTGATCCTTTATGGTTTGGAGTATTTTTAGTATTTATGGTTGAGTTAGCACAAATAACACCACCTGTTGGGTTTTCGTTGTTTGTGATACAAAGTATATCCAATGAAAAAATAGAAGTGATATTAAAAGCAACTTTTCCATTTTTTATTATGATGATTATGACAGTGATGGCTATTACATATTTTCCTGAAATAGTTCATTATTTACCTAATCAGATGATGAAATAATTTATAAGGATTTAAAAGTGAGTAAGAAAAAACAGTATTTTACTTAATTGTGACATGGGTGAGAGTTTTGGAATATGGAAAATGGGCAATGATGAAAAAATCATGCCTCATATATCTTTTAGCAAATCTTGCTTGTGGTTTTCATGCTTCAGATGCTATGAATATGGACTATACAGTACAACTTGCAAAACAAAATAATCTAACAATTGGGGCACATCCTGGTTACCAAGATTTAGTAGGTTTTGGAAGAAGAAGTATGAATTGTTCAGTAAAAGAGATTGAAAATATTGTTTTATATCAACTTGGTGCTTTACACTCTTTTTGTCTAAAACATGAAACTAAAATCTCTTATGTAAAACCTCACGGGGCTTTATATAATGATATGATGAAAGATGTAGATATTTTTAAAGCAATACTAAGTGCTGTTAAAACTTTTAATAGTGAGTTAAAACTAATGATTTTATCTTCACTAAAAAATGAGCAGTACTCAAGTATTGCCAATGAATTTGGAATTGAGCTTTTATATGAAGCATTTATGGATAGAAACTATAATGCTGATGGTTCTCTAGTATCAAGAGATTTACCAAATGCAGTTATTCATGATGTTCAAAGTGTTATAAAAAGAATTGAAATATTAAAACAGTCAGGATATATACAAAGTATTCAAGGTGAAAAACTATTTTTACAAGTGGATACTTTATGTGTTCATGGGGATAATGATAGTGCTTTAGATTTTATATTAGCACTAAAGGAAGCTTTAAATTAATGGATATCAAAATAGTTTCCGTTGATTCTGTTATTATATATTTTGGTAATAGTATTTCAAAAGAGGTAAACAATAAAGTAAAAAATGCTTATCAATGTTTAAAAAACTTAGATAATAATGCCTTAATAGAGATGATACCTTCTTATAACTCTTTATTTATTACTTATGATATTTTTAAATATGATTTTGATTCTATAAAAAAATATTTACAAAAACAATTAGAAAATAATACAAATATAAATAATAATGAATCAAAACTTATTACAATAGATGTTTATTATGGCTTAGAAGTTGGACTAGATCTTCAAAGAGTAGCAACCCTTTGTAATATAACAATAGAAGAATTAATCAAAAGACATAGTCAAAAAGTATATGATGTATATACAATAGGGTTTTTACCAGGCTTTGCTTATTTAGGAGAAGTGGATGAAACAATTTATGCTTCAAGACTTGAAACTCCAAGAAAAAAAATACCAAAAAATTCTGTATCTATAGCAAAAGAACAAACTGCAATCTATCCTATAGATTCTCCAGGAGGTTGGAATATCTTAGGTAAAACAGCCTTTGACCCTTTTGATAAAAATCACCCAAAACTATCTTCTATAGATATAAATACTCAAATTAAATTTAACCCTATTACAAAAGATGAGTTTATAAGTCAAGGTGGAGAACTATGAGTGGTTTAAAAGTTATAAAAAGTGGTATCTTAACTCTTATTCAAGATAGAGGTAGATTTAACTTTAATCATTTAGGTGTTAGTAATTCTGGATTTTTAGATGAATATTCAGCACTTTGGGCAAATAAACTGCTAGATAATAATCTAAATGACCCTTTACTTGAAATACTATTTGGTCAAGTAGAATTCCAAGTAACAGCAGATACAAATATAGCAATAACTGGAGCTAAATGTGAGTTTTATATAAATGATGTAGAAAAAACAATATGGCAAAATCATTTTATAAAAGCAGGGGATAGTATAAAAATTGGTAAAGTTCTAAATGGAAATAGAGTTTATTTATCAATCAAAAATGGCTTTTGTTTAAAAGAAGAATTTGGAAGTGTATCTACTTCTGTTAAAGAAAAACTTGGTGGATTAGATGGAAATAAAATAAAAACCAATGATACTCTTGAATTTAATATATCTAAAAAAACTATTTTTAAAAGGGTACAAGAAAATCTAATCCCAAAATATGAAGAGCAATTAACACTTCGTGTTCTTTTATCTTATCAACATGAACACTTTTCTAAAAGTGAAATAGATAAGTTTTTTAATAGTGAGTTTAAAATAACACCAGATTTTAATAGAATGGCATGTAAATTATCAGGTACACCTATAAGCTGTAGTATTGATGAGATTATATCTGAAGGTATTAGTTTTGGTGCTATACAAATCCCAAAAGATGGACAACCAATAATCTTACTAAAAGAGAGACAAACCATAGGTGGATATCCTAAGATAGGATCAGTACTTCCAATAGACTGTTTTAAATTAGCTCAAGCAAAAATCCGAAGTTTTGTGAAGTTTGAGATTATAGAGATACAAGAATCTCAAAAAAAGATGAAAGAATTTTATAGGATATTTGAATAAATATTTAAATTATCTGTATAGACACTACTCTATACAGACAAATCTAACTAATCATATATTAGTGTCTTTCGTTATTGTCATCAGATGAATTTTTATATTTCCTATATCCACAATACCAAACAGCTCCAAATCCAAATATACGTCCATAGGGTGTTCCTCCCCTAAAAATATTTGGAAATGGAGCATAAATACCTGAATTTACTAACCATTCGTTTAAAAGGCTTCTTGTTTCATTAGTTAAAGACCTACCAAAATGAGAAGAAATAAAAGAGTTAAAAGAGTTAAGATATCCGTTAAACCTTCTATGCCTACTATCTGGAGTATATCTAGAAGGGAATTCTCTTGCACCTGGAAAACGATTTCGATAGATAAAATTTCCAAACATCCCAGAACTAGCTATTACCACTGTGTCGAATATTCTATCAGATGGATCGTCTGAGCCTCCTCCCATTAGTCCTGCACGAGCCTCTAATTCTGGATAAACTGCATTTATAGCGTTTATCATAGCTCTATCACTAGTTGCTCCTGAAACTCCAGGATTTGATTTATTAAATAATGCTTGTGCTTGAGGGCGAGATAACGAGACACCCATTTCATTTGAACTATTTCCCAATAGGTTTGTAAATCCTGGTGAGTGATTACTATGTGTTGTAAAAGTACTAGAAATATTACCGACAGCTGATATACCTGGTGTTTGACGATGTGCAGATACAGCTGTATTTTGTTGATGGTAATGATTTTGATGATGACCTTGTCCTTCAAAAATACTAAAAATTGCTAATGCTATACCAATTGGTGCAGTAAAAGGATCTGCATCCAATACTGCTTCACCTGCTACTTCTGCTCCTACTTCCACTCCTAGCTCAGTTGAAGTTAATTCTGTAGTTGTTTCTGTTGTACTACTTATAAAGCTTGAAGTCTCTGATCCTGCAGCAGTAGACTGACTACTATTACTAATAAATGAATCGTTTACACTTTTATATTCTCTACCATCAGGATCTATATTCATAATTGGATTATTTCCAGCATAAGCGTAAGGACTAAATGATTGATGAGCAGGATCAGGAGATATAAAAATACCCATATCAGGGTCATAATAACGAGCACCAAAATAAACTAAATTCGTATTTTCATCTAACTCTTTACTAGAAAATTTAGATCTAAAATCATCAGTACCTGTACTTTTTTGATCTAGATATTCACCTTGTGGTGTATATGAAACTAAACTATTTTCATCACTATTATTTTGATTTATAACAAGTGTTGTACTATTAATATGGTTTCGATAAAATTCTAGTTGGGTATCAGCTTGAGGGATACCATGCCCCACAGATTCATCACTATTTGATATTTGCTTAGATGATAAACTATCAGAGAAAAACATACCCTCACTGCCGTAAGCATAATAAGTAGGAAAGCTTTGTTTATCTGTCATATAAATTTCTGTTAATGATGATATATAATATGTTGAACCTATTGGAAAACTATCATCTCCTTGTAGTGTATTACCACTGTCTTTTCTTATAAACCTTCTACCTGTACTGTCATAAGCTGAGTTTTCTATATCAGTGTTAGATGATTGCACTTTTAGTAGATTGTTTTGATCATCATAGATATAGTTTATTTGTTTATTATTGACATTTTTTGTAGTGATGCGACCTATATCATCATAACTCAATGAGATATGAGCATTTTCATTAGAACATTGTGTTTGAACTGAACTATCGCATATAGAAGTGATTTGATGTGGTTTATCTTTTGAGTAAAAATAGTTAAAGTTATTTTTAGATGTTATATCACCAGCAAGATTATAACTATAGTTTTCTTTACCATAAAGAGCTGGAGCAGATGCTGTTATAAGTTGCCCTTTACTATCATAAGTAAACTCTTGCGCTAATGATGAACTTGCTTTATTAAGTTTATCTTCAACTTTTAACATCATTCCAGCTTTATTATAAGAATAAGATAGGTTACTTAAAGTATTTTTTGAATCACTTATTAACTTTGACTTTATTTGACCTAAAACATCATAACTTATTGATGAGATAATATTATTTTCATCTTTTATCTGTTGAGCTAAACCAAGTGCAGTATAGTCACTATAAGTCAAACTTTGATTTATATTTTCACGCGAATATTTTACACTATTTAAAGTACCTATTCCAGAATTATAACTATAAGATACGAATATAGGTTTATTAGTAGATATCAATGGATAGTTTACTTTATTTACCCTACCCAGAGCGTCATATTCGTATGAAGTTTTAGCTAATATCTTATTGTTTGTTACTGACATAGAAGTATTTTCTTCAATTACTCTACCTAAAGTATCATATTTAAAAGTATAGCTTATTTTTGAAGATAGTCCTTTTGTATTTGTTGTTTCTACAGAAGAGAGTTTTCCTTTGCCATTTAATGTTTCATCATAAATATAAACTACATTTTGATCTTCTGAAATTCTTGTAATGGTTCTACCTAAATTATCATAAGTGTATTTTATAGTATTATTTAGAGCATTTGTTATAGAGCTTAATTGGCCATTATCATCATATTGATATAGTGTTTTCCCTAGACCTTTATTATAAGTACTAATTATCTGTCCTAGAGAATTATAGGTATAAATTGTTACATCATTTATAGGATCTGTTCCTTGGATTAATTGACCTAGACTATCAAACTTTTGGTAAGCTTTAGCACTTTTATCTGTTTTTACTTCTCCATTTTCATCAGGATAAATAATAGTTTTTGAAAGCCCTTTAAAATCAACTGTTGCACTTATATTAGAAAAGCTATTATCACTTGTATTATCTGCAGGATTTGGACTATTTGCTATTGTAGTAAGACCATCTTTATCATATTGAAATTGATGTACTATATCTTGTGGTTGAGTTATAGAAACTATATTCCCTAAAATATTATATTTATATTTTGTATATTGAGGTGTGTTTTTATCACTATTAAAATAAGGTAGAGATTTAGTATCTATTTTACCAAGATGGTTATAAGTAGTATTTACAATTCTTTGTTGTCCATTTTCAACTCCAATAGAGCTTTGAATAATTCTATTAAAACCATCAGTAGTATTTTTACTCCAACTCCATGTACTTATATCATCATTGTTCCAATCTTCTCTTTGCCAAATACTAGTCATTATCCCAGTTACTTTTTTATCACTATCAAGAGATTGATTGAATTCTCTATGTATCATCAATGTTAGACTCGTAGAATCACTTTTATTACCATCAATCCCTTTAATATTTAAAATCCTACCAAAACCATCATAACCAGGTGTTTTTGCATCTTTAGCAGAAGGGATTTCAAAAGTAACATTACCATTTAAATCTGTCATTGATGTTGCTATTCCAAAGTTAGGTTCATAGGTTGAAAGAATCTCCATACTTGAAAGAGTTGACTTAGCTGCTGGTAAAACCACCTTTGAAGTAAAAGTATTATAGGTATCATCATATTGTATATTTGTTGTATTGTTTAGTGCATCTGTCCTAGAGATAATATTTCCAAACTTATCATATGTTTGGGAAGTTGAGATAAACTTCTTTTTATTATCATCATATATAGATTGAGAAAGTCTATTCATTAAAGCACTATCATATTCAAACTGAATCCACCTAAGATCTGTATCTGCTTTCCAAGAATTTGGAGAGCTCCAACTCTCTTTACACCTACTTTTATTATTTGTTATTTTTTGAGCAATTACAAAATTGTTTTTCCAATTAATGTCTGTATTTTTAGTATCAATAAAATATTCAAAACAAGTATAAGAAGCTTGTAAATCATCCTCTTTAGAGATATCTATTTGAGAACTAAGAGCATCTTTACTCATAATAACTCTTTGATAACTATCATCATAAGAATACTGTGAATATTGAGTATAGTTGTAGTTTGATGAATACTCTCCTTCTTGCGTATAAAAATCACTTTGTTGAGTATCTTTGTATATAATATAATAATCAGGAGAATCATCACCTTTAGGAGATATTGTTTTATAATTGTAAACAGACTGTTTATTATTTAAAATAATTTCATATGAGCCTTTTTCATCTTGCTTTAATATAGTTGATGACTTCAAAAGTCCAGTTAAAGGATAAACTTGATGATAATCAGATACTGTTTGTGTCTGATAATTTTTATCTTCACTACTTATATTATTTTTAATAACTTTAGAAAATCCAAGCCAACCACGTCCATTTGCTTCACCTTGTAGATTGTGATAAAAGTAATTAAACTGATGATTAGGCTTTGATTCTTGTGCATTTAAATAATATTTAGTATTTGATACAACATATCTTGGAGTTTGTACATCAACATAGGGATAAACAGCATCTTTTCCTTTTTGGTAAACTAAATTATCAGTTATTGGTTTATATTCAATAGATGTGATTTTACCACTACCTGAAATGAATTTATTTAATAAGTCAGGAAAAGGTTTAGGGAGTAAAAAAGCTTGAAAAGTTTGAGTACTGGCATCAGAAAGATTAACTATGTCTATTAGTCCATCTCCATTTACATCCATAGGTAACCATTGTCCAAATGGATCTTGTTTTGTATTTAAATTAGGTCCTATACTCCAAGTTCCATCACCTTTTGAAAGATAAGCTTGTAACACTTCAGTACTTTTGTCCGTCTCTTCAGTATTTTTTGCCATTAAATTTACAATATCAACCATTCCATCACCATTTATATCCATAGTGATCCATTTAGGATTTGAAGAGGCAGTAGTTGACCAAGAATCTTTAATTGACCAAGTTCCATCACCTTTAGATAAATATGCTTGAAAAGTTTGATCTCTTCCATTTGATAAATTTACAATATCTATAAGACCATCACCATTTACATCCATTGGCAGCCAATCTCCAGATGAAGAGAGTTCTGTATCAAAGCTTGATTTTATATTCCAAGTTCCATCACCTTTAGATAAATATGCTTGAAAAGTTTGGTCTGATCCATTTGATAAATTTACAATATCTATAAGACCATCACCATTTACATCCATTGGCAGCCAATCTCCAGATGAAGAGAGTTCTGTATCAAAGCTTGATTTTATATTCCAAGTTCCATCACCTTTAGATAAATATGCTTGAAAAGTTTGGTCTGATCCATTTGATAAATTTACAATATCTATAAGACCATCACCATTTACATCCATATCTAACCAATTCCCACTAGATTCTGAAGCATTTTGTTTCTCTTTAACAACCCAGCTTTTCATTTGATTTTCTTGCCAACTAAAAGTAGTTGGAGTTAGACAATTATTATTAGCATCACATTCATAAATATTTTCAAGTAAACTTCTATTTGTACTTATACTTTTTTTATAGTTTAAATTATATTGTTTAACTAAATCATCTTTTACATAAGTTGATATAGATTTAAGTCTTTTAGTAGTTTGTACTTCTGCACCATCAACAAATGAAGTAATAATATCACTTCTCTCTTCATAGTCAAAATTCACTTTTCTTTGAGGGATAACTATGTTTTTGGAATCTACATCATTTCCAGTATATTCAATATTCTGTGGAAGATACCCTCCTACACCATCTTTTTCATAATTTACTAAAACATAATTATCTCTACGGTCAGATACCTTATTTATAGCCCAGACTCTCACAGCTTTACTATTACTAGCTAAAATACGAGAATCATCACTATTACCAAACTCTAATTTAGACCCATTTTTTGTAATTGCAGTAAAAGAACAAGGTCCTTGTTTTTTACCACTATCTTCACAAGCACCCTTAGCTGTAAAAAGAGTTCCACTATCTCGTTCGGTTTTATACGTAGAACCATCTATACCATTTTGGCTTCCTTGTACAAGTATAAGACGTTCTCCATCAATACAATATCTATCATTAAGGTCAAAGTTAATACTACCTTTAACTCCATCGACAACTTTTGAGGTTGAACATCTAGTGATACTTGATAATCCACTTACACTCCAACCTACACCAAGTGCTCCGTTTCCTTGAGCACTATTATAAGTAAGAGCTAGATTAGGTTGAACTTTATTAGTTCCAGGAGGTAACTTTAAAGGGATAATATATACACTAGAGCCACCAGCATCAACTTTAAATTTTGAGCTTATGTTCCCTGCTATATTATTTGATTCACTCAAAGAGTGGTTTACAACATTTTTAATCTCTTGTTTAGCATAACTAAACAAAGAAATTGCTAATAAAATGAAAACTATAAATCTAAGTTTCATATTAATACTCCTTAAATATTTATATATAATTGAATAATGTGATTGAATTAATTCACGTAGTTGTTATGTATTGGTTTGAACCAATATATAACTAATTTTTAAGATAACTATAAATTAAATTATTAAAATCTTATGTTTGTAATATTTCAAAAAAGTGTCAAAATATTTTGACACTTTTTTAGTTTAATATTTTTATTCTTCAGAATTAGTCTTTTGATTAGTAATTGTTATAACCAATTGATATTGATTACCAGGGGTTAAAACAGATTGAATATTAGGAGAAGCATCATTTTTACTCCATTCATGTCCATTTTCTGTAAATCCTGCGGTGCCTATAGTATGATCATCACTTGTAAAACTTATTGTGAAGGTTGTTTCTTGAAAAGCACAAGAATCACTACCATCTCCTTCTAAATAGTACTTTAGACTTTCTTCACCTCTTGCGATTTCGAGACCCTCTAGTTTATCGCCATTATAAAGACAGTTTACTCCAGACATTCCAGTTGTAATATCATCTGAAGAGTTATTAACTATAGTTACATAAAGACCTTTTCCCATTTTAAACTCCTATTTTAAGTTTATCTAATAAGAAATAATATTATTTTATAATAATAGTTTTTCTTATTGAAATAAAACTATATCTAAAGTGTGTCACAGTTTACGTCACAATTTTAAAAATATTTATAATTGTTACTCTTTTGTATATCATCAGATTATTAATGATTTTATTCATTTGTTTTTAGGAAAGTTAAAACTTATTTTAACTTTGTTAGAATCATTTTATGAGTATAAAACAATTAAATAGAACTTTATTATGAATCAACTACCATTACTTACAATAGAACAAAGCATTGAGATTTATAAAAACTTACATGCTAAAAATTCATCTTTTGGTATGGATATCTTTGATAAAGACTTTAAAGTAGAAGATTTAATAATCTTAGAAAATAATGGAAAAGGTAGATCTTCTCCTTATAGTCGTTGTGGTTTTTATATATTTATACTGTCTTTAAAAGGGCAATCAATTCGTCATATAAATCAACATGATTATAATATCCAAGCACAATCTTTACAGTTACTAACTCCTGGTGTGATTCAATCTTTTGAAGATATAAGCCAAGAACAAAACTCTTATGTTCTTCTTTTTAATAAAAGCTTTTTTGCTAATAATGAAATAGAGAGTTTGTTAGAGTTTCATAGATTAGATTTATCTGCTATAAATTTACAAGGATGTGAGTTTGAACGGGTTAAATATTTATTTGAACAAATAGATTATGAATATAAAAGTAAACAAATAGAATACAAAGAGATATCAAAGTCTATTATAACTCAAATTTTACTTATTTTAAAGCGTAAAAAACTTTCTTCTTTAACTAATATACCACAAAATAGGGCAGGACAGATAATGACTCAATATCTTGATTTAATAGAAGAGCATTATCAAACTAAAAAAACAGTTTTGGAGTATGCTGATATATTAGAAGTAACAGCAAAGCATTTGGGTGAAACGGTTAAAGAGGTATCCTCTAAACCAGCTCTTTTTTATATACATATTCGTATATTAAAAGAGATACAATATCTTTTAGTTTATACAAAGCTCAGTATCAAACAAATTTCACATATATTAAACTTTGAAAATGCTTCTGATTTAGGACGCTTCTTTAAACGATTTGAAGGAGTTAGTCCCTCTAAATATAGATTATCTTTTCAAAATCCGTAATATTGCATATTATTGCGATATTTTACTCTTCCTTTTTCATCTAGTTTATTATTATAATAATCCTACAAAAAGAGAATAATATTCTCAAAAAGGATAAAAATGAAAAATAAAATATTTTTAGGAATCCAAGTGATTTCAGGATTAATGTTAGTAGTGTTTGGTTTAAATGGATTTTTACATTTTATGCCTATGCCAGAACCTCCAGTAGAGATGGGTAAATACTTAGGTGGGTTATTTGAAACAGGATTTATATTTCCTATTGTTTCAACTGTTGAATTAGTTGCAGGAATATCATATATAACAAATAAGTTTACATCTTTAATGGCAATTATTTTGATGCCTATTATGTTAAATGCTTTTTTAGCACATCTATTTTTAGATATAAATGGGATTGGTGGTTCATTGTTTTTAGTTATTGCTACAATAGTAGTAATGATAAAAAATAAAGAAAGATATAAAGAGATTTTTAAAGCATAATAAGGAGGAAATTATGGAAAATATATTACATCTAAAAAAAGAACAACAACAGTTGATGCCACTTTTTGATGGTGCTTTTATAGAAAATAAGCCTATTCCTTTTCCCGATAGAAATGGGACAACAGCATATTCAAGTTTATTTTATTGGGCACATTTAGAGGCATTTAGAACTTCAGAGTTTCCTCTTCATCCACATGAAGGATTTGAAATAATGACATTTGTTTTTGAAGGCTTTGTTGAGCATTTTGATACAGCAACAAAAGTTTGGACACCACTAAAAGAGGGAGGTGTTCAAGTTACTCAAGCTGGTTCGGGAGTTCAACATTCTGAAAGAATTACAAAAGGGACAAAATTATTTCAAATTTGGTTTGATCCTGACTTTTCTAAGTCCATGACAAAAGGGGCAAGTTATAAAGACTATCCTGTCCATAACTTCAAAAATAAAAAAATAAATGGAGTTGAACATTTAGTATATTTGGGTGATGGTGGAGTTATAGCTTGTGATACACCAAATATAGGTATTGAAAAATTAACTTTTAATAGTGGAGTTTATGAAGAGAATCTTGATAAAGATTATACGTATTCTTTTTATCTTTTAGATGGAAAAATAAAAGTAGATGATATAGAACTTATCCAAGATGATTTTTTTATTTTTAACTCAACATCAACAGTTAAATTTACTGTTGATAATAAAGCTGAGTTATTTGTTATAAAAAGTATAACGAATATTGAGTATCCTTTATTTTTAGATAAATACTAATATTTTGTTACCAATCATCACTATAAAGTCCATTTGTAACTGCGTCACTATCAAGTAAGAATAGGGCGTTTGTTACTATAGTATCTCCTTGTTCTAGTCCTTGAATTATTTTATATCCTTGTGGTATTTTTACAGCTTTTACTTCACTTGGAGAGTATTCTTTGCCATCTTTAAAAAATACATATTGTTTACCATCTCTTTGTATTACTGAGTTTTTAGGAACTACTATGAGACTTTCTTCTTTTTCATAGATTTTTGCTTTTGCAAACATATTTGGAAATAGTTTTAAATCTTTATTTTCTACTATAACTCTTACATTTACTGTTTGATCTTTTTTATTTATATTTGGATAGATATAGTCGACTTTTGAATTAAAAGTTTTCTTGATACCATCTACTTTGATAGATACTTTCATATGTTTTTTTACAAATTCTATATCTTTTTGATATATATTTAAAATAATCCATACTTTATTTAAATCTGTTATTTCAAGTACTTTTTGCCCTTTTTTTATAAATGAGCCATTGTTTATATTGTGTTTTGTGATATATCCACTAAAACCACTTTTTATGGTAGTGCTATTGTTTATTTTATTTTTTGGATTTATGTTAAAAAGGGTAAATTTATTTTTAATAGAGTTATATAACCTTTTAGAACTTCTCTTTGCAATGCTAAGTTCATCGTATAGATTATAAATCTCTTTTGAGTATATGTCAAAAAGTTTATCACCTTTATTTACATATATAAAGTCACTATCTGCATAAAGTTTTGTAACAAATCCATCAAAACGTAGGTTTACATCATATATTTTTGATTTATCAGCTTGTACTTTTCCATAAAACTCTTTATATGTAGATACGTTTTTAGATACTACTTGTGTGGTTTTTATATTAAATTCTTGTTCAACTTTAAAGCCGTATGAAAAGCTAAATAGTAATAAAAAGATTATTGATATTTTATACATATTATTCCTTTATTAGATTTGATGTTAAATAGCTAAGATTTAGTTGTGAGATATATAAATCTTTTTTGTATTTACTCAATAGTATTTGATTATCTAGTAGTTTATTGTCTATATTTAAAACCTCTAAGATACTATCGGTGTTGTTTTGTGAAGAGATTAGCTCTTTTTCTTTTTTGATGTGATTTATGATTTTATTTATAAATTTAATAGACTTTTTTGCAATAGTATTTTTTGATAGTTCTATTTGGTAGTTTTTTATAAGTTTGTTTTTTAACTCTTCATATTGATTTTTTGCTATGTTTATTTGTTTGTATGATTTTTCTAAATTATTTTTCTCTTTACTATAAATATTTAGAGGTATTTTTATAGCAATATTTATATAATCATCTCTTGCATCTCTTTGATAGTAACCACCACTTAAAGTGTAGTTTGGTATTTTGTTTTCTTTTGCTAGTTGGCTTTTAGTGTTAGTTTGTTCTATTAGTAGGTTTTGTATTTTTAGTAAAGTGTGGTTATTTATATTATCTTGATTTTTATAATTTAGGTTATTGTTTGTTGTAGTTATATTTTGAATTTTTTTATTTACTATTTCTGATATTTTTGTATAGGTTTGTTTTATTTGTTCCTCTAGTGATATTATTTGTAAGTTAAGTTTTTCTATTGATAAATCATTTTGTAATGATTGTTGAAATGCTCGTTTATGTTGTATATGATTTGTATGGTAGTTTTGTATATTTTTAATATTTGATAGTTTTTGTTTATTTAGTTTTATTTGTTGTTTTAATTGCTCTTTTATATAGTATAAATTATATATCTGTTTTGTTATAAGATTTTTTTGTTCTTGTAAATATAGTTTTGTTATGTTTTTATTGTATGTTGCAATTTTTGTATTTAGTTTTAATTTATCAGAGCCTATTATCTCTTGTGAGATAGAGATATAGTTTGTTTGCATAGCTTCTATATCTCTTTTTTCTGGATTATCTAAATTTATATCATTTAGTCCAAAGCTTAGGATAGGGTTTTTGTATAAGTTGCTATTTTTTATATCATAGTTACTACTTAAAATTTGCTCTTGTATTTTTTTAATTGTTGGATTCTTTTCATGAGCTATATTTATAATATCATTTATATTTGTAGCGTATAAAGATATAGATATAAAAAGTAGAACTAAAGTTTTCATAGCTTACTTTCCTCCTCCACATTTACCAGCACCACACTTACCAGCTCCACATTTCATACCAGAACTTCCTTGACCTAGGTTTACACTTCCTCTATATCTGTACTTTTTACCTTTTAGTTTAAATTGTATATGATATTGCCAAGTTCCACCCATAGAGAAATTTATCATTGTCTTATAACTATCTCCTTTTAATACACCATTACCTATATAATCCATATATGGCATACCAGGCATCTCTGGCATAAAAAACTTTGCTCGCACCTTTGCATTTGTGATAGCTTTACCATCTTTTGATAACTTAATAGTAATATCATTATCACCTTCAACTAGAGTTTTTTCTGATTTTATTTCAACCTCTATACCTTTAGTTGTACCTTTATCATAAAAACCGTTTGCAAATAATGATATACTTAATGCTAAAATAGCCAATAGTTTTTTCATTTTTATTCTCCTAATATTATATTTTAAGAAGTATATTTATTTTGTGTGTAGTTAGTGTGTAGTTTAAATTTCTATTAAGTAATCTTTTTAAATGATACGCTATAATTTAGCCACAAAAAGGAAGCTATATGAGTCTTGCAAATAGTTATTTTCTCCTTTATCATGGAGAACAGCTTAAAAACTTAGAATGTACACCATTAAAAAAAATTAAAAACGACGATGAGTTTTTTTCAAATTGCTGCGTTGATGTTATGTAGTAGTAGGAATTCTTTTAAAAGATATGGTTCTTTAGATTCTTTCGAAGAACTTTGTACGGAAATATCACCTTTTATTCCATCAAATATTCATGAGTTAAATACTTTACAGTTTTCTTTAATAGAAAAATTTGAAGCAAACTTAACTTCTCAAAACCTTCAAGTTATACTTGATACTTTTGATTATTTAGAGAAACAAAAAACATTAAATAAAGAAAACCATAGAAAACTAAAATCTTTATTTTCTTTTGATAATTTAGAGAAAAAAGAAGAGATAGTTGAAGAAGTTGATGATGATACTCTTTTTACTCAAAAGAAAGAAGAGATAGAATCATTGATGAATGAATTATCAGAAATATTTGAAGATGAAGCTTCTAAAATAATTTTAGAAGATACTTCTAAATATCTAAAAGAACAAAAGTTTTCTATAGGTATTACTGGTGTTATGAACTCTGGTAAATCTACTATGTTAAATGCTCTTTTAGGTAAAGAGATTTTAGGAACATCAGTAGTTCCTGAAACAGCAAATTTAAGTGTACTTAAATATTCAAAAGAACAATATGCAAAAGTGCATTATTGGAATAAAGCTCAATGGGAAGATATACAAAGAAGCTCTAATGATATGGAATCTATAAAAAAGTTTGTAGATGAATCAAAAGAAAACTTTGGTGATAAATTAGATGATTATATAAAAGAGGAAGCTAGAGTTGATAATGTAACTTTAGAAGAGTTATCTTCTTATACTTCTGCTAAAAGTAGTACAAAAAAATCAAACCTAGTAAAATATGTAGAGTTAGGAGTTGATCTTGACTTTTTAGGTGATGGTATAGAGATAGTTGATACTCCTGGACTTGATGATCCTGTTGTTCAAAGGGAAGAGATAACAAAAGAATATATATCTAAGTGTGACTTGATGCTTCATCTTATGAATGTTAGCCAAAGTGCTACATTAAAAGATGTTGATTTTATTATTGATGCTCTTTTATATCAAAATGTTACAAAACTTTTAATGGTTATAACAAAAGCTGACACTGTTAAAGAGGAAGAACTCCATGAAGTTATAGAATATGTAAAAAGAACAATAAGAGCAAAACTTTTAGAAGTATCAAATTCTAAGCTTGATACTATTTTACAAAACCTTATGATAATACCTATCTCTTCACAAATGGCTATGTTACATAAAATAGGTAAGGGTGAAGAAGCAGAAGCTTTAGGTTATCCTTTAGAAAATACAGGTATTACAAATATTGAAGATTATCTTTATGATACTTTATTTGGTAAAGATAATGAAAAAACAAAACTTATAATAGATTCTGTAAAAGGAAAAATACATAAAGCTATAAATATTGAAAAAGATTATTTAGAGTATTGTTTAGTTCACTTATCAAAATCTACAGAAGAATTAGAGTCTGAACTAGAAGATTTTAAAAAGCAAAAAAATCAAACTTTACAAGACTACCTTTTAATGGAAAAAGATATAAATCATTATAAACAAACTGCAAAAGAGTATGTAGAGTTATTAGAGTCATTTTTAAACGGTGAACTTGAAAGTCTAAATCAAGAGATGCACCAAAGAATTATCAATGATGTGAGATATACTTTTAAAACAGAAAAGAAAAAACCAGAAGATGAAAGAATAAAAACTATTATAATAACAGCAGTAAAAGATGGTGTTATAGATGTTATTAGAGATTATCGATATAAGTTTGTTAAAAAAAGTGAAACTATTTTTGAACAGTGTCATCAAAAATATAACGAAATGGGACTATCTTTAGATGAACAAGACAATAAGTTCGATGCTGTTTCTTTTTTTGGAGATGACTTTTTATCTGGATTTTTAACTTCTAATAATGATATTTTAGTAAATAAAGTATTGGCTGAAGTAGGATTATCAAAGAAAAATAAGTTAGATGAGTTAGATATAAAAGTTGCTAATATAATATCTAAAGAGACAGTTAGTTTACATCAAAAATTAAAAGAAAAAGCAAATAATTTAAGCCTTGAACTTTTAGAATCATTTTTTGATATTTTAAATACTCCTTTATTAGATTATAAACAAGATTTAACAATAAAAGAAAACACATTAAATAAGATGATTGAAAAATCAAAAGATACTCAAGAAAATAGAGAAAGTAATTCTATAGCAATTCATGAAAAACTAAGGCAGATTCAAAACTTAGAACAAAGGTGTAAATTTTGAGAATATTAGAAAAATTTATACAAGAGTATAGAGAATACTCTACTAAAAAAGAAAAAGTTTTTGACGATAGCTTAACAGGTCTTGTAAAAAAAACAAAAGAGGAACTAACTCATAGAAGTTTTTATCCATCTAAAGAGTTATTTGATGTATTAGATAAGTTTGTAGCTCGTACTAGAAAACCTATGAAAGTAGCTATTGCAGGTCAATTTTCATCAGGTAAAACAACATTTATAAATGCACTTTTATCAAATAGTATACTTCCAACTGGAATCACACCAGTTACTTCAAAAGTAAATTTTATTGAGTATGGAACAGAGTTAAAACTAAAAGTTACATTTAATAGTGGGGCAACTGAATATCATAGTGTAGATAATATAGCTTCATATATAGATCAAAGAAAAGATACAGTAGATATAAAATTTCTTACACTTTTTGCACCATTGGAGATATTAAAAGATATTATATTTGTTGATACTCCAGGTTTAAATTCGCAAAGCGAAAGTGATACAGATGCTACTGAAAAAGTTTTAAAAGATGTAGATGGAATCATATGGCTTACTCTTATAGATAATGCAGGTAAACATAGTGAAGAAAAAGTATTAAAACAATACTTAAAAAACTTTAAAGATAAATCTATATGTGTACTAAATCAAAAAGATAAGTTTAGTGTTGAACAGATTAATTCTACAGTTTCATATATAGAAAATGTTTTTGGTGAGTTTTTTGTAAAAGTTATACCTATTTCTGCAAAACAAGCTTTAGATGCTACTATAGATTTTGATTCTAAGATTTTAAAAGATTCAAATATAAGTGAAGTTATGAACTTTATCAATGAAAGTATTCGTCCTCAAGCTGATGAGATGAAAGATTATAGAATCAAAAATGACCTTAGAGATATTTGTGATATTTTAATTAAAGAGTATGACGCAATTATAAGTATTTATGACTCTTTATATACTACACTTGAAGATATGGATAAAGATATTTTAAATAGGTTTGATAATGTTTATTCTATTTATAAAAATGAGTTAATATCTTTAGAAAACTATCTTGAAATTATTTTAGAAAAAATTGCTAATGAAACATATAAAAATATAAAAAAATCGAAAAAAGATAGATTTGAAACAAAAGAGAGTTTTATGGGGCAAAAAATCAAAAAACTAGAATATGATATTTTTACACTTGATGGTGACCACACTATAGATAAATTGTTTTACAATGATGATGGTGTAGATAAGATGTTTAAAACTGCTATAAAGATGATAGAAGCTATTAAAAAAGATATAACAACTTCTCTGGAAAATGTTTTTGATATTGTCTCACATGATATTGTAAAGTGGCAAGATACTTATAAACTTGTAAAAAAACAAAGACATATTAGTTCAGATAAAGAGTTCTCTTATTTACGACACTTTGCCGCAGAAATTTATGAAAGAGTTTTATTATCTTTTCATGATGATATTTTAAATAGTGTAAAAGTTTTAAGTAATAAGTTAGAGTTTTTAAGAGGTGCTTTAACTTTTGGTTATAAACAAAATACTATTGCTACAATTAGTCACTTTGAAAAACAGATGATAGAATCAATTGAGTTATATGAAAAAGACCCTCATAGCTTCTCTTTAGTTAATCCAAGAGAAGAGGAGATACTTACTCAACTTAAAGTTAATTTTCATTATGAAGAGTTTCAAAATGGACTAACTTCTAGAAGAAACTATCTTTATGTTTTAATTCAAGAGTGTAAAAAAGATTTTCAAAATACAAATAAAGAAAAACTAGAGATGATAGAAGCTGTAAAAGATAAATATAAAGAAAAGTGTGACTTAATCTTAAAAATTAAAGAGCAGATTTAGAACTATTTAATAGATAGTTATAAATTTGCCCCAAACTAATACCACTATCATTTGTAGGTATATTTGAGTTTATATAATACTTTTTATTTTCATCTTTTAATGACTTAACAACTTTTTCTAGTAATGTTTTATTTTGAAAAACTCCACCAGTTAGATAAATATCTTTTTGGTGTTTATCTGAAATATGTAATATTATATGATGTAGAGTATTTATAAGCATACTACATAATAGTTTAGCATTATAATTATGACTTGATAAAAATTCAACTATTTTAATATCTATAATGCCATCTATAATAGTATAAGTAAATATATCTTTTATATTTTCATCATAATATGACTCAACAAGTAAACCACTTTCACCCTCATAAGATATAACTTGAGATATATTTGCAAAAGATGCAATAGCATCAAAAAGACGACCTATTGAACTTGTATCAAAACAGTTTATATTTTTTTCATAACTTTGATATAAAAGTTTTAACTCACTATTTGAAAAGGTTTTTAAAGTAGGTAGTTCTAATTTTTCTAGCTCTTCTAATGTATATTTATTAAAAAGTATTGCGAGTGCTACACGTCTAGGTTCTTTTATAGCTTTAGAGCCCCCAAGTAGTTTTATATGTTTGAAACTATAAGTTCTATGATCATCTATAAAAATTTCACCACCCCAAAGTGTTTTATCTTCCCCATAACCAGTACCATCAAAACTAAAACCTATATAAGATTTATCTTGTAAGTTATATTCTGCTTTTATGGCATAAATATGAGCTAGGTGATGTTGTACTTGAATAAGTGGCTTATTTTGCTTTTTAGCCCACTTTGTGGTCTCATAATTAGGATGCATATCATGTACTATAACATCAGGTTCAAAATCATAAAAGTTTTTAAATGTTTGGATAGTTCTTTGAAAATATTCAAATGCTACAAGAGAATCTAAATCTCCAATATAAGGAGATACTATAATATTATCATCATAGGCAATAGCTATAGTACTTTTAGCATTTGCTCCAACTGCTAATATTTTTTTATCAACTTTAAAAGGTAGTTTTATCACTTTTGGAGCATATCCACGAGCTAATCTTAGTATTTGAGCTTTATTATCTATAACTTGAACTAAACTATCATCAATAGCATTTATTATTTCACGGTTAAAATCAACTATATATTCACAAAAAGGAAGCTTTTTATTTATATCTTCTTTTGTAGTTATTATAGGCTCACCTCCTAAATTTGCACTTGTAGCAACTATAGGAGTTTCTAAATATTCAAAAAGTAAATATTGCAGAGGAGTATAAGGTAAAAAACATCCTATTTTATCTATATTTGGAGTATTTAATTCACTTATAATATTGTTTTGTTTTTTATTTAAAACTACTATTGGAGCTTCTTTTGATATGAGTAGTTTTTTTTCTGTTTTGTTTATATAAGCTATAGATTCTATTTGTTCTAAATCTTTACACATTAAAGCAAATGGTTTTGATGGACGATTTTTAAACTCTCGTAAATCTTCTATTGTTTTATCATTTGTTGCATCACAAATTATATGAAAACCACCAATACCTTTTATAGCTAAGATATGTCCTTCTTTTATAAGTTTTGCTAGTTTTTCATATATATTATCTGTATCAATAATATCATTTTTATTAAATAATTGTAGTTTTGGTCCACAATCAATACAACATATTGGTTGAGCATGATATCTTCTATTCATTGGATCTTTATATTCTTTTTTACAACTATCACACATATTAAAAACATCCATAGAAGTATTTACTCTATCATAAGGGATAGTTTTTATAATACTATATCTTGGACCACAGTTTGTACAATTTGTAGTAAAATAGTTTTTATATTTTTCTTTTGATTTTATATCATTTAGACAATCATTACATACTTTTATATCTGGTGAGACTAAAGTTGTTTTTTGATTATTATTTTGTGTTTGTATTATCTCAAAAGTTGTAGAGTTTTGTGGTAAAGTAGAGTGCTTTTCAAAGTTATCAATGTGAGCCAATGGTGGAAGGTCTGATATAAACTTTTCATCAAAAAGTTCTATATCTTTAACTTTTCCTTCTAGTTCTATTTTTACACCATTTGAATTATTTAATACAAAACCAGTAAGATTTAATTCATGGGCAAGTTTATATATAAAAGGTCTAAAACCTACACCTTGAACAATACCTTGGATATTATACTCACATCTAATCATAAAGTATTATATACTAATAGATTAAAAGTGATATTATATTTTATATAATAAATTCTTTTTGTTATAATTATATCTAAAGGAAAAAAATGAATCTTGATATCTTAATACTTTACTCGTTTGTTTCTTTTTTTTATGTTATAAGTCCAGGACCTGCTGTATTCTTAGCTTTAACAAATGGATTAACCTATGATATGAAAATTGTTGCTACTTCTTCTTTTGCAAATATTTTAGGTTTATTTTTACTTTCAGCGGTTTCAATATCAGGTTTAGGTGCAATACTAACAACTTCTGCTACTTTATTTATGATTGTAAAAATAATAGGTGCAGGGTATTTAATATATTTAGGAATTAAACAGTTTAAAAGTGCTTCTTTTCTTAAAAATAATCACTTAAATAAAGTTTCAATAAAACAAAAAAGTTTACGTTCAGTATTTTATGAGTCTTTCATTTTAGCTGCAACAAACCCAAAACCAATAATATTTTTTATTGCTTTATTTCCACAGTTTTTAAATATAAATAGTGCTATATTACCTCAGTTTTTTATTATGACAGGTATTTTTATGATTTTTTCATTTATCTCTTTATGTACTTATGGTTTTATTGCAAAAAGTGCAAAAGATTGGTTGAAAAATCAAGAGATTATGATGTGGTTCCATAAAATCACAGGTGGTATTTTTATTGCTCTTGGGGTCTCTTTATTACAATTAAAAAATACCCAAAATTAAAATATCTATAAATACTATTACTCAATTTGAATTTTTAATACATCTAAAGATATAATTTAGAAAAATTTTATAGGACAAATATGATAAATATGTTTGGAAAACATGAGTATATGCTAGGAGAGTATAAGTTTGCTTCATGGAATGTACATAGTATAAGAGATATTGAAAGAAAAAAAGCTTTAAAGTGGGTAGATGATAATTGTATTGATATTTTAGCTTTACAAGAGATAAAATCAACAAAAGAGCAAATACCTGAAAATCTATTTAAAAGAGAGTTTAGAAATCTTTATGTTAATAGTTCATCAGAAATAGATCATTCTGGTGTTGCTGTGTATAGTGATGCTGATGCATATTATGAAGGTGTTTGTGACAATGTTGATATTTTAGATGAGGGAAGAATAAATGAGATTCATTTTGAATTAGAAGGTAGAGATGTAGCTTATCTCAATGTATATTTCCCAAATGCTCGAAGAAATAGTCAAAAACTTAAATATAAAATGGAATTTTGTGATAGATTTTTAGAACATTGTGAGAATTTAAAAAAACAAGGAAAGTCTATAATTATATGTGGGGATTTAAATACAGCTCATACTGAATTAGATTTAGCTCAACCAAAAAAAATAGAAAAACTCCAGGTTTTTTACCTAAGGAAAGAGATTGGCTAACAAAATTTTTATCACATGGATATATTGATACTCTTAGACTTAAAAATGGTTTAGAACCAGGGCATTATACTTGGTGGAGTTATAAAACACAAGAAAGAGATGAGACTAACGGTTGGAGAACTGACTATTTTTTTGTAAGTGAAGATTTAAAAGAATATGTATTAGATGCTTATATCTTGGAAGATACCCCAGGGAGTGATCATTGGCCTACAATATTAATGTTTAAATTCTAACAAAAAAAGGGTTATATTATAAAGAATTGTATAGCAAAAATAGACCTTTATCAATATTCAAAAAAAAGACACTTCAAAGTGAAGTGTCTTTAACAAGAGGGTACATTACCTGAATCACTGGCATATTCATAAAAGAAATCATAAAGATGTGGTAAGAATTTGTCATTTATATTTTCAACTTTTGGACAAATGGTCTTTATTTTATCTTTTAATTTTCCATTTGTTTGAATAGTTTCCCATTGGTCTTGTGTATGTTTTGATGCCATTTTAGCACCACTTATTTCACATGCTTTTTTAAGTTTTTTACTATATAGCTTTTGCCCTTTTGATACATCTCCATTTGCACTTGAAATTAATAATCCTAAAGCCAATGTTGTAAGTAATATTTTTGTTGTTTTATCTGCAAGTAGAATTCCACTTTGTTTCATCATTTTAACTCCTTTATTTTATAAAAGAAGTATAGAAGTAAATTGTGGAATAATTGTGAAAGAAAAGATAAGTAGGAAATTACCTACTCATCTAATGCTATAGCTTTTGGAAAGTATGGTTTGGCTAATTGATATTTACTTAGTATTCTACTATATAAAATACTATTTTCAAACATATCACCCATCATAACTATATTATCAATTTTGAATTTTGTTTTTAATTGGTTTAGTGTACTTATCGACATATCAGCTAAAGCTTCAAAAATAGAATATGCTATAAAGTGAGTTTCAGCACCAGCTAGTCTAAAGCTTATAATTGAACCTATAAAAGAGACATAATCAAAACCTTGAGAGTTGTAGTTAGTGTCTATTTTTAATCCACCATTTCCTCTAAATTTTAATGCTTCATCTGATAAACCATTGAAACTTCTATCTTTGATATCAAGAAGTAAACATATAAATTCAAATAAACCTATCTCTTGAATATTTGATATTTCATCTTCTATATATGGATATTTTTTATAAAAATTATCCATAAGTTTAAGTTTTATACCATCATTGTGTATCCCATATATAAAGTCAGATATTTTAAACTCTTGATATTGTATAACTTTTTTACAACCTAGTTCATTTGATACAATAAAACTTATACCACTATTACTTAAGTTTGCTCCAATTGAACTTTTTGTAAAACTAGCTTCTTTTGAAATATTTAAAAACCTATTTATAGTTTTATCTTCATCTAGGTTTTCTAAAGTAGTTGTTAATCTTGAAGCTTTTATAATAGTTATATTTTTTTGTACTATAACTGCTTTGAAATCATTCTCATCTTGAAAAAACAGATAATCAACATCACTCTCTTTTGCATTTGTTGCTGCTAAAGCACTTCTGTTATTGTAAGGAGCTTTTATATAAATATAATTTTTTCCTGTAAGTTCTTTTATTGTTTCATTTTGAATTGTAACTTTTATAGTTGGCTTTTCAATTGAAAATAATGCTTTTAGTTCATCATCCGTTAATATAAAAAAGTTCATTTACTTTTACACTATTTGTTACTAATATAGCACAACCTTTACTATAATGGGGAGAAAATATTGTATAGTCTTCAAATACTTTGTCTTCTTGATTAGAATAATGATTACACCTTAAAGATTCATCTAAATAGTATTCACTACTTGGATCATTTAACATCTCTAAACATTTTGTACATGGAGCAATATTATATACATCTGATTTAAAATTAGAAGGTTTTATATTTTCCGTTGAGTTTTCATTTTCTATGTCACTTAAAAATATTGAATGTGGTAAATATTTACTTACGTTTTCATTGAACTTTATGAGTTTTTCTTCATCGTTATTATCTATTAGTAATGTTAGATTATTTTTATCTTGTGATATATTTGCATTAATATTACTTTCATTGATGATTGATTGTAAGAATCCTGCAAAATAAGTATTATTACTATTGTATTTAATTGTTTGTTTAATTGGCATCTTTATTACCTTTATATTCACTTTGAGGATCTTTATAGTCTTTTATTATACTTTTTAAAGTAACCTCTTTTTCATTTTTACTAAATTTTATACCTGATTTTTCTAATTCATCAAGAGCTGTTTGTACAAAAATATCAAACTTATCTTTTATCTGTTTAGATAATCCAACATTAACACTTTTAATATCAGCAGGTACAATTCCTATTATATTAACTTCTGCCATTCGTTCTAATAAAGAACAAATTTCAAGCATCTCAACTATTTCTACTTCATGGGCTGTTTGTTTATAACTACCTAAACCTAAAAGTTCATCAGCAGGTAAGTTATAAATAGAACCTATTTCATCATCCATTGTAATTGTATCAAGTATTAAAACTCTATCATAGTCTTGATAGTATGTCATAAGTTGAAAACCTAAAACACCACCATCTACAAGAGTTACATCATCTTTAAAAGTATAGTTTTGTTCTATATATTTAGACGCAAAAACTCCAATACCTTCATCTTGAAATATAATAGTTCCAGCTCCTATTACTGCTGTTTTCATTATTAACCTTTTTAAAAAAAATGCTAAGTAAGTATATCTTACTTAGCATTTGAGAATTATTTATAATTTTACTTGATAAAGTTTATTTTTCTTTATTCTCTTTATCTTCTTTTACAAATTTACTTCCACCAACAACGATACTTATATCACCTTCTTGCCAGAAGTAAGTTCTCCAAATTTGGTAATATATATGAAACATTACCCAAACAATAATTGCATACATAGTATAATGGTGTGATAATCTAACATCCATATATGTACCACCTGTAGCCCATACGGTCCAATCTGTTGTTAAGTGTAATACGGTTGGCCACCAGCTACCAATACTACTTAGTCCCGAAGCTAAACCATGTACATATAATTGTAAACCAGTAAAAAGCATCCATACTAACATCATATGAAATACAAAGAAAAATACTGCATTAAAACTATCTGCATGGCTTGAATCAAATTTTTTAACTCTATTTAGAGTTACTAAATTTATAAATACATCAATAAATTGTTTTATATTTTCACCGTTTGGTATAAGCTTTTTATATGGCTTCTCAAACCTTGAAAAGAAATATAAATAAGCAACAGAAACACTACTAACGTCAAAAATAATTGCACCTATAAGATGTACCCATCTATTCCATGCCATTACATACTTATCAACAGCTGGGTCTGCAATTAAAGTTTGATAATAAGGATGACCAATATAAAGACCAGTAATAACTGCAGCTACCATACAAATAGCTACAATCCAATGGTTCACCCTCATAAAGACGGTCATTCTTTTAACTTTATTATAACTCATAGCTAAACTCCTTAATTATACGGCACAGCTAGTATTTACTTTGAAACTACTTAATTCTTTTCCTTTAGTATCTACTATATGTACGGCACACGCAATACATGGATCAAAACTATGTATTGTTCTCAATATCTCTAATGGTTGATCAACATCAGCCACCTTTGTACCTATTAATGCTGCTTCATAAGCACCCATTCTATTTTTATAATCCCTTGGAGCTGCATTCCATGTACTTGGAACTACAGCTTGATAGTTTTGTATTTTCCCATCTTTTATTTTTACCCAATGACCTAAACCACCTCTTGGTGCTTCAGCTAAACCATGACCTTTAGCATCTTTTGATACTTGATCAAAATCAAACTCTGTCCAAGTTGATTTATCTCCTGCTGCAACATTTGCAGCTAATTCATCAACCCATTCCATCATAACATCAGCCATAAGTTCTGTTTCAATTGCACGTGCTGCTGTTCTTCCAACTGTTGAAAATAAAGCAGCTGTAGGAGCTGGTTTACCAAGACCTAGTTTATCACCTAATAAGCCTAAGAAGTTTGTAACATATTTAGTGATTCTTTCATCACCTGCTGCAACTCCAATTACCATTCTTGCTAATGGTCCAACTTCAACTCTATTATCATCATAAATTGGAGATTTAATCCATGAGTATTTTTCATTAGTTTTTAAATAAGACATACCATCATCTTTTTTCTCTAGTCCAGTATATTTAGGGGTAGTTTCCCCTTCATAAGGATGAAGTGGTTTTTCACCTTCATACCAAGCATGAGTAACATCTTCTACTACTTTTGTTTCATCAAATGGTATAAAGTTTGATAAATCACCATTTAATACAACACCACTTGGAAATAATAATGCAGAATTATAAAAACCTGTATCATCTAATCTAAAATCACCATATGACATAAAGTTTTTTAATCCTCCACCTGTTCCATCTAGTGCTTCATCTACATATTTAACTCCAGCCATCGCTAAATCTGGAAGATATGCTGTTTTTATAAAGTGGCTAAATTTTTTAAGTAGAGTTTTAAACAATGCAATTCTTGCAGGATTTTGTATATCTTGTACACAAGTTACACCACCAACTACAAGTGATTGTGGATGAGGCATCTTACCACCAAAAATAGCCATAAGTTTTGCTGCATCTCTTTGTAAGTCAAGTGCTTGTAGATAATGTGCTGTTGCAATTAGGTTTTGTTCAGGGGTAAGTTTATAGTTTTTATTTCCCCAGTATGCATTTGAGAATATTCCGAGTCTTCCTTGCTTAACAAATTTTGTTAATCTTTCTTGAATTTGAATAAACTCTGATTCGCTAGCTCCATAAGGAGTTCTATGCCAATTAAAAGCTTCTTGTGCTGCTTTTTTTGGATCTGCTTTAAGAGCACTTGTAATATCAACCCAATCTAAACCATGTAAATGGTAAAAGTGTACAACATGATCATGTAAATATAAAGCACCTTGGATAAGGTTTCTTACTATTCTTGCATTTTTAGGAATAGTTACATTAAACGCATCTTCAACTGCTTCAATACTTCTTTGGTAATGAGTACCAGTACAAACACCACAAATTCTCATTGCAAGAAGACCTGCATCTCTAGGATCTCTACCTTTTAAAATAGTTTCAATTCCTCTAAACATAGTTGAACTAGCATAGGCATCTTTAATAACATTGTTATCATCAATCACCGCTTCAACTCTTAAATGTCCTTCAATTCTTGTAATTGGATCTACTATTATATGTTTACTCATTATCATCTCCTTTTTTACCTGCAATTGCACTTGCTGCTGCATGTATACCTATACCAATACCAGTTGCTGTTAATAATCCTAGACCAAATTCATCTACAGATTTTTCAACTCCACCTGTTGGTGCTTTTATTCTACTGTCTGCAATTGGACGTTCTGTTGCATATTTGTCCCAAAATTGTGGTTCACTACACCCAATACATCCATGACCAGCTCCAATAGGCCAGTTTACACCTTCGTTATATCTAACTATTGAACAGTTATTAAATGTCATAGGACCTTTACATCCCATTTTATATAAACAGAAATTATTTTCTGCTCCTTTATCTCCCCATTCTTCAACAAATTCACCAGCATCAAAATGGGCTCTTCTTTCACAATTATCATGTATTCTATAACCAAATGCAAATTTTGGTCTATTTAGATGATCTAGTTCTGGAACTTGACCAGTTAAAACAAAATGTAAAATAGTACCAGTTATATTTGCAGGGTTTGCAGGACAGGCAGGAATATTAATAATAGGTTTTCCTCTTACAACATCCTGAACTCCAACAGCACCTGTTGGATTTGGAGAAGCTGCTGGAACACCACCAAATGTAGCACAGGTTCCTACAGCAACAACAGCAGCAGAATCTTTAGCAACTCTCTTTAAATGGTCTTCAAAAGTTTCTCCACTTGCTCCAATTGTTCCATAATTTCCATCCATAGCTAAAGGGATAGCACCTTCAACTACACAAAGGTATTTACCTTTAAATGTATGCATTGCTTCTTCAAGATGTTCTTCTGCTTGATGTCCAGCAGCAGCCATAATCGTCTCATTGAATTCTAAAGACAATACATCAAGGATAAGTTCATCTATTGTTGGAGCATCACTTCTTAAAATAGCTTCAGAGTTACCAGCACAATCTTGTAATTCTAACCAAATAACAGGAACTCGGTTCATAAGTTCTGCTGCTCTTAACACTGTTGGTGTAAATGAAGCTGGAAGCATTAACATAGCACATGCTGCACTTGCCCACTTCATAAAATCTCTTCTTGTTAAACCTTCTGCTTCAAGGACACCTTCTATTGATGTCTTTGATGCCATATCTGTTTGTTCTAGTTCATCAAGTCTTTTGTTCATCTTCTCTAACAAACTATTATAATACTCATCTCCACGATTAGTATTGACCTTGGAACCTTTTGCACTAAACATTGAGGTTAGTGCATCTCTTCTATCTATCATTTTGGTCTCCTTTATTTTAGATAAATGAACACTCATTCATTAAAACTATTCTAATGAAAGGAATCTTAATCTAAACTTAAAATAAGTAAAACTTATTATAAAGGAATTTTTATTGTGAATTTTGCACCCAAATATTTTTTATTATTATATGTATAATTATCATTTTTTACAATGATCTCTCCATGGATATGTTTTACAATAATTTCTCTTGCCATATAAAGTCCGATACCTGTACCTTGACTTTTGTGTTTTGTTGTAAAGTATGGTTCAAATATTTTTTCTTGTATATTTTTGTCTATTCCTTGGGCATTATCTTTTATTTCAATATACCCATGTTTTTCATCTTTATATATCTTTATAAAAATATATCTATCCCCTTCTATGCTTTCAAGGGCATCTTTTGAATTATTTAATAAAACCAAAATAACTTGAATAAGTTCATTTTTATAACTATTTATTTCTATACCTGATAAATCTTTTTGGATTTTTATATTTTTATTGGTAAGTTTAGAGTGTAATAGTTTTAGTGATTTTTCTACTGTAACTTTTAGTAAAAAAATCTCTTTTTGTTTATTTGGTAAAAAGAAGTTTCTAAAATCCTCAATAGTTGAAGATAGATATAGTGCGTTTTCATTTATAGATTCTAAAGATTCATCTAAAAAAGTATCATCAAGCATATCGTATTCTTTTTTTAGTTGAATAGAAGAACTAACTGTTGTTATAACAGAAAGAGGTTGTCTCCATTGGTGAGCAATATTTTCAAGCATCTCTCCCATTGATGCCATTTTTGCTTGATGATATAAAAGAGATTCTTTTTTTCTCAATTCTATTTCCATTTTCTTTTTATCATCTAATAGATTATTTGTTTGTTCTGATATTTGTTGAAATTCTTTAAAGTATATATTTTTAGTATTTATTTTTTCATTTTTATTTACTAATGTTCCTATAGATTTTATTAAGTATTCAATATCTGTTGAAAATGTTGATTTTGTATTTTTGAATATTAGATAAAATAATATTAAAAATATAATGCCAAATGATACAATAATCATAATATCTTCATATAAAGAGGATAGTAGATTTTCTTTTTTTTCTTTGATTAGTTTATCTATATCTCTTAACACTTCACCTACACCAATATACATATTCCATTTATTGATTCCAGCAACATAACTTATTTTTTCTTGTCCTTTGTTTTTCCCCATAGGTAATATATAAGTAATATAACCACTACCTTTCTTTGATACTTTTATCATCTCTTGTACAATTTTTAAGCCATTTTGATCTGTTATATTGTAAACGTTTTCCTCTGTTGCTGGATAGGTTAGTCCAATACCATCATATGTTGATGCAAAAATATAGTTACTAATTTCTGAACCAACTCTAAAATTATTTAATCTTTTTATGAAGTTGTTTTTTAATTTATTTTCTATATCTGTAAAAAATACACCACTTCCTATATAACAATCAAAAGGTTCAAAATATTTAAAATAAGATATTTTTTTTCGTTTAATGATTCTTTATAGTTTTTCCAAGTATATGTATAGTATCCCTCTTTTTTATTTTTTACCATCTCTATAATATTTTTTATATCTTTTTATTTACAGGGTTTTTTAAACCTAATAGGTTTTTACCCTCAAGATTTTCTAAAGTATTAAGTAATAAAATTTCACCATCTAGTTTTGTCATAAAAATATATTGATCACCTATATCATTAAATTTTAATTTTCTAAGAGATTCAATAATTATATTTTGTATATTTGAGTTATCTTTTTGTGTATTATATAAATTTTGTGCAATATCAAATGCTACATTAACCCTTTGCTTTATCATCTCTTTTATCATCTCTTTTTGTTTATCTTTTGATACTTCAAAATCTGATAAGAAAAAATCAATTTCATTTTTAAGAATAGTTTTTTTTGTATTTATAATATTTTCTTTAATAGATTCTTGAGTGTTTAAAAAATTGTTGTAAGAAAGAAGAGAATTGAATAATATAATAACAACTATAAATATACTAAATAAAATTATAGTTGATTTGTAAAGTGTTTTATATAAACCTTGCTTTTTCAAAATATCGCCTTAATTTCTGTAACTTAAAATAGTAACATAATTATATTTAGTGTGTAGTACATACAGAACATACATCAAAACTTTTAAATATAGTTTTTGCTAAATCTGTATTTTTTACCCCTATCATAGCCTTTTGTGCAACTCCTGGTTCTTCAAGGTTTCCATTACTTAAGTTCCATTGTGTTGGTGTTATTATTTGATAATCTTTAATTTTATTATTTTGTATTTGTACTTTATGAACTAATGATCCTCGTGCAGCTTCTACACATCCAACTCCTGATCCATTTATATTAGATATATCAATAGATGGTTTTATATATGATGGTTCATCTAAATTTATTTGTTTTATAAGTTCTTTAGAGTGATCAAGTAGTTGTGAAATTTCACAAACTCTTGCAAGTATTCTACTAAAAATACTATCTTGAAATCGTCTATGGGAGTCTTTTATAAGTGGAGTTTTATTTATCATAGCACGAGCTAATGGACCAACTTCATAATAAGCTCTTTTAAATTTCACATTTTTTGCATAAGAATTTTCGTTTTCAAATTCATAGATATATTTTGGATTTATATTATGGTTTATTCTAGTTTTTACACCTCTACCACTTTTAAAGTAGCTATTTTCTCCAAAAGCTATAAATCGATCATAGCTTTTTCCAATTCTTTTCCAATCATTTTGTTTTATTATTTTTAATATATCAGGTAAATCTCCTGTATGGTTTAGTACTTTATCTACACTTTGACATCCCAAAAAATGATCCATATCCACATGTATAATATTTTGTTGAAAAAAACTTATGGTTTGATCAATATAGTTTTCCATTTTTATTAAATCATTGTTTATAACATCACTAACTATACCACCTACTATTGCATAAGAAGTGTGAGGGTATTGTCCACCAACTGTTGCTATTGCTTTTCCCATAAGTTGTGAGGGGTGTGTTGCTTTTAAAACTTTTTGTTTTATACCAAATAGGGGTAATACAACTAAATAGAACCATTTAAAATGATTTTGTATAAGTTCAAAATTTAAAGTAAGTTCTCTTAAAATTTCGGCTTTTGGAGATATTGTAATATTATCATAACAATTTTCAAGTGCTTTAACTGTTGCTATTAAATGGGCATGCCCACATATTCCACAAACTCTAGGGTTTATTACAAGAGCATCTAAAGGATTTTTATTTTTTAGAATATTTTCTATATGTCTTGAAGTTAAAAACTCTATATCAACAAAACTTATTTTTTCATTTTTAAAGCTAAAGTTTAATTTTGCTTCCCCTTCTATTTTTTCTATTAACTCTATCATTTTAAATTTTTAACCTAATATAACTTTATTTCTACCTGTTTCTTTTGCTTCGTATAGTGCTTTATCTGTTCTTTCAAAAATACTTTCTTTACGGTCACCTTTTATAACTTCTGTAACACCAATACTACAGGTGATATCATATTTGTTAGAAAAGTTAAAACTTTCAATACTAGAGCGTAATTTATTAGCTACAATCATAGCTTGGTTTTTAGAAATATTAGGCATTAGTACTACAAACTCTTCTCCACCCCATCTAGCAAATATATCAGTTTGTCTTAATATTGATGTTATAAGATTTGCAAATTTAACTAAAACTATATCTCCCTCGTGGTGACCATAAGTATCATTTACCTTTTTAAAATGATCAATATCTAAAATTAATATTGAAAATATAACATCATATCTTGCATAACGGTTTATTATATTTTCAAGTTCTCTATCTAAATAAACTCTATTATATGCACCTGTTAGGAAATCTGTTAGTGCTACTTTTTTAAATTTTTCATTATTTTGTTTTAGTAAAAGTTCTGTGTTTTTAAATTGTGTAATATCTTGAATAACAATAAAAATTTCATCTAGATTAGCTTTTGAATCATAAAAAACTCTATATTCAGCTTTTAACCATTTTATTCTATCACCTAGCATTATTCTAAAAGTTATATTTCCAGATGAATTTGTACCTTTTTGTTTAAGATCTTCTATAAGAGTTTCTATATCTTTTTTATCTTCAACATATATAAGTGTTTCTAGCTTTTTTAAATCTACATCATTATCTGTTTCAACTATAGTAATAAAACCCTCAGAACATGAAAAATTATCTTCTTTTATTTTTAACATACAGTGACCACTTGAAGAGATTTTTTGTGCTTGTAATAAACGAAATCTTAACTTTGATATTTCAAAGTTCTTTTTCTCTTTATATAAAAGATAATAGCCTATAAAAAATAGAAAAAATATTCCACTTATAAATCCTAAAATATTTTGCCAAAAAGTTTTGAATGTTAATAAAGAATGAGCTTCTACAGTTATCCAATATGATTTATTTGCAATATTGATTTTAGTTTCCAAAATATTTATAGTGTTTACTTTATGTTTTTCATTCTGCATACTATTTCCACATACTAATGTTCGCTTTTTTTCAGAACTAGTAAATATTTTGATATGTAAATTATTAAAAGAGTTATTATTTTGAATTATTTTATTTGACATTTTTTGATAGGTGAAAGGAACAGCCGCAAACCATCTATAGTATTTTTCATCTTCTTTTTTATATAAAGGATAATAAAGAACTGAACTATTTATATAACGATTTTCTTCATTAACTAAAGTTACAGGGTCAGTTATAGTATAAGTTTTATTTCTATTCATATTTAAAATAGCATTTAATCTATTAGCTTCAGTGGCTAAATCTACCCCTATGACATTTTTTTTCTTACCCATAGGTTCTCTATGTACTATTACTGAAGATAAAATATTTTTTTCCTTTTGATCTGACTCTTTTAATAGTTTTGTAATAGACTTGATTTTTAGATCTTTTTTATTTGTTATCTCCCTTATCTCTTTAATGTTTTCTTGAGTATCTTTTTTATCAAATTGTTTTAAAAAAACTACTGCATTCATTAAATCATTTTGTTTATGTATTAGTTTAGAAACTTTTTTAAAATCAGATAAAATATCTTTATTATCCTGTTCATAATCTATAACTTCTAAGTATTTTAAATCATGAACAATTTTCATAAAAGTATCTTCATAGGTTTTAACTGCTTTATTTGCATTTGTTAAAAGTTTAATATAATTAAATTGATAAATTGAATACATAGATATAGCAGTAATAATAGAAATAATAAAAAATCCTGCTAATATTATAAAGGCTACTTTGATTTTAAAACTTAATGTAAAACTCATTTTTTCTCCTTTATACTATTATTATTTCTTATAGATTGTAGCAAATAATTATTAAATAATAATTATAATTTATAGTTTGACTAATTATATTAGTTTTTGCATAAGTCGATTTATCTTAAAAGCTTTTGCAACACCAGTAAATGAGATATAAGCTCTTTTAGGAACTCCTAAAGGTAAAGTTTGAGGAAGTCCCATATTTTTTTTAGTTTTGAATAAATCATTTTTTGGAAAACTAGGTTCTGTACATCCCATACAAGGTTGACCAACTCTTGTTTTTGAATTTACTTCATTCCATAAAATTGTATTACAGCTACTATTTGTATATGGACCTTGACAACCATGATCATAAAACATACACCCCTCAAGATTTCCAAAATTATGATTATCTATTTTGTATTCAAAATATTCATTTCTAGTACAGCCATTGTGGGTTGTTCTTGCAAAAAACTCTTTTGGTCTTAAATACTTATCTAATTTTAAAGAGTAATCTTTTTTTATATTATATAAAGTATTTATTAATGTTTCAGGGTGAATTGGACAACCAGAGATATTGATAGTTTTATTTTTAAATTGTTTATATTTATCATGTTCTATCTCTTCTCTGTAGTGTAATCCGTATTTACTTTCTTCATCATTTAAAAATATTCCACCAAAAGAGGCACAAGTTCCTACTGTAATAATTTTTTTTACTTTTTTACCATATTTCTTTATAATAGTAGCTACATCTATATCGTATTTTTTTAGATTGTCTTCAAGTGTTCCATCAATCAATAATATATCACAAGCAATATTCTCTTTTGCTATTTGTCTTAAATTGTATTTGCCCTCAATAGTTGGGTGATAAATAAATTCAAAATCTTTTAAAAACTGTTCTATTTGTGGGTGGTTTAAAAAAGAATGGACATTTCCATTACAAGATAAAGCATTTAACCACAATATTTTCATAGGCTATTTTTTTAAAGCCCTATATATATTATCACTTATATCATCAACATAAGTCTCTAGTTTGTTAGGAAGTATATCTTCCCCTTGTAAAAAAACCATACCACCAAGATATCCCATAAATAAACCAAAAGCACTAAAAAAATCTTGATCTCTAAGATCTTCTGCTTTTACACCTTCTTCAAAATATATTATTATTTCTGTTATAAAATCATTTACACATATCATACCTTCACAACCATTTTTAAAAACTTCTCTATTTGATAGAAAAACTCTTAAAAAATAATCAATCATTTCAGGATTTTTTTTCGCAGTTTGAAAATATACTTGAACTATTTGTTTTGTTTTTTCTTTAGTTGAGATATCTTTTTCATTTATCTCTTTTAGCTTTTTCCCTAAATATGAAGATATAAATTTTATTATCTCTTTTGCCAATACATCTTTTGATTTAAAATAATTATACATATTTCCTACACTCATTTTTAATGATTTAGCAATATCGGGTATAGTAGTAGTGTAGAATCCTTTTTTTGCAAAAAGTTCTAAAGAGGCTTGTATTATTTGCTCTTTTTTTTCTTGCTTTTTATCTGTCAATGTGACCTTCCTATAAGATTTTAGTAAAACATTATACAATTAAAGCAATAAAAATATATAATAAAATTGTAATAGTAATTCATACTGTAACAATTATTGAGTAGTATTTTATTATTATAAAACCTAGGAAACTATATGCAAGATT
>LLEK01000012.1_pt1 | contig 48868 bp, 49 predicted proteins | sample 595821 | NCBI WGS metagenome assembly LLEK01 (sample SAMN02919311, study PRJNA255460) | bioreactor metagenome | biome: chemostat; feature: culture 2011_25.1; material: sediment; isolation source: day79 25degC chemostat 2011 inoculated with Wadden Sea sediment taken from... | place: Germany: Bremen ...
TGGAAAAGATGAAATAAGTGAAGTATCAAATGAATTTAATAATGCAATAAAAGAGATTAAACAACTTAATGATTCTAGAAATTTATTTTTACGTAATATTATGCATGAACTAAAAACACCAATTACAAAAGGTAGTTTAGTAAGTGATATGATGATTGATGGAAAACATAAAGATAGTTTGAAAAGAGCTTTTGCTAGATTACAGTATTTATTACATGAGTTTGCAAAAATTGAACAACTTACATCAAAAAATATTCAGTTACAAAGAGATGATTATAGAGTTGTTGATATGATAGATCAAGCTATTGATATATTACTAATTCAAAGAGAACAATTAACTTTTGAAGTTGAATATAATTTAATTATAAATGTAGATTTTCAATTATTTTCGTTAGCTCTTAAAAATCTTATAGATAATGGTTTAAAATATAGTAAATCAAAAGTTGTAATAGAAATTAAAGAAGATTTTTTAGCTGTTAAAACTACAGGAGATAGATTAAAAAAAGAGTTTGAGGAATATCTCAAACCATTTAATAGACAATATGAAACTAGTAATCATAGTTTAGGACTTGGATTGTATATAGTAAATAATATTTTAAAAGTACATCAACTAAATCTATTATATAAGTATGAGAATAATCAGAATATATTTTATATAGAGTTTTAATTATTGTTACATACTGTTTACCCAAAATAGATAAACTACTCTTATACAAAAATAAAGGAGTAGAATTATGAATGTTTCAAGTACAAGTTATTCAGCAGATATGTTACAGCAAATGCAACAGATGCAAAGAAAAGAGCCTCCAAGTGCAGCACAGTTATCATCTAAAGTTATGGAAACAAGTGATCTTAATGGAGATAGTTTATTATCTATTGAAGAGTTAGGCTTAAGTGAAGAATCTTTTAGTTCTTTAGATACTGATGGTGATGGTAGTTTAAGTAGTGATGAATTACAAAATAGTATATCATCAAAACTTGATGGTATGAAAAATCAAGAGATAACTCCAAAAGAGTTTGGAAGTTTTTTATCTGAACTTGGACTTGAAGTACCTCCACCTCCATCTCAAGGTGGAGCTCTTAATGCTTCTTTAATAGCAAGTGATATTTTTGCAGCAAATGATAGTGATGAAGATGGAACATTATCTTTAGAAGAGTTAGGTATTTCTGATGAATTATTTACATCTTTAGATAGTGATGCAGATGGAAGCATTACACAAGAAGAACTAGCGCAAGGTTTAACTACATTATTTGCAAGTGTTGAAAGTGGAGAAATGTCAAAAGATGAAGCTGGTGAAGTATTGTCAGAGTTAGGTGCTCCACCACCTCCACCAAAAGGTGGCGGAGGAGCTGGGGGTGCAGGTGGTTCTAGCGAAAGTTATGAAGCAGCAGATGCAAACCAAGATGGAACAGTTACAGCAGCAGAACAAGCAGCTTATGATTTATCTCAAAGTTCTTCATCTGATGATATGAGTGAATATACTATGAATTTAGTATCAACATTGTTAGATGCTCTTAAAATAGAGAGTACTCAAAATGAAGACAATGCTTCACTTGACCTTTCAAAGTTCAAATCTATCATGTCAATGGTAAATAATGAGATACAAAATACAGATACAGCTGATAAGTTAAATACTTATGTATCTAATTTAGATATAAATTTAAAAACAGCCTAACAAACAACAAGTAGAATTTTTCTACTTGTTATTTTTAATAATTAATTTCAATTATTTTACCATTGTAGATGCCATATCTAAAAGGTTTTGATTGATTTTATATTTTTGTGAATTTACATGTTCTATAGTTACAAATTCAAAATCTGCACCATTGTGAACTACTACAAGACCTTCTTGTGAATCATTTTGTATTAATTTATTCAAAGCAAAAGTTACAAACTCTACAGCCATTAGTCTATCGTAAACAGTAGGATTTCCACCTCTTTGAGTATGACCTAAGATTGTTGCTCTTGTTTCTATACTCACTTCATCTTCTAGCCATTTTACTAACTCTTGGGTTTTGTGTGTACCTTCAGCTACTACACATACTACATAAAGTCTTCCATCTTCTATTTGAGAACGTAATTTTAATGCTAATGAATCAAGATTATATTCAAGTTCAGGAATTATACAAACTTCAGCACCACAAGTAATTGCAGAAATAAGTCCTAAATATCCACAATCTCTACCCATAGTTTCAATAACACAACCTCTTTTAAATGAAGAAGAGGTGTCTCTAATTGCATCAGTTGCACCTCTTATTATATTTAAAGCTGTATCTACTCCTAAACAATAATCTGTTCCAAAAATATCATTATCTATTGTAGCTGGTATCCCTACAAATTGGATACCAAAGTCTTTATAAAACTGATTTAGTGCTCTAAAAGAACCATCTCCTCCTAAAATCAAAAGTTTATCGATTCCATGTTTTTGTAGGTTATTAAAAGCTTGTTCTCTATATTTATATTCAAAAAATCTTTTTGATCTTGATGATCTTAAAATAGTTCCACCTTGATGAATGATTCCTGAAACATCTTTATGATTTGCTATTTTTATATTTCCATCTATTAGACCTTCTAACCCATCATATATAAGATATGGTTGAGTACTTTTTGAATAACAGTAATCAACAAATTGCTTAATAGCAGGGTTCATACCTGCACAATCACCACCAGAAGTAAGAATCGCTATAGACATAGATTTCCTTTAGTTGAATTTTTATAGGCTAGTTTTATATCTAGCTAATTATATAGTTATTAATGATATTAAAATTTGTTTTATTAGTTCAAATATTAAAGTCTATTTAATTTCAAATAATTATATTATATCTATTATAGTTTTAAGTAGTATATATTGTAACCAATTTGAGACTTTGTGTTAGTATAATATTCTGATACAATAAAGATATATAACTAAAATAATAAGGATAATTATGAGAAGAACGAAAATAGTTGTGACACTTGGTCCTGCAACAGATAGTTTAAAAGCAATAGAAAAACTTATAAAAAAAGGTGTTAATGTATTTAGATTAAATTTTTCACATGCTACACATGAATACCACAAAGATACAATTGATAAAATAAGACAAGCTTCTAAAAACCTAAAAAAAGAAGTGGCAATACTTCAAGATATAGCTGGTCCAAAAATAAGAATATGTGAATTAAAAAATCCTATAGAATTAAAAGTTGGAGATATATTAACAGTTACAAAAGATAAAATCGATGAAAAGAAAAAAACTATTAGTATTAGTTATCCAGTAATTATAGATAATTTAAAAGTTGGAGATCCTGTATATTTTGCAGATGGTACAATAAGAGCAAAAGTGGTTCAAAAGAAAAAAGATGAAGTAAAATGTGAGATTATAATAGCTCAAACACTTCAATCAAGAAAAGGTATGAATTTACCAAAATCAAAACTTGCTATACGCTCAGTTACAAAAAAAGATAAAGATGATTTAGCATTTGGCGCAAAAAATGGTGTAGATATAGTTGCTTTATCATTTGTAAGTGATGCACAAGATATAGCAGATGCAAAAAAAGTATTAAGTAAGTATGATTCAAACCCTTTAATATTTGCTAAGATTGAAAAACAAGAAGCGATAAAAAATATAAAAAAGATTTTAAAAGCTGCTGATGGTATTATGGTTGCACGTGGTGATTTAGGTGTTGAGTTAGGGCTTAAAAAAGTTCCTCATATTCAAAAAAAGATTATAGCACAAGCTAACAAAGTAGGAAAACCAACTATTACAGCAACTCAAATGTTAACATCTATGATAAACTCAAATTACCCAACAAGAGCAGAAATCTCAGATGTAGCAAATGCAGTACTTGATGGAAGTGATGCTGTTATGTTAAGTGATGAAACAACAGTTGGTAAATACCCAGTTAGAGCTGTTGAGGTTTTACATGATACTATTGTTGAGATTGAAAAAGATTATCCATATTATCAAGATACAAATAATGTATCAGAAGATGATTCTATAGCAGCAGCAGTTACAACTTTAGCAAAAAATATTAAACCGCATGCTTTAATATCATTTACAAGAAGTGGTAGAAGTTCTATGTCTATGGCAAAATTTAGACCAAAAGAGAAAATTCTTGTAAGTACTTATGATATTAAAACCCTTAGAAAACTACAAGTTGTTTGGGGAATTGATTCTATTTTCTTATCTGAAAAATTAAATGATGCTGATAAATTAATCAAAAGCTTTTTAAAATCAGCTATACAAAATAATCAAATTAGTTTAGATAAAAAATATGTACTTACAATAGGATTTCCTATTAATGTAAGACATGCAACAAATGCTATTAGAATATTAGAAAAAGATAGTATGGAGTATTTATTAAATAAATAGATATAACACTAATAATATAAAATTACTTTTTAGTAGTTTTATATTTAAAATCAACGGTACCTCATGAACATAAAAGCAATAGACCTATACCTTAAAAAACTAAAAAATGGTTCAATCCAAAAAGAAAAAAACATTGATGATGCTGATATAGCAGAATATTTAGAAGAAGTAAAACAAACAGATGAAGATAAGTTTTTTGAATACTTAAATTCGTTGCCTATTGAGTTAAGAGCTCAAACATTTATTGAATTGCCAACAGTATTTCAACTTGATTTAATTATGTTATATGATTCTCAAGGTTTAGCTAATATTATCGAGCAACTTGAAAGTGATGATGCAACAGATTTATATATAGCTATTAGTAAAGCAGATGATGTAAAAGAAGAAGATGTTTTTTTATTATTAAGTGATAAGACACAAAAAAATATAGAAAAGCTTATATCTTACGATGATGATGAAGCTGGGTCATTAATGCAAACTGAAATTTTTAAAGTTAGTGCTACTAGGACTGTATCTTATGCTATAAAAAAACTTTCGGCATTAAAACAACAAGGTATAGGAACAGTACAAAATATATTTATAACTGATGAAAAAGATAGGTTTATAAAATCAATTGCAATAGATGATTTATTGTTAGAAAGTCATGATATAAGATTTGAAGAAATACTTGATAAGTATAATGATGAATACAATATAGCATCACATAGTTCAATAGATGATGTAGTTAATATGATAGAAAAATATGATTTAGTTTCATTAGCTGTTGTTGATAGAATGGGTCATTTAATAGGTCGTATTACACATGATGATGTTTTAGATATTATGCAAGAAAAAGCTACGAAACAAATATATAATTTAAATAGATTAGATGAAAATGAAGAGGTTCAAGAAGACTTTAGTAAAACTACAAAGACAAGAGCTACCTGGCTTACAATAAATCTTATAAATGCTGTTTTAGCATCATTGGTTATAGGAATATTTGAGCATACTTTAGATGCTATTGTTGCTTTAGCTGTTCTTATGCCAATTGTTGCAAATATGGCAGGAACTGCTTCTGTTCAAACTATGACTGTAATGGTTAGACAAATGGCACTAGGTGAGATTACTTTAAATAATTTAAAACCAATTCTAAAAAAAGAGATAAATATGTCTATTTTAAATGGTATTTTATTTGGAGTACTTAGTTTTGCTATAACTCAAGTTTGGTTTGGAAATACTTTGATATCTATATCTATAGGATTATCAATGTTTGTTAGTTTTTTAAGTGCTGGAGTTTTAGGCTCTAGTATACCTATGGTTTTAAAAAAGGCAAATTTAGATCCTGCAATAGCTAGTTCTGTAATAGTTATAACATTGGTAGATATTATAGGGTTTTTTAGTTTTCTTTGGTTTGCAGAGTTGATTGTTGTTTAAATCAACTCTAGTGTTTATATTATTTTAAAAACTACTTTTTACTTTTGAAATTTCATCTTTTGAACCAAAATATATAGGTGTTTTATCATGAAGTTCTGGAGATTTTATATCAAGAATTCTATTTTTTCCATCAACTGCTTCACCATTTGCTAATTCAATAATAAATGAAATAGGAAATGCTTCAAATATTATCTCTAAAGTACCATCAGGATTTGAAGCTGTTGAGGGGCTTGAGTATATTCCCCCTTTTTTAAATAATATTTGGTGTGTATCCAAAGCAAGTGAATCACTAAATCTTAGTCTATAACCATCATTAAAAAATGAATCTAAAAGTTTTTTATGTTCAGTAGTAAATTCACTCCTTTTTCCAGCAGTTGAGTTTATTTTACCTTTGTTTTCTAATTTTAATGAATCTTGTTGGATAAACTCTCCATGTTCATTTGAAAAGTATTTTACCCCTTCAGTTTGTGAGGCAAATACAAGTTGAAAAGTTGGTCCATAAGTTATATATATAGCAGCTTTTAGTTTATCTGCTTTAAACTCATTTTCATATATTCCAAAAATTGTCCCTAATGAAAAATTTAAATCAAGTAATTCAATATTATCAATTGCTACAAAACTTACTAAATATTTTCCATCTTCATTTACACTGCAAAATTGTTTTTTATCTTTTCCTATGATACCTTTTACACTTTTTAAGTATTCAAGTTCTTTTTCTATAACATTTGAGCAATGTGTATATACATCTTCATGTATTTGTTTTTCACTTTTGTTTTTATCTGTAAATTTATCATAATTGATAAAAACGTCATTTTCTATGGTTGTTGCAATATTAGTAATTGCATTATAAACTTCAATCATTTGTTTCCTTATTTAAAATAAACTAGTTACTATTTTTTTTACTTCATCTTGTATATTTTTTAGATGTTTTTTATCTATAAAACTCTCTGCATAGATTTTATAAACATCTTCAGTTCCAGATGGTCTTAATGCACACCAACCATTTTTAGTATTGATTTTTAAGCCACCAATTTTTGCGCCATTGCTAGCAATTGTTAAAATTGATTCTATTTTTTCACCTGCAAGTGTATCTGCCTTTATATCTTCTGGTGTTAAGTTTTTTAATATTGTTTTTTGCTCAAGTGTTGCTGGTGCATCAATTCTTTCATATATTGGATTACCATGTTTAGTTGTAAGTGTATCATAATATTGTCCAGCATCCATCTTAGTATTTGCTAAAATTTCAGCAGATAAAAGATTTAGAATAATACCATCTTTATCTGTAGTCCATACTCTTTTATCAAACCTAAGAAAACTAGCACCAGCACTTTCTTCTCCTGCAAAAAATACTTCACCATCTATCAAAGGTTTTACAAACCATTTAAAACCAACAGGTGTTTCTAACACTTCTTTTTTATTATCATTTGCTACTCTATCAATCATAGAACTACTTACAAGTGTTTTACCAATATTGAGTTTTTTAAACTTTCTATATTTACATAAATAATCAATAGCTACACTTAAATAATGATTTGGATTTAATAATCCTTTTGATTTTGTAACTATTCCATGTCTATCAAAATCTGTATCATTACCAAATGCTATGTCAAAGTTATCTTTATATTTAATAAGTCCAGTCATAGCATGAGGAGATGAACAGTCCATTCTTATTTTTCCATCTTTATCACAATGCATAAATGAAAATGTAAAATCAGCATTATCATTAAAAACTTCTATATCAAGTCCATACATTTGCTTTATTGCATGATAATATTTCATACCACTTCCTCCCATAGCATCTGCACCTATTTTTATATTGGCATTTCTAATTACATCCATCTCTATTACATGTTGTAAATCACTAACATAAGGTGTTACAAAATCATATTCTTTTATGCTTTTCTGTTTTAAAGCCTCTTCAAGGTTTAAATATATAATACCTTCAAGGTCATTTTTCAAATACTCATTTGCTTTATTTTGTATCCAGTTTGTTATATCTACATCAGCTGGTCCACCATCAAGTCCATTGTATTTAAATCCACCATCACAAGGAGGATTATGAGATGGAGTTATCACTATCCCATCACACCCTTGATGATTTAAAATAGCATGAGATATTACAGGTGTTGGGGTATAATCAAAGTTTATAGAATAGTAAACATTTACATCATTAGCAGCAAGTACTTGAAGTGCTGTATTATGAGCTGGTATTGATAAGGCATGTGTATCCATACCTATAAATAATTCTCCATTGATATTATTTTCTTTTCTATAATCAACCACAGCTTGAGTTACAGCTAAAATATGAGCTTCATTAAAACTCTTTTTTAAACTAGTCCCTCTATGTCCAGATGTTCCAAAACTTATTAGTTGTTCCTCTTTAGATGTATCAGGATAGTCTGTATAGTATTTACTTATTAGGTTTGGGATATTTTCTAAAATCTCTTTTGGAGCTAATTTACCTGCATTTTGATTCATGGTTTGGACCTACTACTTTATTAAACTTAGATATTTTTATTACACATAAAAGAGAATATATAATTTAAAGTATTGTATCAAAAAAGTGTTATTAATAAAATTAAAAAGGGTAACTTGGAATTCCAAGTTACCCTTAAAGTTAGGAGTTATTGTATTGTTATTATTAGTGTTTTTTAGAAAGATCTTTTAATGTTAATTCTTTTCTATCCATTACTGATTTTCTAATAGCGTTTCTTCTATTATCTGGTAATGCAATAAGACCGATTTCACCTAAGATACCAGATTTACCAATCATATCTTCAGACATAAACATCTCTACATATTTGTTCATAGCTGGAACATCTTTAGAGTGAGAGTTTTTAACATAAAAAAATAAACTTCTTGAAATAGGATATTTACCACTTGAAATATTTTCAGGAGTTGGCATAATTCCATTTACTTTAGCACCTTGTACTTTATCTTCATTTTCAACTAAGAAAGAGTAACCAAAAATACCAAATGCAGCTTTGTTTTTGTTAAGTTTAGAAACGATTAAGTTATCATTTTCACCACTTGGAACATATACACCATCTGTTCTGATTTTTTTATATTTTTTATAACCTTTATACTTTTTCTTGTCCATTTTGTAAAGTTTTGTATAAACGTCCATTTTCTTTGTTTGAGCTTTTAAAATCATATCTTCAAAAGCATCTCTTGTCCCAGAAGATTTTGGAGGACCATATATAACTATTTCTCTATTTGGTAAAGAAGAATCAATTTGTGACCATTTTTTATAAGGGTTAGCAATAAGTTTAGAACCATCTTTAGAAGGAACTTCAGCAGCAACTGCTAAAAGTAATTGTTTTTTAGATACATTAAATGGTTTGTTTGATTTTGCTTGTGCAAATGCAATACCATCAAAACCAATTACAGCTTCAGTGATACTTGTAACACCATTTTTTTCACACATTTTAAATTCTTTTGCTTTCATTCTTCTTGAAGCATTTGTAATATCAGGAGTATTCATACCATTTCCAGCACAAAATAACTTCATTCCACCACCTGAACCTGTTGATTCAACAACTGGAGTTGGGAATTTTGTTGTAGCACCTAGTTCTTCAGCAACTGAAGAAGAAAATGGATAAACAGTTGAAGAACCAACTATTTTTATTTGATCTCTAGCACTAAGACTAACTGTTAATACAGATGCAGTTAATAGTGCAATTGCAGTTTTTTTAATTGTCATTTTAATTTCCTTTGATTTTTTATGCTCAAAATTATAAGGTACAACGATTACTATTTGGTTACAAAAAGATAAAGATATAAATTCAATTTTGCTATAATTTCCAAAAATAAATTGGAGTTAATTATGAGAGTAATAGAATTATTTAAAGAGATAACAAAAATCCCTAGATGTAGTGGGACTCATACTCCTTTTATATATTTTTTAAAAGAGTTTGCATTATCAAATGATTATATATGTAAAATAGACGATGCTAATAATATACTATACTATAAAGAAAATGGAAACCCTGATATATGTTTACAATCTCATTATGATATAGTTTGTCTAGAAGATGATAAAATTCCAGAGCTAATAGAAGAAGATGGTCTTTTAAAAGCTAAAGACTCTACACTTGGAGCAGATAATGGAATAGGGTGTGCTTATATGTTAGCTTTAATGGAAGATAACGTTGATGTTGAGCTTTTATTTACTTGTGATGAAGAGATAGGACTTATTGGAGCTAATAATATAACTTTAGAGCTAAAATCAAAAAAGATGTTAAATCTTGATAGTGAAGCCCAAGGTGAAATATGTATAGGTTGTGCAGGTGGAGTTGATATATTTGCTATTAATAATAAAGGCGAATATCTAAAAAACAAAGAAGGTAAAGATTTATATGAAATAAATATTTCAAATCTCGATGGTGGACATAGTGGAGTTGATATAGATAAAAATATACCAAATGCTTTAAAACTAATTGTAAAAACTATAAAAGAGTGTGGAGGTGAACTTTTAGATTTAAGTGGAGGGGAGAGAATAAACTCAATTCCTAAATCAGCAAAGGCAATCATAGTTTCAAGTACTCAACCTATAGCTTCTCATGAAAATATGACCATAACAAAAGTAGATAGCCAAACACAACATTATAAAAGACTTGATCCTAATATAATAGATTTTTTATATATTTTTGCAAATGGTGTAAGAGCTTTTGATAAAGAATTAGGGGTTGTATTAAATTCTATAAATTTAGCAATAGTTACAAATACAATAGAGGGATTAAGAATAGAACTAAGTGCAAGAAGTATGGATAATGAAGAGTTAGATAACCTAAAAAAAGAAACAGTAACTCTTTTAGGTATGTTTGGTTTTGAAACTTCAACAGATGGAAAATACCCAGCATGGAAACCAGTAAATAGCCAATTTGCACAAGATGTTTTAAAAACTTATAAACAAATCATACCAGATACAACACTAAATGCTATACATGCAGGTTTAGAGTGTGCAATATTCAAAGAAAAATATCCAGATATAGATGTTTGTTCTATTGGACCAAATATATATTTCCCCCATTCAAATAGAGAAAACTGTGAAATAAGTTCTGTTGTAAAAATATATGAAGTTATACGAAAAGTGGTTAATTCTTAGTTGATTTTTTGTGATTTAAACTTTCTCTAGATCTTTTTCTTTAAGTTCTTGAGTTAGTTTTTTTATCTCTTTTGTTTTCTCTTGAACTAAAGCATCTAAGCTTTCATTTAAAATAGTTATCTTTTCTCTTTCTATTTTCTCTTTTTCGTACTTTTCTTCAAAAAGTTCTTTTTCTTTGATTTTTTGAGGATACCATTTTTTAAAAATAAGTATGATTATTGCGATTGTAGCAATAGTGCTTATAAGTTTTGGGAAAAAAATATAATTTGGATTTGATAATATTACAAAAATATTTTCAGGTATAAGTTTATATTCAGAAGCTAACCTTACTCCAAAATAGATATTTTCTATAATAGTTCTAGATGCATCAATAATTAAAATTGTAAAAAGGATTATAAAAAGAGACTTTGCTTTTAGTTTCTTTTTTATAACCTCTTTTATAGAGAATACGAGTATATAAATCCAACTAATTGTTAGAGTTAGATATAGTAAAGGAGTTATAATTTCCAATTTATAAAACCTAAGTTATATATTTAGAATGTTTCATTTTTTTGAACGTATTTTAGTGTCTCTTCAATACCGTTTTTAAATTTCTCTTGTTCAAAGGGTTTTACTATCCAAGATGTTGCACCTGCTTCTCTTCCCTTTTTTTTCATACTTTCACTTCTTTCTGTTGTTAAAACCATGATAGGTGTACTTATATAATCAAATTTATTTCTAATACTTCTTATTAATTCAAAGCCGTCCATTCTTGGCATATTTATATCTACTATAAAGAAACCAAATTCATCTTCGCTTTCTTCTATTTTCTCTAAAGCATCTACTCCATCAATTGCTGTTTCAAAATCATTGTACCCTGCTGAATAAAGTGTTTGAGAAACTAAATCTCTAATTGTTGAAGAATCATCAACTGCTAATATTTTCATAATTTATTTACCTACTTTATATTATTTCTTCCACTTTTTTTTGCTAAGTATAAGTTTCTATCTGCTTGATCTATATATTTGTCGAGCATATTCTTATTATACCTTTCTTTTGGTTCAATTTCAAGCATTCCCATACTAACTGTAGTTCTTATAGTATGCTCATTTTCAACAAATTTGTACTCTTCAAAGCTTTGTTTTATTGTTTCTAAAACTTTTAAAGCTTTGTTATATTCTATAGCTGGAAGGATTAAAACAAATTCTTCTCCACCATATCTTATAACAATATCAGAGGTTCTTATGTTTTTCTTAACAATTTTTATAAAGTTTATTAACATCTTATCACCATAAACATGACCATAAGTATCGTTTATTTTTTTAAAAAAATCTAAATCACATAAAGCTATTACAAATCTTGTACTAGTGGCTAATGATAGATCATATTGGTTTTTGAAAAGTTGTTCTAAAACTTGCCTACCTAAGGCCCCTGTTAGTGTATCTTTTGTTGCTTTTTTATTTATAATTGTATTATCAATAAGTGCTAATTCTGTCCCTATTGATAAAGATAATAATTCAGACTTTTCTAAATAGGTAAGAAGAACATCATATTCATAATCTCTTTTTTTATCTGATAGTATATGTTTTATCTGAGAAGATATATAATGTAGTTGTGTATGAACTCTATCAAGTTCTTTTAACTTTGAGTTGTTTTTTATAATTTTCTTCCCATTGTCTCTTAACCACTTACCAAAATTACATAAAGTCTTATCTGTTTGAGGGAAGTTATCTAATTTTGCATCTTTTAAACAAGTTGTCATCTTTATAAGCCATTTTAAATGTTCTGCATAGTGTTCTACTACGAATTTTTCAACCATATCAGATAAACTAGAAAGTCTGTTGTTACTCATAGAAATTAGTTTATCCGTATATACTTCTAGATATTCTTTTGCGATAATATTTTCAATTTCTCTTACTATTTTATATATATCAATTATGTCATCTTTTCTATCATAAGATATTAGTAATTCCATTAATATATGTTGTAAATGATTTAATTCATTTAGTAATGTTATATAAGGTATTTCAAGTTGGATATAAAGGTCCGATAATTCCATGTAAGAGTTAAAAACTTTATCTAAATCACTTATACAGATATCATGAATAATATTATAATAGATATTTTTTATATCTGATGTATAAATATCTTCTATTGACGCACCAATAAGGGTTTTTTCAAAAAATTCCTCTATGATAAAAGTTTGTTTTTGTTTAAAAAAATCTATAGTTTCATTAGGAAAGTTTTCTATATTATGCATTAACTTTCTTTTTGTTTATCTGCTTCAATTTCTACTTCTTGTAAAAATCTATTAAGTAGTTTGTCGGTTGGTAGTTTTTCTATAACTTCACCTTTTTTTATAATCAAACCACTACCTTTACCATAAGCGATTGCTACATCAGCACTTTTTGCTTCACCAATGGCATTTACAACACATCCCATAACAGATATATTTAGTGGGGTTTTTATATGTTTTGTTGCTTTTTCAACTTCTTCAACGGCACTTACAAGATCTGCTTCTATTCTTCCACAAGTTGGACAAGATATTATATTTAGTCCATCTTTTGCAATACCTGCATCTTTTAAAATTGCATGACCAACTTCAATTTCACGTTCTAATTCACCTGTCATAGAAACTCTAAGAGTATCTCCAATACCATCAAGTAGTAAAGCACCTAAAGCAATAGAAGATTTAACTGTACTATGAAATTGTGTTCCTGCTTCTGTAACTCCAAGATGAAATGGATAGTTATTTTGTGGTCTTAGCATTCTATATGCTTCTACTGTTCTTTGTACATCACTTGCTTTTAGAGATATTTTAATATCCGTAAAATCTAAATCTTCAAGATATTTTATATTATATTTTGCAGATTCAACCATACCTTGTGCAGTTTGTCCATATTTATCTTCAAATTGAGCTTCTAAGCTTCCACAGTTTACACCAATTCTAGCTGGAAGATTTCTCTCTTTACAAGCTTTTACTATCTCTTTGATTTTATTTTTATCACTAATATTTCCAGGATTAAATCGAATACAATCAACCCACTTTGCAGCTTCAAGAGCTAGTTTATAATTAAAATGTATATCTGCAACAAGTGGTAAAGTAGTTTGTTCTTTTATTTTTTGTAACGCAATTGCAGCATCCATATCAGGAACAGCAACTCTTACAATATCAGCACCAGCAAAATGTAATTGTTTAATTTGTTCAACAGTAGCATCTATATCACTAGTTTTTGTATATGTCATAGATTGTACAGAAATTGGAGCATCTCCTCCAATTGCAACATCACCTACATATATCTTTTTTGTTTCATATCTTTTTATCATATTTTTATAGTACCACCAATACATTAAACTATTGTTCGAGATTTTATCTAATTAATTATTTGAAATATATAATAATATATTAAAAGAAAATTATTTTTAGAATATCTTAGTAATATTTAGATATAATCACGAAAATTTATATAGGAAAACTTTTGGAAAATATTAATTTATTTGACGTTATTGTCATATCATTAGTTGTAATTCTTGGTCTTAAAGGTTTATTTAGAGGTTTTATAAAAGAGCTATTTGGACTAATAGGAATTGTGGGTGGTGTTTTTGTAGCCTCAAGACTTGCAAAAGATGTAGGGGAAATAGCAAATAGCGTAGTTCCAATTGATAATGAAAAAACTATGCTTTTAGTTGGTTTTGTCTTAGCAATAATAATTTTTTGGGTTTTAGCTTATATAATTGGAGTAGTTTTAGAAAAAGTTCTAAGTGTTAGTGGCTTAGGTGTATTTGATAGAATTTTAGGGTTTGTATTTGGTGCAGGTAAAATATTCTTACTTTTTTCAATTATCTCATATGCTGTTTCACAAGTAAAAATGATAAATGATAATTTACAACCAAAATTAAAAGATAGTATAGTTTTTCCTCTTTTAACACAAACAGGAAGTTATATTATTAAACTCGATACAGGAAGTTTTCAAGAGAAAGTTTCAAAAAACTTTAATGGAGCAATTGATTCTGCAAAAGAAACTTTAAAAGAGATATCAAAAGAAGAGTTAGAAAAACAAGCTCAAGAGTTAAAAAAACAATTGGAGGAAACAACTAATGGAAAATAATGATTCTATACTAGAAGATTTAAAAGTTGTTCTTAAAGATAAAGGTATGAAATATACAGAACAAAGAGCTGTAATACTTCAAATACTTTTAAATTTAGATGAACATCTAAATGCTGAAGAGATTCATGCAATTGTAAAAAAGAAATACCCAGAACAAAATATAGGAATAGCAACTATATACAGAACATTAAACTTTTTAGAAGATGTTAATTTAATCTCATCTATATCATTTGGTAAAGATGGTAAAAAATATGAAAGTAATAATAAAAAAGAGCATCATGATCATATTATTTGTACATCTTGTGGAAAGATTATAGAGTTTTTTGATCAAGAGATAGAAAATAGACAAGAACTTATTGCAAAAAATAATGGCTTTGAAATAACAGATCATACTATGCAGTTATTTGGTATTTGTAAAGATTGTAAAAATAAGTAAAATAAAACCGAGGATAATAAAAATTGTTTGAAAATAAATATATACAACAAAGAATTCAAAAAGCAAATGATTTAAAAGAAGCAGGGTATAACCCTTATTCTAACGAATCAAATAGAAATACAACAATAGAAAAATATATAAATGTAAATAGTGATATTCATAATAAAGAAGATAAAAGAGATGAACATAGAAACTATACAGTTGCAGGTAGAATCAAATTTTTTAGACTTATGGGAAAAGCTAGTTTTCTTAAAATAGAAGATGAAAGTGGAATACTTCAAGTTTATGTAAGTAGAGATCATTTACCTGAAGGTTTTTATAATAATACTTTTAAAAAAATGGTTGAAGTGGGTGATATAGTTGAAGTTAGTGGTTTCCCATTTGTTACAGGAAAAGGGGAACTTTCATTACATGTAAGTGATTTTAAAATCCTTACAAAAGCTATATCTCCATTACCAGAAAAGTATCATGGTATCCAAGATAAAGAGCTTAGATATAGACAAAGATATCTTGATCTTATTATGAATAGTGAAGTGCGAAAAACTTTTCATATAAGAAGTAAAGTTATCTCTCTTACAAGAAGATTTTTTGAAAATAAAGGTTTCTTAGAAGTTGAAACTCCTATGATGCATCCAATACCAGGTGGAGCAAATGCTAAACCATTTACAACTCATCATAATGCACTTGGAGTTGATAGGTATTTAAGAATCGCACCAGAGCTTTATTTAAAAAGACTTATTGTTGGTGGATTTGAAGCTGTATTTGAAATAAATAGATGTTTTAGAAATGAAGGTATGGATGCTACACATAATCCAGAGTTTACATCTATTGAGTTTTATTGGGCATATAAAACATATAAAGACTTAATCGTAATAACAAAAGAGTATTTTGAGTATCTGTTTGATCATTTAGATTTACCTACAATATTACCTTATGGTGATTTTGAAGTTGATTTTGAAAAATTTACAGAGATACCACTTATTGCTTCACTGAGTCAAATTGGTGGTGTACCAGAAGATGTTGCCGTAGATAAAGAAAAAGCAATAGCATACCTAAAAAAAGATGGTGTTGATGTAAATGAAAAAATGAACATAGGACAACTTCAAGGTGAAATGTTTGATGAGTATGTTGAAGAAAAACTTATCAATCCAACATTTATTACTGAATACCCAGTAGAGATCTCACCACTTGCAAGAAGAAGTGATGAAAAACCACATTTAACAGAAAGGTTTGAACTATTTATTGCAGGTCGTGAGATAGCAAATGCCTTTAGTGAGTTAAATGATCCTCTTGATCAGTTAGAGAGATTTGAAGGTCAAATGGCAGCAAAAGATAGTGGTGATGATGAAGCGCATGAGATGGATGCAGATTTTGTAAATGCACTTTCATATGGTATGGCTCCAACAGCAGGTCAAGGAATAGGAATTGATCGACTTGTAATGATGCTTACAAATCAACATAGTATTAGAGATGTTCTTTTATTTCCAGCTATGAAACCAATAGCTCAAGAGATAGATTTACATTCAGAAGATGAGGAAAGTAAATAAAGAGTGAACAGTTTCACTTTTTTTGCAATAAAAAAATTAAAGATATAAAGGAAAAATATGAGTTTTTTAAGTAATGATAATTTAGCAACAGCAGATGCAGAAGTTTTTGGAATGGTTGAAAATGAGTTAGATAGACAAACTAACCATTTAGAGATGATTGCAAGTGAAAACTTTACAAGTCCAGCAGTTATGGAAGCTATGGGAAGTGTATTTACAAATAAATATGCAGAAGGTTATCCTTATAAAAGATATTATGGTGGATGTGAGTTTGCTGATCAAGTTGAACAACTTGCAATAGATAGAGCGTGTGAAATTTTTGGATGTAAATATGCAAATGTACAACCACATTCAGGAAGCCAAGCAAATGGTGCAGTTTATGCAGCATTATTAAAAGCTGGTGATAAGATTCTTGGTATGGACTTATCTCATGGTGGACATTTAACTCATGGTAGTAAACCATCTTTTTCAGGTAAAAATTATTCTGCATTTTACTATGGTGTAGAGTTAGATGGTAGAATAAACTACGATAGAGTTATGGATATAGCTAAAGTTACTCAACCAAAAATTATTGTTTGTGGTGCAAGTGCTTATGCAAGGGAGATAGACTTTGCTAAGTTTAGAGAAATTGCTGATGCAGTTGGTGCTTTATTATTTGCTGATATTGCACACATAGCTGGTTTAGTTGCAGCAGGTGAGCATATGTCACCATTCCCTTATGCTGATGTTGTTACAACAACAACTCATAAAACATTAAGAGGACCAAGGGGTGGTATGATAATGTGTGATGATGAGGATATTGCAAAGAAAATAAACTCTGCAATTTTCCCAGGTCTTCAAGGTGGACCACTTGTACATGTAATCGCTGCTAAAGCAGTTGCTTTTAAAGAAATTTTAGATCCATCATGGAAAGAATATGCTAAACAAGTTAAAGCAAATGCTAAAATTTTAGGTGAAGTATTAGTAAAAAGAGGGTATGATTTAGTTAGTGATGGTACAGATAACCATTTAGTTCTTGTAAGCTTTTTAAATAAAGGTTTTTCAGGTAAAGATGCTGATGCAGCTTTAGGAAATGCAGGAATTACAGTAAATAAAAACACAGTTCCAGGTGAGACAAGAAGTCCATTTGTTACAAGTGGTATTAGAATAGGATCACCAGCTTTAACAGCAAGAGGTATGAAAGAGGGTGAGTTTGAAATAATAGCAAATAAAATTGCAGATGTTTTAGATGATATTGAAAATATTCAACTTCAATTGACAGTAAAAGCTCAACTTGAAGAGTTAGCTAAAAATTTTGTGGTATATACTAAATCAACTTATTAATAAATTTATAATAAAAATTTAAGGAGGGTATTATGGAAGTAGATGGAAAAGAGTTTTTAAGAAATGTAGCTCTTGAACAAGATAAAGAGAGATTGATAAAAGAGCAAGAAAAGCTTGAGTCTTTAAAAAGAGAATCAATAATACGAGATGAAACTTATAAAAATATGGCTCAGCAAATACCTCCACAAGAAGATAGTTCTGCATATGTAGATCTTTCTATAAATACAAATCCATCTGCACCAAATAATGAACCTCCTACTGAAAATGTTCAAGATTTAATGCTTGAACCAGAAGACCCAAATAAAACAAAGAAAAAATATATTGTTTTAGGGATGGGATTGATTGTAGTTTTTATTATTACTATATTAGTTATAAGACTTATTTCTAATAATGATACAAAAGAAAAAATGGAAAATATAAATCCAGAGACTAAAGAGTTAGCAACTGATAAAATTCTTGATAAAATTGATACAAATGAAGAGTATCAAAAAGTTATAGATAAAAAAGCTGCTTTAGAAGAAGCTCAAAAAATAGACCAAGCAAATAAAAGTAAATTAAAAGAGATAGCTATACCGAATCAAGAGATAACAAATACACCATTAGTTATCCCTAAACCAAAACCAAAAGAACAACCTAAAAGAGATCTATTTGGTTTAGATAAAAACCAACAACAAGTATTAGTTAAAAAGCCAAAAGAACAACCTGCAAAACCAGTAGTTCAAAAACCAAAACTAGAAATAGAGATGCCACCTGTAGCTAGACAAAAACCACCAGTTCCAAAAATAGTAGCACCAAAAGTTGTTAAGAGTAAACCGACACCTCCTAAAGTTACTAAAACTCAAAGTGCAAAAAAAGTTGCATCTAAAATTGATGGTTATTTTATCCAAATAGGAGCATTTACAAAGCAACCAAGTAAAGGTTTACTTAACACTATATCTAAAAAAGGATATGCTTATAAAGTTCATCCTATGACTATAAAAGGTAAGCTTTACAATAAAGTATTAGTAGGTCCTTACCCAACAAGAGCAATAGCTTTAAAAGATTTACCAAAAGTAAGAAAAGACTTAAATAATCCTAGTGCATATATCTTAAAGTTCTAGGGTATTTAAAAAATGAATTTTTATGATAAGAGATTATTTTTAGATCAATTTACACCTGTTTCTATATATGAAAAAGTTAAAAAACTTTTTCATAATGAGATAACTTTCCTTTTTGAATCAGTATTAAATAATAGTAGTGATGGTAACTTTTCTTATATATTTATAGGAGCTCGTGAACGAGTTTGGCATAAAGATAATAAAAGTTATTATAAAGATGAAAATGGAAATGTAAAGGATATTCATAAGAATCCTTTTGTATTTTTAAAAGATTATTATAAAAAAATAGATAAACAACTTTATAAAAACAAAGGTGATGAACTAGGAATAGGTCTTATTGATGGGTTTATTGGAAATATGGGGTATGATATGGTATCAACCTTTGAACCAAAACTTCATGAAGCTATGGATGGTTTAAAAGATGAATTTAATATTGCAGATTGTGATTTGATTCGTCCTAAAATGGTTTTGGTTTTTTCTCATAAAAGTTCAGAACTTACAATGATAACTTCAATGGAATCTATGAAAGATTTTATACCAGTAGTAGAACAAAAACTAAGTGAACCATTTGAATACACACCATTAAAAAGAGTTCAATTACTTGATGATGGAGAATTTGCTCATACAAAAGAAGAGTTCTTTGAAATGATTGCAAAATCAAAAGAAAAAATAAGAAGTGGTGATGTATTTCAAATTCTTATGACAAATAGATATACAAGAGCTGCAAAAGTAGATAATCTTAGTTTTTATAGAGCATTAAGAAGTAAAAATCCAAGTCCATATTTGTTTTTACTTGAATATGAAGATTTTTGTATAGCTGGAAGTAGCCCTGAAGTTATGGTTCGATTAACTGATGATAGAATACTTTTAAGACCAATTGCAGGTACAAGAAAAAGAGGTAAAACTATAGCTCGTGACTTAGAGATGGAACATGAACTTATAAATGACCCAAAAGAGGTTGCTGAACATGTTATGTTAATAGATCTTGGAAGAAATGATGTAGGTCGTGTTGCAAAAGTAGGAACTGTTGAAGTAACAGATAAGATGAGAGTTGAAAAGTATTCTCATGTTATGCATCTTGTTTCAGATGTGGAAGCAAACATAGATAATGAAAAATATGATATGTTTGATTTATTTGCAGCAACTTTTACAGCTGGAACTATGACAGGTGCTCCAAAAATTAGAGCTATGGAACTAATAGCTCAGTTTGAAAAACTAAAGCGTAGTTTTTATAGTGGTAGTATTGCATACTTTGGTTTTGATGGAAATATGGATAGTGCTATTACAATTAGAACAACACTTATAAAAGATGATCATGTGATATTTCAAGCTGGTGCTGGAGTAGTTGCAGATAGTCAACCAGAATTAGAATTTTTAGAAGTAAAAAATAAATTAGCAGCAAATATAACTACTCTAGAAGATTTAAGTAAAATATAATTTTTATAAAAAAGGACAATATTGAATAATATACTTGTAGCACACTCTCCTGATGCTGATGATATTTTTATGTATTATGCTATCAAATTAGGATGGGTAACATTAAAAGATACTAGTTTTGATAATATAGCACTTGATATAGAAACATTAAATCAGGCTACTCTAAAAGGTGAGTATGATATCTGTGCTATTAGTTTTGCACTTTATCCTTTTGTTAAAAATGATTTTGCATTATTAAAAACAGCTGTTAGTTTTGGTGATGGGTATGGTCCAAAGCTAGTAAAGCTAAAAGATAAGAAGTTAAAAAGAAATTTTAAAGTAGCTCTTAGTGGAAAATATACAACAAATGGACTTTTATTTAAAATAAAATATCCAGATGCAAGAATTACATATATGAATTTTCTTGATATTGAACAAGCTGTTTTAGATGGAGAAGTTGATGCAGGTGTTTTAATACATGAATCAATTTTAACTTATGACGAAAAACTTGAAGTTGAAGCTGAACTTTGGGATATTTGGCAAGAACTTGCTGGAAAAGATTTACCTTTACCTCTTGGTGGGATGTGTTTAAGAAGAAGTATCCCTTTAAATAAAGCAATAGATTATGAACAAACACTTATTAAAGCTGTAAAAGTAGCAAATGATAATAAATTGTTATTATCTAAAATGTTAATTGAAAGAGATTTAATAAGAGTTGACCATGATACGCTTCAAAAATACCTTGGTCTTTATGCAAATGATGACTCTATAGAACTATCACCTCTTCAATATGAAGCTTTAGATAAACTATATAGTTTAGGCTATAAACATGGGTTTTATGATGATTTTATAAAATCTCAAGACTATTTAATTCCTAATGAGTATCAAGAGTTACGAAACTCTTGATACTTTACTTATTCTTATAATTATTATTTTTTCTACATACTTTCTATTAATATACAGTTAAAAAAAATCTGATAAACTTTATTTTGTTAATTAAATTAGAATTAGGAGGATGATTTATGACTAAAAAAATATTTAGTATAGTACTTATGATTTCAGTACTATTTATAGGTAATGGTTTTGCTGCACAAGGTAAAGTTACAGGTGGAAGTTCACATGAGATGCCAGAGTGGTTTAAACAAAGTTTTCTTGATATGCAAGAAGATGTAGAAGAAGCAAAAGAAAGTGATAAGCATGTAATGCTTTTTATGTCTTTAAAATTTTGTCCATATTGTACAAAAATGTTAAAAGAGAATTTTAAAGAGGATGCAAAACTTCAATCATATATAGAACAAAACTTTGATGTTATTGGTATAGATATTAAAGGTTCTAAAGAGATTGCTATAAATGAAGATTTGACTTTGACAGAAAAAGAGTATGCAGCTCATTTAAAAGTTCAATATACACCTACAATAATATTTTTAGATCAAGATAATAATGTGGTAGTTAGAGTAAATGGTTATAGATCAAGTCAAAACTTTAAATATATTTTAGATTATGTAAAAAATAAAGAGTATAAAAAAATGACTTTAACTCAATATGTTGAAAAAGTAAAAAACAAAACTCTTTATAAATTAAAGAAAAGTAAACTATTTACTAAAATAACAGACTTATCAAAAATCAACGGACCACTTGCAGTAATATTTGAAGATGGTAGTTGTACTCAATGTGACTATTTACATAATACAACATTAAAAAATAAAGATGTTATACATGAGATGTCAAAATTCACTGTTGTAAGATACGATGCAACTTCTATTGAACAAATAGTAACACCATCAGGTAAAGTTACTACACCAAAACAGTGGGCAAAAGATATGGTACTAGATTATAGACCAGGAATTGTACTATTTAATAAAAAAGATGAGATAGCAAGAATAGATGCACTTTTATATAGTTTTCATTTTAAAGAGCTGTTTAGATATGTTAGTGGAGAGCATTATGTTCAACATGTTACATTTTTAGATTATTTAAGACCAAGACAAACTGAGCTTTTAAATAAAGGTGTTAATATAGATATATCTGATAAATAGATTTTATTTTTAGATTGTATTAAAAAAGGGTTGGGATTTATCTCAACCCTTTTTTTATAAAATTTTATTATGCTACTTCTTTACTTTTAGTAATCTTATCTTCCCTTAAAATAGTAGCATCACCTTTTATTACAGTTATTTTACCAATTGCATGTTATTTTCTTAAAAAACCAAGGTATAGTTTAAATTAGCAGTTTTTTTATCATACGTATATGTATTGATATTTGATTTTGTATCAATATCATTTAACTCTAATGATAAAATCTTTGTTTTAGAAAGCTTTTTTGCTATCCTTAAAGATGTATTCCTTTTATCATCTTCTCTTTTAGGAAGGAAAAAAGAAGCTTCTTTATAGTTTGTCTTTTCTATTTCATACCCTAGTGTAAAATCTAAATTAAAAATATTTTTATCATATGAAATTTTATATTCTCTTGTATTTTTTGATACATCAACTCTAGTACCATTTGTTTTTCTATCAGTTATATAAGCTGTATATAATTTTAAAGTATCTTTTTTATATATTGGAAAACTATATGTAAGACCTAGTTCTTTTATATTTGCACTTCTGTCTCTATCGACTAGTTTAATCATTTTTTTCTTTTTGTATTTTATATCAAAAACTAGGGTACTACTTTTTGTTGGTTTATATTTAAATTTATTGGCTACACCATACATATAAATAGTTTGATCTCCATCAACCCAAACATGATCATAAGTTAAAGATGCTAAGTTTTTATATTTTTGATTTGTATATCCAGCACCACTACTAAGTGAGATTAAAGCGATATCATTTTCATGGTATTTTTTTTGTTCTTGCATGTATCCAACAGCAGTTGATTCCCATGATACTTTTTTATTTACTTTACTTGGTACTATTAGATTACCTACAAGTATTGTTTTAAAGTTATAATCTTTTCTTTTATTTGTATTGTTACTTAGTGGTAGACCATTAAGAAGAGTTATATCTTCATAAGTATTATTATCTACATTATCATCCCAACCAAAACCAAAAATTGCTACTTTATTTAAAATATAGCCTTTTTCAGTTTTTTTAATCATAGATATAAACTTTTCTACATTTTGGCGAACCTCTTTTGGAATAGGAGAAGCTAACACTTTATTGAACTCCTCTTTAGCTTCTTTATATGCTTTCATCATAAAAAGTGTTCTAGCATATTCTAATCTTGCTCTATGGTTTGATGGGTTTGTTATAAGAACTTGATCAAATGCTGTAAATGCAAATTCATATTTTTTAAGTTCAAAAGCGCTTCTTCCATAATAATAAGCAATTTTTTCATTCTGTGGATAGTTATTTAATAAATTAGCAAATATATTAAAACTACTTTCAAAGTTTTTATTTTTAAATGCTACTAGTCCTTTTTTATAGTTTATATTTTTTGTACCATCTTTTTTAGTATCGATTGCTTTTTTTTCTTGTTTTATAGTTTCTTTTTTTATCTCTTCTTTAGAAGCAATTTTTTTTATAGCATATTGTTTTACATATAGGTTTTTATTTTCTATTTTACACCAACCGTATTTATTACAATATTCTATTTTTAAAAGGTCATCTCTATTTTTATTATCAATTACTTTAGCATTTGAATTAGCATCGTTGTAAAGTTTTAAATTGTTTACAACTATTTTAGCTTCGTATGAAGCATATAAATTATTAAGACTACCTATTAGTAATGAAATAGGTATGATTGTTTTTATCATAAGAAATTCCCTTAAATTATAAATAATGTATTTCATTTAACTATAAAATAGTAAATGTTCTTACAGTTCTTTAGCTTTATATACAATATCTGCTTCGTTTCCAGAAGTAGGGTCTATATGACCTACTCCAGCTGTTAATTTATTTTCATCAAACATACTTCCAGTGAACGCATTTAAACCTTGTTTTATAGTATACTGTGAACCACTAGCTGAGTATGTACCATCTTCTATACTTAAAGAATCATTACCCATATTAATATTGATATTTACATTAGCCTTATTTGCTCCAAAGTCAAAATAAAGGTCTATTGTTGAAGTTTCAGGACTTATAAAAGTACCATTTTCATAATACCCCATAATCTTTCCTGAATAGTTAGCAGTACCGCTTAATGTACTTAGATCACTTACAAGGTTTTTACCTTTAACCCAAGCACCTTTAACAACATACATATCCACAGCTAAAGTAGGTTCTGCGCCCCAAAATCCCCAGCTTATACCATCATCTTCAACACTAGGATCAAGTGATAATGAGTAAGTAGCACTATCTGTTAATAGTTTATTTTTTATCTCTTTTACCCAACCTGGACCAAAAATATCTGAATAAACACTATTTGTTAAAAGAGAATAGTCTATATAATTAGTAGTTACATCAGCAAAATCATTAGTAGAACCTGCTGGAAAAGTAAGAGTATGTATGCCTAAGTTAGTAGCTGTATTTTCAAAAGGGTCATTTGGAACTATAGGTTCAAAAGGGTCTATAGGTAATTCAGGTGATGTAGTAGGGAAATCATTAGGTTGAGGAGTATCTCCTATTGGAGATTCTCCTTCCCCAGACTCAGGTTCATTTTCAGGAGCCCCAGAGTCACCTTCTAATTTGTTAATTTGACTAGCTGTACCTTTCTTAGGAGGTAAAGGAGGTTGCCCAGGAACAATAGAAGTAACCTCACCAGCAAGAACTTCAACAACACCTTCAGGAGTTTCAACTACAATAGAACCCTGTGTACAAGCTATAACTTCAGGACCACTTGGAGGAACTTGTCCTAGGAATATAGTTCCTCTAATACCAATAGCAGAAGATTTTGTTTTTAGTTTAAACTTATTTGGATTGATTTTACCAATACGACCAGTAATAGATTTAAAAATACCACGGGCAACTTTAAAAGAAGCCTTAGTATCTTTTGGTTTTGCTTCATCATAAAAATATTCATTGATATCAAATGTTGAACTTTTACCTAAAGAGATAATAGTCTTGTCATTAAAAACAATTTGAAGCCTAGCATCTTTGCTAGTTGTAATTTTATCTTTTTCTTTAAGAATAAATCCTAAAGATAAGGTAATATTTTTAGCTTCTCTTAAAACAGTAGCATCACCTTTTATTGCAGTTATTTTACCCACATTAGCAAATAATATTGAAGTTAGTAAAAAAAATGTTATTAGTAATATTCGCATATTATTTCCTTTATATAAAAATAATTTTATTTCTTATCTTGTATTTACCTTCATTTTACCATTTTTTTAGTTAAACTTTTTAATAATGATTAAAATGATATAATCAACTATGCATAAGACAATAGACTTTAAAAAATATACCTCAATACATATTGGTGGTAAACATAGTGTAAAAGTTATAAATACAATAGATGAGTATAATAGTTACAAAATAATAGGTAAAGGTAATAATCTTTTAATATCAAATACACCTCCAAAACTAGCAATATTAGGTGATGAGTTTGATTATATAATACAAAAAAATGATAAGTTAATAGTAGGTGCAGCTACAACTAGTGGAAAACTTTTAACATATTGTAAAAAAAATGATATAGCACATTTTGAATTATTAGCAAAACTTCCTGGAAATATAGGTGGTTTAGTTAAGATGAATGCTGGACTTAAGCAATGGGAAATATTTAATCATTTATATTCAATCAAAACACAAAATGGTGAAATATTAAAAAATGATATTGCCTATACATACAGAGATACCAAAATTGATGGTATAATTTACGAGATAACTTTTGATATTCAAAAAGGTTTTGATAAAGAGTTACAAAGTATGTTTGTAAAAATGAGAGATAATCAACCAAATCTACCTAGTGGAGGGAGTTGTTTTAAAAACCCTAAAGATTATAGTGCAGGGTATTTAATAGAAAAAGTTGGATTAAAAGGTCATACTATTGGTGGTATGGCATTTAGTTCAATGCATGCAAACTTCTTAGTTAATATGGGTGATGGAACTTTTGATGAAGCTATAAAGCTTATAAGTTTAGCAAAACAAAAAGTAAAAGAGCAGTTTGATATAGACTTAGAACTAGAGCTAATAATTGTATAATGGAATATAATGAAAATTTTAATAATTGAAGATGATGAAAATATTTTATCTTTTTTAAAACGTGGTTTTGAAGAAGAGGGCTATATAATTGATAGTTCAACTGATGGTGAAGAGGGTGAATATTTAGCTACTACTAATAAGTATGATTTGATAATTTTAGATTGGATGTTACCAAATAAAAGTGGTATAGAGATATTACAAAGTTTAAGAGAGCAAAATATCACAACTTTAATAATCATGCTTACTGCAAAAGATGAAATTGATGAAAAAGTTCAAGGTCTTAGTTGTGGTGCAGATGATTATATGAGTAAACCTTTTAGTTTTAAAGAGTTATTAGCTCGTGCAATAGCACTTTACAGACGATCAATATCTTCATCTACAAATAGACTACAAATAAAAGATGTAGTAATAGATATAGATGCTAAGATTGTTAAAAAAGATGACCAAGAGATAACAATGACTCAAAAAGAGTATGAACTTTTACTTTTTTTATTTAAAAATAAAAATAAACTTGTATCAAATTCTATAATTGAAGAGCAACTTTGGAGTAATGAAGAATATATAAATAGTAATGTGATACAAGTTACTATTTATAATTTAAGAAAAAAGTTTGGAAAAGATTTTATAAAAAGTTCTAGAGGTTTAGGGTATAAAATTGAAATTTAGATTTCGAAGTTTAAAAACAAAAGTTTTATTTTGGTTTGGTGGGGTTACTATAGTTATATTGATGTTATTTAATGTAGCTTTTTATCATTTTTTAGAACAAAATACAAAACTTACTATTCAAAATAAACTATACCATAAAGCAGTTTTTATTAATAATAATATTATTGACAATAAATCAATAAAAGACTTACTAAAAGATAAAGAATTAGAGTCTTTTAACATTGCAGTTATTAGAGATAATAAAATATTATATAAAAAAGGTAAAACATATTTTAAACCTTTATTAAAATATATTGATGAAAAAAAATCTTTTTTTGTTTTTAGTAGAGGTGGTAACATAGATGGTTTATATATATTTAGAATTAATAAACCATATAAAGGTGCCATTTTATTTTATGAAAAAGATTTAAATAAAAAGATTGATTCAAAGCTTGAAGAGGTTAAAGAAATTTTATTTGTATTAGAGCCTATATTGTTATTTTTATTAATATTTATGGCAAGTAAATTAACAGATAAAATTTTAAAATCGATAAATAAGATTACCACAACAGCAAATCAGATATATGTTACAGATTTCTCAAAAGAGATACCACAACCAAAATATGATGATGAAATTAAAGATTTGGTTGATGCTTTTAATAAAATGATAAAAAGATTAAAAGGTGGAGTTGAATTATTAGAACAGTTTAATAGTGATGTATCTCATGAATTAAAAACACCACTTACTGTTATAAAAGGTGAAATTGAAATCACATTAAATAAACAAAGAGAATGTGAATATTATATTAATAGTTTAACAACTATTGATCATGAAGCAACACAAATCCAACAAATAGTAGATAACCTTTTAATGTTAACAAAATATACAAAAGAAAATATTGAACAAACTTTTCAAACAGTTAGCTTGGATTCTGTGCTAATTGATACAATAAATAAATATAATAACCAACTAAAAAGTAAAAATATTAGAATTCATTTAAAAAAACTTGAACCAGTTATTATCAAAGCTAATTTAGCATTGATTACTACTATTTTTTCAAACTTAATTGACAATGCAATAAAGTATTCTAAAAGCAATACAAATATTCATATTTCATTTTATAAAAGAAAAAATATTCATTTTATAATTAAAGATGAAGGTGTGGGAATTTCACAAGAAGATTTAGCAAAAGTACAAAATAGATTTTATAGAGTTGATGAGTCAAGAAATAAGAAGATAAAGGGCTTTGGACTAGGTCTTAGTATCGTAAAAAATAGTGTAGAATTACATAATGGTAAGATTAGAATTTATTCAAAAAAAGATGTTGGAACCATTGTGAGGGTAATATTATAATTCTTTTGTATAAAAATTCGTATACTTCATTTTCATTTCATTTTCACTTCTTATAATTCTATTACGAAATTTAACAAAAGCACTTAAAAAAATATGAAAATATAAAGAGTTGTTAGTCCTTTGGCAATTCTTTATATAAAAATCTAAAATCACAAACAAAATCAAAAAATAACAATTTGCAATATAATTAAACAAAAGTATATTTTTATACTAAAATCATTCCTATTACATATAAGGAATATAGTATGAAATCATTAAAATGTGCTTCATTAGATGGAATAGATGCCATTAGTATTGATGTTGAATCTTCATTTACAAAAGGCTTACCTAGTTTTAGTATAGTTGGTATGGTAAATACAGCTATTCAAGAATCAAAAGATAGAATTAAATCGGCACTACTAACAAACGAATTTAAATTTCCACCAAAAAGAATAACTGTAAATTTAAGTCCAAGTGAAATTGCAAAAAAAGGTAGTCATGTGGATCTTTGTATAGCTTTACTTATAGCTTTACAAGAAAGTAAAGTAAAACTAGATGATTTTTATGTTTTTGGAGAGTTAGGACTTGATGGAAAACTAAAAGATACAAAGTCAATTTTTGTACTTATTTTATCTTTAGTTCGCCAAGGGAAATTAAAAAATGTACTAGTACCAAAAGAGTCCGTTTCTAAAGTATCTATAATACCTAATTTAAATATTTATAGTGTAGATAGTTTAAGTGATGCAATAGAGTTTTTTCAACTTGAAGATAAGAGTTTATATAAAGTAGATAATAAAAGTTATAAACATGATTATATAAATATAGAAAATAAAAAGTATTATTATACAAATAAATACGACTATGACTTTAGTGAAGTAAAAGGTCAAAACTTAGCTAAAAAAGCAGCTCTAATAAGTGCAGCAGGAAATCATAATATTATATTTGAGGGAAGTCCTGGTTGCGGTAAAAGTATGATTGCTAAAAGATTAAAATATATTATGCCTCCAATGGAGTTAAATGAGATACTAGATATTGCTAAAATGCAATCTTTAGAATCAAAGCAACCAACATTTATACCTCAAAGAACTTTTTTATCTCCCCATAATAGTTCAACAAAAGCCTCAATAGTTGGAGGTACTCAAATAGGTGAAGTTGCACTATCAAATCACGGGATATTATTTTTTGATGAATTACCACACTTTGAAAAAGCTGTACTAGAGAGTTTAAGAGAACCACTAGAAGATCATGAGATATCAATATCAAGAGTTAATACAAAGATAAAATATCCTACAAAGTTTTTATTTATAAGTGCTATGAATCCCTGCCCTTGTGGAAACTTACTCTCTCAATCAAAACAATGTAGATGTAGTGATGTAGAAGTACAAAGATATAAAAATAAAATATCAGACCCTTTACTTGATAGAATAGACTTATATGTAATAATGAATGAAGTTAAAAAAGAAGATAGTAGTAATATATCTTCTTTTGAGTTACACAAAAAAGTAATCGAAGCTTTTAAAATACAAAAGCTAAGAGGTCAAGAGGAGTTAAATGGTAAGCTAAATGATCAAGATATAAAAAAATATTGTATATTAAGTAATGATGCTCAAAATATCTTGGACTTATCTATTGATAAATTTTCTTTATCTTTTAGATCTATTAATAAAGTATTAAAAATCTCAAGAACAATAGCTGATTTAAATGGAAGTCAAATAATACAAAACAATCATTTAATAGAAGCATTAAGTTATAGAAAAAGATAGATAATGACTAAATAGACAGATATAAAAAACAGTATAGTTCAAACGGCTTCACTGTTGGGTCCCAAAAATCAGAGATTTTTAGCCTTGACAAAGCAGATGTTCTCTCTATACCATTTCTTATATCTTTATGTCTATTTAATCAATACAAAAGATAGATTTATTGTATATTTTAAATAAAGTGCTAGAATTAGATATAAAATAATTTATTAGGTATATTTTGGAATTTGAATTTTTAATACTACTTTCACTTGTATTATTTTTTGCAGCACTTATTCATGGAAGTATTGGTTTTGGTTTTCCTATGGTTGCAACGCCTTTGATTGCCCTTTTTACAGATATTCAAACAGCTATTATTTATACATTAATACCTAACTTATTAGTAAATATAATAAGTATTGCAAGTGAAGGTAATTTTTTTGATGCTTTAAAAAAGTTTTATCCTTTAGTTTTATTTACTTTAGTAGGTAGTGCAGTTGGTACAATAATACTTATTTATAGTAATTCTGATATTTTTAAATTACTATTATCTATTGCTATTCTCTTTTATTTAGTTCTTGATAAAATAGATATTCAATTAAAATGGATTGAATATAAACCAAAACTAGCAGTTGGTATGTTTGGTACAACAGCAGGACTTATAGGTGGTTTAACAAACGCTATGGCACCTATACTTATAATGTATTCATTACAAGTAAAATATTCAAAAAAAGATTTTATACAAGCTTCAAATTTATGTTTTTTATTTGGTAAAGCGATGCAGATTGTTTTATTTTCATTAACTGCAAATTTTGCCACAGAAGAGTTAATAATATCTTCTATGATGTTATTCGTTATAGCTGTAGCATTATTCTTTGGTATAAAAGTAAAAAAGTTAATAGATATAGAAGTTTATAAAAAAATAGTAAAAATAATACTTTTTATAATTGCTATAGTATTATTTATACAAGTTATATGATATATTTATTTTTGATTCCAAGCTATTTTAAATGATTTATCTTTAAAGTAAATATCTTTACATAATGATATAAGACCTGTATTTTTTAAAATATACTCTACTTTTTTAGGCCAAGTTTTTCTATAATTAAATGAGTTTTTAACTCCACCAATTTTATTTACAAATTCTACATTTGTTTCATATGAAAATAGTGTATTTATACCCTCTTTGGATACTTTTTCATCTAACCATATTTTAGTTTGGCTAAAAGGTTTATATTTATGATTTTTATTGAGCCAAACAGTTAAAAAGTCATCTACAGATTTTAGTTTTGCTTTTTTAAATTCTTCTTTATTGTATTTAAAATATTCAAGATTTTTATTTGTACCTGCAATATCTTTAGGTCGATAATCTTTTTTTAAACTTTTCGGTCTATTTTTCCATATAAGTTCACTACATTTTTTTTGCTCATTTGGATCAAATAGTACACGTTTTAGTTTATCAGCTTTACAATATGGTATATTTAAAGGAGGTAGTTGAATATCATTTTTATTTGCACCAAGACTTAAAATATTTCCTGTTATAGCAGACACATAACCACTTCCATAACCAGACTCAAGTCCAGCAATTGCTAAAATTATAGCAGGGGGAGTTTTATGTTTTATTGATAAGTTTACTATATCTTGTGTTATAGAAGAATAGAAGTTTTCAACATTTTTATATTTTCGTAAATTAAATTCTTGTGAAAATAAAGATGATATTAGAATAGTTAGTAAAAATAGATATTTCATGAATAAAAAAAGGGGAGTATTTAAACTCCCCCTAAATTGCTAATATAAAGTTATATTAACCGTTTCTTTTTTTGATAATTTCATCAGCAACGTTCTTTGGAACTTCCATATATTGATCAAAAATCATAGAATATGTTGCTCTACCTTGAGACATAGATCTTAAGTCTGTAGAGTATCCGAACATTTCAGATAATGGTACTAAAGCAACAACAAGTTTTACACCAGCTCTATCATCCATAGATTGAACTTGTCCTCTTCTTTTGTTACAATCACCAATAACATCACCCATATACTCTTCAGGAGTTTCAATTTCAACTCTCATCATAGGCTCTAGGATACAAGCTTGAGCAGCACCTTGTCTACAACCAGCTTTAAATCCCATAGAAGCAGCAAGTTTAAATGCCATTTCAGATGAATCAACATCATGGTAAGAACCATCATAAACAGTTACTCTAATATCAACTAGAGGATAACCAGCTAAGATACCACCTTGCATTGTTTCAACACAACCTTTTTCAACAGCTGGAATATATTCTTTAGGAATAGATCCACCTTTGATTTCAGATATAAATTCAAAACCAGCTTCATTAGTTTCTTCAGCAGTCATAGGCTCAATTTTAAGGAAAACATGACCATATTGACCTTTACCACCAGATTGCTTAGCATATTTGTACTCTTGATCAACAGCAGCTTTAATAGTTTCTCTGTATGCAACTTGTGGAGCACCAACTTCAGCTTCAACAGCGAATTCTCTTTTCATTCTATCTACAAGAATTTCAAGGTGTAACTCACCCATTCCTGAAATAATAGTTTGACCAGACTCTTCATCTGTTTGTACTCTAAACGATGGATCTTCTTGAGCTAGTTTACCTAAAGCAATACCCATTTTTTCTTGGTCAGCTTTTGTTTTTGGCTCAACTGCAACAGAAATAACTGGCTCTGGGAAGTCCATTCTTTCTAAGATAACTGGATCTTTATCAGATGCTAAAGTATCACCAGTAATTGTTGATTTTAAACCAACAACTGCACCGATTTCACCAGCATATAATTCAGTAACTTCTTCTCTTTTGATTGCATGCATCTTAAGAAGTCTACCAATTCTTTCTTTTTTCATTTTTGTAGAGTTCATTACATAAGTACCAGACTCTAATACACCTCTATAGATTCTTGTAAAAGTTAATTGTCCAACAAAAGGATCAGTCATAATCTTAAATGCAAGACCAGCAACTTCACCATTATCAGTAGATTCAACAACTACAGCTTCACCATCTTGTGTTTCACCTTTGATATCTTCAACTTCTAATGGACTTGGCATATACATAGCAACGGCATCAAGTAAAGTTTGAACACCTTTGTTTTTAAATGCAGTACCACAAGTCATTGGAGTGATTTCCATTGCTAAACAACCTTTTTTAAGACCAGTAACAATTTCATCTTCAGTTAACTCTTCACCTTCAAGGTATTTTTCCATATATTCATCAACTTGCTCTGCAGCAGCTTCTACCATTTTTTCTCTATATTCTTCAGCTTTTTCTTGTAAATCAGCAGGAATATCTTCAACATGGTAGTTAGAACCCATTGCAGCATCTTGATCCCAAACGATTGCTTTCATAGATACTAAATCAATAACACCAGCAAAATCTTCTTCAGCACCAATAGGTATTTGAATTGGAACTGGATTAGCTTTTAGTCTAGAACCAACTTGTTCTTCAACCATGAAGAAGTCTGCACCTGTTCTATCCATTTTGTTAACAAAAATCATTCTTGGAACTCTATATTTGTTTGCTTGTCTCCAAACAGTTTCAGATTGAGGTTGTACACCACCAACTGAACAGAATACAGCAACAGCACCATCAAGAACCCTCATAGATCTTTCAACTTCAATAGTGAAGTCAACGTGACCTGGAGTGTCAATGATGTTAATCATTAATTCTTCATTTGTTTTAGGGTGAGTCCAGTTACAAGTTGTAGCAGCAGAAGTAATTGTAATACCTCTTTCTTGCTCTTGTTCCATCCAGTCCATAGTTGCAGCACCATCATGTACCTCACCAATTTTATGTTCAACACCTGTATAGAATAAAATTCTTTCAGTTGTTGTTGTTTTACCAGCATCAATGTGTGCTGCAATACCAATATTTCTAAGTCTATTAAGCGGTGTTTTTCTTGCCATATTAGTTCCCTATTACCATCTATAGTGAGCGAAAGCTTTGTTAGCTTCAGCCATCTTGTGCATATCTTCTTTTTTCTTGAATGAGTTTCCTCTTTCTGATGCAGCTTCAAATAACTCGTTTGCTAATCTTTCTACAGCTGTTCTTTCATTTCTTTTTCTTGCCATTTCAACAATCCATCTTAATGCTAATGTTTGTCTTCTTACTGGTCTTACTTCTACTGGAACTTGGTATGTAGCTCCACCAACTCTTCTAGATTTAACTTCTAAAAGTGGTTTTACATTTTCAATTGCTCTTTCAAAGATGTCAAATCCTGACTCTTCACCTCTTGTATCAAGGTTAGCAATTGCACCATACATAATTTTTTGTGCTATAGATTTTTTACCATCTAACATTACTGCGTTTATAAACTTTGTGATTAATTTACTGTTGTAAATAGGATCAGCCATTACTTCTCTTACGGGAGCTTTTCTTCTTCTCATTATCTAATCCTTCTACTTATTTCTTTGGCTTCTTAGCACCATACTTAGATCTTGAAACAGTTCTGTTTGCAACACCAGCAGTATCTAAAGCACCTCTAATTACAGTATACTTAACACCAGGTAAATCTTTAGTTCTACCACCTCTTACTAGAACAATCGAGTGTTCTTGAAGGTTGTGACCTTCTCCACCGATGTATGAAATAACTTCAAAACCTGTAGTTAATCTAACTTTTGCAACTTTTCTTAAAGCCGAGTTAGGTTTCTTTGGTGTTGTTGTATATACTCTTGTACATACTCCTCTTCTTTGTGGACATTTATCAAGTGCTGGAGATTTAGATTTTTCAACCTGTTTCTTTCGCTCTTTTCTAATCAATTGATTGATTGTAGGCATTATATTCCTTTTAACATAATTTGGTTAGAACTGTGTACTCTATATTTAGTACCGTTCACGCTTCTCTTTTTAAAATAGTAGTTACTATTTTAGATACTACCTAATCTCGAAAAGGTTATTTCTTTCGAAAAAAGTTTTGGATTATACTGAAATTTTTCTTTATTTATAATAAGATTAATGGAAAGTTTTATATTTTTGTTAAAAAGGTCTATTATTTAGACCTTTTTATTTATTCTTCTGTAGCTTCTTCTATTGAACTCATACCCATTGCTTCTAAAATTTTACTTTCAACTTCAGCTGCAATTTCTGGATTGTCTATTAAGAATTGTTTTGAGTTTTCTTTCCCTTGACCTATTTTACCGTCATTGTAACTAAACCAAGCACCAGCTTTATCAATAATATCCATTTTTACACCATAATCAATAAGTTCACCCATTTTTGATACACCTGAACCAAACATAATATCAAATTCAACAACTTTAAAAGGAGGGGCAACTTTATTTTTAACAACTTTTACTTTAGTTCTATTTCCTATTACCTCTTCACCTTGTTTAAGAGAAGCTATTCTTCTTATATCAAGTCTTACTGAACTGTAGAATTTTAAAGCATTTCCACCTGTTGTAGTTTCAGGACTTCCGTATCCTGTCATACCAATTTTCATTCTTATTTGGTTGATAAATATAACGGTTGTATTCATTTTATGTAATATACCAGTTATTTTTCTTAGAGCTTTAGACATAAGTCTAGCTTGAACACCAACTTGTTGATCATCCATATCTCCATCAATTTCAACTTTTGGAGTTAGAGCTGCAACTGAATCTACTACAACTAAATCAATTGCACCACTTCTTATTACTGTTTCAAGTATCTCTAAAGCTTGCTCTCCAAAATCAGGTTGTGATACAAGTAAATTATCAGTATCAACTCCAAGATTTTTTGCATAAGCAACATCAAGTGCATGTTCTGCATCAATAAAAGCACATACTCCACCAGCTTTTTGACATTCTGCAATGGCATGTAATGTAAGTGTTGTTTTACCAGAACTTTCTGGTCCATATATTTCAACAACTCTACCTTTAGGAATACCATTTATTCCTAATGCTAAATCTAGTCCTAAAGAACCTGTACTAATTGCTTCGATTGGTTCAATTGCTTTATCACCAAGTCTAATTAATGTACCTTTACCAAAAGCTTTGTCCATTTGTTTAATTGCTAAATCAAGAGCATTTTTTTGTTGATCATTCATATTTTTTCCTCAAAAACTTTATATATGTGAAACTATAACTAACTTTTTTTATAAATTTAAAAAACATTGCAATTTGCAATGTTTTTATTTTTTTGCAATTTAATTTCTAAAATCTTATAGATTTGTAATTGTATCAAATTAAAAATAAGTAGTTATTAATTTGTTTAAATTTATTCAGATGAGCTTAAATTTTTTAATTCCAAAAGGGCTTATACCTCTTTTTAGTCTTTAAGCAAATATAGGGTATTATGTTCCACAAAAATTCATATATTAAAAGGAATATTATAAAATGGTTTATATTGATAATATATATGCTGATGAAGTTATGGATAGCAGAGGAAACCCTACAGTTAGAGCTACAATAGTTTTAAGTGATGGAACAAAAGAGAATGCTATAGTACCAAGTGGTGCGAGTACAGGAAAAAGAGAAGCCCTTGAATTAAGAGACGGTGGTGATAGATATATGGGTAAAGGTGTTTTAAAAGCTGTAGAAAATATAAATAGTAATATTGCAAATGAGCTAATAGGACTAAGCCCTTTTAATCAAGCAGAAATTGATGCAACAATGAAAGATATTGATGGTACTCAAAATTATGGTAATTTAGGTGCAAATGCAGTTCTTGGAGTATCAATGGCAGTAGCAAGAGCAGCAGCTAGTAGTTTAAAAATACCTTTATATAGATATTTAGGTGGAGCAAATGCTATGACTATGCCTGTTCCTATGTTAAATATTATTAATGGTGGAGAACATGCAAATAATTCTGTTGATTTTCAAGAATATATGGTTATGCCTGTTGGTTTTGAGAACTTCAATGAAGGTTTAAGAGCATCAGCTGAAGTTTATCATAATCTTAAAAAAATAATTGATGATATGGGTGAATCAACTGCTGTTGGTGATGAAGGTGGATTTGCTCCAAATCTAAAGTCAAATGAAGAGCCTATTACAGTTATTATGGAAGCTATTGAAAAAGCTGGATATAAAGCTGGTGAACAAATTTGTATTGCACTTGATGTTGCAGCTTCAGAGCTTATCAATGATAAAGGTCTTTACGTACTTAAATCAGAAAATAGAGAATTAACATCTGAGCAATTAGCTGATTATTATGTTGATTTATGTGATAAGTATCCAATTGTATCAATTGAAGATGGTCTTAGTGAAGATGATTGGGATGGTTGGAAGATACTAACTGAAAAATTAGCCCATAAAGTACAGTTAGTTGGAGATGATTTATTTGTTACAAATGCAAATATTTTAAATGAGGGTATCCAAAAAGGTATTGCAAACTCTATTTTAATTAAACCAAATCAAATTGGAACAGTAAGTGAAACAATGCTTACAATAAGACTTGCTCAAAGAAATAACTACAATTGTGTTATGTCTCATAGAAGTGGAGAAAGTGAAGACAGTTTTATTGCTGATTTTGCTGTAGCACTTAACTGTGGTCAAATTAAAACAGGAAGTACAGCAAGAAGTGATAGAATTGCTAAGTACAATAGATTATTAGAAATTGGTGCTGAGATTGGTTATAGTGAGTATTTAGGAAAGCAACCATTTAGTAAAAAGTAATTTTCAAAAAGCTTTAATATATGATAAATGAAAACAGAAAATTTATTTTAATTTCAACCTTTCTAGTCGCATTTACATTTGTTTTAGCTTATTACATAGCTGACTTACTTTTTTATGGTAAAAACTCATATGAGGTTTATTCTAATTTAAAAGATAGAAAAGTAAGGCTACAATATGATATTAAAACATTGCAATATGAAAATGCTATGTTGCAGAAGAAATATTTTGAATTAAAAAACTTGGAGCCTGAAGAATTATGAGAACTATACTAATCATTTCACTTTGTACTGTTTTTAGTATAAGTGTATTCGCTAGAATGAATCCATTTGAACCAACAGATACTTTCAATGAAAAAAAAGCTGAATATTTTAAGCAGTTAGAGTTTGAAAAAAATAAAAAACTTGAAGAGCAAAAAAGAAAACAAGAAGCACTTCTTGCAGCCCAAAGAGCTGAAGAAGAAAAACTAGAAAAAGAAAGACTTGAACAAGAAAAGCTTGAAAGAGAAGCTCTAGAAGCTCAAAATAGAAAAATAGAAGAAGAAAAACTTGCTCAACAAAAAATGCAAGAAGAAAAGAAAAAAGCTCTTGAACTCAAACTAGCTAAAGAGAAAGCTGCAAAAGAAGCTAAACTAGCTGCTATGAAAAAGAAAACTACTCATAAAGCTTTACCTTATGTGAAATTTGAAGTAGAAGAAGATTCATTAGTTATTTATGTAGATAAAAAGTACAGACTTCTAAATCAAGATACATTAAAAAAACAAAAAAGTTTTTATTTAATTTTAGAGGAAAAGTAAGTTTTTATACTGTTAGAAAAAAACTAACAAATAAACACTTCAAAGCATTTGCAATAGGAAACCATCCTAAATATAAATATTTTAGAGTTGTTGTTGATTTAGTAGATGATACAAAAAACTATACTAAAAAAATAGATACTAAAAAAGGTATGATTACTATAAAAAGAAAATAAAGATTATTTTTTTAATCTTATTTTCGATATTGATCTAATTAAAATCATACATATTATCACTTCAAATATAGCACTTAATATAAAAGCATAATAGTAAAACTGACTAATACTTTGATTTTGAAATGCAAGTGTAGCAACAGCAATCAATAAAGTTAATGGCATAGAGTGTGATAGTGCCATCAACATTGAATCTCTAAATCCTATATCTTTTACAAAAAGTAAAGAACTTAAAACTCTTATAATTATCATTCCAAATGTTATAATAAGTGCAGTCTTAATAAGATTATCTAAAAATAATGATTCTAGATTAAATGAAGTACCAACCCAAACAAAGAATATAGGAACTAACCAACCAAATCCAAAATGTTCTAGTTTATGTGGTAAGCTTTTATTATGTTCAAAGAATGTTTTTATAAATACCCCTGCGATAAATGCCCCAAGAGCAACTTCTAGATGTAAAAATAACATAACACCAATCATAACAAAAAATATTCCCATAGATAGTCTTATATCTTGTTCTTGATTATCATCTTTAGGCATAAGATAAGTTTTTAGTTCAGGATACCACCAAATAAGGTTATGAAAAAAGTTGTAAAAAATTATCATAATAGCAAATACAATACTTAATTCAAAAAGTGTACTATAAAAAGTTGTACTTAATCCAAACTCTAAACCAGCACTCACTGCTGTTAAAACTATGATTGATATAATTTCACCAATTAGTCCAACTGTAATAGCTAAAGTTAACCACTCTTGATCACCATATTCTTTTTTTAATACAGCAAGAAGTCCAATAGATATAAGAGGAAGTGTAACTATAAATATTTTAGAAATATCAAAAGCAAAGCTAAATATAGCTGCAAATACATATAAAAGTATAGAATATACTAAACCTTTTTTTAATATATTGGGAGATATTTTGAGTAGTTGTTTTAGATCAACTTCAAGTCCAGCTAGGAACATCAAATATAAAAAACCAAGTTCTGCTACAAGTGTAAAAAGGTGGTTTTGTTGTATTAAAGCAAATGATACAGCAACTGAACCTAAAAATATCTCTATAGGAATAGTAGGTATTTTTACAAGTTTAGATATTAAAGGTGAGGCTATAATTATCGCTGATAAGGTTATAATTATTGATATTTCATTTGCCATGTTTTTTCCTGATTATTTATCACAATCTGATGATATATTGTAACCTAATTTTTCGAGTTCTTCTAAATCTTTTGAAACACTATTTCCTGTTGTTGTAAGATAGTTTCCAATTACAATTGCATTTACTCCATGTTCAAAGATTTTATATTGATCTTCTTTAAACATAACTTCTCTACCACCTGCTGCCATAACTTTTTTAGCACTTGGTACCATGTTTCTTACTAATTCAAGTAATTCAAAAGCTTCTTGTCTTGAAACAGAGTTTTCAACTATTGGTAATGCAACATTAGGGTGAAAAAAGTTGATTGGTACATTCATAGGTTCTAAACTAGCAATAGATTTAATCATAGAGATTCTATCTTCTTGTGTTTCTCCTAGTCCAAAAATACCACCACAAAGAAGATTTAGTCCAACTTCTTTTACATTTAAACAAGTTTGATATCTTTCATCCCAATCATGTGTTGTACATATATTTTTATAAAACTCTCTTGATGTTTCTAAGTTATGATTATAGTTATCAACCCCTGCATCTTTTAACTCTTGAAGTTGTTCTACTGTAGCAGTCCCATTACAAGCAATTATTTTTAAACCTAAATCTTCTTTTTTAACAGCACGAGCAGCTTGGCATACAAAGTCTAATCTATCTTTAGTCAATCCTTTACCTGCAGTAACTAAACAAAAACCTGTCGCTTTATTTTGTTTTGCCATTTTTGCTTCATTGACAATATCGTTTATATCTTTTCTTTTATATCTTTGTATATCAGCTTTATATTTTACACTTTGGGTACAAAATCTACAATCTTCATTACATGTACCACTTTCAATGTTACTTATAGCACATAGAAATATTTCTTTTTTATTTATCATTTTTATTTAAGTGGGCTTATGACATTTAAGTTATAAGTTATCCATTCCTTTTATATTTATATATTTTTGTTTGCCAAATTTTGTCATTTGGTTTTTTATAATTATACTCAATTGTATATTTATCTTCATTTATCTCTAAAAGTACACATTCTGTTAGATTTTTATTTCTAGCGCATACTTCTCCTGGATTTAAAAATAGGGTATTATTTATATATTCTTGTTTAAACATATGGGTATGACCATATATTACTATATCAGTATCGCCAGTTAGATAATTTGGTATATGCATAAGTTTAAATTTTAAATTCTCTATTTTAAAATAATATGGTTCATGATTTATATTATATTCATTTGAATATTGTAAAAGATGATGATCGTTGTTTCCAAATACACTTACATATTTTAAAGAAGAGTTTTTTAATAGTTCTAGATTCTCTTTTGTCTCTAAATCCCCAGCATGAATAAGGTATGTTGCACCTTTGCTTTTTAACATATCAATGGCTTCTTTAGTTAATGTAACTTTTTTATGAGAGTCAGATAGTACGGCTATTTTCATCTTGGGATTATAGCAGATTTTCATTCAAAGAAGATATATTTATTGTAGCTTGTATATTTTTTTTCTTTCTTTTGATGATGGTATATCTAAGAGTTTTCTATATTTTGTAATAGTACGTCTAACTATATTAAGACTATATCTTTGTTTTACGATATCTACTAAATCTTGATCTGTATAAGGGGTGAGATGTTCTTCTAATTCAATAACTGAAGATATATAGTTTTTTATCTCTGAAGATGATAAGTTTTTTGATACAGCATTTGTAAAAAATGATTTTAAAGAGTAAGTTCCTCTTGAACATTTTATATATTTGTTTGATACAGCACGACTAATAGTAGATTCTTCAAAGCCTAATTCTTTAGCAACTTCAGACATAGTCAATGGTTTTAGTTCACTACCTATAAAAAAACCTATTTGTTTCTCTACTATTATTAGTATAAGTTTATATAGTGTTGATTTTCTAAGTTCTAATAGATTTACAAGATTTCTAGCTTCTTTTAGTTTTTCTCTTATATGTTCATTTTTTGTTTTAAAAGGGTCACTTACTATAATATCTGGATAATAATCATTGTTTATTTTTATTTTTATATCATCGTCTACTTCTACAAAAAAATCAGGAATAATATAAGGTTGATCTTCAAGGTAATCAACAGCAGGTGGATTTTTTAATTTTTTGATTATCTCTTTTGCATCATCAAATCTATGATGTTTATGATATTTATCTATTGTTTTTAGATTTGAAACTATGTTTGAAGTTAGTTTATATAGTTCATCATCTATATCAAAATCATTTAGTTGAAATAAAAATGATTCTTTTAAATCATAAGCACCTACACCAGTTGGTTCGATATATTTGAATCTTTGTCTTATAGACTCTGCAAATGTTGTTGTTACATCACAGTTTATTGCAATTTTTTCTATATTTCCTTCAAAATATCCTTCATTGTTTATATAAAAAAATATTTCATATGCAACTTTTTGTGATAGGGGTGTTGGAAATAATGGTTCACATATTTGTTCATCAATTTTGTCATATATAGATTGTTTGTAAACACTCATATTCTCAATAAAGCCTCTTTTCTCATCATCACCACTATAAGATGAATTTGAAGAGTTACTTGCTTCAAAATGTGAGTTAACTTCTAAAAATGGATTTTCATAAGAATATTCTTTAAATAATGTATCTAATTCTTGAAGAGGGGCTTGTAATAAAGGAAGCCAAGTTTTTAAAGAAAGTTGTAAGTTTTGTTTTACATTTAATCTTAAGTTATTTGTCATACAGTAATTATACTAAATATAATATATAAATAATACAATATACTGTATGATTAATATACAATTAGTATTTCAATCTAACTACACCATTTGGCTTAGATATTTTCATTTGACATGAAAGTCTTGATAGTGGTGTACAAGTTCCAGAACAAATCTCTTTTAGAACTTTTACTTCTTTATCTGTTTTTGGACTTAAAAATTCCATACCAGCTTCAACTTCAACTACACAGGTACCACATTCTCCATCTCTACATCCAAATGGAAGTGCAGAACCACTAGCTTCTACGATATCTTGAATTGTACTACCTTCTTTAACATTGATTGCTAAAAAATCATTTATTATTTCTACTCTTGTTGTCATTTTCTTTCCTTATTTTTTATATGGTTTAACTAGTACATCACCTTTGATTAACATCATTGGTGCAATTCTAATTTTTGGGCTAATTGTATATTGTTGACACTGTTCAGCATCTTCAGCTGTTATAGCTCCATACTGAACAAGTAGGTCTAACTCTTCATCTTCCATATAGCTTGTTGGTTCTTCATCAGATAAATTTTCAACATATATTAAACATTTTGAATAATCCTCCTTAGATGTTTCCATAGGAATACCTTTTTCTTTTGCTAACCTAATAATAGGTTCACCAATTTTTGCATCATAAACACCATCTGTTTCTTTTTTAAAATGCATAAAAATAACTTTTGCCATATCTTTTCTCCTTTTTAAGATTTGTTATATATCGAGGAAATTTTATTTTCTCTATTTTCTTTTTTCTACCATAGCTTTAAATAGCGGTGATTCTGTTGTATCATTATCACAACCATCATCAACTGCACCTAACTCATGTTCTCTACATCCAATGATTTCAACTTCCATTTGTGTTCCAAAAAAATGAACCTCATACACACGGATAACTTGTAAAAATTCTCCCATTGATTTGATGTAACCTATAGAGCCTTTAGGCATCATCAATGTTCCAATTTTTGCATGTGGATAAGTTCCATCATTTACTACATCTTCAAGAAGTTCAACTTTTTGACCTTCTATAAATTTTGGTTCATCTTCATCTCTGCCTGATCTTTGTGCTGTTACACTATCGTGTAATACAATATTAGGATCAACAGTAAATTCTTTAGCAGCCACAACTATTTCCTTGTGTTGGAGTACAGCTCACGCACCCACTAAGTTTTCCATCTTTGAACATACTCCATACATCAGCGGCACTTGGAGCATAACCATTTTTAAAATCACCATATACTTTTAAAAGTGAAAACTTTAAAAAGTCAAGAAGTCTCTCATCTTGCCCTTTTAAATTATCAAAACCTGTTTTTATCAATGTTCCATACTCTTTTAATATATGAAACCTTTTTACATTTACTAAGCTTTGATCATATTCCATTTCAAAAAAATCAAAATAATCCTCTGCATCAGTCAGTTCATAAAACTCATCTAATGACTTCATTTCTGTTTGCATAATCTATTCCTTTTTACATCTCTTTTTTTAAAGTTTCTATCCACTTTTCAATTCTAGAGTCTGATTTTTCTGATTCATTGTGTTCATCAATTGCACAACCACACAAGTTATCTTCAATCTCTGCTAAAGAAAACTCATAAGAGTAATCATCTTTTGGAATACTTCCTATTGTTTTTGCACCAGCTTCACTAAATGTTTTATGTAGTTTTCCTAATGCACTACAAAAATGTTCACTATGCTTTTTACTATCTCCTGCTCCAAAAAATGCTACAGTTTTACCACTAAAATCAATTTCATCATCTTGAATTTCTAAAACTGGATCAACCCATGAAAAATGAACATCACCTTGTCCCCAAGTAGAACTTCCTATAAAAAGAACATCATATTCCATCATTTGATCTTCAATATCATCAAAATCTTCTTCCATGTTTATCACATCATCTTCATCAATATCAAAAGTTTCAACTAATGCATCAACAACTTTCATTGATGTTCCACCTGCTGTACCTACAAATACTCCCATTTTAGACATCTATTCTTCTCCTTTATTTTTTATATTGGTTATATATTTCAATGGAATTTTTTAACAACTTATCACCCTCTTCAATTAGTTTGTCATAAGTTCTAAAAGAGTATCTATGGGCATCTTTGAAAAATTTGTTTACTATTACAATTTTGTCTGCAATTACAACTGCTCGACCAAATCCTTCATGACTCATCTCCATAACAACACTACACATGATTCCAGTTTCTTTTTCAAAGGCTAAAGCAATTGCTTGAAATACTAGTCTTATATCTTGTATTTGCATCTCATCAATATCTGCTATTACTGGTATGTTTTTTAAGTCTTCTTTAGATTTCACATATTTTTCAACTAAAATATCTTCATCTGTTTTATTAGTCCATGTACCAAATTGATCTAGTGCTCGCACTTGTCCTATTAAGGTATCTATAAATAAATTTGCCATTATGCAACCTTTTTTTCTAATATTTTTTTTATAAATGGAGCAGGAGTTCCATTTATCATCTCTATTAGTTTTTTTATCTCATCATCAATAGATACAACTTCTTTATATTTAATAGGAAAAATACCATTATTGATAATCTTTGCAGCAGCTGTTGCTCCTATATTTACAAAATAAACTATATCAACTCCTTTTAATAGAGATATAGTTTTATCCATATCTTTTTCTTCTATTTTTATAATAGTTGATATTTCACAGTCATCTTTAGTTATGTCATATATATTAAATTGTTTTGCACTACCAAAGTGTGCATCTATATTTTCATTGTCATTTGTAGCAAAGGCAACTTTTATACTTCCTAAACTAGATTCATTTGAGGTTACTTTTATTGTTGAGCCCATTGGTGATATCCTTTTATTAATTTATATTAATATAAATTGCAAAAAGTGTTCCGTTATTATTTTTACTCTTAAGAATTATTCTTTATATGTGCAGATAAATCACTATCCATACTCATAAGATGTAGGTCAAACCAGTTTGGAAGGTCATTGAAATATGATTTTAACATCATAGCTCCCATTTTTGTATTTGCTTTATTTAAAAAATATTCCATTTGAGCTAATACTTTGGCATGTTCATCTATATGCTCTTTTTTTCTTGGATAATTATATTTATTCATTAAATCTTCTTCGCTACAAAAATGTAATTGAGTTTGTTTTTTTAGTTTTATCATTACATTTTTGTAAGATTCTAAACTGTTTGTATCTACACTATTATATATATCTACAAAATCAATATGGTACTTATCCATTTCTGGATAGTTTAATAGATGTTTACTCTCTTCAAATTTCATTAGTGTTCTCCATATTTATAATGATTTACAATATTTGCTATCTCAAATAACATATAACAACTACCCTCATAAAGAGTATCATTTTTAAGATTGTTTCCAATAGCTTCATAGTTTGGGAACCCTCTTAACATAAGTGCTTTTTTGTATTTATTAGTTAGTCTTTCTCCATGAAAATTTGAGATAAGAATATCTGCATTTGGTAGTTGATTTTCTACATCATCAAAATCTCCTACGATTAGATTCTCACAAGGTATATTTTCTAAACTTTTACTATTATTTGGAGTAACAATAGTTTTTATATTTGCTCCAGCTTCATGTATAGTTGTTGCAAGAGATAATATTTGGTCTGGTTCAGCTGCAATTATTACATCAATACCACCAAGTGCAAAGTGTGTATCTAAAAGTGCATCTTGAAGTCTTTTTCTCCATCTAACTATTGATGGACTAGGTTTACTTATATCTTTTACTATCATTATCTCTTTATAAAATTTGTCTGCTTTAAGTAAACCACTTACTGTATCAAAATGAAGATGTTTTATATTTTCATTTTTTTCAAGCATAAGTTCACCACATTTTTCTACAGAATTTCCTATAGTTATAATAATTTGGCTATCTCCTAAAGTTTCTATTTCATTTATACTTATACCACCACTACTTAGTGCTCCTTGTTTTAAGCCTAAATGCCCATCTAAAGATTGAGATATATCAGGCAATGCAAAACACTCATAACCAAAAAGCTCTATTTGTTCTTTTATTTTTTCTATTTCTATTGGAGTAAGGTTTACATTGGGTACTAGCATAGCTTTTTTATGATCTATATTTGTAGTAGGTGTTATTAGTTGTTCTATAATAGCTTCAATAGATTTGGCATATCCACTTTCAAGACCACCCTCAAAATCAGGAGTATGTACATAGACCATTTTTTGAGTATCTTTTAGTAAAAATGTAGCACCTTTTATATCATCACCTTTTGTTTCTGTCATACCTGTAGTAAATAGTCCCACAAGGTCTGGTTTAACTTTTTTGGTGATATTTTTAACAGCTTCACTTATACTATAATCTCCTCCATCTATAACAGCAGTTATATCATTTACAGCTGTTGTTTGTACAGCAATAGGGTCACTAAAATGACGTGTAAAAAATACTTTTGAAAAACTAGCACAACCTTGAGCTCCATGCATAAGAGGCATAGTGTTTTTTATACCTAAAAAACAAAGTAGGGCACCCATAGGTTGAGACAGTTTTATAGGGTTTATTTGTAGTGGTTTATTTGGTTTTAGACTTTCTTTCATATTAAATCTTTCGTATGATTATTTATGTTATAAGCTAATGATTTGCATATAATGTTCCTTAAAAAAAATTATTCTATAAATTAGTTTTTAATATGACGATTTTGTATGTTAAATAACATATATTTGACAAAAAAGTCACAATCTTAATTTTATAAACTTTAGATACAATCGACTCATACATATTCATTTTTATTAAACCAAGAATAGAGGCCTGTATTAAAAGGAGTTCTATATATGGGCTTGGGAAGAATGAATTATGATACGCTTAAGTAATAAAATATATTGTGATAAGTTATTTGAAAAAATAGTTATCCCAAATGCTGTTCTAACTAATCAATACAAAGACTATCCATACCTAATAATTGAAAACTTTATATCAGATAATCTATGTAAAGAGATTGTAACTAATGCAAAACAAGAAAAAGATATAGAAAAAGCAAAGATAAAAAAATATTCAAAAAAAGGTATTATCTTTGAAAATCTAAATGAAAAATATCGAAAAACATATATTCATAAAATAAAACAAAAAGATAAAATATTATACGAAAAACAGTTTTTACAATATCGTCCTATGATAGAAGAGTATTTTAAAGTAGTATTAACATTAAGTACCAAGATTCAACTATTAGAATATACAAAAGGTTTTTTTTATAAAAAACATGCAGATGACTCAAGCCAAATAGTTGATAAACATAATAATACGATTGGATTTAAAAATATTGCAAAAATGAGAAAACTAACTAGTGTACTTTTTGCTACAACATGGGATGATCATATAACAAATGACTATACCTTTAGTGGTGGTGAGTTGGTTTTTAATTATTTATATGACGAAAATAATAATCAAATAAAAGTAAAACCAAAAGCAGGAAATATGATAATTTTTCCTAGCAATCCATATTTTAGTCATGAAGTTTTACCTGTAGTTTCTGGAAATAGATTTACTCTTGTACAATGGCATGATGCTATAGTATAAGCTGTTTTATAGCTGATATTTAATTTTTATGGATTGATAGACCATATTTTCTCACCCTTTCTTTTTTGAAAAAGAAACAAAAACTTGTTGCTAGTTATTGAAGCCCAAAGGGTACCTAAAAATTATACTTCTTTAGAAGCGCCTGCGCAACTCACTAAATTGTGACATTAAGTCACAATTCTTAACGTTCAAACAGTGCTCGTCTGTTTCTTCTAAAAAAGCATAATTTTTAGCTTCAATAAACGCAACGGATAATAATACAACCCGTTAATATCAAGTTTAATTCTATTTCTATTCTCACGGTCTTTATGGGTTT
>LLEK01000013.1_pt1 | contig 48796 bp, 16 predicted proteins | sample 595821 | NCBI WGS metagenome assembly LLEK01 (sample SAMN02919311, study PRJNA255460) | bioreactor metagenome | biome: chemostat; feature: culture 2011_25.1; material: sediment; isolation source: day79 25degC chemostat 2011 inoculated with Wadden Sea sediment taken from... | place: Germany: Bremen ...
AATAATAGTAATTAAAGAACAAACTAAAAGATAGATAATATTCTTTTATAAATACTTTTGTTTGTTCAATTAGTGGTTTTTTATTAAGAGTATATTTTACTTCTATATAAGGTGTATCTTTATATTTAAGTACAAAGTTTTTATTTACATTAATATCTTTAAAGCTTATAAGATTATCAAAAAATGATAACTCCAAAGGCTCTTTTTTTAACTTTTCATTAGTTACTAGTTTATAAAAATTTAAAGTTGAAGTAGAGTTATACACATCTCCATCATCAAAAGCTTGAAATTTAATCAATACAGGTAATTTAGTATCAAAATATATATTAGGGATAAATTCATAAGTATTTTCATTTAGTAAAACTATTTTACCATACTTGTAATCTGTTGTTACATCACTTAGTTTGTACTTTTCATTATTTATCTTATTTGAGTTTAAAAGTATCGCTTTTTTTGAAAAGATATATCTAGTATAAATAATTTCCATATTTACAAAAATGTCTATACTCAAAAAAGTTTTTATAGAAGAATCTATTTTTTCAAAATTATTATCTTTTGTTGTATTTTCAAATAATTCTTGTAAATATATCTCTGTATTATAGTTCTGTTTTGTAAACTTTTGAACGGCATCACTTTTAATATCTTCAAAATATATAAAAAAAGTTATTCCAAAAGTAAGAACAAAGGCAAGAATTAAATATAAAAAATACTTTACTATTGACATTTTAGTTCTCTTCTTGAGTATTATATTTTAAATATAATTGCTGTTTTGTTTTTATTTTTTCAATTCTTGGTTTATTTCTTTGCAACTTTTGAGGTAATTCTTCCAATGCGATTTTTGCTTGCTCGTAGGTTTCATATACACCTCCCATTGCTTTATACATTGTAGTATCTTGACCAAATTTAAAAATAAAAATATCTAAAGCATCACTGTTATTTTTATGAAATTCTTCAACTAAATCTTCATCATAAATAGTTGCTAGATTTAATGTATAATAATGCTCACGTGCATCTAAAAAACGATCTTTAAACTCAAATATAAACTTATCATCTATTGTTGATATAGTTTTATTGCTATCTAAGTGTTCATTAGTTTGTTTTAGTTCTTCCTCAATAATCAAATTTTCATTTATGTGAACTGATTTATTATACTTTTTGTATAACTCTTGTTTACTGCTAATAACTTCAATAACTGGTTCATACTTTTCTTTTATATTTTTAAGTTTTTCAAGTGCACTACTAGCTTCTTCATAAGTTTCAAATACACCATAAACAACCTTCACCCACTCTTTTTCTTCACCATAAGAAAACACAAAACTATTTTTATAAATTTTTTCTTTTTCTAAAAGCTCTTTAGCTTTAAGTATAGAAGAAAAAGAAGTTATATTAATAGTGTAAAAGTCTATATTAGCTTCTAAAAACCTCTTTTTAAATAATGGATTTGTTCTAAATGGTTTTACTTTTTTTACTTTAACTTTTGTTTGTAGTTTTTTATTTTTAAAACTACTATATATCTTTTTAATATCTTTTATAGGTGATACTTTTGTATTTTTACTTGTAATATTTAAATCATCTAAACTCTTCTGTGCTAATTGTTTAGTATCAAATATATTATAAGCTATATTTGTTTTAACCTTATTTTTATCCAAAGTATCAAAAATAAATATATCTTTAGAGATTTTATTTTCATTTCCAAAATCTAATGCTTGATACACTTTATCAAAATAATATATTCTAATAGTCCAGTTGTCATCTTTAGTTTCTAAAAATCTTTTCTCAAATGCTAACAAATCATTTAAACTATTATTTACAATAGTTGTAGTATTAATATCATCAGTTTTTATTGTTGTATTTATATCTGTATTTTGACTTACATTATTATCTAAAGCAATAGTTGCATTACTATCAACTAAATCATCTTTTGTAATATTATTATCCATAATAGCTGTAGTATTTAAATCATTTGCATTTTTTTCTAAATCAGATGATAATATATCATCATCTTTTGTTTTTAATAAATTTTTATAATCACTTCTTGAAAAATCTATAAAATTATCTTTATCAATATCCAATCTAAAGTATTTTAATAATTCCCCAGTATTTGATAATAATTTAAAATAATCTGTTACAGCACTTTTTTTATTACTAATTAGATCTAATTGTGCACTATTTAGTTGTTGTTGTCCTTGGAGTAATTCTTGTAAATCTTGCTCTCCTAATTTAAAACCATCCCAATATGCACTTACCATCTCTTGGGAAGCTGATACCTCTTTTTCTGTACTCACTGAAGCATTAGTTACTGAAAGTATAGAAGTATGAAGTTTCGATAATTTCCATTTTAGTTTTCTAATTTCTTCTTTTAATCTATAGTCCAATTCTCTAATTTTAGAATGAACAGTTAAAACTGCATTTTTATCTTTCCCTTTATTATAAAAGTTGTAAGACAAAGTAACTTGTGCTTTATAATTTCTCTCTACATCTGTAAAGTCTTCTTGATCTGTAATTCTTTCACTACTTAGTTCTAAATCAACTTTAGGTTTAAAACCAGACTTTGATTTTAATAATTCATACTTTTCTGCCTCTATATTCAACTTATAGTTTTTTAGATTCATATTATTTTGGACAGCTTTTTCTACAATCATATTAAAATCATCTACATTAGTATCAAAGTTATCTTCATATGGAAAAGTTTTAGTAAAATCATCTCCAACAATATATTTATAATACTCTAATGCTTCATTGAATTTTGATTCTATTCTAATAAGTTTTGACTCAGCATTAGATACATTAGCTTTTATATTACTCAAATCTCCAATAGATGTAGCACCTGATTCATATTTAATATTCACAATATCTAATATCTCATTTAGACGTTCCATATTTTCTATATTTACAGTTAAAGATTTAAAATTAAAAAGAACATCAAAATATGCTTTTACTGCATTTTCTATCTCTTTTGCAATTGCAAGTCGATATTCATTTTTTGAAGCATCATGTTTTTTCTCTAATCTTTTGATTTCATTATATGTTGAACCACCTGCATAAAGATTTTGTGTCACTGTTAACTTATAACTTTCATCACCATAAAGTTTTTGTTTATCTCCATCCACACCTGGCTTTGCTTCTGTTCTAGCTCTTTTATATGTTCCATCAATTGAAGGTAAATATCCAGAGTAAGCATCATCAAGTTTAATTTTTGATTGTCTTACTTTTTCTCTGGCTGCTTTTGCATTATTACTTTGAGAAACTGTTTCTAAAACAACATCAATCAAAGAAACTTTTATATAATCTTCAGTATCAATAGAATTTCCCATATAAGTTGATACTTCTGCTTGTAATTGTGAACTACTTATTAAAGATTTTTTATAAGAGCTATTAATACCAGCTTTACCTTGAACTCGTTGAATAGGTTTAGTTTGTACTAGATTTTGTGTTTTTTGTGTTTGTTTTTGTACTTGTTTTGCAAATGTCAAATCTAAAAATATAACTAATAAGATAAAATATTTCAACATCTATTTATTTACCTTTATAGATATATATACAAAACCTGATTCATTATCTGGAAGTGTCTTTTTTATAGCTTTATCTAGTAATCTAACTCTTACATCACTTTTTTTATAACCTTGTTTTCGTATTAAATTTCTTGTATTTAAAGTTCTTGCCAATGATATTTGTTTTGCTATTGTTGCACTTATTTGATTAGAAGGTTCAACTGAAGATATAATAATCTTATGTTTTGGAAATTTATTTTTTATATCTTGTATAAATTGTTTAACTTTTTTAATAGTAGGATCATCTAAAAGTATCTCTTTATCTGCAAAATTTACTATTAAATAATTTTCTTTTTGAATAGTTTCTTGTAATGTACTTTTTTGATCATTTACTTGTACTAAATCTTGCCCTGCTCTTTCAAATTCTTTTTTCTCTTGAACTTCACTTATCATACTAGTTTTAACAACTTTAGTTTTTATATCTTCTTTTTGTTCTTGTATACTCTTAGGTTCTTTAAGTTCTTTTACTTTATTTTCTCTAGGACTTTCTTCAGTAATAAGCTGATCCGTTGATATTGTCCCTGCGTATGATACTTTAAATTTAAATTGTGCATAATAACCTAAATTTACTATTAGAATTAACATAAATAACAATAATACTAAAATTGTTGATGAAAATATATCAACAAATGGAGGCCAAGGATTAAATTCCTCTATACACTTCTTTCCCACTATTAATTATCTTTCCCTATTTGTTCGTTATTAGTATCTTTTGAATCTAACTGTTTAATGAGTAAAGCTAACATTTCATTATTTTGTTGTTGTAATTCAAGCATTTTTTTCATTGTTTTATTTTCATTCATAATAGCACCTGAAACCTCTTGCAAGGATTCTTCCATAATATTAGCATTTGAAAATTGATTTATATTGAGCTCTTTTAATCCACTGGATATATTTTCTAAAACAGCCATTTGATTAAGGGTGGTTTCATTTCCATTATCTATACTTTCACTTAACATCCCAAACATAGCTTCATTTGATTTATTATATTTTTCCATTTGTGTAGATAAAGCACTGATATTATCTACAAACAGATCCATCATACCACCTGACATACTACTTGTCGTAGCACCTCCAGTACCAGATGAACCATCTTGGGGAACAACTTGTCCCTCAACAATCTGTCCTTTCATCCAATCATATACATCTTCTATAAAAATTGCTTCATTTCTATTTAAAATATATCCCATAATACTTAAAATAATAGCTGAAGCCACTCCAAATAAAGATGAAGCAAATCCAATGGCCATACCACCTAAAGGTTGAGCAAATCCAGCAATAACTTCAGCTAAATTTATATCTCCTGAAAGTCCTAAAATAATAGAACCCATCTCATCAATAGCTTTAAGAAGACCTGTGAAAGTACCAAATAGTCCTATCATTAGAACTGTTCCAGTAAAAAAGTTTATATAAGTTTTTTGATTGGAGAATTTTTCTTCTAACCATTGTGATACATCATCTATCTCTTGTTTAGTAAAAAAAAGAACTTTTTTTCTTGCTCTATTTTTAAACATATTAGCAATATTTTGAGGGAAAACCTTATGAATACCTCTTAAATAAAACTCTAATTGATCACCTTTTTTATATCGTAAAATTCCAAAAGTAGCAGTTAACATTGTAAGTTGAAAAGCGGCACTAAAAATAATAATAAGTCCAATTCCTAGTACTGTTACAATAGCAACATTAAAAGTAATTGTTGCCATAAAAAATGTTATTGCTGTGTCAAAATTAGCATATATAATAAAAATAAAAACATCCATAAAACAAAATAGATTTTTAATATTTTAAGTCTTCTCACGATTTAGCCTATTAAAACATAAATAGCATAATAGATATAACTAAACCTAAAGCTACTGTTGTAACTGTTTTAGTCATATTATCTGCAAGATTTACAAAACCATCTTCTCTATCAATAAGTTCACCTATCATTATCATACCAATATCTGCACCATTGATATCTGTAACAGTTTGATATGTTCTATAATATATTCCATCTATAATATAGTTTTCTTGAAGCATTTGTTTAAAAGCATCTTTTTCTATTTCAGGAATAGAAGCTGTAAATTTTGTATCATAAAATGTTTGTGCTACAGTATAGTCATTTATCATATCTCTATATTTTCCATTTTTTGAATCAATAGAGATCTTTGATAACATTTTTTTATCTAATAAAAATACATACTCATCATCTACACCTTCAAAATATTTTCTATAGTTATGTATAGATTCTTTTATCTCTAATACACCATATACATTATCATCTTTAATTAAAGGTTGTAAATATATATTAAAAACACCATCTTCCATCACTTCAACTCCATATACAGAGTTTTTTGATTTTACAACAGAAACAATACTTGGTCTTAATATACTATTTTGATTAGCAACAGAATAAACTGTGATTTTATAATTATTGATACCTTTTTTTATAAACATATCATTTAATAATTTTTGTGAATCTGCAAGCTTTTCATCATTGATTTCTACTTGATTTAAAAAAGCTATATTTTGAGAAAAAAGAACAGCAACCTTTTCAAATTCAATCTTTTTATTATCAAAGAAATTATTGATTCGAGTATTATACTCTTTACCCATGCTTTGATAAACTTTTTCTGATACATTACTTGTCATACTCATAATTATATACATAGTTATAACAATACCAAATATTGAAACAACAGTTATGGTAGTAAACCATAAACCCTTATTTTTCTTAAATTTATCTTTTAAACCCTGAAGATAATTCATTAAACTAAACATACATTATATTCCTTAAATATCGTAAAGAATAATATCAAATATTATATTATAAGCCCATAAATATTTCTCTATTTAATGCTCTCCAAGAGAGTTTTTTGTAATATCTTTTAAAGGCTTTAATAAATAGTGCATAATTGTCCTTTTTGATGTTAATATATTCACATTAGCTATCATTCCCATCATTATTGGAGAATCATTATCAAACTTATAATCATTGGCTTGAATTTTTACTAAATAATAAGTATTTCCCATTTTATCCATTGTACTATCAGGGGCAATTCCTACAAGTTTTCCTTCTAATAATCCATATCTTGAAAAGTCATAAGATGTAATTTCTAAAGAAACTTTTTGTCCAACCCATATCAAAGCTCTATCTGAAGTTTTAATCTTTGCTTCAATCATAAGGTTATCTTCTAGTGGTGTAATTTCTGCCATTTTATCACCTGCTTTTACAATACCATTTACAGTATGGAAATAAAGCATATTAACTATACCATTTACAGGACTTACTAACTCTTTTCTTACATCTCTATCTATATTTGCTCTATTTTTTTCTTGTAGTTTTTTTACCTCTACTTGTATTAAAGAATATTGTTCATATAGTTTTGACTTTTGTTCTGATTGAACTGTTTTAATCTTTTTTTGCCACTCTTTAATCTCTTCTTTTACAATAAGAATAGAACTTCTAACTTCTTGAATTTGTGTATATATTTTTTGTTTTTTTGCTAACTCTACTATATAGCTTTTTCTTGAAGTAACTTTTTTCTTTAATAAATCATCTTGTATAGCCATATTCTCTGTTGCTAGTCTTAACTCTATTGATAAGTTTTCAAATTTTGATTCTAGTTCGTCAAGCTTTAACTCTTTTTGTCTTAGTTGATCTTTTGCAATATCTATTTTATTTTCATATTTTATTTTCTCTTCTCTAAAAATAAACATCTCATTTTCAATAATTCGAGGTAAAGCTTTTTTAAATTCATCACTATAAGTTAAAGTTTCTTTTTCATTTATCAAAGCTTGAAATCTTAATGATTTTGCTTCATAAACCATAAGTTCTATCTCTTTTGATTTTAAATCTGCATCAAAATATTCATTTTCAATTTTATATAAAACTTGACCTTTTTTTACACGATCTCCTGGACTAACTAAAATTTCTGAAATTATTCCACCCTCAAAATGTTGTAAAACTTTTGTTTGACCTGAAGGTATAACTTTACCCTCACCTCTTACAACTTCATCAATTTGTGTAAAAGATGCCCAAAATATAAAGATAATAAAAAATAAACCTATAGGTATAACAACAGGATAATAGTTCCACTTTTCCTCTTCTAAAAACCTATTCATGATGTAGCCTTTATATTATTTCCACTTAATGCTGCTAAAACTTTTTGTTTTGGACCATCAGCTACAATTCTTCCATTACTTAATACTATTACTCTATCTACAAGATCTAGTGCTGTAAATCTATGGGTAATTATGATTACAGTTTTTTCTGGTGCTATTACAGTTTTTAGCTGATTTATAAGAGTTTTTTCCAACCCTACATCTAGGCCAGTTGTTGGTTCATCAAATATTAACATTGGTGGGTCATTTACTATAGCCCTTGCAAGTGCTACAAGATGTCTTTGTCCCATAGAAAGATTTGAACCTCTCTCTCCTACTTGTAAGCCATCACCTTTTCCTGATTTTTTAACTAAATCTTCTAATCCCGTTATACGAATAAGTTCCATCATCTTTTCTTTACTAATAGGACGAGAAAGTTCTATATTTTCTTTTAATGAACCATTAAATAAAAATGGCTCTTGAGGCATCACTCCAATATTTTGTCTTATCTCAACTGGATGCATAGTAGATATATCATGTCCATCAAAATAAATAGAACCACTACTTGGAGAATAAAGTCCTGTAAGAAGTTTTAAAAGTGTACTTTTCCCTGCACCTGTTTGCCCTATAATACCTATTTTTTCACCTTGTTTTATCTTAAGTGAAATTTTATCTAATGAAGGATATTTACTATCTTTAAAAAAGAACTCAACATCTTTTAATTCTATTTCACCTCTTAGTTTTCCTATACCTATTTCTACTTCTTTTTGACTCTCAATTGGTAAATGCCAAAAATTATTTATAGTATTTATTGATTCATTTATCTCTTTAAATCTTATGACCATCATAGAAACATTTATAACAGGAACCATAGCACGACTTGCTAGAATAGTAACAGCTATCAAACCACCAACACTTAAATTTTTATCTGCTATTTGAAATACGCCTACAACTATTACAAGCATAGTAACTAGTTGTATAACTGTTTGAGATAAATTCATAGATAGTGCATTTAATGATTGTATTTTTAATCCAATAGAATCTGTAAATGCAACTATATTTCTCCAATTAAAAAGTTTTGTTGAAGTTGCGTTTGTAAGTTTTATACTCTCACTACCTTGTATTGATTCTACTAAGTAACTATGTTTTGATTGTACGTTTTCAAGATTTTTTTGACTTAAATTTGAAATAGGTATTTGCATTAAAACATTAAAAATCAATATAACTATAGCTGCAACTGCTGGTACTCCTGCAACTGCTGGAGATATTAAAAATATAACAATTAAAGCTACAAAGAAAAAAGGAAAATCAATAACCTGAACAAGAGATTTTGTAGCAAAAAACTCTCTAATTTGATGTAACTCTCTAAATAGATTTGCTTTACTTCCTGTCATCATATTATCATACTGAGATTGAATAAGCAACATTCTTTTCATTAGTTCTTCTTCCAAATGAAGTCCTAATTTTTTACCTGTTTTTTCTATAATATAATTTCTAACACTTTTAAAAGTAAGATCAAAAATAAGTATAATAATAACACCAATAGTTAAAACAAACAATGTCTCAAAAGCACTATTTGGGACAACCCTATCATAAACACTCATTGTAAATAAAGGTACAGCTAATGCAAAAATATTTATAAAAAAAGTCAAAATTCCTATTTCTACGTATGAGCGCCAAAAAGATTTTATAGGTTCAAAAAACCATGTTTTCTTTTTATCTTTATCTACATACTCTTTTTTTTGAGATTCTCTAAAAACAACTATTGCTTTATCATAATCTTTTAATACGCTTCTATCTAAAGTCTTTTCTTTATTTTCAAAAGGATCAAACACTGATATATTATTACCCATTTTTCTAAGATAAACCATAGGATGGTCAAACTTATCAAATATTATACAAGGCATTAAATAGTCAGGTATATCTAAACCTTTTATATCCCTTTTAAGTGCATTTAATCCAAGATTTGAGATAACTTCAATTACACAAGAGCTATCAAAACCATTGTCATTTTTTGGAGTAAAACTAGCAATAGTTTCTAAAGATATATCTCCATAATAAAAATCTAATATAAATTTAGTAGATACTAAAAGTGGATCAGTTTGAAATTCTTTGTTCTTATTACTTATTTTTTCTTCGTTCAAATATAATACCCTATATCTTTAATTTTAATTTATATTCTTTATTCATCTTAGCAAATAAAGATTGAAATACACTTTTCCATATTCTATTTTGCTTTTGTCTAAAAAGCTTCATTGAAGGGTAAAGATATGACTCTTCACCTTTATTTAACCATCTCCAATCTGGATACTTCTGTAAAAGTGTATATGTTTTTACCCCTATAGCTCCACTCAAATGAGCAACTGAAGTATCAGAACTTATAACTAAATCAAGCTCTTTCATCAATGAAGCTGTTTTTGAAAAGTCTGTTAACTTATCACTTAAATCTATAATATCTTTTTCATATCCATTTTGCTTTATTTGTTCACTTCCATAACCAACTTGCAATGAATATATTTGAATCTTTGGATTTTTAATCAAAGGTTCAAAGTTTACTAAATCAAACACTTTTCCATCATAACTTTCACCTGTAGCTGAAGCAGACCAACAAAGACCTATTTTTATTTTTTTACTATCAAGTTTAAACTCATCATCTTTTTTTATTTCAAAATAAGACTCACAAGAAAAATCATCAAAACAATCAACTCCTAAAATATAAGCCAAACTCATAATAGGTAAATGAAAATCAAACTTAGGTGTGTTTTCTTCATCTCTTCCTACAACTATATCTATACAATCCATTGTTTGAAATAAAGTTTTTAGCTCATCTCTACACTCTAAAGCTAAAGTACACCCTAAAGCTTTAAGTTTGGGTAAAAACCTAGCATACATAATACTATCACCAAAACCTTGTTCACTATGTACAAGGATAGTTTTATCTTTTATATCTTGACCTTTTTTCATCATAGGATGTGAAAAAATATGTTTATGTTTTATAATATGTAGCTTCATTTCATCTTTTTTAAAACGCCACTCATACTCTTCTAAACCATTTTTAAAATCACCCTTTGAAAGATAAACTGTAGATAAATCAAAATGTGCATTTTCAAAATCTGGCTTTAATTGTATTGCTTTTTTATAACTATCAATAGCTTTATTTGTAAAACCTAAGTTTTTATAAGATGTCCCAAGATTACTATAAGCGTTATATCCACTAGGATCTAATTCTATAGATTTTTCATGATATTTTGTTGCTTTTTTATATTCATGTAATTTATTATAAACATTTCCAAGGTTTGTATATGCACCACTATGATTTGGCATTTTTTTAATTGCTGTTTCAAGAGCATTTATAGCTTCATCATATCTTTTTGATTTATTAAATGCTGCACCTATATTTGAATAAACTTCATTATAATTAGGGTCAATATCTAATGCTATTTTAAAAATATCAACACTTTGATTATACTTTTTTTGTTTATATAAAATTACACCTATATTGTTTACTGCTTTTGTAAAATTTGGGTTAATTCTTACAGCCTCTTTATATGCTGTAATTGCTTTATTACTATCTCCCATACTTTCATATAAAATACCTAAATTATTATATGAATTATAGTTTAGAGGATTTAATTTTATAGAAAATAAAAATAGTTTCAAAGCCTCTTTATAGTTTTTTAAAATCTTAAAAAGATTTCCTAAGTTATTATAATTTTGATCTGAAAATCTATCTAAAGATATAGCTTTATTATAAGCTTTAATAGCTTCTTCATATTTTCCTAAAGCTTTATATGTAACTGCAAGATATGAAGCTATATTTGGATTATTTATCTCTTTTTTTTCTAACTCTTCTAATAATAAAAGAGCTTCTTTATATTTATGACTATTATAAAAAGATATAGCTTGTTTTGCTTTAGTTTCATTCTCTTTTGTACTATAAGATACTTTTCTTATTTTAGTGTTTGAAAATAAACTCTCAAAAGTATGCTTAGATATATTTTCATTTCCAGCTTCCTTTGGTAGTTTTGCTTTAAACTCTAATATAAAAAACTCTTCTAAAAGTTTAAATATATCTAGTTTATTTGATGCCCAACCTTTATTTGTAGGTATTGCAGTTTGGATATTATTAAGTACATAAAATAAACCATCTTTTTTTAAAGAAGTTTTTAACATAACAATATCTGCTAATGGATCAATTGAGTGTTGTAATACCCAAACAGCAATAGCAGCATCAAACCTTACACCTTGTAATATAAGATTTCTAAATTCATTAGGAGAGATAGCTTGAAAAATTAGAAGAATTTACATAACTTCTTGCATGCTCTCTCATAGAAGAACTTATATCAACACCTATAACTTTACAACCATACTTATTTATTAACTCTTTTGAAAGTCGTCCTATACCACAACCAAAATCAACTATTAAACTATTATTATCTATTTTAATTTTATTAGAGATTGACTCTATTAAATAAGGTGTTTCATTTTCCCATCTTTGTTGGCTTGTTATATCTTTTTCATTTGTAAGTATTATTCTTTTTGCTTCATCTAAATTTTTTTTATCAAAAATATTAGGATTGTATTTGATATTGCTTTGTGTCATATATTTTAAAGACTATAAAAGTCCTTTTTCTCCCTTTTTACTTAGCTTCAAATAATCTTTGAAAGTTTCCTAATGATTTAACATGAGCATCAATCACACCCATCCAACCTTTTTTTGCCCATGTTGCTATTGTGCTATCATCTTGTTTTAAAAGTTCTTCTCTATTTATTATATAAAATTCTTCTAAAATTACTTTTTCTTCATTATCAACATTTATTCTAAAATCTTTTTTTAAAAGTAAGTTTTTTTCTCTTAATTCTTCAACTATTTTTTTTGATACATCTCTTTGTTTATTTAATTCTCTTACTAGTGCAATTTTTTTTGATGCTACGTCTTCTAGTTCTTTATTTTTTGATAATATAGAATTTTTTTTATTTTTTCCTACATAGTTTTCATTATTATCAATTGCAACTAAAGTATTTAATTTATCATTTTCATCTTTTACAACTATATTAAAAAAAGGGTAAGACTTTACAAATCTAGGAAGATATAAAGATTCATTTTTATATATATTTACAGTACTTGATAACCCAGTAAAAGCAACAAACTCACTATTTTCTCCAGTACTTATAATAACAGGAGCAATACTACTCATATCTAAAATCTCATCTACACCAACTGGAACTATTCCTATATTTTTAGCTACTTCAATATCTAAAACTTCATCAAATTTTAAACTTTTGTGTTTTTTCTTATCTAATACTTCTACATTTTTATACATTTTTTTCCTTTTTATTTTTATTAAGATACTTGTTCTATAGTAAGCTGTGCGCCACTTTCAAGAGTATATGTCATACCATCACTTACACTATTATGGTATGTACTTCCACTATCTGTATATCCAATATTTTCCATTTGATCAGCTGATAGTTGAAGTTTTAACGAACCATTATTTGAACCATTGTTTGTCCACTCATTTATTAAATCTCCCGTAAATTGAACCTCATCACTATCTGTACCAGTTAATGACATACTTGATATATCTAAAGTTTCTATATGATCATAATCACCTGTTGTTCCAAATAATGTATTATTTGCTGCAAATACCCCTTGTAATTCAACCTCATCTATACCAGCTCCACCATCTATATTATTAAAACTACTTACATTAGAGTAATCTAAAGTAAAGTTATCATTACCATTTAATCCATAAACATTATCAGGCTCATCACCACTTAAAGTAATGTTATCATCACTACTTGATAATTCTAAGTTTTCAAATTCATCTAAATTTGTAAAGTCTAAATCTATAGTACCACCAGAACCATCATCTACTGAAGTTGTTCCAAATTTAAGTGTATCAGTTCCTCCACTATCAACAACATCTAACTCATTTCTAAAGTTATTAAATTCACTGACATCATCAAAAGTAACTGTATCATCTCCACTATGCATATTAAGTGTTTCAATTCCACTAAAATCTATAACATCAGCTGAATCTATATTTCCACTATCATTAAATGTAACTGCATCAGTTCCAGCTAAACCAGTATCTGAAATATCATCATTTATATCAAGGTTTGCTATATCTGTATTTATAATATCACTTCCTTCACCTAAATCAACTACATCATTTCCACTATTTAATTCTAAAATATCATTATTACTACTTCCAGTAATATTGTGACTTCCTGTATCATCATTTATAGTTAATGTTCCACCAATATTTGTATTTGATAGATTTACATCTGCATTTGCTGTAACATTTAAGTTTGCTATATCTGAGCCATCTGTAATATTTTTTCCACTTACATCTGAACTTTGTGCATTTAGAGTAATACCATTAGCAAGTGTTATATCTGTAACTGTACCATCTAGTTTTCCACTTAAATCATTGTTTGCATTTACATTTATATTTTCAATTCCATCTATAGAACTTAAAGTATTTGTTGTATTGATATTTAAAGTATCAGTTCCAGTTCCACCATGAATCACATCAGCTCCACCACTTACATTTATGATATTTGTATCATTTGTAGCAGTTATAGTTTCAGCTCCACTTGAATCATTTATAGTAACTACTCCACCATAAGAACTTACATCTAAACTACTTGCATCTAGTGTTGCACCATTTGCCACATTTAAAGTTAAAGCTCCATTTCCTGTAAATGTTATATTTGATAAATCTGCACCATTTATATTATTTACTATAACATCACCACTTGTATTTAATGTGATAGTTTTTCCATCTAATTGTGAACCATCAAGTGTTATATCAGAACCATTTGCTATATCTATAATATTAACATCACCTAAGCTTTGAGCACTTAAGTTTACTGTGGCATTTACATCTAAAGTTATATTCCCCGAACCACTATTTGTGATATTTGTAAAAGTATGATCTGAAGCTGTATTTGTAGCAGTTATGATTACATCACCTGTACCAGTTATATTTATAGTTTCACCATCAAAGTCACTTGCATCTATAGTTAAAGTTTTTCCTGCACCTATAGCTAATGTTGATACTACAGAATCTATTTTTCCACTTAAATCAGTATTTTCATTTACTGTTATTGTTTCAAAATTAGAGATATTTAACGAAGAATAGTTCATATTAGCTGTAGATATAATAAGCTCATCACTATTAGCTCCACCATCTATAGATGTTAAACCTGTTGTATCTGTAAGTGTTACAGTATCAGCTCCACCTCTTGTATTAATAGTTTCAAACCCAGCATTTTGAATTTGTATACTACCTAAAGTTATTGTATCAGCTCCACTATCACTTAAATTTAATGTCTCAAAATTAGATAAGTTTGTAAAGTCTGCATCTGTATAAGTTCCACCATTATCAGTTATAGTTAAAGTATCTGTTCCATTTCCTGCATCTATATTATCAGCACTACTAAAATCTGCTTTAGCATAATTAAAAGTATCAGATCCTGCTCCACCAATTAAATTAACACCATTTTGATCTACTGTAACTGTATTTGCTCCATTTGCAAATTGGATTGTATCTATATTTGATACATTATCAAACTTACTATTATCTATAGTTCCTGCATCTGTAAATACTATAGTATCATCTCCACTTACACCATCTATAGTATCTGCATTTGTTAAGTCTGCTATTGCATAGTTAAAAGTATCATTTCCACTTCCACCTGTAACATTATAATTTGTTGTTCCAACTGTTATATTATTTACACCATTACTTAAGTTTATATTTTCAACATCTATATTACTTAACATAGTAGCTGTTATAGTTCCTGCATCTGTTAAATTTAAAGTATCAGTTCCAGCATTTCCTGTAATATCATCACTACTACTTAAATCTGAAACTGTATAGTTAAATGTATCAGCTCCACTTCCACCATTTATAATATAATCTTTTGTTCCAACTGTTATATTATTTAATCCATTTGCTAAATTTATAGTTTCTACATCTATATTTGTAAGTTGTGAAGCTGTTATATTTCCTGCATCTGTAAATTCTAATACATCAATACCACCATTTCCATTTACAACATCAGCATTACTTAGATTTCCTATAGCAAATTTAAATGTATCTGCATTATTTGCTCCATTTATAGTAGCACTATTAGTACCAACAGTTACAGTATTTGCTCCATTATTGCTTAAGTTTACAGTTTCAACTCCGCTTACTCCTGATAAATCACTTGTACCTGTTGATGTGATATTTAAAGTATCATTAGAACCAGCTGTCGCTGTAATAGTGTCATTATTTGTAATATTTAAGGCATCTATATTTACTGTATTTATACCATTTCCTAAAGTAACTGTATCATTTCCACTTGTAAGGTTAATTTGAGTATTTTCATTATTTGATACAATTGTATTATTAGCTACCCCGTCATTTACAACTAAAGTTCCAGTAAAGTTATCATCAACTAAAGATGTTAAATCTATATTACTATTAGGTGTAGCACTATTTAACTCTATTGCACCAGCTCCTGCTATTATCATTGCACCAGTTAATTGAGTATTTAAAAGTGTTAAAGTTTGAGAAGCTGCTACATCATATCTATTTATAGCACCTAAGTTTTGAGCTTTTAAATCAATTGTTGAATTAACATCTAGTGTAATATCTCCACTTCCACTATTTGTTAAACTTGCAAAGTCATGGTCACCTTGTGTAGTAGTTGCTTGAATTATTAAATCTCCAGCTCCTAATAACACAGTTGTTTCACCATCTATTTGTGTTGCATCTAAAGTAAGGGCAGCTCCATTTGCCACATCATACTCATCAAAAATATTTCCAGATAAACCTTCAATATTTTTACTACTTAGATCAATACTATTATCTACATTTAATGTAATTTTACCAGTAGCATCATTTTGTACTGTTATATTATTAAAGTCATGGTCTGATATATCAGCAGTTGCATTTACTATAATTTGTCCTGTACCTTGTGTATGCAGTGTCATAGTTTGATTATCTATATCTGTAGCATCTATAGTTACAATTTGACCATCTTGTGCTAATATCTCTTCAAAGTTTAGTAAAGTTATACTTGATAAATCTAAATCTCCTGTTACACTTAAACTATCTGTTCCTGCTCCTGCATCTAATGTATCAATTCCTGTTATATTATCTAAAGTATAAACATCATCTCCAGTACCTGTTTTTAATATTTCAACATTACTTAAAATATCATCATTAGCACCTACTGTTAAAGTAATAGTACTACCATTTACATTTACTTCTATATTTTGAGAAGAAGCTGTATAATCAACTATATCAAACCCACTACCATTTGCACCAGCATCATAAGTTGCAAATAAACTATCTGCTTTTACTGAATCGTTATATAAAATATCTGCTTTTGTCGAACCTATAAAGTTTTCAAATTGAGTAAAGTTATCTGATCCATCACCTGTAACAGTTCCATTATCAAAATCTATTATTACACTATTTGAAGCATTTGCATAAGTTAATGTATCATTTCCAGATCCACCAATAAAGCTATTTGCATAAACATTACCATGAGCTATATCATCACCACTTCCAAGTTCAATATTTTCTATACCAACGATAGTATCTGTTCCAGCACCCGTAGCTCTATTTGTAGTAAGATCAATATTTATTGTTGTTGTATGAGCGCTATAATCTACCCAGTCACCATTTGTTTGTCCATCATCTGAACCTTCAATATAGTCATTATCATTATCTACACCTGCAAATAATCTATCATCACCACTTCCACCTACAAGATAATCAGCTCCAGCTCCACCTTTTAAAGTATCAGCTCCTGCCATACCTTGAAGTGTATTTGATTCACTATTACCTACTATACTGTCTGCTTGAGTATTTGACCCTACTATATTTTCTATATATTGTAAAGTATCTGTTCCATTTATAGTTATTGTTGTATCAACACCATTTTCATTTAAAGTAACATTTAAAGAACTATCAATTGCACTATAATCTATAGTATCACTACCACTTTGACCATTAAATAAATCTGTACCGGCATTACTAATAAATATATCGTTTGAACCTCCACCATACATATTATCAGCTCCATCTCCACCATCAATAGTATCAATACCACCATTTCCATATAAATTATCATTACCAGCTAATCCATAAAGTGTATCTTCTCCAGCACCAGCTAATATAGAGTTATTTTGAGCATTTCCGTATAATGTATCTGATGAACTTGAACCAATAATATGTTCAAAGCCATTTAGAGTATCTGTACCCTCTCCTGTTGCTGTATTAGCATTTATACCATCATGAGAAATAGTATCAAGGTTTATTTTTATACCTGAAAGTGAATTATCATATACAACCCAGTCTTCACTACTTACACCTGTACCATCTATATTATCTCCAAAAAGTGTATCATCTCCAGCTCCACCTTCTATATGATCAGAATCTGCTCCACCTACAAGATAATCATCTCCTGCTAAACCTTCAAGTGAATCATCTCCTGCATTTCCATATATAGTATTTCCATAAGCTACTATATCTTCACCTTTTATATAGTCTGTTAAACTTGTTCCTATAACATTTTCAACATTATACATATTTGTAGAGTTTTTAACACCTGTATCAAAATCAGCTTTATGAGTACCATTTAAATCAACAGTATTATGGAATCCATTTGTATTAAGTGCTGTTATTAAACCATTTATTGAAGTAAAATCAATAGTATCTTCTTCTCCATCACCTGCATAAATAAAGTCATTTCCTAAAGAAACACTAAAAGTATCATCTCCTCCAAGTGCCCAAAATGTATTATCTACATCGTTTCCAATCATAACATCATTTTGTGCTGTACCTTGTACATCTTCTATACCAGTTACTGTTTCTTCATTTCCATATGAATCTACTGCATTTCCAACTGTTCCAGAGAAAATATTACCTGTTAAATCTACTTTAATACCCAGTCCATTATCTTCAAAAATAAGAAGGTCTCTATCGGTTCCACCATCTATAACATCTGTTCCAGCTTCATTATAAATAGTATCATCTCCACTATCTCCACTTAAGTTATCATCACCTAAGCCACCTTTAATAGTATCAATGTTTGAACCACCATCTATATCATCAGCTCCATCTCCTCCATAAAGTCTATCATTACCACTTCCACCTAGAAGATGATCAGCTCCATCTCCTCCATATAAAAGATCAGCTCCTTCATCACCAGCAATATAATCATCTCCACCCATACCAAGTACAGTATCATTACCTTCATAAGCATATATACGATTTGCATTATCATCAGAAACCATTACATCAGCTATTGTACTTAAATAGAATGTTTCAAAATCACTTGTACCATCAGCTTGTTTATAAATATAATCTGTAGCACCTCTTGAATCAGTTATTTCAAAGAAGTCATGTGTTCCTGCATTTAGTGTGTCTAAATCTAAAGATAAAGTTTGTTGTACTGTTCTTGAAGTTACTGTAGTATCATTTACTCCATCATCATTTGTATCAAACGATATATCTTGAAGTATTATAGAAACACTTGAACCTGTATAATGATTTCTATAATCTAAAATATCTGTTCCAGCTCCACCTATAATTGTATCACTTCCACTTCCAGCTGCTGCTCTATCATTTCCAGCACCTAAATCATAGATATCATTTCCACTTCTACCTAAAATATAATCATTTCCATCATACATAATAAAAATATTATTTCCAGTAGTTCCCCATACAGTTTCACCTCTTGCGACACTACTTCTACCTAATATATTTTCAAAATTAGAAGCTGTTACAGCTGTACCACCATCACTTCCAGCTAAATCTATAGTTCCTCTATAAGCATATTCTAAACTTAACCAATCTCCATAAGTTCCATTATCTCCACCATCAAGAATATCATTTCCATTTGTTGATAAGTGAATTGTATCATCTCCACCATATCCATATAGTCCATCATACCCTGAATTGCTACCTATTAGGATATCTCCTTGATCTGAACCTAAAACTCTATCTATACTTATTAGAGTATCTACATTTCCATATCCATCATTTTCTACTTGTTGTGTTGTAAGGTTTACTTTTATTGTATTAATTACAGTTGTTCCATCAGAGTCTGCAAAGCCATCATTATCTCTATCTAAGTCTCCATTGAATGCTGCTTCACCCCAAGTATTATCAAATGCTACTGCATCACTACCTGTAGAACCACCATCTATATAATCAACACCTGTTCCTCCATAGAATACATCACTATCTTCTCCACCATAAAGGGTATCGTTTCCAGCACCACCTACAAGAGTATCAACACCTGTTCCTCCATAGATTTCATCTATACCACCTTTACCATCAAGTAGATCAGAACCTCCATATCCATAGATTTTATTAGCACTATCATTTCCTATAAGTGTATCTCCATAGTTTTCAGTTCCACCAAGATTTTCAATCCCTTTGATACCTTGTTCTGCTATATTATTTGCATCAGTAACTTCTACACCATATCCATCATCAATAACTACACCTGTTGTAGTAGCATCTGCATCACTATCAGCTCTACTTAAATCTACCCATACTCTATGTTCTGCTGCTCCACTTAAACCTGTTGGATAATTAAAATCAAGAATATCTTCACCAGCTCCACCATCATATTGGTCACTTCCAGAACCACCTCTTAGTGTATCATCTCCATCTCCACCTGCAAGATAATCATTTCCACCATGTCCATAAAGTAAATCATCTCCTGTAAATCCATCAAGTGAGTTGTTTGCACTATCTCCACCTAAAGTATCTCTATAAGTTGTACCTTTTAGATGTTCTATTTGGAAAATTGAAGTAACCCCTAAACCACCTGTAACTGAACCACCAATCATATTAGCTGTAACACCTACATTATATTCAGCCCATCTATTTGTATCTGTAAAATCTTCAGCTGATAAATCAACACCAGACATATCAATAACAGCTTTATAATAAGTATCATCTAATCCATTTGTTGCATCATTGTCATTATTTAATATTACATCATCTCTATCAAAATTTAAATTTGTATTAGTTCCATCATTTGTAGCTTGAAGTACCCCAATAGCTTCAAAACTTAACCAATCTCCACCATTATTTCCAATAGCATCTGTAGGATCATGAATATCAGCACCACCATCAATACCACCATAGATATAATCTCCACCATCTGAAGCAATAATAGTATCACTTCCAGTACCACCTATAAGAGTATTATGTCCTCGATCACCTTTTAAAATATCATTATTTGTTGAACCTATTACACCTGTAATATTATATAAATCATCAGTTGTGCCAAAACCATCATTCATAGTTGTATGAGCTACATCTACTCCTGTTGCATCTTTATTATCAAGATAAACTATTACACCATTTGTAGAATCTTCATAACTAGCAAAGTCTGCTCCTGAAGCATTATGTGAAGTGATATTATAAATATCATCAACTGTTCCACCATAGATTTTATCATCTCCAGCTTGACCACTTAAGGTATCATTTCCATCTCCACCTATAAGAATATCATCTTCAATTCCACCACTTATAGTATCATTTCCAGAACTACCATCTATTGTATCTTGAAAGTCTGCCCCTGAGTGAGTAATAGTTGATTCGTTATATCCACTTATAGTATCCCCATAAGTTGAACCTCTAATTATTTCAACATGATCTCTTAAGTAATTTGTTTCTCCATTTACAACTATCTCACCATAAGCATTACTTGTACCATCCATAAGGTTTGCTACAATTTTATAATCGTTTTCTGTAGTAAAAGTAAGTAAATCTATACCATCTCCACCTGTAACACTATCATTTCCACTTCCTGTTATAAAAGTATCATTTCCTGTTCCACCATAAAGCTTGTCATCATTTTCATTTCCATATATAGAATCATCACCAGCTCCACCATAAATAGTATCTCTTCCTGTTCCACCTTTTAAGATATCATCTCCAGCTTCACCATCTATATAATCATCACCTTGATTTCCTTCAATAGTATCATTACCAGCTCCACCTTGTAGAGTATTTTTACTACTATTTCCATAGATTTCATCATCACCGATTGTACCAACAGCATTTTCAATACCATTTAAAGTATCTACTACATCAGCTCCTGCTGTATCTTTTGCTCCATCTTCATCTGCATTTCCATTTAAATCAACTTTTACTCTACCATCAAGTACCATATTTGCATCAGCTGTATTTATACTTTCAAATGTAGATACATAAATATTTGTACCATCAGTTGAGATAGTTCCTTTATCACCGGCTTTTGCATTAAAATCAGCAACAAGTCCAGCTAAAATATCAGCTTGATTGCCAGTTCCATCTGAAGTAAATGAGATATTTATACCATCTATTGCAAAAACGTATGAAGTACTAGCTAAGGCAGTTATTGCAATTCGATACATATTGCTATAGTTTACAGTATCACCTCTAGCTCCATGTGTTCCACCTATAATTACATCAGCACCAAAAGAACCATATATAGTATCATCACCACTATATCCATCAAGAGTATTTACAGAGTTAAAGTCATCATCACCTTTTAAAATATCAGCATTTTTTGTTCCTCGAACATTTAAAATACCCTCTAAAGAATCAAAATTAGTATTATTCCCTATTTGTACTACTTCTCTTTCATTATTTGTAGTAGAATCACCATCATCTTTACTTAAATCAGCATTAATAGCTGTAGTATCAGTAATATAGCTATAATCTATCCAGTCACTTCCACTATTACTACTATTGCTTATAACCCAAGTATCCATATCTATAGTTACATTTCCACCATAAATAACATCACCATCAAGACCACCTAAAATAGTATCAGATCCACTTTGACCTACAATAGTATCAGCACCATCTCCACCATAAATAACATCTTTATTTGAGCCAGATAATATAATATTTGAATTCTCATCACCAATTATTGTATCAGAATGATTTGAACCTATAATGTCCTGAATATCTTGAAGTTTATCAGTACCTTCTCCTATAGCTGTTGCATTACTTAAAGAGATATCACTTTCTTGGCTTAGTTTATAGTCATTTATACTTGTTGATAAATTTATTGTAATACCTGTAGAAGAATCAGAATAATCAACTACATCTCTAGAGGCATCATTTCCATCTGCAAGATTTGTAGTATTACCATAAATAAAGTCATCACCTAATCCACCACTAAGAGTATCAGCTCCTGCTCCACCAACTAAACTATCTGTACCAGCTCCACCTTTAATAGTATCTGCTCCATCTTCACCAAAAAGATTATTATTTTTTTCATTTCCTGTAATAATATCTGCTTGTGATGTACCTTTTATATGCTCTACTTCTACAACTGTTTCAACATTTCCAAATCCATCATTTGTAACATTATCACCATCTGTATCACTTAAATCAACAATTAAGCTTTGAGTTCCTGCACTAAAATCAACTAAATCATCTCCAAGTTCTCCATCAAGATAATCTACACCATCAAGTCCTATAAGTGTATCATCACTATTTCCAGCTTTTATAGTATTATTATCACTACTTCCTGTAATAGTATCTACACTATCTGTACCTATTACATTTTCTATATTTATAACTAAATCACTTTTCCCAATACCAGCAGATACAGCAGTTCCAGCTTGCAGATCTACAACAACACCTGAAATAAGATCACTATAATTTACTGTATCTTCATCATAATGAGAATCACTTATTGTCATATTTGTTAAGTTTGTAACCTCATCTGTTAGTGTAGAGATTATAATGTCATTTGAACCATTTATTGATATAGCACCTTTTTGAACTGCTACACTATCAGCATTAAAAGCATCTATAATTGCTTGAGCTACAGTAGCTTTAGTATCTCCTGCTCCTACAGTTGCTGTAATAACTGTACCGTTTATCTCAAAAGAGTATGATGTTTGACCAGCTGTAAAAGTAAGTAAGAAATCTTCACCACCATGGATAGTATCACTTCCAGCTCCTCCACTTAAAGTATCATTTCCTGCATTTCCTATAATAGTATTATCAAGTGAATTTGCTGTAACTATATCAATTCCAGCTCCACCTTCATAGTGTTCTATACCACTTATAAGATCTTCATTTGCTCCTCCTACATATACTATACCATCAGCAAAATCTACAGTTATATTTTGAGTTTCATAAGAGTAATCAACTAAATCATTTGTACCAGCTCCACCTACAATAGTATCAAGCCCAGCTCCTCCTACAAAGGTATCATCGTTTTCTCCACCATCAAGATAATCATCTCCAGCTCCACCACTTAAAGTATCATTTCCTGCATTTCCTTTAAGTGTATTAGAAAAATCACTACCTACAACTACATCATTTCCACTAGTTCCTGTTATATTTTCTATATTTTTTATTTTATCTGTATATCCAGTACCTGCATCTGTAACAACAACATCCCAGTACCCCTCACCATCAACAGCTGAGGTTAAATCAACAGTAATACTTGTAGCTTCATACTGTGTATAATCTATAGTATCACCTTTTCCTCTATATGGATTAGTTGAACCTTGAGTAGTACCAGCATCTATAGTATGGTCTCCACCATCAAATTTATCTGTACCAGTTCCAGCATAGAAATAATCATCTCCAGAACCACCTAAAACAGTATCATCTCCTCCAGCATCTTTAATAACATCATCACCTGCTTGACCATCTAAAATATTTGTTACATTATTCCCTGTGATATTATCATTTGCTTGTGAACCTGTAATATTTTCTATAGAAGTATATATATCTATACCTATATCAGCTCCTGTTGCATTTCCACCTGTATCTGTTAGTGTTGCATCTATTGAACTTACTACATCAGCATAATATGCTGTATCATTTCCACTTCCACCTTTAAGTTTATCATCATCTGCTCCACCTATTAGTGTATCATCTCCAGCTCCACCTATTAGCTCATCTTCTCCAGCTCCACCATCAAGAATATCTCCTGAAGCATCATCAACAGTTCCTATATCGTCATCATCACCATAGATTTTATCATCACCAGCTCCACCAAGAATAGAATCAACACCATCATTTCCATAAATAGTATCATTTCCTAATCCACCTTGTAGAACCTCTATTTCTGAAGCTAATAATGTTCCAGGGTTTCCATCACTATAGTTTGCACCACCATAAATAATATCTGCACCATCAGCTCCTGAAATATTATCAGTACCATCATTTCCTTTTAAGATATTTGCTTCATCATTTCCTATAATTGTATCGTTGTTTTGAGTACCATAAATATTTTCTATACTTGAAATAGTATCAACTCTATTATCTACTGCATCTGTAAAATCTCCATCTGCATCTGCATCTATAGTAACTCTATTATTTACTAAATCTGCATATATACCACCATTTTCAGCTACATCAATACCAGAATAATCAACAGTATCTATAGAACTTGCACCTGTTCCACCATCTATAGAATCTCCAGTATCAGCTATATTTGCTTGGATAAATATATCATCACCATCACTACCTATAAGATTATCAATTCCAGCTCCACCAATAATAGAATCAGCTCCAGCTCCACCATCAATATAATCAGCTCCACCTGCTCCATCAAGAATATCATCTCCATCCATTCCTAAAAGAGTATTAACAGAACCATCTCCTACTATGTTGTCTGATGCTGTACTTCCTGTAACATTTTCTATATCTTTTATTCTATCGTTACTATCACCACTAATAACAACATCAACTAAAGTACTTCCATTTAATGTAACATCGATAGCTTTATCTTTAGAGCTATAATCTATAGTATCACCATTTACCTCAGCTCTTATACCATCAGTTTCTCCACCTTCAATAGTATTACTTACACCACTTTTAGTAATAAAAGTATCATCCCAATCACTACCAATAATATTTTCAACATCTTTTATTGTATCAGTGATAACATTTGCACCTACAGTTTCTCTTGCTATCTCATTTTCTAAATCTACATATATACCAGTAGACTCAACGGCATCATAATCATATTTAACAGTATCAACTCCAGCTCCACCAATTAAGATATTTGCTACAGAATTACCTGTAATAGTATCATCTCCACTAGTTCCTGTAATATTTTCAATATTACTTATAGTATCATCGTTATTTGCATTTAAATGTAAACCGTCATCATCATAAACTGTAACTGTAGATGTTCCACTATTTTGAAGTACTACTTCTATTTTATTATCTGTATCTGTTAGGGCACTATAATCAACTGTATCACCTAAACCATCATTTGTAGTTAAATCACCATCTATTACATCAGCACCATCATCTACACTTGAAGCGTAAAAAGTATCATCTCCTGCATCTCCAGTTAAGATATCATCTCCTGCTCCACCATAAAGTGTATCATCTCCACTACCACCTTCTAATGTATCAGATGCTCTATCATCACTATTTCCTACACTATCATCACCATAAAGGATATCATCTTGATCTCCACCTAATAAGTGATCAGCTCCATCTTTTCCATAAAGTGTATCACTTGAACCTTGACCATATAAAGTATTTATATCACTATTTCCTATTAGTGTATCACCCTCTATATTTGATCCTTTTACATGCTCTATACCATATATAGTATCAGTACCTTGATCTTGAGAAGTTGCAGTTCCAGCTAAATTTGCCTCACCTAGTGTTACTGTCATACCTTTAATAGCTTGAGTATAATCTATAAGGTCACCTTCACTTGTATCAGAGCTATCAGTTCCTGCATAAACAATATCATCTTGATTATCTGCTGCTCCAAAAATAAATGTATCAGCTCCAGCTCCACCATATAAACTATCGTTTCCTATTCCACTGTAAAGAGTATCATCTCCATCTTCACCAAATAATGTATCAGTACCATCTCCACCATAAAGAGTATCAGCACCATCTCCACCGTAGATTTTATCATCTCCTGCTTTACCATAAATAGTATCATCACCACTTCCTACACTATTTAATTCTTCAGCTCCACCATAAAGATAATCTCCACCTTCTTGTCCATAAACTAAATCAGCTCCACCTAAACCTTGAACTTTATTTAAATTTAAATCTCCTGTAAGAGTATCATTTTGATTTGTACCTATTAAATGTTCTATTCCACTAAACTCATGTGTATATGCACCAATTGTCACATCAGCACCAGTTTGAAGATTTACAGTAACACCTGTACTTGTAATACCACTATAATCAAGTGTATCATTATCAGCTCCACCAATAACTTCATCACCACCAGTATCACCTATATCAGATTGAGCGATTAAAAATAAGTCATCACCAGCTCCACCATCAAGTTTATCAGCACCAAGTCCACCTTGAAGTGTATCATCTCCTGCATTTCCTATTAAAGTATTTACTTCATTATTTCCTGTAATAGTATCATCATTTGATGTTCCTGATATATTTTCTATATCATATAATCTATCTGTATAAACAGAAGAACTATCACTATCTAAAAGAACTTGTGCATTTGAATAGTTATTTGTTCCATCATTTGCAGTACTACTTAAATCAACTATTAGTTTATTGTTTGTATTTATACTGTTACTATAATCTACCATATCTCCTATAGTATGACTATCTGTATGTGTTCCATCTAATACTGAAACATCTCCACCATAAATAGAATCATTTCCAATAGAACTTATAAAAGTATCATCTCCACCTGCACCTTGAAGTATATTAACTTCAGAACTACCTGAAATAGTATCTGATGATTCTCCACCAATAGCATTTTCTATAGAAATAAGAGTATCTTTATCATTTGAATCAACTATTGCAGTTCCAAGTTGTAAGTCTATAGTTACAGATTTTGAAGTAAGGTATTTATAACTTACAGTATCGTATTCAACAGCACCTTCACTTTGACCTTCATAGTATCCATTAATTACATCTATACCATCATTTCCACTTAAAGTATCTGCACCTGCTCCACCTTGTATTTCATTGATTCCACTATTTGCAAAGATAAAGTCATCACCAGATCCACCAATAATATTTTCAATACCTTTGATGATATCATTGTCTCCACCATTTACAGTAACACTCCAAGAATCAGCTCCACCAACACCATCAAAATCATCTGTTGCAACTACACTTAAATTTACTGAAATATCTGCACTTAATGCACTATAATCAATAGTATCAGTTCCTGTATCTCCATCATAATGATCTACTCCATCACTATTTCCTGTTGATACAATTTTATCATCACCACTTCCTGCATATACAGTATCTGCACCATCTCTTGCTTGGATATAATCATCACCAGCTTTTGAATTTATAATATTATTTGAAGCACTTCCATATATAGTATCATTCGCAAAGTTTGAACCTATAACATTTTCTATACCATAAAGTTCATCTATACCTTGCCCTTGATCACCTATAGCACCATCTGAACGACCTTCTTCACTTCCTACAGCAGTTAATCCACCAGAAGCTGATACATCTAAATCTATTGTTAAAGATTCTAAAGCATTTGTATAATCAACAGTATCAACTCCACTATCAGTAGAAGCATCCATTCCACCATAAAGTTTATCTGAACCTACTCCACCTGTTAAAGTATCATCTCCAGCTTCACCAAAAAGTGTATCATCTCCAGCTCCACCTAATAGTGTATCATTTCCAGTTCCACCATATAAATCATCAAGACCAGCTTCACCATATATAATATCAGCTCCAGCATTTCCTAAAATAGAGTTATTTTGAACATCACCTTTTATACTATCGCTATCTTGTGTACCACTAATATTTTCTATATTTAAAATTGTATCATCGCTTGCTTGACCATTAACAGCTACAGATACTTCATTTGCTCCATCTAAAGTTACAGATATACCATTTGTTGCTATATTTGCATCATCAGCTATTACACTATAATCTGCCCAATCGCCAGTACCAACTCCACCATCTATATAATCAGCACCATCATTAACATTTTCTATTACACCATCATTATTAGTATCAACACCAGCTATAAAAGTATCATTTCCACTACCACCAACAATAGAATTTGAATCAGCTGAACCTATAAAGATATCAGCTTTTGTAGAACCTATAACATGTTCTATATTTGATATAGTATCTGTATCTCCTGTTGATACTAATTGGGCTGAATCTGTACTAAGATTTACCCTTACACCTTCAGATGTATAGTACTCATAAGATATAGTATCTTCATCTGCTTGTCCATCTATACTATTTGCTGTACTATCTTCATTCATATAGAATTTATCTTTTGCACTACCACCTATAGCATTTTCTATAGAAACTAAAGTATCTGTTTCTGCTGAGGTGTTAGCAACATTATTTTTAAAATCAACTGTTACAGCTACTGTTTTTTCTATATAACTAGCAGTATCACTTCCAGCTCCACCATCAAGATAATCATCATCAGCTCCACCACTTAATAAATCATCTCCATCTAGTCCATATATTTTATTTTCATCAGAAGCACCAGTAATAGTATCATCACCCTTACTTCCTGTAATATTTTCAATATTTACTAAATAATCTGTAAATGTTTTAACTCCATCTTGGTAAATATCAGCTTCAAAGTAACCATCAGTTGTATTTACTTCACCAACTTCTGTAGATAAGTTTATAACAACTTTATCATTTGCCTCATCACCAACATCTACATTGATAGTTTCATAGCTTATACTATCTCCACCTATTTCATTACCTTCATTTCCATCAAAAATATTTGAAGTACTGAAATTTGAAATAAAAATATCATCATATACAGAACCTATAGCATTTTCTATAGAGTTTAATTCATCGGCTCCATCACCTGTAGCAGTTTGATTTGCAAGATTTACAGTTACACTATTTGACGCATCTGCATAAGTAACAGTATCGCTTCCTTCTCCTCCATATAAAGAGTCATCGTTAGCTCCACCATTTAATGTATCATTTCCATATCCACCAAAGAGTGTATCCGTTCCATCTCCACCACTTAATATATCATCTCCACCACTAACATCTGTATTTAGTGAATCATCTCCATATATAAGGTCACCTTCAGTTCCACCTGTAATAGTATCATTACCTAAACCACCATAAATGGTATCTTCACCAGCTTCACCTTTTAGTGTATCATCATCAATTCCACCATCAATAATATCTATACCTGAACCACCAGTAATACTATCAGCACCAGCTTCTCCATATAGTTTATCTTCACCAATACCAGTACCACCTAAGATTCTATCATTTCCGGCTCCACCATAAATAGTATCATTATCAGCTCCACCATCAAGTAGTTCATAAGTATTAGAAGTAGTTGCATTATCAGTGTTATCTCCACCATAGATAATATCTGCACCTTCATTTCCATAAATAGTATCTGTTCCAGCTTCACCTCTTAAAATATTTTTAGAACTATCCCCTATAATATTATCTTCATTTTGAGTACCTGTAATATTTTCAATATTTAAAACAGTATCATCTCTTACAATTGCATCACCACTTGAATTGTCTTTTAATAATAAATCTTGTGAAGCTAAATTTACATCTACAAAATAATTTGGATTTGTAACACCACTAAAATCTACTGTATCACCTACAGAAGTATTAGCACCACCATTAATTATATCAGCTTCACTTCCAACAGAAGCACCTGTTACAAGGAAAGTATCATCTCCATCTTCTCCTAATAGTTTATTACTATCACTATTTCCTGTAAAGGTATCATCTCCAAAACTTCCTGTTACATTTTCTATATTTATTAAAGTATCTGGATTTTGTAGAACATTTGAAACTGTTACAGCTACATTATTTCCACCTGTATTACTTAAATCAACTACTATTTTATCTGTACTATTTATAAGAGTTGAATAATCTACAGTATCATCTTCATCATTGATATTTTCATTTGAAGTAGTTAAATTTATACCACCATTAAAGGTATTTGATACAATATTGTTACCTTTAAAAGTATCCGCATAAGCTGAACCTATAACATTTTCCACACTTACAAGTGTATCTGTTCCTTGTCCACCACCTATAGCTTGTGCAACTCCATCTTTCCCTAAATCTACATTTACACCTGAAGTTGCTTGATTATAGTATGCTGTATCACTTCCATCTCCACCATCAAGATAATCATCTCCTGTTCCACCTTCAAGAATATCATTTCCTAGTTTTCCAAAAAGAATATTATTTTCAGAATTTCCATATAGAGTATCATTTCCACTTGTTGCAATAATATTTTCAATATTTGAAATATTATCTGTAACTGTTGAAGCGTCATATCTTACCTCTACAGTATTTGATGTTAAGTCTAAGAAAATATTATCATCAGTTGCAACACCTGTATAATTAGCTCCACCAATATCTGCTTTTAGATTACTATAATCAACTGTATCTCCAGATACTTCATCATCTTCTATACCACCATCAAAATTATTAGCTTTTGTAAAATTTGTATAAAAAGTATCATCATAAGAAGAACCTATAACATTTTCTATACTTACAAGTGTATCACTTCCTTGTCCTCCACCTATAACTTGAGATGTTCCATCTATTCCTAAATTTACACTTACACTTCCTGTTGCTTGATTATAATATGCTGTATCACTTCCAGTTCCACCATCAAGATAATCATCTCCAATTCCACCTTCAAGTGTATCAGCTCCACCTAATCCTTTAAGAGTGTTGTCTAAATTATTTCCATAAATACTATCTGTAAGATTTGTACCAGTTACATTTTCAATATTTTCTATTGTATCATCATCAGTTGTACCACTTACATCTACAGTAGTTTGAGCCCCATTAGCACCTAAAGTTACACTAATAGAAGCTGTTGAAGCTAGTTTTGAATAATCAACAGTATCAGATCCAGCTCCCCCATCAATAGTATCAACTCCATCATCAAAAGTTGTTGCTATTATAGTATCAGCACCATCTCCACCTTTAATAATATCTAAGCCACCTTTTCCTTCAATAATATCATCTCCAGCATCACCTTTGATATAATTTCCTGCTGAATTACCTGTAATAGTATCATTACTTTTTGTTCCTGTAACATTTACTATTCCATATAACTTATCAATATAATCAGAATTTGCAAAATCTACATCACCTGCAGCTGCACTATTTAATTTGAAAACTTCTACATATCCATTTGTAGTATCACTAAGATCAACTTTTATTTTTCCTATATCACTATTGCTATAGTCTACTTTACTATAATCACCATCATCATTATCGTTTTCTAAATATGAATAATAAGTATCATTACCTTTAGTTCCATAAAACTTATCATAACCGTCATTACCAATAAAAATATCATCTAAAGAATTTGATCCTGTAAAAGAATCATCTCCTGTAGAACCAATAACTTTTTCAATACCTACTAAATCATCAACTCCACTATCTCCATCTTGTGTAACTTCATTAGCAACATTAGTCATATCAACAATTATGGCAGTTGATGCATTTGAATAGTCAGCTGTATCTGTACCTATTCCACCTGTTAGTGTATCATTACCACCAGCACCATAAAGTGTATCATCTCCTGCACTACCATCTAAGATATTAACTCCACTATCTCCTGTAATAATATCATTAGAGCTACTTCCTATTACATTTTCAATATTTCTAATTGTATCATCTGAATAATCACCTATTATATTATTAGCATCAACATCACCAACAACAACTGTAGTATCTGTTGAACCATTTAATGTTACATTTATAGATTGAGATATTGCACTATAATCAACTGTATCAATTCCAGTACCATCTCCAACACCACCATCTCCATCTATATAATCTGATCCATCATTACCATCTTCAAGAACTTTATCTTGACCAGCTAATACATCATTATCAAGTCCAGCTTTGAATATATCATCACCTTTTCCACCATAAAGGGTATCATCTCCAGCTGCACCTACAAGAGTATCATCTCCATAATTTCCATGAAGAATATTTTTATCATCATCTCCACCTATATAATCACTATCTATAGTACCTTTAATATTTTCTATATTTCTTAGATAATCCGCTTTTTGACCACCAATTTTAGCTGTAGAATAATCTGCTATATCACTACCTACTAGCTTTAGGTTTATATCTAAAGATTGAGTTTGACTCGAATAGTCTATACTATCTCCAGTTGTTTCATCACCTTCTCCACCATCAATAGTATCAAGACCAGCTCCACCACTTAAATTATCATCACCATCATTACCATAAAGGGCATCATCTCCTAATCCACCTAAAAGATTATCAGCTCCAGCGCCTCCATGAAGTTCATCATCTTCAAAACCTCCATCAAGATAATCAGCTCCATCATTTCCTATAAGTGTGTTTTTAAAAGCATCCCCTGTGATACTATCATCACCAGCACCACCTGTAACATTTTCAATATTTACAATATTGTCTTTGTATTCGATATCATCACTTATATTAGATGTACCTTGAGTATCAGTAATAGTAGCTTCTATTGCAGTAGATGTATCTAATTCTATTTTAAGATTTTGAGTTGAGGTAAGATTTGAATAATCAATAACATCTTTACTTCCAGCTCCACCATCAATAGTATCAATACCATCATTTGCTCTTAATATAAAGCGATCATTTCCTGCTCCACCATCAAGGTTATCAGCTCCATCTAAACCTTCAAGTGTATCATTTCCTGCCAATCCTTGTATATTATTTGCACTATCATCACCTTTTAAAGTATCATTTGAAGAACTAAGGTCTGTACCTATAATATTTCTAAAGTTTGTTATAGTATCTGTATCTAGTGTAGTTTTACCAACTGCTGAATTATTTGATAAATCAACATTTACAGCTTCATTTAAACTTTCAAAAGATAAGGTGTTTATTCCAACTCCACCATCAAGATAATCAGCTCCAGTTCCACCATCAATAGTATCATCACCAGCCATACCCAAAATAGTATTAGAAAAACTATTTCCTGTAATAGTATCATTAGCATTATTGGAACCTATAACATTTTCAATTCCAGCAAAAGTATGATCAGCACTATTTGCACCAACTTTTACATTTGTTGTACCTGTACCACCAGCCATAGTTAAAGTAATACTATTGCTTAAATTACTATAATCAACTGTATCACCTTTTGCACTATAAGCATCTGTTGTTCCTTGTGTACCACTATTATTAATAGTATGTGAACCACCTATTATAGTATCACCTGTTGTAGTACCATCTCTTATTATAAAGGTATCATCTCCACTAGAACCATTTAAAATATTTGCTTCAGCATTTCCTGTAAAAGTATCATCTCCACTACTTCCAATTACATTTTCGATATTTATTAAAGTATCTGTTTGTTCTGTTGTTGTACCATCGGTTACTATACCTGTTGGATTTGCTAAAGATAAATCAACTCGTGCGTGATATGTTCTATCTGTAATACCACTATAATCTATAGTATCTTTATTTGATGCATCATCTGTATCTACTATTGTACCATCTTCATATCCATCTATAGTATCATCACCATCACCTAATAAAACTTTAAAAGTATCTTTTCCAGCATCACCATAAAGGATATCATTATTTGTTCCACCACTTATAGTATCATTTCCACTACCACCTTTAATGGTATTAACTCCACTATCTCCACTTAAATTATCATTATTAGCTGAACCTGTTAGATTTTCAAATCCACTTATAGTGTCTGTTCCATCGCTTCCTGTATTATTTATAGTATTTGCTAAACTTACAGTTACTCCAGCAGCAGCTGATACATAAGTTAAAGTATCTATACCTAAGCCACCTCTTAAAGTATTATCTGCTGTATTTCCCTCTATAGTATCATTGAAAGTGGAACCTACAACATTTTCTATAGAGTTATAAAAATCTGTATCATTATTGCTATCAGTACCTTGTCCATTTCGTAAACTTACATTAACTAAAGAGCTATCAATAGCATAACTTACAGTATCACTTCCAATTCCACCAATAAGAGAATCACTTCCATCTCCCCCTATAAGGATATCATTTCCAGTAGAACCATCAATAGTATTATTTCCACTATTTCCTATAAGAGTATCAGCGCCTAAACCACCTAAAATATTTTCAAAATTTGATAAAGTATCAGTTCCTTCATTTACTCCAGTGGCACGAGAAGAACCTATTGTTAAATCTGCAATACTATCACCATCTGTATCAGCTGCTGTTATGGCACTACCTAAGTTTACAGTTACTCCATTGGCATTTGTAGAACTATTATATGAAATAGTATCTATTCCATCATGTCCATCTAAAATATTATTTGCACTATCCCCTTCAATAATATCATTTCCATCACTACCAATTATATTTTCAATATCTTTTAAACTATGATCTGCTATTACTCCATTAACAGTTACATTTGATACTCCTGTATCTCTTAGAGAAACTTCAATATTACCAGTGTGAGAACTATAATCTGCTGTATCACTGCCTCTTGAACCATTAGAATTACTACTTCCATCTATAAGGTCACCTGAAGTTTGGGCATTATTTAATATAAAAGTATCATCTCCAGCTCCACCTATTAAAGTGTTTGCATTATTATCACCTATAATAGTATCATCATTACTACCACCTGTGATATTTTCTATAGCATTTAAAGTATCTGTTTCATCACTACCATTAAATTCATGGGTTGCATCCCCATCAGTGTTGGCATCATCTGTATCAATTATTACATTTGTTGATAAGTCAGCTAGTATAGCTTCTGTTCTACTACTATAATCTGCTGTATCATTATTTAATCCACCATCAAGAGTATCGTTTCCTAGTCCACCTTTTAAAGTATCGTCTCCTGCTCCACCATAAAGCTCATCAACTCCACTTGCTCCACTTAAAGTATCAGCTCCTGCTTGACCATAAAAAGTATCAGTTCCTGAACTTCCAACCATAGTATCTACAAAATTTGAACCTTTTATTTGCTCAATATCTACTAGTGTATCTTCATCATCATATCCATCATTTGTAACTTGGCCTGAGGCAAGAGAAAGATCAACTTTGATACCTTTTATAATATTTGATGAATAATCAGCTATATCTACTCCACCTACTCCACCATCTAAAGTATCATCTCCGGCTAAACCAGAAAGGGTATCATCTCCTAATCCACCTCTTAGTATATTATCATCACTATTTCCAGTAAGCTTATCATTACCACTTCCACCTTCAAGGTTTTCAATGTTTTTAATAATAAGGTCACCATCTCCACTATTTTGAACTCCTGTATTAGATAAATCTACATTTATATTTGTAGAGGTATAAGAAAAGCTTACAAAGTCTCCATTTGTTTCACCAGTTTCACCACCATCAATATAATCGGTTCCACTACTAGCACCATTTCCTAAAAGAGTATCATCTCCTGCTCCACCAACTAGTGAGTTTGCAGTAGTAGTACCAGCTATAGTATCATCTCCAGCTCCACCTATAGCACCTTCTATTCCTATAAATGTTGTACCAGCTATATTACTTCCGTTTAATGTAAATGAACCACTATTTAAATTCACATTTACTTTATCTGTAGAATTACTTGCAATTTTTGAAAAATCTACTGTATCAACATCTGAACCACCTGCATTAAGTGAACCATCATATACAGTAGAGCCTACTGCACTTATAATAAAAGTATCATCTCCATCTGCTCCTATTAAACTATCAGTTCCAACACCTATTACACCACCACCATCAAGTATATCAGCTCCGTTAGCACCTGTAATAGTATTAGCTTTAGTGTCTCCAGTAATCTCATCGTTACCCACTCCACCAATAACATTCTCAATATTTGTTACTGTATCTGTATATGTTGTACTACTTACTGTTTCTTGTACTAATTGGTTCTCTAAATTTACCTTTACACTATCTGTAGATGTATTTATATATTCATAACTAAGTGTATCTACATCATCTCCACCATCAAGATAGTCGTTCCCAATTCCACCAGATAAAGTATCATTTCCTGCACTTCCTCTTAGAGTATTTTGTCCACTATCTCCTGTAATAGTATCTGCATTAGAACCACCTATAATATTTTCTATACTATTTAAAGTATCCTCTTCATCTGTACCTGTTTCAAAAAGAGAATTACCATTTGTATCTACAATAACAGTTGGTGTAGTAAGTGATAAATCAGCTTTTATAGATTCTGTTCTATTACTATAATCTGCTGTATCACTACCATTACTTCCATTTAAAGTATCATTTCCTAATCCACCATTTAAAGTATCATTTCCATCCATACCAAACAATGTATCTACACTATTGCTTCCTATCATAGTATCTGTAAAATTTGAACCTTTTATAGTTTCTATAGATATAAGAGTATCTGTATCTCCATATCCATCATTCGTTACTTGTTCTGTAGCTTTTGATAAATCAACTTTAATTCCACCAAAGGTATTAGATGTATAATCAACAGTATCAATTCCACCTCCACCATCAAGTGTGTCATCTCCGGCACTACCTGTTAGTTCATCATTTCCCAGTCCACCTTCAATAATATTTGCTGAATTGTTTCCAACTAAAGTATCATTATGTTGACTACCTATAAGATTTTCTATACTATCAAGAGTAACTGTACCTGCCCCTGTGTTTTGAGCTGCAGTTTGACTTAAATCAACATCTACTCCACTAGTTGCAAAATCAAAACTAATAGAATCTGAACCATCTCCTCCTACTAAAGTGTCAGCTCCTCCATTTCCTAAAAGAGTATCATCTCCATAACCACCAGATAAAATATTTGTTCCTGTAGTTCCAGTAATAGTATCATCTCCACTTCCCCCAATAGCACCTTCAATACTATTAAAAGTATCTGTACCTTGCTGTGTAGAAATAAGTTGACTACCATCAGATATATCTATATCTAAATCTTCTGTGGCATCACTATAATCTGCAACATCAACTCCTGTTCCTCCATCAAGTAAGTCATCTCCTGTTCCACCTTTTAGGGTATCGTTATTTAATCCACCATATAAAAAGTCGTTTCCAATTCCACCGCTTAAGAAATCATTTCCATCTCCAGCAGTTATAGTATTTACACTATCATCCCCTGTTAAACTATCATTTGCTGATCCGCCTATAATATTTTCGATATTACTTACTCTATAATAGGCATCAGAATAAACAGTTTGACTTAAACCACTTTTTGATAAATCTATAGTTACACTTTCGTTTACACTTGTAAAATCAATAGTATCCGTTCCATCTCCACCATCTAAACTATCTGTACCGATTTTTCCAAATAGTGTATCTGCTCCTTCTTCACCTTTTAAAATATTATTATCACTATTTCCAGTAAGGGTATCATCATCAGCATTTCCTGTTATATTTTCAATATTAGAAATAGTATCATAGGCAATTCCATTTTCTTCTATAGTACTTGAGCTTCCAGTTTCTGCTAAAGTTGCATTTATTTTAATATTATCAGCTTTCTTACTATAATCTATGGTATCACCTACTTCAGAGTTTGTCCCTCCATCTATGATATCAGTCCCATCGTTAGCATAAATAAGATCATTTCCAGTTTCACCCTTTAATAAATCATCTCCTGATCCACCATCAAGGGTATCATCTCCTGCACCTGCTTCAAAAGTATTTGATATAGCACTTGTATCAGTTGATACTAAAATATCCCGATAATCAGAACCTACAATATTTTCTATATTTCTAAGAGTATCCGTCTCATCAGAATTAGACATAGTACCACTACCAGTATCATCTAAAGTAATATTTATACTTTTGGTAGAATAACTATAATCAATAGTATCAGATCCTGCTGCTCCATCAAGGATATTATTATCAGTATTTCCTTTTATAGTATCAGCACCAGTTCCACCTATAATATTTTCTATATTTTTTAATGTATCAATATCTGTACTATTAACTGTAGCTATACCTGTAGTTAAATCAACATCTACTTTTGATGTACCATTATTTAGATATGCATAAGTAACTGTATCTTCACCACTTAATCCATCTATAATATTTTTAGAACTATTTCCAGTAATTAAATCATTATAATTAGAACCATTGATATTTTCTATGTTTAAAAGAGTATCAGTACCAGCACCACCTGTGTTTTGAGCTGTAGTTATACTTAAATCTACAGTAATTCCTGCACCACTATCTGAATAATCAACGGTATCACCTATATTATAATCTGCTCCACCATCAAGTATATCATCACCTAGTCCACCACCTAAAGTATCATCACCTGCTAATCCTTGAATATAATTATCATCACTATTTCCATAAATCGTATCTGACACATTTACAATATCAGTCCCTATAACATTTTCTATATTGAAAAGTTTATCAAGACCTGTACTAATACCATCAGAGTAATTTTCACTAAGTTTTACTACAACTTTTCCATCATCAATTTCAGAAAAATCAACTGTATCATCACCAGCACCACCATCAATAGTATTTTTTGCTTCATTTCCTGCGAAGGTATCATCATGATCTGAGCCTATAATATTTTCTATACTATAAAGTCTATCTTCTCCAACAAAATCATCTGCACCATTTACATCATCTGCTGAACCATAAGATTGTCCTAAATCTTCCCTTGCTAGTTTTACAGTTACAGCACCACCAGCATCACTAAAACTTACAGTATCTTTACCTTCATCACCTTTAATAGTATCATTTCCAACTCCACCAAAAAGTGTATCGTTTCCAGCACCACCTAAAAGTGTATCATGACCATCTTCACCTTTAATAGTATCAAAACCTAATCCACCTTGAATCTCATTATTTTCATCACTACCTATAAGAGTATCAATATAATCACTACCTATTAAGTTTTCAATTTCACTTATAGTGTCAGTACCTTCTCCTATAGCTTGCCCAGCTACTAAACCATCATGTGCTGTTGTATCAAGATTTACTTTTACACCATCTCCTGGGTTTGTATTGGTTTCAACAAAGTTAGCATAAGATAAAGTATCTACACCTTCTCCACCCTCAACTATATCATCACCAAGTCCTAGTTCTATAGTATCATCACCCTTGTTTCCATAAACACTATCATCACCTATACTAGCTGTAACAGTATCATTTGCTAAAGAACCATATACTTCTGTATCTGTATCTCCTGTTTTGATAATATTATCATTTAGATTTGTTGCAAGTACAAAACCTGATTCTAGTTCACTTCCTGAAAATCGTTCATATTTATATGAAGATGGTGAGCTTTCATCTACTTCTTTGATATTTACACCATAAGTATCTTGATAATCTAAAGTTGTTTCATCTGGTGTCTCAAAACCAGCTCTATTTCCTTCAGATACATTATTAATATCAAAAGTTGATATAGCTTCAATAGACATCTCAAAATCTATATCTAAACTTCTATCATATTGGATTACAAATTTAATTTTTCCTGAGATTTCATTGAGGGTAAAACCTGTAGTTAAATCATCAGTTTTAGTAAGTGAATTTCCACCTAAAATGGTTACACCTGCTGGAAGTCCAGAAATAGTTAAACCAGTTATTGCAAAACCTTCAGGTTGAGAAGGATCTAATTCTATAGTTCTTGAGGTAAGGGTTTCACTAAAATATGTTCCATCATCTGCATATATTCTTGTTTTATCATAAGCTGTACTTGAAACATCTGTATAGTTTATATTTTCAGAATCTGTTTGTTTCTTTAAATCTGAAAAAGGTGCCACACTAGGATAAGAATTTGCATAAGTAGTACCACCACCACCTTTAACTTCTAATATATCTCTTACACCTTCTGTTAATCTACTCGAAGTAGCTTCATTATGTTGAATATCAATTGTAAATTTAAGTGTAGCTTTAATTCCTGGTGGTTCAGGGTCTGGTAGTTTGGGAGCTACATTAGGACCTGTTTCTGGTGAATTTGGAATAATAGGTTCAACAGTCTCAGGAGGCTCTTCAAGAAATTGACCTGGTCCTGTATCTTCGGGATCTAACTCTTGAGAATCCTTTTCAACCTCAATTTCTTTAACAATAATAATAATTGGCGTATCTTCAGCTTCAGGATTATCTTCTTTAGCTTCTTGATCTATTTTTATTTGTAAACTTGCAGAGATAGATTCTAATGGCAGATCATTTACCTCTTCTATAGCAGATAGAATAGCATCTAAACTTAGTTTTTTACCACCTTGTAGATTAAAAGATGGTGGAGTATCACTATATCCCATTAAGGCCATTGATACAAAAGTAAATGACCCTTGGCTTGGAGTATCGATAACGATATCTCCACCCACTAGTTTGTAGTCTAAATCATTAGAATTAATACCTTTAAAATTAAAATCAACTTCATCTCCAGGACGAACATATACAGATACATTCTCTCCTTTTTCTGGTACTTCACTTAATTGAACGCTTTTATTTTTATACTTAACTATCTCACTATCTCTAATTTCTGCCATCAAGAAACCCTTTGTATAATAAATAAACTATATTTTATTTATTATACAATAGTTTACCCAAAATATAAAATGGCTGTAAGTCCTTTATAACCTATGGTTTATAATAATTTTTAATACCTTAATTATCATAGGGATAGTATGAAGTCAAATTAAAAAAATAATAATTAATAATTTTTCAATATATTTATAAATACTCTACAATTTATTATCAAAATATTAAATTATTTATTTAAACTTTCTATTTATATCTACTAATTTTTAAGTTCTACTTGGAATAATTATTTTAAAACAAACACCATCATCATAATTTTCTACTGTTAGTTCTCCATGATGATGATCTTCAACTATTGTTTTAGACATATAAAGGCCTAACCCTGTACCATCTTTTCCTGTTTTGGTTGAAAAATAGGGATCAAATATTTTAGATAATATTTTTTCTTCTATAGCAAAACCATTATCTTTGATTGATATAATATTTTTATCTTCTTCTTTATAGGTTTTTATTTTTATTTTTTTATTTTTTTGACCAGAAGAAGAAAGTTTATCTTGAGCATTTTTAAGTAGATTCATTACTACTTGCATAAGCTCATTTTGATATAGATATAATTTTTCATCATTATTAAAATCAACTTCAATATCTATATTTTTAGTAGTAATTGATAAAGTAATAATATCTAAAGACCTTTCTACTATTTCTGTTAAAGAACTTTTTTGTCTCTCTTTATCTGATCTAAAAAAATCTCTAAAATCATCTATAGTTTGAGATAAAAATTGTGAATATTCATTTATCAAAGTTAATTCTCTTTCAAATAACTCTTTTTCTATATCACCCATCAGACATTTAAACAAAAGATTACTTGAAGTTAAACTAATAGAATTTAAAGGTTGTCTCCATTGATGGGCTACCATACTCATCATCTCTCCCATTTGTGCAAGTCTTGATTGTTCTTGTAATTTTTTATCACTTTGTCTATTTTTTTCAACCTCTTTTTTTATCTTATCTTCTAGTACTAAATTTATATTATTTAACTCTTCAAATAATTCATGTTCTTTTTGTATATCTATAAGAGATAAAATTATTTGATTTTTATTGATTTTATGCTCTGATGCTATAACTTTAAATTTCCTATCTCCTTGGTATGTCTTGAGTATAACTTCAGTATCATCACGATTATAATTTTGAACAGTCATCCAATCTAAAAATGATTTGACACTACTTTTAGACATCAATAAAAAAAAACTCTTTTTTCTAATATTTAAAGGTCTTAAAATATTAAATGTTCTTTTTGCCAAACTATTAGAATTTATAATATTCAACTTTTTATCTATTATTATATACATTATAGGAGCATCATCAAATAGTGACATATATTCCATATTTAGATTAGTTAAAGCAAGTTCTTTTTGTAATAGCTCTTCATTTTGAGCTGAAATTTCTGCTTGATATATATCTAATTCTTGTATTATCTCATCTATGTCATTTTGGGAATATTTCTCTACTGATATATCTTTATTTTTTAATCTTTTTAGAAATAGTTTTATTTATATTAAATTTTCTACTATTCATTTTCTATCTTTTTAGTTAAAATTTTCAAAGTTTTATTAAAAAAACTTATACTATTTTCAATTATATAGAACCTTTGAACTCTCTAAACAGTTAGATATACTTTTAGATTCTATAAAATACCTTTTATTAAATCATATCGAAGTTTTATAACAAAAAAGTAATAATTAAAAAATTTACTAATAATAAAACTAGCAATTTGAAATATTAATTAAGACCTTATATTATAAATTATTAATATTTTATATTTTCTTACTATAAGCTTTAATAGCCTTATTGAAGCTTATTTAATTTAAAGCTTATTTAATAGTTTTTATATAGTCATATCTCTTGCTTTATTTCAAATAAAAAGTATTAATAAAAGTATTCCTTCTTTAATTGCTTTTATTACACTAACACCAAATAAAAAGACTCTCGTCTTTTTATTTCATAGTATATTTTGTTTATTTTTTATAAAGTTAATCTTTAGAGTATTTGGATAAAATAGCTTTTTTATAAACAAAAAAGGATTAAAATTTGAAACTTTTATTTTTATTGGTATTTTCTATATCATCAATTTTTGCACAAACTACATTATGTTATAAAAACGGACTTGAAAAACCTGACTTAGATGAAAATAGAATACTATTAGGTGGAGAATGTTCTAGCGTATATACTTCTAAACAAATGCAATCAAATGGTTGGAAACTTGAAGACTCAAAAGTTTTAAAAGTAAAAGATAAATATAACCATGTTTACATATTCTCTAAACTTGATACTTTAGACAAATTCTTACAAAATAGAAAAAGTGGAATAACTGCACAAGTAACAAAAAAACAATTTAAACAAAAAGATATAATATTATCAGATGTAACTAGAACAAGTGCCACAATAAGTATTGGAAATTTAGAAATTGGACAAAGTGGTATAGTAGTAAATAGTAGAGGTACAAATGCTATAATTGTTACACAAGGTATTGTTACAGAATCAAGTAAAAAAAGTTCTAAAATAAAGTTTATTGAATATGATATTCTTAAACAAAAAGCAATCCCAACTTTAAATATTAAACCAATAGAGGGAGATTTGTTTGTTTTAAATCATCTATATAGTACAAGCTTACTAATTGTACCTAATGCAAAGGCAAAAAAAGTTGTTTTAAATACTTATAAAAAACAAAACTTTTTAAGTGAAGATTTTTTTGCTACTTATTTAAAACTAAATAATACACCTGTTCCTACAAGAAAAGATATAATAGAATTTTGTCAACAACAACAAATTGGTACAATCTATTTTGTAGTAGAAAATACTTTATATATAGTTGATGCAATATCATTTAGAACAGTAGATACAATCACTTTACCAATAAATGATTCAACGACTAGCTCTCCATTTTTAACAAAAATTGATAAAATAGATACAGCTTTTTGGGATTATTTAGGAGCTACTAAAATAAGTGATTATAATGATTACTATTTATCAATGATAAATAATACAACTTATAACCCCTCATCAGCAGACTATGAAGAGGAAGACAAATCAATACTTAGAAGATTAATGGAATACTTACCATGGTAGACAAAACACACTTAGACAGATTTATCCAAATAGTTGGAGAAGAAAATGTTAAAAGTGATAAAGCTCACTTAATAGCTTATTGTTATGATGCTACAAAAACTAGATTTGAACCTGATGCTGTAATTTTTCCAAGAAATGAACAAGATATAAGTGATATATTAAAATATTGTAATGAACATAAAATTATAATAGTTCCAAGAGGTGCTGGTAGTGGTTTTACAGGTGGAGCTTTACCAGCTTCAGGTGGTATTATATTAAGTTTAGAGCGACATATGAATGAGCTTATTGAAATAGATATGCAAAATATGGTAGCAAGAGTTCAACCTGGACTTATAAATATGCAGTTACAAAAAGCTGTTGAGGAAGTTGGATTATTTTATCCACCAGATCCAGCAAGTGAAGAGTACTCTACTTTAGGTGGAAACGTAAGTGAAAATGCAGGTGGTATGAGAGCTGCAAAATATGGAATAACAAAAGATTATGTGATGGCTTTAAGAGCAGTATTACCAAATGGAGATATTATTCAAGCTGGTAAAAAAACTATTAAAGATGTTGCAGGTTATAACATAGCTGGAATTTTAACAGCATCAGAGGGAACTCTTGCTGTTATTACAGAAATCACTCTAAAACTTATCCCTAAACCAAAACATAAACAAACATATATGGGAATATTCCCTGATGTTACAAGTGCTATGAACGCTGTATTTAAATCATTAGCAGCTGGTGCAAACCCTGTTGCTATGGAATTTTTAGATTCATTAGTTATAAAAGCTCTAAGAGAAAAACTAAATGTAGATTTACCAGAATCTGCAGGTGCTGTTTTAGTTGGTGATGTAGATGGAAATCTAGAAGATGAAGTGAAATTCCAACTAGAAACTTTAGAAAAGTCATTTAAAGAAAATGGTAGTACAGACTTTATTATTGCACAAGATGATACACATGCTACAGAGTTATGGTATGCAAGAAGAAATGCAAGCCCTTCTATTACAATATATGGAACAAAGAAATTAAATGAAGATATCTCTGTACCTAGAAGTAAACTGCCTGAAGCTTTAGAAGAGATATATAAGATTGGTGATAAATATGGTCTTCAAGTTCCATGTTTTGGTCATAGTGGAGATGGAAATATCCATGTAAACGTTATGGTAAAAGATAAAGATGATGAAAAACAAATGGAAGATGGTCATAAAGCCATAGAAGAAATTTTTCAACTGGTTGTTGATATGGGTGGTACTTTAAGTGGAGAACATGGTATTGGTACTGCAAAAGCACCTTATATGAGTATAGCATTTACACAAGAAGAGATGAATCTATTTAAAAATATTAAAAAAGCATTTGATCCAAACAATATTTTAAATCCATTTAAAATGGGCTTAGATTAATTTAGACAACAAATCAATTTCTCTCTACTTTAAACTTTAATTGTCTAAAATATATTTAAAAGTACAAAGGTAAAAATTGAAAGAAATATTTAAAAAAATTTTTAACTTCTTTGATGATGATATTGCTTATCATGCTGCAAGTTTAAGTTTCTTTACAATATTTTCAATATTACCACTTTTAGCATTACTTATTGTTATAGTATCTAGTTTACCAGCTTTTCAAAGTTATGCTGATCTTCTTTTAATATTTTTACTTGATTTTATAAATCCAACCCACTCAGAAACTTTAGCAAAATCATTAAATAGCTTTTTAGTTAATACAGACAAATTAGGAACTATAGGTATTTTTTATTTACTATTTGTTTTTACTATGTTTTTTAGAGATTATGAACATATTGTAAATAAAATATATGGCACTAAAAAACGTTCAATATATAAAGTATTTATACTATATCTTAGCTTTTTAATTATGATTCCTATATCTTTTTTAGTATATGTATTTTTAAATACATTTATAACTTTTACATTTTCAGGAGAAATTCTTATATTTTTACTCGTATGGTTTATATTTATAATACTATTTATATTATCTGCTAATACTAAAATATTATATAGACCTGCTGCTATTTCTAGCTTACTAACACTAATGGCATTAAGTGTTACAAAAAGTTTGTTTGGATATTATGTTGTTGCTAATACAACTTATACAACAATATATGGTTCTTTTAGCGTTGTACTATTTTTCTTTTTATGGATATACATATCTTGGATTATTTATTTATACGGTACAAAAATATGCTCAATTATAAACAAAGGCTTATTAAATAATGAAAATTAAATTTATAATATTTTTCTTATCTTTTTTTACATTATCATTATTTGGAGCAGAAGACACCCCTTTAGTAAATTTATCTGTAGCAGCAGTAGAAGATCCAGCTCAATTTGTAAAAACAATAAATATAGCTATAATTTTAATGCTATTAGTATTAGCACCTACTTTACTTCTTATGGTTACAAGTTTTACAAGACTAGTTATAGTTTTTGGACTTTTACGACAAGCATTAGGTCTACAACAATCACCACCAAACCAAATAATCATATCACTTAGTTTAATTCTTACATTTTTTATTATGGAACCATATGCAAAAAAAGCATGGGAAAATGGTATAAATCCATATATGCAAGAAACTATAAATTATGAAGTTGCTTTTGAAGAGAGTGTTGGTCCATTTAAAGATTTTATGATAAAAAATACTAGAGAAAAAGATCTTGCTTTAATGTATCGTATAAAAAAAGAAGATAATCCTAAAAATATTGCAGATGTTCCATTGACTTTACTTATGCCTGCTTTTATTATCAGTGAGCTAAGAACAGCCTTTGAGATAGGTTTTTTAATATTCTTACCATTTTTGGTTATTGATATTATTGTTGCATCTATTTTAATGAGTCTAGGTATGATGATGCTTCCACCTGTTATGATATCTTTACCTATTAAATTAATATTCTTCATCATTATTGATGGATGGCATCTAATAATTGGAAATCTCGCCCAGTCCTTTAAATAATAGAATTAAATTTAACAAAACCTAATATCATTTTGAATATTTTTTATTATATGTCAAGTTAATTGAATCGTTAGTGTATTCTAATAAAATTAGAAGTATAAGAATATAGATAAAATATTAGAATTAATATGAAAAAGATAAATAGTTGAAGATTAACTATATAAAAGTATATAACTATACTTTTATATAGCTTTTAAAAATTATGCGATTAAGTAACTTGTTAAAAATGCAAGTGCAGATCCTATCATATGAGCTACGCCATAAAGAAATGCAGCAAAAACTTTCACTAAAACACTTCTTTTTATTTTAATAACAAAAATTATAGCAGAACCAATAAATGTTGTACAAAATATATATAAAAGTACATGAATAAGTCCGTAAGTATCACTATGAAAAATAAGTGCCATTATTAAAGTTAAAACATAAACAGCTATAGCAAATAATCCCGTATTATTCATCGTATCGTATCTTTTAAACTTATCGTTTATACTATACTGAGGAATCTCACCTGAAACAAAGGCAGCTTGTTTATTTGCTTTGATTGCTCTAAATTCGAATAAAGAAAAAGCAATCAAAGAAAAAAATACACCCAACGGAATAATTAAAAACAGTATTTCCATAACATTCTCCTAAAATGATAAAAACTATTACTATAGTATCAACTTTTTAGTTAATTATTCTTAAAGAAAATAAGTAACCACCTTAACTATAACTTATATAAGAGTAAAATGCTAAATAAACTCTAATATCATGCAAAAACTACTCAGAATCTTAAAATATAAAATCTATTTTTTAAATCTCATCAATTGATAAAGGTTTTCCAAAATAATAGCCTTGAGAATAATCAATTCCTAATTCTTTTACAAGTATATAAATATCCTCATTTTCAACAAATTCTGCTATAGTTTTTATATTGTACATTTTTGCAAATTCAATAATTGTTTTGACAACATCAAATTCTTTTGTTTTTTCAATATACCTTATTAAAGAACCATCTATTTTTAAGTAATCTGGTTCAATTTTTGCTAGATATGAAAAATTTGAATAGCCTGTACCAAAATCATCAATAGATATTTTAGCACCATAACTTTTAATAGTATTTACAAATCTATCAAAAAGTTGGTCATCTTCAATTCCATCAGTTTCTACTAATTCAAAGGTAACCAGATGATTAAATTTATTTTTATTTAATAACTCAATTATTAAATTAAAAGTTCTTATATTTGCTATATCTTCAATAGTAATATTTATACTCACTCCAATATCACTATTAACTCCAAAATGTGCAAAACTCTTTTTTAAAATAGCACGAGTTATTTTATGATAATACTTTATCTTTTTTGATACATCTATAAAGGCACTAGGGGGTACTACATTATCTTTTTTTATTAATCTAGCTAATGCTTCGTATTTTACAATTCTTCCTGTTTTATTATCTACTATTGGTTGATAATAAGGTATAACTTGATCATCTTGAATAGCTTTTTTAATATCTCCAGCTACCTCTTTATTTATAGTAAAATTAGCAAACTGTTCTAATAATTCATCTTTATATATTGAATAACTGAAATTTTTTAGCTTTGCTTCTTTAAAAGCTAAATTTGCATTTCTTAAATAATAACTACTTCCGATACTTATACCTGAAGTTGCTGTTATAAACATCTCAATATCATCAA
>LLEK01000014.1_pt1 | contig 46044 bp, 47 predicted proteins | sample 595821 | NCBI WGS metagenome assembly LLEK01 (sample SAMN02919311, study PRJNA255460) | bioreactor metagenome | biome: chemostat; feature: culture 2011_25.1; material: sediment; isolation source: day79 25degC chemostat 2011 inoculated with Wadden Sea sediment taken from... | place: Germany: Bremen ...
TTTGAATTTATATCAAGTATATTATTGTTGATTGTGGTTATTTCAGATATTATACTATTGTTTTGAATATAGTATAAAAAAATTTCATTTTCATGTTTATCTATTTTATAAGCTTTTGCTAATCCATCTATTAAAAATAGAAGTTTATCACTTTTGGATTTTTCATAGCATAATATATTATTTTCACTATAAGTATTTATTACTGAAATAGTAGATAATAAGTTTAATTGTTCCTCATTTAAAGTTGCAAAAAAACTTAAATCTTTTATAGTATTTTTAATAGACATATTAACCTTAAATCGTTCAATTTATGGGTATTATAATCAATAAAATCTTAATTAACTTTTTGTTGTTCTATATTTTGGGCTCTTTTTTCATACATTTTCTTAATCTTTTCTTCATGCATATCATTACCTTTAGTAAGGTAAAAGATTGCTGTAACAATTATAATTAACCAAAATAAAATCTCTGTTAATTTCATCTATCTATCCTGCTTTAATAAAATTTGTTTTAACTCTTGTATCTCTAATCTTAATTGTTTTACTTCATTATTTGTATGTTCTTCACAACAATGCATCTCATCTATAATACTATTATTACTATCATCTTTTATCTCATTCATAGCATCAACAACAATAGCAATAATCAAGTTTATCATAATAAATGTAACTACAAAAATAAACGGAACAAAAAAAGTCCATGCATATGGATGAACTTCCATAATTGGTCTTACAATTCCCATAGACCAAGACTCTAAAGTCATAATTTGAAATAAGGTATAAAATGATTCACCTAATGTTCCAAACCAATCAGGAAAAGTTTGACTAAATAATTGTGTTGCCATAATTGCAAATATATAAAATATCAATATAAGTAATCCAGCAATAGAAGCCATACCAGGTATTACACTTACAAGAGCTAATACTATTTTTCTCATTTGAGGAACTACAGTTATAAGTCTAAATAATCTAAAAACTCTAAGTATTCTAAGTATCTCAAAACCTGCACTTGAGGGTATTAAGGAGATTGCTACAATAAAAAAGTCGAATAAACTCCAACCATCTTTAAAAAAAGAAATCCTATGCACGTAAATACGCATAATAATCTCTATAGTAAAAATAATTATAACAACTTTATCAAATACATTGATAAAACTACCATAACTAGCTATAATCTCTTTTGATGTTTCTAAGCCCATAGTTATACCATTTATTATAATTATTAATATAATAAAGTTTTGGAATATCTGGCTTTGAACAATATATTTTATTTTATCATACATTCGTCATATCTTTATAGTAAAATTTGTGAAGTCTAATATAAAATATATTAATTAAAAATTAATTTTATCTTATAATTTATCTTTAAATTATAATGAATAAAATTATGTTACAAAACAAAGGATTAATTATGTCTATTAAAAGAAAACTTAACTTAGTCGTAAGTGCTTTATTTGGTATGAGTGTTTTACTAATAATTTTTATGTTTTTATCTTCAAAGTCCCTAGTTGGACAACTTCATGATTTTGAACATATTGCAATTAAAATAGAAAAAAACTTGTTAATTGAAAGTGCTCATGAAAAGTTTATGGGAAATATGTGTAGAACCATGGTAAAAGGTGAAAAATATAATTCATCATCTACTCATGAAACGTGTATTTTAGGTAAATGGCTTTATCCTTTTAAAAAAACTAAAGAGTATAATAATTTACCAAATAATGTTAAAAGTAAACTATCAAAACTAGAAGAATCACATCATAAACTACATATGATAGCAAAAGAATTTTCATCAAAAAATAGTGTAGATGAAAAACTTAAGAATGATATTATTAGTGTTGCTCCAATATTATTTAAAGATGTTATTTCTGGTCTAAATAGTTACAATAAAGTTTTAAAAGATCAACAAAAAGAGATATCTCAATCTGCAGATTCTTCACAACTTATGATAAATATATTAATGATAGTTGTAGTTATATTATCACTTATTATTGGAATGATTGGTTTTAAAATAGCTTCAAATATAATAAACTCTATTGAAAGCTTTAAAGATGGATTAAACAACTTTTTCAACTATTTAAATATGAAAACAACATCTGTTGATAAAATTGAAGTTACCTCAAACGATGAAATTGGTAAAATGTCTATACAAGTAAATAAAAATATTGAAGAGATTCAATCTGGTTTTGAACAAGATAATGAAGTTATAGAAGAAGCTATAGAGATTGTTCATAAAGCAAAAGAAGGTTTCTATACTTATGATATAAAAAAACAAGCTCACTCTCCAAAAGTAGATGAATTAAGAGTTAAAGTAAATGAGATGTTAAAAGTTACTCAAGAAAACTTAAATCTAATTATAAAAGCTTTATTAGAATTTGGAAATGCAAAATATGATTATTCAATCAATGCTCAAAGTTCAGGAAATATCGGTTCATTAATAAAAGGTACTAACTCTTTAGGGGTATCAATATCTGAAATATTATGTATGGTTGATAATACAGCTTCAAGATTATCAAAAAATGCAGAAGCATTAGCTGCAACAAGTGAAGAGTTATCTGCTTCAGCTACCCAACAAGCAGCCTCACTAGAGGAAACGGCTGCTGCAATTGAAGAGATTACATCTACAATTGTACAAACAGATGAAAGAACAAATCAAATGCTTCAAATAGCTAAAGACTTACAAAAAACTAGTAATGAAGATGATGAATTAGCTCATCAAACTGGTGAATCTATGGAAGGTATTGATAATGCAACAAATGATATTGTTGAAGCAATTGCAATTATTGACCAAATAGCATTCCAAACAAATATTCTTTCATTAAATGCAGCAGTTGAAGCAGCCACTGCAGGAGAAGCAGGAAAAGGTTTTGCTGTTGTTGCTCAAGAGGTTAGAAACTTAGCTAGTAGAAGTGCTGAAGCTGCAAATCAAATAAAAGACTTAGTTAATGATGCACAAACAAAAACTAAAGAGGGTAAAATAACTGCTGATAAAATGGTAGATAGTTTTAAATTCTTAAATGAAAAAGTTTCAGAAGTTACACAAATAGTTTCAAGTGTAACAGAAGCCACTCATGAACAAAAAATAGGAATGGAACAAATAAACTCAGCTGTTAATCAACTAGATAAAGCTACACAAGAAAATGCAAATGCTTCAGAAATAGTTTCTAATAAAGCTATGACATTAAGTGAAATCTCTGCACAACTTTTAGCTGTAGTTCATAGAACTAGTTTTGATGAATCAAAATTATCATCTGTTTGTGATGTAAACCTTGTTTTTGATGCAACAAAATTAAAACTTGATCATATAAACTTCAAAGAAACTAACTTTGCAAAAGTTGGAAATGGAGATAAATGGAAAGTTAAAAACCATCATGAATGTGGTCTTGGGAAATGGATAGATAAACATAAAAATGAATCTTACACAAATAATCAAGATTGGCAAGATTTATTAAAAGCACATGAAGAGGTTCATAACTATGTTCAAGAATATATAGATGTTGATTCTGCAGATAAAAATGATCCAAAACTATATGACATAGCTCATAAAATAGAAGATAGTACTTCTAAAGTATTTATTGGTATGGATAAAGTAAAAGAGCATAAGTGTAAAAATCTACAACTTGAAAAAGAAGAAGTTTATCAAGATAAAAAAGCTATAAGTAATACAATAAAACAACAAAAGGTAACAACTAATTCTATAAAAAAAATTGATCCTATAAAACCTAAAAAGTCTTCCCAAGACGATGAATGGGCAAGTTTTTAATAAACTTGCTTCATTTTACACTAAAATAAAATAATAATCTTTAATATTTTTTTATAAATTTTTTTGTTATAATGAGACCTTAAGAAGACAATTATAAATCTTACTTAAGATTTATATAATAAGGTTAAAAATGAAAAAAACAGTAAGTGTAAAATTAGGGATTTCTATTATAGGAATTTCTATTGTATCTTTAATCATTGGTTATGTTATATTACAATTTCAAGCTGATAAAATAAAGAGTAATGTGTATAAACAAACTATACAACAACTTCAAAACGATGCAAAATCTACATTAGCAGCTAAAAAAGCTGTAGGTATATCAAATGCCGTTTCAATTTCAAATGATGGAAGAATAAAAAAAGCATTAAGAGAAAATGATAGAAAATGGGCTCTTTTAACATTAGGTTTTATTAGTCAAAAAATGAAAGCCTCTACCCCTTTTAAAAATATAAAAGTTCATGTTCATACTAAGGATAATAAATCATTTGTTAGAAGTTGGAAAATTAACAAATATGGAGATGATTTAAGTTCATTTAGAGCAAGTGTAGTAAAAGTAAATTCTACACAAAGAGCAATCAATACTTTTGAAGTTGGAAATGCAGGACTAAGTTTACGATCTGTTGTAGCAATTACAGATGATAACGGTGAACATTTAGGTTCATTAGAGTTTATGCAAGGGTTAAATTCTGTTGCAAAAACATTTGATAAAAATGGTGATGCTTTCTTATTTTTAATGGATGATAAATTGAAAAGAAAACCAATTGAGATATCTAAACAATTCAAAAACTTTGGAATATCTCAAAAGTTTATTAATAAAAAATTCTTAAATGATGCAAAAAGTATAAATATCTCTGAATTATATAAAAACAAATCAGTATCAACTGATAAATACTTCTACACTTATATAAATATAAAAGACTTCAATAATAAAAAACTGGGAATTGCACTAGTTGGTAAACCTATAGAAAAAGTTTACAATACAATTGAAAGCTCTCATGCCATAATAAATATAGCATTGATTTTAATAGTAGTTCTTGTATTTATTATAGTTATGTTTATAATTTTTAGTATTAAAAAAGTTGTTTCTACTCCATTAGGTGAATTAGAAGAAGCTATAGAATCACTAATAAAATCAAATGATACAAGTTCAAGAATAAAAATTGTTTCAGATGACGAGATAGGAAAAGTTGCCAAAGGATTCAATGACTATTTAAGTCATATTGATAAAGGATTAAAAGAAGATTCAAAACTTATACATGAAGCTGAAGAGGTTATGTCCAAAGTTGCAAATGGTTGTTATAATCAAAAATTAACTAAAAAGACAAATAATAAAAGTTTAAATCTATTAAAAGACAATATAAATAAAATGATAGATGAAACAAATACTATTTATGAAGAGATAAATAAATTACTAAACAATTATGTAAATTATGATTATAGAAACGACTTAAAAATTGATGGTCTAGAGCAAGGTGGTGTACTTCAACAACTTATAAATAGTATCAATTCTGTTAAAGATTCTATAACAAAGATACTTGTTAATAATAAAACAAACGGTATATCTTTACAAGACTCTTCTCAAGAATTATTAAAAAATGTTGATATATTAAGTAAAAGTTCAAACGATGCTGCTTCAAATTTAGAAGAAACAGCAGCAGCCTTAGAGGAAATTACAAGTACAATTACAAGTAATAATCAAAATGTTTCACAAATGGCATCATATGCTAAGACTGTTACAGATGCTGCAAGTAATGGTGAAGAATTAGCAAGTAAAACAGTTGATTCTATCCAAGAGATAAATACAGAAGTAGCAGAGATAAATGAAGCAATAACAGTAATTGATCAAATATCATTTCAAACAAACATACTTTCATTAAATGCAGCAGTTGAAGCAGCAACAGCAGGAGAGGCTGGAAAAGGTTTTGCAGTTGTAGCTCAAGAGGTAAGAAATCTAGCAGCAAGAAGTGCTGAAGCAGCAAAAGAGATAAAAGATATTGTAGATCAAGCAACACAAAAAGCTAACTCTGGAAAAGATATAGCACAACAAATGATAGAGGGTTATACTCATCTAAATACAAACATAGATAAAACTATTGAACTTATCAAAGATGTTGAACAAGCAAGTAAAGAACAACAATCAGGTATTGTACAAATAAATGATGCTATTACTTCTTTAGATCAACAAACACAAAAAAATGCTTCTGTTGCAAGTCATACAAATAATATTGCTATAAATACTCAAAGTATTGCAGATAATATTGTTAAAGAAGCTGATGAAAAAGAGTTTGTAGGTAAAAATAACATTCAATTAAATAGTTCTAATAGAAATATTACACACTCTTCTACACCTAAAGTAGAAAATAGTTCAAAAAATATAGTTAAACAAGAGACAAAATCTACTAAAAATATAACACCTATTAATTCAGTAAATAATGATGACGAGTGGGCAAGTTTTTAAACTTGCCTATGAATTTTAAGCAGTAATATCTACAACTTTTTCCATATTTAGAGTAGTTTTTTCATAACTTATAGTACTTTGAAAAGAACTTAGATAAAAAGCATTATTTTCATTTAAATCTACAATAGAAACTAAATTATCACCACCTTCATTATCTTTTGCCCAAATACTAAACTTATCAGAAATCATATCTTTATTTTCATCTTCATTATGAACATTAAAAAATTTCATACTTTTTTCTAATAACTCCATAATATCATTTCCACCATCATCATCCATATCAAAAATAAAATCTAAGCTTTTTAAATCTCCAAATGGATTAACATCTTCATCATGATTCATAACAAATGGTTCAAATAAGCTTTTATCTGAGAAATCATATTTACTACTTTGAGAAATATAAAGCTCTTCTGTTATAGATATTGATATATCCATTTGAAAAGTTTGATTTGGTGTTTGAATTGTTAAAGAGGTACTAAAATCAATAGTTTCTTTTCTATAATATTCATGCATAACATCTACAACCATTCCTGAAGAATTGGATGAGTCATTATATGGGTTTACTTTTGAAGTATCTATATCCTCTGTTTTTTGTTTAGGATATACAGGTACAGTTGAACCTTCTCCATAAAATCTTTCTAAAACTTTTTCTAAAACTTGTTTTAGTGCTTTATCTTTAGTTTCCATAGTATCTTCATACTCATGAACAATTTTTTGAGAACTTAGCATTTCACTTCTTGAATATTCAAAGTTTAAATAAAAAACATTTGATTTTAAATTTTCAGTTTGAGTATCTTCAGATCCAAATAGTTTGTTAGAAACATCACTTTCATTAAGTTCTGAATTCATTCTATTGAGGCCATTTATATTGGGGTTTTCTATTCTCATAACTACTCCTTTCAAGCGATATATAACAATTGTATAACAAAAAATGGCTAAATGTCAATAAGTTCTATATAAAAAAACCTTCTTTTTATCTATATATCATATTCAAAAAGATAGAATAGTTTACATGAACCCAATAGAATTAATAGACAAATATTACACCAAAGAAAATAGTATAAAAATGCTCACATCTTATGTGCTTTATTATCAGATATCCCTCGGTAGTTACGCCTTTGAGACTACTTTGGACCAACAAGAAACTATAAATAAATTAAAAGAGTTAAATCTTACATTAAACCCTAATACAATGATGCTATGTATTTTTAGTACTTTACTAACTAATTCTACAAATAGCAATTTAGACAAAGAATTTGACAATATTTTAAAAACAAGTGCTATTATCCACGCATTAGAAGACTTTGTAGAGAACGATAAGGACTTATTGAACAAAAATATTTTTCTAGAAAACAAAAAAAATGAAATTTTAGAGAATAATTTTTTTAACAGTCAAATGAAAATGCAGTATTTAAGCGAATATCCATCTATGAATAAATATTACAAAAATATAATCAATGAAGAGTACATTTTAAACGTTAAAGAAATTATTATTAAAAACTTCCTTAAGTAAAAATTTTCTAACTTTTACTTATAGGATTTCTTCCTCATCAAAATCTACTTCATCCTCTTCAAGTTCAAAAACATCTAATTGTGTTTTTACCTGTTTTAATCCTTTATTGTATAACATCTCAAATGATTCATCGTCAATACAAGGAATCCATTGAACATCATTAGTTTCATCTATACCATTTGCATTAGCATATAAAATCATTGTCTCAAAATCTAAAAATTCATCTGATTGTGTTTTAAGTGCCATATTACCTTCATCATCTTCAACAACATTCCAACTATCTGGTACTTCAAAAATCTCTGTTAAATTAACCTCTATAAACTTCCCCATAATAATCCTTTATTTTAATTAATATATTATGAACAAAAACAATTACAAATTGATTTCAATGAAAGGTAAAACTAAAACTCTTAAGTATAAGCTTTAAATAATTTTCGATTAAAATAAACAAATATTAGTATTAATATAAGTAAAAAAACAAAAAGATAAATGGTCTTATCCCAACCAAATTGGGAATAAACCATAGGAGGTACTATAGAACCAAAAGCACCTCCTATATAATAAAAAGTTAAATACATCCCAGAAGTGAGTGACTTTTGTGATTCTTTTAAACTATTGGCAACTCTTGTAGAAACAGTATGTACTATAAACATTCCAAAACACAATAAAAAAACAACTATAAAAGTAAAAAAAGGATTTGTATTTATAAAACATAAAGTAGATAAGGTAAAAACTATTACACCAAAAATAATTGTTCGTAACTCTTTTTTAAAGAAATTAATAATCTTATGAATACTAAGAGATACTATGATACCAGCCCCATAACCTAAATATAAAAGTCCTATTTGTGTTTCTGTTACATCTGGAAATTGTTCTTTTATTCTAAAAGGTAAAATATTAAGTACCCCTGCAAAAACAAAAAAAACAATAAACATAAGTGAATATATAACAACAAAACGTTTATCTTTTAAAATATTAATAACATCTTTAACTTTTGGTTTAGTCATATTAGTTTCAACAGACAAGTTAAGTTTTTTAATAAAATAAAGTCCTAAAAGTAAAGCTACAGATAAAAAGAAAAAAACCATTCTCCAACCAAACTCTGTAGCAATAAACCCAGACATAACTCTACCCATCAAACCACCAAAAACTGTTGCAGCCACGTATATAGACATGTTAAGTTTAGTATTTTTTTTATCACTAGCAAGTATAGCCATACATGAAGTTAAAATTGCAGGTATTACCATAGCTTCAATAGTTCTTATAAATAAAAACATCTCATAAGAGTTTGAAAAACTTAATAATAAATTGGTTATAAAAAGTATCAAAGAAGCAATAATTAAAACTTTTTTAGCATAAACATGTTCTAAAATATATCCATAAATAATAGGAGCAATAGCAAGAAAAAACATAATAATAGCAGTAAAAGAACTAGCTTGAATAATAGAAACATTAAATTCTATTGCTAATAATGGTTGAATAGGTTGAGTTGCATACATCACTGAAAGTAACATAGTAATAGTATAAACGATAATTGCTATCTCTTTTTTATTCATTAAGTTATTATAGCACAATAGTTTAGTTTTAATTAAGCATACTTTAAAAACATAGCAATTTGCAATTATTTACCCAAGCATTTAAATAAATCTGATATAATTGCCTCATGACACCATTTAAAGTACACACAGACTATTCTCCAGCAGGAGACCAACCACAAGCAATTGATAAACTAAGTGCTAGTATCATAAAAGGTAATAAGTACAATACTCTACTTGGAGTTACAGGTTCAGGTAAAACATATACTATGGCAAAAGTTATAGAGAAACTTCAAATGCCAACACTTATTATGACACACAATAAAACTTTAGCAGCTCAACTATATAGTGAATTTAGAGGCTTTTTTCCTAAAAATCATGTAGAATATTTCATATCTTACTATGATTATTATCAACCTGAAGCATATATACCAAGACAAGATCTATTTATAGAAAAAGATAGTTCTATAAATAGTGAATTAGAAAGATTAAGATTAAGTGCAACAGCTTCACTTCTTAGTTTTGATGATATTATTTGTGTAGCTTCAGTAAGTGCTAACTATGGTCTTGGTAATCCAGAAGAATATAAAACAAATGTACAAAAAATAGATGTAGGGCAAGAATATTCTCAGAGACAAATGCTTTTAAAACTTGTCGAGATGGGTTATAAAAGAAACGATAAGTTTTTTGATAGAGCAGATTTTCGTGTAAATGGTGATGTTATAGATATTTTTCCTGCATATTGGGAAGATGAATATATAAGAATAGAATTTTTTGGAGACGATGTAGAATCTATCTCAAAAATGCAATACCTTACAAATAATAATGTAAAAGAATTAAATGATGTAACTATATATAGTGTAAACCCATTTGTAGTATCTCAAAGTCGTTTAGCTAAAGCTGTAGAATCTATAGAAAAAGAACTTGCCCAACGATTACAATTTTATCAAGATGAAGAAAAACATGTAGAATATCAAAGATTAAAACAAAGAGTTGAGTTTGATTTAGAGATGATAGAAGCTACTGGTATGTGTAAGGGAATTGAAAACTATGCAAGACTTCTTACAGATAAAAAACCAGGAGAAACGCCTTATTCTTTAATAGATTATTTTGAAGCTATGGATAGAGAATATCTTCTAATAGTTGATGAATCTCATGTATCTCTTTCTCAATTTAGAGGTATGTATGCAGCTGATAAAAGTAGAAAAGAAGTTTTAGTAGAATATGGATTTAGACTTCCTAGTGCTTTAGACAACAGACCTTTAAAGTTTGATGAATATATAAATAAAAAAGCAAACTTTTTATTTGTTAGTGCAACACCTGCTGATTTAGAACTTGAACTAAGTAGTGAAGTAGCAGAACAAATTATACGACCTACAGGTTTACTAGATCCAGTTGTTGAAATTTTAGATAGTGAATTTCAAGTTGAAAAACTACATGATGAAATCAAAAAAGTAACTGCTAGAAATGAAAGAGTATTAGTAACTGTTTTAACAAAAAAAATGGCAGAAGAACTAGCAAGTTATTATAGTGATTTAGGAATGAAAGTAAAATATATGCATAGTGAAATAGATGCAATTGAAAGAAATCAAATCATACGACAACTTCGGCTTGGTAAATTTGATGTACTAATAGGAATAAACCTTTTAAGAGAAGGACTTGATATACCTGAAGCTTCTTTAGTGGCCATCTTAGATGCAGATAAAGAAGGATTTTTAAGAAGTAAAACATCTCTTGTTCAAACTATGGGAAGAGCTGCTAGAAATAGTAATGGTAGAGTATTATTATTTGCTAAAAGAATTACAGACTCTATGCAATTTGCAATAGATACAACAAACAAAAGACGTCAAATACAAGAAGAACATAATAAAAAGCATGGTATCACTCCAACTACAACAATTAGACGTCTTGATGAAGATTTAAAAGTAGAAGAGTATGATGATGTAGCTTTAAAACTTGATAAGATGAATAAAATGCCTGCAAGTGAACGTAAAAAAATACTTGTTGAACTAAATCAAAAAATGAATAAAGCAGCGAAAGACTTAAACTTTGAAGAAGCTATTAGATTAAGAGATGAGATAGAAAAAATAAAAAAATCTTAATAGGCTAATAAAAAAGACCGTAAAATAATAACTAAGCTAATTTTATTAAATCTATTAATGAATAGGCAATTATAAGCATAATAAACCCTATACTAAAATCTAACACTTTCCAAGTAATAGGTTTTTTAAATAAAGGTATTAAAAACCTCGCTCCAAATCCAAGAGATATAAACCAAACAGAAGAAGCACTAGCAGCACCAAGTAAAAAATAGATTTTCAAATCATTTTGTATATTTGCACCTATACCACCTATTAATAAAATAGTATCAAGATAAGTATGGGGATTTAAAAAAGTAAATACTAAAAGCATAGTGATAACTTTTTTTAGTGGATTAGTTTTTATTTGGTCATCTATTTTTAAACTTTCATTTTTAAAAGCAGACTTAAAAGATAAAACTCCATAGACACTTAAAAATACAATACCAATAATAGCTATAATATTTATGAGTAGTTGATTACCTTGTATAAAATACCCAAGACCTAAAACACCAGCAGAGATAAGAAAAACATCAAATAATATACATAAGAATACAGCTAAACCTACATATTGTCGTAAAAGTCCTAGTTTTAATATATAAGCATTTTGTGCCCCTATTGCAACAATAAGAGAAAATGTAACTATAAAACCTTTTAAATATATATCAATCATCAATAAAAAAAGAGATAAGCTTTAGCTCATCCCTCCTTTTTGTTCCATCTTTTTTTCTAAACGATGGCCCACAAGGCTAAGGATAGAAGTGATTGATAAGTATAAAAGTGCCACAACTATCCATGTCTCAAAGGGGGAGAAAGTATTTGCAACTATCTCTTTACCAACTTTTGTTAAATCTGTAATAGATATAACAGATACTAAAGAAGAATCTTTAATTAAAGATATCATCTCCCCTACTAGTGTAGGTAAAGCTCTTTTAAAAGCTTGAGGTAAAATAATATATCTCATAGCTTGAAACTTTGTAATACCTAAAGATTTAGCAGCTTCTAACTGACCTTTATCAATAGATTGAATAGCTCCTCTTAATATCTCTGCCATATATGCACCAAAGAATATTCCTAAAGATAATACACCTGCAATAAATCTTTCCAGTTCAAATATATTTGCAACTATAAAATAAAATAAAAATATTTGTACAAGTAAAGGTGTACCTCTAATAACAGTGATATACACTGTAGCTATATCTTTAAAAAATTGATAGGATGAAAGCTTCATAAAAGCTAGAACTATACCAATGATTAATGTTAATATTGCTGCAAAAAAGGATATCTTTAAAGTTACCCAAAGTCCATCTAGTATGGGACCCATTTTTGTTACACTTTTAGAAGCTATATAATCTCCACTATATACATCTTCTCCTACTTGATATTCAAAAATGTAAGTAGAATCAAGTTCTGCTAACTCTACTTTTTCATCACCGTTGACAAAGTATTTACCATTTTCTTCTACTAAAACACCATTTGCTGGTGCTTCAATATTTATCATCTCTTCATATACAAAATATTTTGGAACAGCATTCCACTTCCAAACATAGTTCATATTAGCAGCTGCAAGATAAAAGAAATATGCAATTGCTATATAAAATAGAGCGGCAATTATATGCCCTACATTTTTATTTTGTAATAAAGCCTCTTTTTTCGCCACTACTATTGTACTCTTTTAAGCCACTTAGTATCTCTTAACCATTTTTGATTTAGGTTATGATGAAAATCTACAACTTTATCCTCTTTTATTTGTCTTAAGAAGTTGTTTAACCAATTTAAAAAATCAGGATCACCTTTTCTTATAGCCCACCCAAGAGGTTCATATGTAAGAGGTTTATCTAAATGTATTAATCTACCTTTACCTTTATCAGACATAAAAAGGATATTATATGGTTGATCATAAATCATAGCATCTGCTTTACCACTTAAAACTTCAGCCGCCGCATCAGCTTCTGTTTCAAATGTTATAATCTTTGCTTTTTTGAAAAACTTTTTAGTTGCAATTTCAGCTGAAACTCCAAGCTTTGTAACAATTGTATATTTTGAATTATCTAAATCTTTTGCAGATTTTACAACCCCTTTATGTTTGTTGTTCATCATAACTGTTTGTCCAACAACAACGTATGGATTAGCAAAATTTACTTTTAAATTTCTTTGTTGAGTAATAGTCATACCAGACATGATAATATCATATTTCCCAGTAACTAATCCTGCAATAATTGCATCCCAAGCTGTTGGTACAAGAGTAAGTTTTACACCCATCTCTTTAGCCATTTTTTTAGCCATATCAACATCATAACCTATGATTCTACCTTTTTTATCTTTCATCTCAAAAGGCATATATCCTGGTTCTAAACCAACTCTTAACTCACCTCTTTCTAAAATCTTATTTAGTGTAGATTTTTTCCATAAGTTAATATCATCTGCAAATGAATTTACAGATACAAGTGTACTCATTGCAAAAATTGCAATTAACGTTTTTTTAAATATATTTAACATTTTCTTTCCTTTATTTTAATAACTAAATGTTATGAAATACAGACAACTATCTGCATTTCATAATATTGTACTAGTGAACTAAGATTTCTTTTAAAAATTCTTTAGCTCTAGGTGACTTTGGATTTTCAAAGAAATCATCAGGATTTGCCTCTTCTACAATAACTCCATCATCCATAAAAATAATTCTATCTCCAACTTCTTTAGCAAATCCCATCTCATGAGTAACACAAACAAGTGTAAAGTTTTCCTTTGCCAAATCTTTCATAACAGAAAGAACATCTCCAATAGTTTCTGGATCAAGAGCACTAGTAGGTTCATCAAAAAGTATAACCTTTGGTTTCATAGCAAGACTTCTTGCTATTGCAATTCTTTGCTTTTGTCCTCCACTTAAATTACTAGGGTAAGCATGTGCTTTATGTTCTAGTTTAACCTTTTTTAATAATTCCATTGCAATTTCATTTGCTTTATTTTCATCTGTCTTTTTTACTAATTTTTGTGCTATTGTTATATTTTCTAATATTGAAAGGTGAGGGAAAAGGTTAAAGTGTTGGAAAACCATTCCAACTTCATTTCTTACTTTTTGAAGGTTTTTTCTACTTTTATAGATATCCATATTATCTATAATTATTTTACCTTCATCAATTTTTTCTAATCCATTAATACATCTAATAAGTGTAGATTTCCCTGAACCACTTGGTCCACAAACAACTACTATTTCACCCTTTTGTACGCTAAAATCTATATTTTTTAAAACATGGTGGTCTCCATAATACTTATCGATTTTGGACATTGAAATGATGGGTTGATTCATATAGATACTCTTTGATTTTAATTTTTATTAAAAATTTTATTAAAGTGATTGAAATTTGTTACTTTATTAAACAATTTAGTAAATAAGATATTACTTAAACTTATTTTAAATTAAGATTAATAATACACTATTTTGATATAATCCAAGTTTTTAATTTAGGATACTTTATGACCAAAGCAAAACTTTATGAATATAGAGCAGATTTTTTACTTTTAACAGTTGCTATATCTTGGGGTGTAACATTCCTAATGGTGCAAGATGCTATAGCTACAACACCTGTTTATGCCTTTTTATTTTATAGATTTGCATTAGCTACTATTATTATGTTTTTTATATCTTATAAATTTTTTAAAAATACAAATAAACAAACTATAATATATGGTATTGTCCTTGGAACTTTTCTTTTTTCTGGCTTTGCTACACAAACTTTTGGATTAATGTACACTCAAAGTTCTATAGTTGCTTTTATAACAGGATTAAATGTAATATTTGTACCATTTTTAGCATATATGATATTTAAAGATCATGTAAGAAGAAATGTATTTATTGCTTCACTGATTGCTGTAGTTGGATTATATTTACTTACTATGAGTGGTACATTAACTCTTGGTATTGGAGAATTATTGACTTTACTTTGTGCTATATTTTTTGCTTTACAAATTATATATACTGGTAAATATTCAAAAAAAGTTGATGTATATGTTTTAGTATTTTTTCAATTTTTAACAGTGACTATTTTTTCACTAATATTTTCTTTTATATTTGATATAACTACATTTAATATAGAGTTTAATTACCTATTTTATAAAGCTGTAATAGTAACTGCTATTTTTGCTACAGTATATGCCTTTTTAATCCAAACATATATGCAACAATTTACAACAGCTACAAAAACTGCCGTTATTTTTACTATGGAACCTGTAAGTGCTGCATTTTATGGATATTTTGTAGGAGATGAGATACTAAGTAGTATACAAATAATTGGGGCTATTTTAATTATCTTTGCAACTTTAGTTGCAGAGTTAAGATTTATTGAGAGATAGGTACTTTTATACTAAATTTTGCCCCAAAATAATCTTCACTTTTTATATTAAACTTTTCATTAGAAACATTAATACTACTGTTCATCTTTGTTATTATTTGATGGGTCATATATAGTCCTAAACCTGTACCTTGGGATTGATGTTTTGTTGTAAAGTATGGTTCAAAAACTTTATCTATAATATTCTTAGGGACTCCACCTGCTGAATCATAAATATTTATAAAAGCATTATTATCTTCTTCTAATACTTCTATTAATACATATCTTTTTTTATCATTTCTATGTTTTAACACATCAACAGCATTATTAATAATATTCAATAAAACCTGGACTAAATCATTTTGAATACCAAATAGTTGAATATCACCACTATATTTTTGAACAACATCTATATCTTGTGCTTCTAAATTTGCTTTTATTATAGTAAGGGTTTTTTGAATTGTACTTTTTAAAGAAAAAGCAATAGCAGATCTATCATTTTTTAAAAAGTTTTGAAAGTCTTCAATAGTAGCAGATAAAAATTGAGTATTTTCTACAATATTATCTAACTCTTCGATAGTTTCAGCTCTATCTTCCATATCAAATTCATAATTAAGCTTTATCCCACCAGCAGCTACAGATATAGCAGTTAAAGGTTGTCTCCATTGATGAGCAATATTTCCAATCATCTCACCCATTGAGGCCATTTTTGATTGTTGAGAGAGTATTTTTTCATTTCTTTTTATATCTGTAATATCCATCACTGCAACAATTTTTAACAATTTTCCATCTATTGAAACATTTCTTTCTTTTATCTGAACATCATAAATATTACCATTAACATTTATCACTTTATCTTCAAAATAGTGATCAATCTTATTATCTAAAAGTTCATTATGATGAGTATCTGATACATCAGCAAAAATATCAATTATACCTTTACCTAAAACTTTTTCTTTAGACTCATAACCTAAAAGGTCTATTGCTTCATTATTACAATCCATACAAATATTATCTTTAAAAACAAACATACTATTTATAGTAGAGTTTATCAACTCTTTAAAACTTTTCAAACTATTTTCTATTTGTTTTTTTGTTCATTTATAGTTTTTCTTGCTCTTGAAGATTTAACAGAAATATCAATTTTGAGTAAAAACTCTTCATATAAAAATGGCTTTTTCAAAAAGTTTATAGCACCACCTTTTAATGCTTGTCTTACAATTGAGGGGTTATCATTTCCAGATACTACTAAAACTAAAAATTCATTTAAAAGGTACATATCTCTTAAACCTTCTAATAAATCTAAACCGTGAATATCAGGTAATTCCATATCTAAAATCAATACTGTGATTTCATTGTTTTTTATAATATCTAAACCATCTTTTGAGTTATATGCTACAAATACATTATAGTTTCGCATCTGTAGTACATTTTTTATCATTTCACACATAAGTTTAGAATCATCAATTATTAGAATTGTTTCTTTTTTATTTTGTGTTAAAGCTTCAATTGTTTCAACAATATCATCTACTATATGTTCAGTTTTTTTATTTGTTAAATGATAGTCCAATATCCCTTGTTTAAAATACTCTTCTCTTTTTAAACCAATATCTTCTTTACTTAAAAGTATAATTTTAGCATCTGTATTTTTTATAATATAATTAAAAATTTCTGTAGTAGTTTCATCATCAAAATCGATATTTAGTATAATAAAATTTAAATTATCTTGTAATCTCTCTACTTCTTTAAAAGTAGACTGTTCATCAAATGCTTGACTTACAGTATAATTATATGCTCCTAAATTTGAAGCAAGCTTTGTATTAAATTCTTTAGAATTATCTATAATAAGAATATTAGATTTTGGATTATCTTTAATTAGTTCTATCATAAATAAAATTTTATCCTAATAGTGTTGAATTTAATTAACAAAGTACCTAATTGATGCAAAACCTGAACAGTCAGTGTTTCTTATGTGCTTTATATGAATATCATCTATAATACCACCTAAAGCTATTATTTTAAAACTATCATCTTGGTATTTTTCTACTATTTTTTTTAGTATATCACAACCTTTTGGGTGCCCCTTATCTTCTTTATAAAATATTGGAGAAAATGTCACAGCATCGGCTTTATACTCTTTTGCTTTGATTATCTCTTGTTCATTATGACAACTTATAATTGTATAGAGTTTTTTACCCTTCGCACCTTTGATTTCATCAAATTGTGCTGAAGTAAGATGGACACCATCAAACCCAAGTTTAAGGGCTAATTTTATGTCATTATTTATCAATACCTTTTTGATACCAAATCTCTTTGATATCTCTAAACACTCTTTTGCTAGTAGTTCTATATCTTTTGATTGTTTATCTCTAAAACAAACAATATCAACTTTATTGTTTTTTAAACTATTTGTTAAGTTATTAGAAAATAGTTCTAAATTATTTCCATATTCTATTGGGTCAGTTATAAGGTAGCTATAAAAAAAGGGAGACAAATTTGTCTCCCTTCTTAAAGATTGATTGTTCACTTTATGAATTAAATAATCATTCAGAACTTAAAATAGTGATATTTAGTCACTATTTTAATGTTCTTCTTCATGCATCATAACAGAACCAGCAATATATACATAAGTAAGAATCATGAATATAAATGCTTGTAATATACCAAATGCAAATAAGAAGAAAAATCCTGGAAGTGGTGCTATCCAAGGTACTAACATAAGAAGTACCATTAAGAACATATCATCACCTTTAATTGAACCAAAAAGTCTAAATGCTAAAGATACAATTCTTGAAACATGTGAAATAACTTCAATTGGGAACATAAGTGGAGCAAGTGCTGGAACTGGTCCCATCATGTGACCTAAGTATTTAACAGCACCATTTTCTTTAAATCCTAAATAGTTATAGTAAATAAATACCATAATAGCTAAAGATAATGTAAAGTTAATATTTCCTGTTATTGATTCAAAACCAGGGAATATACCCATCATATTTGCTACAAATATAAATAAACCTAAAGTTGCAATTAGTGGTAAGAATTTTTTAGCATTTTCTGCACCCATTGAATCTTTACCTATTTCAACTACACCTTGTAAATACGCTTCTATTACATTTTGTGTTCCTGTTGGTACTAATTGTATCTTACTAACTGCAGCTCTTGCAATAAGCATTACGATAATAACTGTAAGTATCAAGTGAGCCCCAATATGTGGTACTTGCCCATGACCAACAATCTCACCTAAGAATGTAAATAATCTACCTTCCATTTATGTTTTCCTTTTTTCATATATCTAGTTTGATAATTTTATGCGCAATTATATTAAAATTCTCATAAATATTTGATAAAAGAGACTTATTGCTTTTAAAAGAATAGATTATATAACTATAATTTTTTAATAAAATGTTTTTATGTTAAATTTTTGTATAATTTTTTGATATAATTCAAAAAAATATTTTAGGATGAGTATGATTATTCAAAAAGATGCTATTTTTATTGCAGATGCACATTACAATAGCCATAGAACACTTTTACTTACTTTACTTAAAAAAATTGTATCTAAAGAGATTCAAACTACTCAAATTATTTTTATGGGTGATATTTTTGATTTTTTATGTGATCAAATAACTTATTTCCAAGATATAAATTACGAAGTTATAGATTTGATAAATTCAATATCACATGAAATTGAAATCATATATCTTGAAGGAAATCATGATTTTAGTTTAAGAAGTACTTTTCCAAAACTAAATTTAATAAATAGAAAAAAACAACCAATATATACAAAACTAAATAATAAAACAGTAGCCATCTCTCATGGAGATATATATACACCAAAATCTTATGATATATTTACATCTTTTTTTAGAAACTCTTATACATTAAGCTTTTTAAACCTTATTGATATAGCTAATTGGATTTCAAGATTAGCAGAAAAAAAACTAAAAGCTAAAGATATCTGCAAAGTTCAAAAAAATTTCAAACAGTTTGTAAATACTAGAATAGAAAATTACAATGTTGATCTTATAATTGAGGGACACTATCATCAAGGTTACCAAGATGAAAAATATATAAACTTACCTTCACTTGCTTGCCATGAGCAATATATGCAATATGATGGTAATGAGTTTAAATTTATTAAGGTATAATTGATTCTATGGATAATTACGAATATACACAACTATTAAAAACATTAAATCAAAAATTAAATAATATTGAATCTATTTTAAAACCTGATGAAATTGAAAATAGACTCCAAGAGATTACAACATTAGAACAAGAACCAGAGTTTTGGAACGATCAAGAAAAGGCTACTAAAATAGGTCAAGAAAAAAATAGACTCTTAGGTAGAAAAAACAAATTTAATAAAGCACACGAAGCTTTAAATGATGCAAATGAACTTTTTGAAATGGCAGTAGAAGAAAAAGATGATGATACTATAGAGTCACTTTTTGAAGAATCAACACAACTAGATGATATTATAAAACAAACAGAAATTGAAGTTATGTTAAGTGGAGATGATGATGGTAGCAATGCTATTGTTTCGATTCATCCAGGAGCTGGTGGGACAGAGTCTTGTGATTGGGCTAATATGCTTTATAGAATGTATCTTCGATGGGCAGAAAGAAAAGGTTTCAAAGTTGAAATTCTAGATTATCAAACAGGTGAAGAAGCTGGTATAAAAGATGTTAGTTTTATAATATCTGGAATAAATGCATATGGATACCTAAAAACAGAAAATGGTATCCACCGGTTAGTAAGAATTTCACCTTTTGATTCAAATGCTAAAAGACATACTTCTTTTTCATCAGTTATGGTAAGTCCAGAAGTTGATGATGATATTGATATAGAAGTTGAAGACAAAGATATAAGAATTGATACATATCGAGCCAGTGGTGCTGGTGGACAACATGTAAATAAAACAGAATCAGCCATAAGAATTACTCACATTGAAACAGGTATTGTAGTTCAGTGTCAAAATGATAGATCTCAACATAAAAATAAAGCAAGTGCTATGAAAATGTTAAAATCACGTCTTTATGAACTTGAACTAGAAAAACAAGCAGCTGAAAAACAAGGGATATCTAAAAGTGAAATTGGTTGGGGACATCAAATTAGATCTTATGTAATGCAACCATATCAACAAATAAAAGATACAAGAAGTAATGTAGGTTATAGTAATATTGATGCTATACTTGATGGTGATCTTGATAAAATGATTGAAGATGTTTTAATTTCACAGAGTAAATAACTATCAAAAAGTATAATAACTTATTAGCTATATTTACAAATATCCATGATAAAAATATAGCTTATCATGTTACAAATAATAAAAACCAAGTAGATACAGCAAGAAAAAACTTAGCAAAAAAATATAACTATGATATTACTAACTTACAATATATGGAACAAATCCATTCAAATATAGTTAAAACTATATCTTCAACTAACCCTCAAAAATGTGATGCTTTAGTTACAAATAAACCCAACACCCCTTTAATGGTTATGGTTGCAGATTGTATACCTATATTGTTTTATGATAATGTAAAAAGAGTAATTGCTGTGGCTCATGCAGGAAGAGTTGGAACTTTTGAAAATATATCTTCAAATACAATAGATAAAATGATACAACAATATAATTGTGATGTAAAAAATATAGAAGTTGAACTTGGACCTAGCATACAAAAGTGTTGTTATGAAGTATCCCAAGAGTTAGCAAAACTTACACAAGAATCTTTTGGAGATAAGTTTGTAAATGGTAGAAATATTGATTTACAAGCTATAAATAAAAAACAACTTTTAAATAAAGGTATAATAAAAAAAAATATCTCTATATCAACTATTTGTACAAAATGCTCAAATGAACCATATTTCTCTTATAGAAAAGATAAATCTTGTGGTAGATTTGCTGGTATTATAGTCTTAAAATAGTACCACTCTTTAATAATATAATAAGTGATATTATTATATAATCTTCAAATTTTTTTGGAGAAAAAAAACAATAATATGAATATATCAAAAATCATTTTTAGTTTTATTGTTGTTATTGTTATTGCCATTTCAAGTGCCGTATTTACAATATTGAGTATGAAAGAGTTATCTATAAATACTCAAAAAATGTACACTCATCCATTTAGAGTTAGTAATGCTGTTGCTGATATTCAGACTGCCATTATTACTATACATAGAAATATGAAAGATATTCTCCTCACAAAAGATAATTTAGAGATGATTAGAGTTGTTGAAGCTATTCAAAGTCAAGAAGAAAAAGTTTATAAGAATTTTGAATTAATATATAAAAACTATTTAGGAGATAAGAAAGATATAGATAAATCCTTTGAAGCTTTTAAACAGTGGAAACCAATTAGAGAAAAAGTTATCTCTTTAATTCATCAAGATAAAAGACAAGAGGCTATAGCTCTTACAAAAGGTATAGGTGCTGATTATGATCAAAACCTTTACAAACAAATCAAATTTCTTAAAGATTATGCTTTTAATAAAGCAGATGAATTTTATAACTTATCAGTAAAAAATAATAATGTAGAAAAAGTTATATTAGTATTTATTTTAACACTGGTGATATCTGCTGTTATAGTTATTTATATTAATTTAACCCTTATAAAAATTGGAAAAACCAATCAAAAACAACTTCACTTAATAGACCAAAACATTCTAACAGCAACCCTTGATTTAAATAAAAAAGTTATAGATATTAGTAATGCCCTTTGTTTTGCTTTAGATATAAAAAAACAACACTTGATAAATACAAAAAGTGAATACTTCTTTACTTCAGAACCTCAATATAAAAAGTTTGAGACAAAAATATACTCAGGAAAAGAACATAAAGATGAAGTATATATACTAATAAATGATGAAAAAGTTTGGTTTAATATAGAGATATTTCCAGAACTAGATGGTAACTTTCAAATAAAAGCATTTAGTATCTTTTTAACAAATATTAGTGATAAAAAAAGAATAGAAGAAGTTTCGATTACAGATAAACTAACAGGACTTTATAATAGAAACTATTTTGAAATGATTTTTGACAAAGAAACAAAACGTTCAAAAAGAGATCAAAACCCTCTAAGTATGATAATGTTAGATATAGACTTTTTTAAACAATATAATGACACATATGGTCACCAAGAAGGTGATACAGCACTTAAAGCAGTAGCTCATATATTATCTGCTCATACAAACCGTTCTTATGATTATGCATTTAGAGTTGGTGGAGAAGAGTTTGTCATATTATCACATGAAAAAACATTTGAAGAGTTAGAACTATTTATAGCAAATATATTAGAAGATATAGAATCTTTAAAAATTTCACATAAAAACAACGAAGTATCTAACTACTTAACCTCATCAGCTGGTGTAATTTTATTTGGAAATAACCATTTACTAAATACAGATGAGATGTATAAAAGAGTTGATAGTTTATTATATAAAGCTAAACAAGAAGGTAGAAATAGATTCAAAAGTTTATATATTAATTAACTATATTAACCTATAAACTTATCTACATCTACAAAATCCACTTGCTCTTTTTGTAAAAATTTTTCTCCATATTCTTTATAAACACCACTTGTTAAAAATAGTTCAAATAAATCTTTATCTATATGTTGATCTTTTACCATAAAACTCAATATCTTAATAGCTTCTGATAACTTCTTTGGTTCTTTATATGGTCTATCTGATGCAGTTAATGCTTCAAATACATCTGCTATTGCCATTATTCTAGCAGGTATAGACATCTGTTCTTTTGTTAATTGTTTTGGATATCCTGTACCTATAAGAGTTTCATGGTGAGCTCCGGCATACTCAGGAACTTTTTTCAACTGATCAGGGAATGGTAACTGCTCAAGCATCTTAATAGTCATAATAACATGCTCATTAATTTTAAATCTTTCTTCTTCAGTTAGTGTACCTCTTTTTACAGTAAGGTTATAAACTTCACCTAAATTATAAAGATTTTCAGGTACCTCTCCTTTAAAACCATCATTTTCATATTCATCTTGGAAATAACTTGTACGTTTAATTATATGATTTGTTTTATCAGATAAAATGTTTTCAATATTAGAATTATCTTCACTAGATAATCTATCTCTTTCATCTTGAGATATACCTAAAGTATCATCGAAGTTTTTACTCCATGTGATTTTTGATATCTCTTCAATTCTTTTGATATACTCATCACTCATAAACTCTCCACCAATATTACACTGTGCTATAAATTCAAAATCATCTTTTAATTTTTGTTGTTCCTCTTTTAGCCAATTTAGAACTTCATCTTTATCTTGAGTATTTTGTAATTTTTTATAGTATAAAATTTCAAGATCTCTATAAACTACTTCAAATCTAGTTCTTACTTCATGGATTCTATTATAGATTGTTTCAAGTTTTGTTGATTTATCTACTACATATTCTGGTGTTGTTATCTTTCCACAATCATGTAACAATGCTGCAATTTTAAGCTCTCTAATTTCCTCTTCATCTTTTAAAGTAAAGCTTTTAAATATTCCATCTTTTTTATCTGAAGCATGTTCAGCTAACATCATAGTAATTATAGGTACTCTTTGTCCATGACCACCTGTATATTCAGACTTCTTATCAATAGCACTTGCAATAAGTTCAATAAATGAATCCATAAGTTTAATCTGAGCTTCTTCATAAGTTTTAATTGATTGAGCCATAGAAACAATAGAACTAGAAAGTTCATTTATCTCTTTTATTGGAGAACTTACAAGTTGAACATCATCAAACTTTCTATCTTTGATTTTATTGTTCTCTTTTTCTAAATTTTTAATAGGGTTAACAATAATTTTACTTGCATACCAAATCATAGGTAGAATAAGAATCATCAACATTAAGTTTGCATATAAAGAGAGTATGATTTTTTCATTGTATGGTTTCATAATTTCTTCTTGTGGTATTAACATAACTAAATATTCACCATCACTATATTTAGAATCTAAACTAATATTAGATACAAAATATGTCTTACCATCTTGAATAATACTATTTGTATTTTGAGTTATAAAACTATTTAATTTATCTTTTAATTCACCATTGGTATTATCTTGTAAATTGGAAGCTATGATTTTTTGTTCTTTTTTATTAAAAATATATATTTTAGTTCCTGTAAAAACCTCTTGATCTTTTAAAAAATTAGATAAACTATTTAGTGCTATATCTATACTTATTACACTATTTGTATTTTCTAATTGTTTAGAATAAGTAACTCCCATACTACCTAAGTTTGAAAATATATAAGGTGCTGTTTTTATCATACCACTTTCTTGTAAAGCTTTTTTATACCATGGTCTTTTTGTAGGATTATAAGTAGCTTCTCTTTTTACACTTCTTACAATATTTAGCTTTTTATCTAAAAACTCTTCAACTACAATTTTTTTATTTTTTTCATCATATATTTTAATTGCCAACCATCTTTCAAGAGATGTTGCATTGTATTTTTTTCTTAATTTAGGATCAATATTTAGATTAATAACTTCATAAAAATTACCATTTTCATATCCTATATACATAGCATAAGTATAAGGTTTATTAACTATTGCTTTAGTAAATTTTTTTAACATACTATGTTTTATTTTTTCTTGGGGAAATTGTTCAATATTATTGGTTAATTCTAATAAAGAGATAGTATCATAAGTTGATAAATTAAGGCTATTAACTTTATCTTGTGCTTTATGAGATATAAACTTTACACTATTTTGTGTTGCTTTATAAGCTAACTCTTTAGAAAAGTAATATTGCAATACCAGTATTGATAAAGCTACGACACCAATTAAAAATGTAAAAACAAATAAAATCGTTGTACTTATTTTAAAACTTGAATTGATTTTTGGCATGATAAAATAACCTTTTAATAATAATTAAGATTATTCTATCAATATTATACTTAAGGAAGTTATTTTTTATACCAACTATTTTGCTCTTGTTTTGATAAAAAACTCCAAGCTATAAATCTTGTGATTTTATTACCTTGTTCCATATTTATTGTTTTTATTTGGGTTGGGTTATATTCTTTTAATTTACTATAAATATGAGGTAAACTCTCTTTTTTAGATACAAGTGTTGTAAACCATAAACAATTTTTTTTATAAACAATACTCTCTTTTATCATCTTACTTATAAACTCAACTTCACCACCAACACACCAAAGTTCATTATGTTGTCCACCAAAATTAAGCTGTACTTTTTTATTTTTACCACCAGAAAGATTTAGTAGTTTTCTTTTTGTAGTCTCTTTTGCTTCTTTCTTTGATTTATGAAAAGGTGGATTACACATAGTAAAATCAAACTTATCATTTTCATTTATAATATCTTCAAAAATTTTATCTTTTGAACTTTGCAATACAATATTTATATTATCTTTTAATAAATCATTTGATTTTATAATATTTGAAGCACTATTGATTGAAACATCATCTATATCACTTCCTACAAAACTCCAACCATAACTTCTATTTGCAACTATTGGATATATACAATTAGCCCCTACTCCAATATCTAATCCCTTTACAGTTTTACCTTCAGGGATAATATCATCATTACAAAGAGCTAATAAATCAGCAATATAATGTACATAATCAACTCTTCCAGGAATTGGTGGACATAAATACTTTTTTGGTATCTCCCAATCTATTTGATAATAATGTTTAAGTAAAGCTTTATTTAGTGCTATTACAGCATCAGCATTACTAAAATCTATAGATAAGTCATCGTACTTATTTGGCCTTACATACTGTTCAAGTTCTTCATAACTTTTAATAAGTTTTTCAAAATCATATCTTTGATTATGAAGATTTCTCTTATGTAAAGTTTTAGTATTAGTTGTCTTCAGTAGTTTGTTCTTCTTCAACTTTTGATTCTCTTTTTACAGCATTTGAAATAAGTTCAATATATATGCTTTTACAATTTAGAGCTGAAGCTTCATCAATGCTTTTTGTAATATCTTGAAATAATATCTCTTGAGGTTCATCTTCATTTTTTGCAAACTTACAATTTATATTCCACATATCCATATCTGTAGGCAATGGTTTTCTTTTTTCTCTTTTTATATATTTTCTAACTTCATTTTTTATAGCTTCTAAAACTCTTTGTGGTTCTTTATTTGGTGCTGTTAATTCAAATCTTTTTTTCAATTCTTATCCTTATATTTATTTTATCTCTTCACTTATATAAAAAGTACTAATCCCTGATTCTTTATCATAGTTTGTTCCATCTTCTTTTTTGTAACTATCTATTATTTTTCTAGCTTCTATATATGAATTTGCAGTATGAATAACTTTTTTTAAATCATTTGGAGTAATAATACTCTTCTCTAAAGTTTTCTTAAATCTAGATGCTCTATGTGTATCTTTTATAGTGTATTTAACTATATTTATATCTCTTTTTACATCTATTATTGCTTTTTTAGATAAATCTTCAAATCTCAATAATCTATTACCATGAGAAGATATTTTCATAGTTATTGCTTTTTCTATATCTTCTATATCTTCAATAATTACATATTCTTTACCGTTTATAGATACTATATCTTTAGAGATTCTTTTTATCTCTTTAATAATGGTTTTTTTACCCTTAGCCATATATTTATTTCCTTATATTTATCGCATTATATCTAAATTATTTATATGAAACTGTTTTAACATAAATGTTAATGAACTTTAGACTATACTTTCAATCTTAACTTGTATAAAAGTGATAAATATAATGGACAATATAACACATATAAGACAAAGATGTTACACTTGCTATAGACCTCAAACTAGCTGTATGTGTAAATATATAAACCCTATAGATACAAACACACAATTTATAATACTTATGCACCCAAAAGAATTCAAAAAAACAAAAAATGGTACAGGACACTTTACACATATATCTTTAAAAAATTCAAAGCTTTTTATAGGTATAGATTTTACAAATCACAAAGAGATAAATAGTATCATAAACAACAAACAAAATAATTGCTTTGTTTTATACCCTCATCAAAATAGTATAAAACTAAACAATCAAACCATACAACAAAACAATAAAAAAAATATAATATTTATTATAGATTCTACCTGGGCTTGTTCAAAAAAAATATTAGCACTTAGTAAAAATATAGCTCATTTACCAAAGATTAGTTTTGAACATAAAAGAACCTCATCATTTCAGATAAAAACTCAACCAAATATCTATTGTCTATCAACTATAGAATCTACACTTTGTGTACTTGAACTTCTTGATTTTCATAATATAGAAAATATATCATCGAACTCTTTTAAACAATTTTTGAACCCTTTTAATGAAATGGTTCAATACCAAGTAAATTGTGCTTCTAAACCAAATGGGAGAATTCCTAGGTTTTTAGATAGAAGACATTTATGAGACTTTTTTATGTTATAATTACATTAGTTATTTAAGTAGAGGATTGTTATGAAAGATTGTGTAGCATTAGACTGGAACGGAATATATAATATCGGTCATACAAAAGTTGATAGTGAACATCAAAGACTTTTTGAATTGGCAAATAAACTTATAGAAAATGATAGAAATCAAGATGAAGTTATGAAAGCAGTTAAAGAGCTTATAAAATATACAAAATTTCATTTTGCAAGTGAAGAACAATATATGAAATCTATAAACTTCACTCACCTTGAAAATCACAAAAAACTACATAAAAACATTGTATCTAAATTAAATAATATAACTAAAAATATCAATACTATATCTTATCAAGATATGGCAAAACTTTTATATAAATTCATTACTAAAAATATTATAAATCATATACTTACTGAAGATAAAAGAGTACATCACTTTAGAAGAACAGCTGATGAGTTAAGAGAAATATTTCAATGGAAAGATATCTATAAAGTTGGAGATAAACAAATAGATGATGAACATAAAAAACTTTTCGAAATAGCCCTTAAAGCCTTAGAACATAAAAAAACTGATTCAAAAAATTATATTAGAAATACTTTATGTGAACTTTATGATTATATGAAAATTCATTTTGAAAATGAAGAAAAATATATGAAAAAAATAGGTTATAAAGAGATAGAAGAACATAAAAAACTTCATAGTGATATAATCAAACAATTAAATCATTTTATCGAAAAGCTCCCATCTTTAACTGTAGAACAATTTGAAAGACGTCTAATAGAATATATAGATGTTTGGCTTATTTACCATATAATAGTTGAAGATAATAAGATGATCCAATCACAATCTCAAGCTAATCGTGAAGCTCTAACTTATAAAATAAGTTAATCCTCTACACTACTATAGTGAAGCTCTAACCCTTTACTTGTAGTTACAAATCCATTTATATTTATTTTCCCATCATGTACAAGTTTATGATGTTTTTTAAATAATATTAAATCCTACTTTATTTTTCAAATATATTGTTATATAAATTTAAAATATTATCTTTTTCAGAATAAACTTTTTCTCTATTTAAATATACATACTTTATATATTCTTTTTGTTTTTCTTCATATAGTTTCTTTTTATATAATGCTTTTGCTAATTCATAATATTCTTCAATATTATTTGGAATAGCATTTTTAATACATTTTTCTAAAATTATTTTTGAAGATTCTGTATCATTAATTTTTTCAAAGAAATAATAAAATCCTAAATAAGGAAAAACTGCTTGAGGATACTCTTCAATTAAACTATTTAAATAATCCTTCATTTCCTCTTTATCAGACATAACATTTACTCTAATAAATAATTGTGCTAGTGATGGTTTTTTATTTATTTTAACCATATCCTGTTCTATTTGTATTTTTTCAGTTTGATTAAATTTTCCTAATAATAAAGTCGCACATATAGAACTAACTATTCCTAAAATTATTACAGAAATAGTTGAAATTACTAAAGACCTTAGAGGGTTTTTCTTAATAAAGTCTGTAACTCTATAAAATAAGTCTTTTTTAATTTCTTGTAATTCTTTTTTTGTTATATCAATTAGCTCATATGATAATTTATTATTATGGTTTTTAAGTTTTTCAACACAAGAATCACAAATAATTGGTTTATTACATGAAAAAACCACATCAGTTTTTATTCCATGCATATCATATAAACAACCTTTTGTTTCATGATGTATTAAGTTAAATTCATCACTATTTAAATCATAAGAGGGAATATTATTGCCATAAAATTTATAAGCTAAAGAATATGCATATAATAAATATAATACTAAATTTTCTACAGGAATATTTGCCTTAAATAAAATTTCTTTTACTTCATGGAGTGTTATTATAATAACTTTTCCTGTTAAGCGTCTCGCATAATAATTATCTTCAAGAGGTACACTTGTTATTGCAATATAAATATCTTCTTGAAAATCTGTGTTTAATTCTTCTAAAATTTGTTCATCATAATATTCCCAATTACTTCCCTTTGCATTACAGCTTATTGAAAAATTTTCAAATTTTTTTGAAATATTAAAAACCTCTGACTTATGATTTTTTATTTTGTTCAGATTTAGATCAACAGGATTATATCCTAATGTAACAATTTTAATTTTTACTTTTTCCAACTATTAGTCCTCCACTTTTGAATAGTGTAATTCCAATCCTTTTGAAGTAGTCACAAATCCATTTATATTTATTTTTCCATCATGTACAAGTTTGTGATGTTTTTTACATAAAGGTATTAAATTAAATTTATGGTTTTGATTTATATGTCCTATAAAGCCATCTTTGTTAGCCTTGCTTTGTTCTTGTATATGATGAACATCATCAACTTTTGCACCACATATAGCACAAGAGGTTACATATAAATCTTTATTATAAGTACTAGTTTTTTTCTGAGAAAGCCTTTCAATTGTATCGTACTCATCTGTAAGTCTTTTTCTAATGCTATTTGCTACATTTAAAAACTCTTTATCCATATGAAGAGATTTTGCAAACTCTAAACCATACATACTACTTCCACTTCCATAAGATAGTTTTCTATCAAAAATAAGTTTATCTTCTTGTTCATTGTATAAAACACTTAAATGTAAACATATTATATTTCTAAGGTTTTCTATCTCTTGAATTTCAGGTAATTGATGAAGATGTGTAGCAAATACAAATATAGATTTAAGTTGAGCAAGTTTTAAAATAGCTGATGCAACTATACTCACTCCACTCATAGTTTCTGTACTATGACTTATCTCATCTCCTAATATCAATGAATTTGTTGTAGAACGATTAAATATATTTTTTAACTCCAACATCTCAACAGCAAAAGAAGATAAACCTTTTGCAATATTATCACTTCCAGAAATTCTAGTAAACACTTCATTGAACAAACAAAACCTCATAGAACTTGCTGGTACATAAAAACCTGCTTGTGCCATAATCACACAAATACCTATAGATTTCATAAAAGAACTCTTACCACTACTATTTATACCATACAATAAAACACCATGCATCTTATTATCAGTCATATTAAGTGGTTTAGAGTTTTTAATAATTAGGTTATCTTTATGCTCTTTACTAGCCATATTAAGATCACCTAATATTATATTATTTGGTACATATATACCATTTTCTTCTGTTGCTTCTATTATAGGATGTCGTAGATCTATTATCTCAAGAAAATTACTATTTTCTTCACTTTTTACTATCCTTGGGGCACAAAAGTTATATTTTTTTGCTGTTTTTATATTTGAAACTGTTAAATCAACTTCTGCAATAAATGAAACTAATTCCATAAGTAAATTACTAAACTTTCTTTCATAAAGCTCTATAGTTTCTTTAAATACACTTTTATTAAGTTCAATTGATTTTTTGTAAATTATGTACATATTTATCTGAAATAGTAGCTATTAGTTTATTTGTTATTTTTACATTTATTGTTTGAATTTTTATAGAAAAATCTTTGAATAAATATAACTCATCGTCAATTATTAAGTGAGATTCCAAAAGTTCCTCTTTAATTGAACTAAATCTATTTTTTGTAAGTCCTATAAAAAAGCCCTCTTTTTCTAAACGATTTATAGAGATAAGATTTGTATCTTGACTATTTAAATATTTAAGTATATGAGTTCTAAATATTTCTAATTGTTCTTCTAAAGCTTGGTTTTCTTTTAGTAAAAAATCTATCTTACTATCAATACCACCTACAATCATATTAGAATCAATATCTTTTAACATAAATTTACCACAACAAGACAGATCAAAAGTCTCATCAATAGTTTTTAAAAATATATCTATATCTTCACTACTACAAGGTGGTTTTACAAAGTTATAATTTTCCATAAAGGTTACTATCTCTTTGATCGACTCTAAAGAATCATATAAGTAGTTTAACTCAAAAGGATGTAATCTATTTAGTTTTATCCTTCTTGTTAATCTTTCTATATCGTATATATTACTTAAGCTTCCCTCTATTGGTGCATGATAATCATAAAGGTCTGATGATAGTTTATATCTTCTATTTAACTCTTTTTCATCTTTAATAGGGTGAGTTAGTCTCTCCTTAAGCAACCTTTTACCCATTGCTGTTGAAGTATTGTTTATTAGTTTAAGTAGATTTGGTTGATGTTGAGACTCTAGTATATTTAACTGTTCTAAAGCATTATTACCTAAATATATATAACGACTAACATCAAGTTTTACTGGATAAGAAAGCTTTTGTATTATTTTACTATCATGACCTATCACAAAATCAATCAATATAGCTAAACTTTCACTAGCTAATGAATATCTCTCCATATTTAAATGCTCAATTGGAGTTAAAAGTGATTCTATTTCAAATACATTTCTAAATAGTTCATTTTGATAACTTATCTTTGACCTTGAATTTAACACATGATAAGTTTTATATGAAAGCTCAAGATACTCTATAATCTCTTTTTGATCAATAGAGTTATCTAAAAACGTAACTATCACTTCACTAGTTTTATGCATATTCATATAATTAAAAACTTCATCAAGAGCAAAACTTGGATCTTCACTAGTTCCAAACACTTCATTAAAATAACACTTTCCAGTAGTTACATCAATAGCACTATATCCAATTAGATAGTTACCTCGTATCTGGTCTATTGTAATAGAAGTTATATTGTTTTCATCACTTGAAACAGCAAAATCAAAATTAGTTCCAGGAGATATAATAGCATCTAAAACTCTTTTCATATTTGGAGGAACACCCAACTGTTTTATTATAGCTATAGTGTATTTTTGTTCTTGGATTATACGATTTATATGTTTTTCAAAAGATATTACTGGAACCCCTGCCATAAGAGGATTTGATTGGGAGTTTTCTAAAATTGATTTATTTTTTCGTGTTAATTGTATATTTAAAAGTTCAGCTATCTCTTTAGCACGACCTATTTGTTCTTCATCATTATTTACTTCATAAGTTTCAAAGAAAGTTCCAACTTCCATCAAGACAATAGTATCTTTTCCATATTTAGACTCAAACAATTGTTGAAGTTTAAAATACTGCTGTGTTAATAAAAGTGATTTATCGTTTAATATATCTTGAACTTCTTGTTTCATCTACCATCTTCTAATAAAATATCTTTTTTATGATGGTTGATTATATTTAATCTTTCGTTAGGAAGTAATTAAATTTATTTCTAGCTTTGTTCTTATTCTTCTATTACCCTTTAAAGTTTTAGTTTAAAGAAAAAAAACATATAATAAAACCGTATAAAGGAGTTATTATGAAAAACCTGAATTTAAAACAACTACTATCATTAAAAGGTTTATATTTTCTTATAACCCTTATCATTGCCCTACTTGTAGGAATAATGGGTGGAATTGTAGATATTATTCAACCTCAAGGTGTAGTTGATATTGCTAATCATCTAGGTTACCCTTTATACTTTTTTACACTACTAGGGGTCTTTAAAGTATTAGGTGGTATTGCTATACTTTTACCAAAAAGTTTTGATAAAGCAAAAAATATTGCATACTATGGATTTGGTTTTGATTTTATTTTTGCTTCATATTCACACTATAGTGTAAATGATCCATTTTCAAATATTATAGTACCATTAGTACTACTTGTATTATTAGCTACTTCATATTTTTTAAAAGAAAAGTTTTCTTACTAAATATACAATACTTTTTTAAATAAAAACCTCTACTTTGTAGGGGAAAGTATTTCAAAACCACAATTTTGATTTAGAGTACCTAGTCTCTTTTTATTTATCTATTTTTATATTATTACTAAACAATTAATATCTTTTTTATTAAAACAAAGCCCAAATAGAGTATTTTGAACTTTTTACACTATAATTTAAATAAATAGATAAATTATATATTAAGGATTAGTTTATGTATAGATTAATGTATCTTAGTACTGCTACTGTAAAATTTACAGATCAAGATTTTGAAGCTCTACTAGAAGTAGCTAGACAAAAAAATCAAGAAAGAGGTGTAACTGGACTTTTGATTATCAAAGGTCGAAGTTTTTTACAATGTTTAGAAGGGAAAAAAGAAGACGTATCATATATTTATAAAAAAATTGAAAAAGATGATCGTCATACTGATATTATTAGATTAGTTGAAGAGGAAGATGACGATAGATATTTCCCTAATTGGTCAATGGGATATAAAAACTTTGGCCATATGGATATAGTTACAAGTCAAAAACTAATTAACTTCTCACAAACCCAAAATATTAGTAAACTATCTTCTGATCTTATAAGTGACGTATTTAAAGAGTTTATAGAAGTTAATACCTAAGTATTAACTCTTATAATTCTTTAAATCTATATCCTGCACTAGCTAAATTTTGTCTAATTTGCTCTTGGTGTTCATCACCTTTTGTTTCTAATGCTATAGTAACATTTGCATCACCAAAATCAAGTGCTACAGAATCTCTATCATAATCTATTTGAACAATATTAGCACTAAGATCTTCAAATATTTGTGTAAGAGTTTTTAAACTTCCTGGTTTATCTATAAGTGTAACTATTAAGTTCATTTTTCTTGAAGACTTTACAAGACCTTTTTCAATAATTTGAGCAAGCATAGTAACATCAATATTACCCCCACTTAAAGGAAGAACAACAGTTTTCCCTTTTATATCAATCTTATTATGCATAATTGCAGCTGCTCCTGTTGCACCTGCTCCTTCTACTACAAGTTTATGCTTTTCTAATAAAAATAAAATAGCACTTGCTATTTCATTGTCTTCAACTTCAATTATCTCATCAACTAAATCAAGAACATAATCAAGCATTTTAGGTGTTGTATCACGTACAGCTATACCATCTGCAATAGTTCTCACTGTCATAGAATCTATTGGTGTCTTTGCTTCAAAAGATTCTTTCATAGCTCTAGCACCAGTTGCAACTACACCAACTATTTTTATATCTGGCTTTATACTCTTTGCAGCCATAGCCATACCAGAAATAAGTCCACCACCACCAATTGGTATAATTAATACATCTACATCTTTAATCTCTTCAAAAATTTCAAGAGATACTGTACCTTGTCCACATATTACATCATCATCTGCAAATGGATGTACAAATGTCTTATTATTCTCTTTTGCATAAGCTGTAGCATAAGCATAAGCTTCATCATAATTAGCACCATGTAAAACAACATTTGCACCATATGATTTAACACCACTTACTTTTGTCAAAGGTGTAGCCTCTGGCATAATAATAGTTGCATCACAATTAAAATGCTCAGCACTAAAAGCTAAACCTTGAGCATGATTACCAGCACTTGCAGCAACTACCCCTTTTAATCTCTCTTCATCACTCAAAGTTGCAATTTTATTAAAAGCACCTCTTAGTTTAAAACTTCCTGTTAATTGTAAATTCTCTTTTTTTAAATATACATTAGCTTGGTTTTTTGCACTTAAAATTGGAGCATACGCCATAGGTGTAACTCTTACTATACCATCTAATCTTTCTTTTGCTTTATTTATATCGTCTATATTTATCATGGCAAGGATTATATAACAATATTGTTTAATAGTGTTTTAGTTGTCATTTTTATGTAGTTTTAGATACAATCGCGAAAATATTAAGCCCATTAATACCAAGGATATAATTTTGTTAAACTTTAAAGATCATCTTATAGGTTCAAGTGCAAAAAATGATATATTATCAGGACTTGTAGTTGCTGTTGCCTTAGTACCTGAAGCTATTGCATTTAGTTTTATTGCTCAAGTTAGCCCAATAGTTGGACTATATGCTGCATTTATCTTAGGACTAATTACTGCTATTATGGGTGGAAAGCCGGGTATGATTAGTGGGGCAACTGGAGCTGTTGCTATAGTTTTAGTTGGTGTAAGTATTAGTGCTAGAACTGTTCTTGAATCTCAAGGAGTAAGCGGAGATACACTATCTTTTGGTATTATTCAATATATAACTTTAACAGCAATAGTTGCAGGAGTTATACAATTATCAATTGGTGTATTTAGAATGGGGAAATTTATCCGACTAGTACCACAACCTGCACTTCATGGGTTTGTAAATGGTCTTGCTGTTGTTATTGCAACTAGTCAATTTAAATTTTTAGATGATGCAGGAATATTAATGTATGCTATTATCTTAGGAACTATGGCTACTATGTATTTTCTCCCAAAACTAACTTCTGCAATTCCAGGTGGATTGGTTGCTATTGTAGTATTTACTCTTGGTATTTATTTTACTGGTGCAGATACTAAACTTGTGGGTGATTTAGCAAATTTATCACAATTTGCTGGTATGTTACCATCATTTCAAATACCTGAAGTTATACTAGACTTTGATGCTTTTATATTAGTACTTCCTTATGCTATTATTGTTGCTCTTGTGGGTGTTATTGAATCACTTCTTACACTTTCAGTTTTAGATGAAATCAGTGGAAAAAGAGGTAGTGCAAATCAAGAATGTATAGCTCAAGGTGCTGGAAATATTACCTGTGGATTTTTTGGTGCAATGCCAGGATGTGCTATGATTGGTCAATCTATCATTAACTACACTTCAGGTGGTTGGGGAAGATTATCTGGAATAGTAGCTTCAGTAGGTCTTATCCTTCTTGTAGCAACTCTTACAGAGGTTCTTAATATAATCCCTGTAGCTATACTAGTTGGTATCATGTTTATGGTAAGTATAGGTACATTTGAGTGGAGTTCTTTTGCAAGGATTACAAAAATGCCAAGAGCTGATGCTTTTGTACTTGTAACTGTTACAGGTATTACTATTGTTGCAGATCTTGCTATTGCTGTTATAAGTGGTGTTATTATATCTGCACTTGTATTTGCATGGAAACACGCAAGAGTATTTTCAAAGACTCATCTTGAAGATGATGGAACAAAAGTATATGACTTTGATGGTCCATTGTTTTTTGGAAGTGTTACATCATTTAATGAACAATTTGACCTTGCTCACGATCCACAAGAAGTAGTTTTAGACTTTAAAGATTGTAGAGTTATGGATATATCAGGTGTTGAAGCGATTGATGCTATTACTAAAAAATATCTAGAAGAAAATAAAACTATAAAGATAAGACACTTAAGTGATGAGTGTAAATCTATTATGAATAATGCTAAGCAGTTTTGTACATTTGAGGAAGATGATCCTAAATATAAAGTTGCTTATGATTATTAAATATAATAATTAAAAAGGAATAATTTTGAAAATTAAAATATTTATTTATATAATATTTATATTCATATTAACTGGTTGTGCAAAACTTCCTGAACAAAGAGAATATATTCATTTAAAAAATGTAAAAAAAGAAAAATTTGATTTAATATATGATTTATCAAAAAAATGTTTTGAAAAAGAACCTACTTTCTTTTCACAAAGAATTTTAGTTCAGGCTAAAAAAGAAGAAGATAGAGGCTATATAACACTTCATAGATATGATAATAAGAGTTTATTTAATACTAGTTTATATTTATTTCCTCCTAATACCTTAAACAAACCATTTGTTATATTATATTTTTATACTGATAAGATTCTAATTGAAGAATATCCTTCTACATATGAATATAAAAAATATGTTAAAACTAGTATAAAGACTCAAATTGAAAAGTGGTTAAAAGGTGAAACTACTTGTAAATGATAGCAGTAAAATTTATTATTTATGCCTATTCAAATACTTACTAAGTAACTCACTCAAACTACACTTAATACCATCATCAAAACTATCAAGTGTACTTTGACACTTAGCCGATAACTCATCGGCACTTTTAATAGCCCCATCTAGTCCAAGTAAATTTACAAATGAATTTTTTGCACCATCATTTGCAGTTGTTTTACCTGCCTCTTCTTCTGTTGCTGTTTCATCTATAATATCATCTTGTATTTGAAAAAGTAACCCTATATCTATACCAAAGTTATATAGCTTTTCTTGTGTATCTAACTCAAGGTTAGCTATAATTGCTCCCATTTTTAAACTTCCAGCTATAAGTTTTGCAGTTTTATGAATATGTAAAAACTCTAATTGAGATAGTTCTACTTTTTGATTTTCAAAATAACAATCAATAGCTTGACCTATTATCATACCGTTTATCCCACCATCACTACTTAATATTTTTACAAGTTCTATTTTTACATCATTACTTAATGGTGCATTTGCTATTAGATTAAAACTATGGGTATTTAAAGCATCTCCAACTAAGATAGCTGTAACTTCATCATAAGTCTTATGAAGTGTTGGATGTCCACGTCTAAGGTCAGCATTGTCCATAGAGGGTAAATCATCATGGATAAGAGAATAAGTATGTAAATATTCAACTCCAAGTGCTACAGGCATAGAGTTTTTTAAAAGCAAAGGTTCTATAGAGTTTACAATTGAAAGGATAAGCATAGGTCGGAATCTTTTCCCACCAGCCCTAAGCATATCTTGTAATGCTTCTTCAAATATTGGGTGAAATGTTTTTGAAGTTGGTAAGTTTTCGTTTAGATAAGTTTCGAAGTTTTCTAAAAGTTCTTTACTTTGCAAATGGATTCATCCCACCCATCATATTCATTGCCATATTTTTTTTAGCATCATCGCTTTGTTTTATTACATCATTCATAGCACTTATTAAAAGTATCTGTAAAGAGTCTTTATCTTCAAGTAAAGAATCATCTATATGAAGATCAGTAACTTCAGAGTTTCCATTTATTGAAAGCTCTATCATTCCACCACCAACTTTAGATGTAAACGTTTGTTTTTGTCCATCTTCTTTTGCTTTTTCAGCCATCTCTTGAACTTGACCCATCATCTGATTAAGATCAATCTTACTTAAATCTATTCCATCAAACATTAGTGATCGGTCCCTATAAGTTCATTTGTTATTTCTGTAATATTGTTTTTATCATCAACATGAACTACAATAGGCTTATAAGTCTCTAATTCATCATTATGATATGAAGCATAAGCAATAACTATTATCTTATCACCTATCTCTACTTTTCTAGCAGCAGCTCCATTTAAACACATATCTCTAGATCCTCTTTTACCTTTTATTACATAAGTAGAAAATCTCTCACCATTATTTATATTAACAATTTCAACTTTTTGACCAACTCGTAAACTAGCTGCTTCTAAAAGTTCTTCATCAATTGTAATAGAGCCAACATAGTTTAAGTTAGCATCACTTACTGTTGCTCTATGAATTTTGCTATACAACATATCAAATGTCATTTATTTCCCTATTTTGCCAAAGATTGAGGCTCACCCCAAAATTGCTCTGGTATTATATATTCTTCAACTGGATTTCCACCAATTAAATGTTCTTCGATAATTTTATCAATTTTTTCCTTAGTTAATTGTACATACATATGATGTCCTGGTTCAACTAACATAACAGGACCCATTTGACATCTACCTAAACAACTAGTTCTAATTGGTTGAACAGGTCCCATAAGACCTTTTTGCATCATTGTTTGAGCCATATGATTAAACAAATCTTTTGTTTGTTCATTTACACATGAAGGTTTTGGCATATTTGGTGGTGAACTTTGTTCACACTTAAACATATAAAATGTTGGTTGTGGTATTTGTGGCATCTCCATCGTTTATTCCTTTTATTATCTTATCAATTTTAATTTTTATTGGCGAATTCTATCCGAGATTACTTAAATGTTTCTTTAAGTAAATCCTTTACAATTTTTTTATCATTTAAAGGTAACTTTTGATCATATATAGTTTGAGTCTCTTCATCACCCTTACCAAGTACTAGTATAACTGGATTAGCATAGTTTTTTGACTTTTCTATAGCTTTTGATATAGCTACTTTTCTATTTAACTCTACTTGGATATGTTTCGATTCTTTACACCCTTTTAGTATGTCATCACATATTGCATCAGGATCTTCAAACCTTGGATTATCACTTGTGATTATTATCTCTTTTGATACATCACTTGCTACTTTTCCCATAAGTGGTCGCTTTGTTTTATCTCGATCTCCACCTGCTCCAAATACACTTATAATATCATAATCTTGAAAGCTATTAAAAACCTCTTTCATACCATCATGTGTATGTGCAAAATCAACTATTATAAGTGGGTCATGACTTACAACTTCCATACGACCTGCAACACCACCAAAATATTCAACAACATCACATATCTCTTGTAAGGGTCTCTTTGTAAGTAAATTAACAGCACTTATTGCTGCTGTTAAATTATATACATTAAATAACCCCATCATAGGTGAACTAAAATTAACAATATTTGCAAAGTGTTGTATTGCAACATGAAGTCCATTTTTTAGACTATATGCTGTTACTTTATATGTTGCTGGATTATCAGCTCCATAAGCATAAGCATTTTTCATTTTAAATTTTATATTTTTATCATCTTTATTTATAAGTTTCATACTATCATCATTGAAAAAACTATTTTTTACATCTATATATTCTTGTATTGTCTTATGATAATCAAGATGATCTTGTGTTATATTTGTATGAATTTTAAGTGCAAAGTCTAAACCTTCGATTCTATTTTGTTCTATTGCATGAGAACTAACTTCCATAACAAAATATTCACATCCAGCTTCTAAAGACTTTTGAATATGTTCAAAATTTCCAAGCTGAATAGGTGTAGTTAAAGAGTACTCTTCAATTCTTTCATCATTTATGAAAAAGCCTCGTGTTCCTTGAAGAGCTACTTTATATCCTAAATCTAACAATATAGAGTAAATAGCAGCAGCTGTTGTAGTTTTACCATTTGTTCCTGTTATACCAACAACTTTTATTGATGAAAAATCAAAGTAATCTTTTAATTGGCTACTTTTAATAAAATCTTCACAACCATTGTTTTTAGCATCTTCAACAAACTTCTCATTATGAGATGAAATTACAAAAGTTTTATCTTTTGTAGCATCTTTTGAATTATCAGTAAAAACTTTATTGTTATTACTTATTATCAATATTCTTTCTTTCCAATTTTTTATATAAGGCACTTAACTCTTCATCATAAGAAAAAAACTCATTAAAACCATCAAGATATGTATATGCTGTTTTATTAAAATTATTTTCTATTAGTTTATTTATAAAATCTATTAAATCATCTTTTGTAGTAATTGCTACTTTTGTACTAAACATAATATCTTGATAAGCTTCTTTAAAAGACCCTCTACTTTGTACAAGTTCCATAAAGTCTTTATATTCAATAGCATTTAAAGATTCAACACTTGTATTTGAGATATCTTTTAATAATCCCATCATTTTTTCATTGTCTCCATCTAATGCATTTACTACATCTTCTACATATGCAACGGCTGCATCAAGATCTTCATCTTTAGATACAATAAAATAATCAAACATACTTTGTGCTTTTTCATCATTTTCAGAAGCAATATCACATAATAAACAGTATATTTGGTACTCCTTACTTGTTGGAGCTGTTGATAAAACTTGTGAATACACAAATAACGCTTTATCATAATCTTTTGAACTAAAAAGTGAGTGGGCTTGTTGTAATAATTTTTCTATATTAATCATCTAAAACTCCTACTTACATATTTGCTGGAACATTAACTATCTCTAAATCAGGATGAATAGCCTCTTTTAACTCTTTTTCAACTATAAACTTTAAAGTGCTTCCACTAGCTGCACATCCTACACATGCACCTTGAAGTTGTATATATACTTTTCCGTCTTTTATATTTTTTAATTCTATAGCACCACCATCTTTTGCTAACATTGGTGCTATTTTTGTTTTTATAATATTACTCACTGGGTCTTGTAAATCATCATCTGTAAATGGCATATTCATATTTAAAATTCCTTTATATCTTTAACTACAAATTTATTATTGTTTTTTAATTTTAACCAAAACTACAAATAAAGCTGTAACTACTAAAATAACTCCAACAGTTTGAAATATAAATGTCAATGAAACAGGTTCACTCATTTAGTTTACTACTTCATCACATCTAGAACATAAAGAGTCTTCTTCTTTTGCTCTATATTTCCAACATCTTGGACATTTTTCTTCATTTGCTTTATAGATTTCGAACTCAAATCCATCAACTTCAAAACTATCTATTAAATTATCTTCTTTTTTCTTTAATATCTTACTTACAACAAACCAATCTTCAGCAACTGTACCATCTAAATTTAATATTATTTCACTATTTGTATAAATAACTAACTCTAAAGTTGATTTTATAGTCTTATCTTTATTTAGTTTATCTTTTATTTCTGCAAATTTGCTTTTTGCTTCAAGTAAATGTTCTTCATTAAGTTTACTTTCAAGTTCTGGAAGATAATACTTTGGCATATCAAAAATATTTTCTGCATCTCCTTTTATAACAGCAGGAGCATATTGAATTAACTCATCCATTGTGTATGTTAATATAGGAGATAGTGTAGTTATAAATGCACGAGCAATCATAGCCATAGCACTAGCACTAGCAACTCTAGTAGTAGAATCTTTACCATCACAATACATCTTATCTTTACAAACATCAATATAAATATTTGATAACTCTGCTACTAAAAAGTGATTTAGTTTATTTAATCCACGACTAAAATCATAAGACCTAAAACTATCATCAACCTCTTTAAATACTTTTTGTGCTTTATCAAGTATCCAAATATCTATTTGACTCATTGTATCAATAGATGCTATCTCTTCTAAATCAGCAACATTTCCTAATAAAATCTTACCTGTATTTCTTATTTTTCTATATTGCTCTGCCATTTGCTTTAAAATACCATCTGATATTTTTTGATCATTTTGATAATCTGACATTGCAACCCACATTCTAAGTATCTCAGAACCATATTGTTTTACAACTTTATCAGGAGCAATCACATTACCTTTAGATTTACTCATCTTTTCACCCTTAGCATCCATAGTGAATCCATGAGTTACCACACTTTTATAAGGTGATACTTCAGATGAAGCAAGAGATGTTAAAAGTGAAGATTGGAACCAACCTCTATGTTGGTCACTTCCTTCAAGATACATATCAGCAGGATAAGAACCAGCATCATAGTTACCACTTCTTAAAACTGCATTTTGAGTAGAACCTGAATCAAACCATACATCTAAAATATCCATAGTTTTTTCTAAATCATCAGGGTTTAATCCACTACCAGGATATAATAAATCTTTAATTTCAAGGTCATACCAAGCATCACAACCTTTCATCTCAAATATCATAGCTACATAGTTTAAAACTTTTTCATCGTAAATTATTTCATCTGTTAATTTATTTCTAAAAAATGCAATTGGAACACCCCAATCTCTTTGTCGTGAAATACACCAATCAGGTCTATTTTCTATCATAGTTCTTAGTCTATTTTCTCCATGTTCAGGGTAAAAAGTAACCTCTTCTATAGCTTCAAGAGCATTTTGTCTTAAAGTTTTTCCTTTTTTACCATAAGTTTCATCCATAGCTATAAACCATTGTTTTGTAGCTCTAAATATAACTGGTTTATGTGTTCTCCAACAATGAGGGTAAGAGTGAGTTATATCAACTCTTTTTAATAAATTTTCACCTAAAAGCTCTAATATTCTATCATTTGCTTTAAATACATTTACATTTAAAAACTCTTCTGGGTTTGGTAGTAGTTTTTCTCTTACAATAGTATTATCATAAGCACCATTAGCTCCAACAGGCATGATAACATCAAGACCTTCTTTAAGACCAATTTTATAATCATCCTCACCATGACCTGGAGCTGTATGAACTGCACCAGTACCATCATCCATTGAAACATGTTCACCTAAAACTATTTTAGAAGTTCTACCATTTAAAGGATTTATAGCATTCCAAGATTCTAATTGAAATGGTTCAAATTCTTTTATAATATCTCCTGAGATAACTTCTTTGTCTTTTAAACTTTCATATAAAGCTTTTGCAACAATATAACCATCACTTGTTAAAACATAAAACTCCACGGGATGAATAGATACTCCTGTATTTGCAGGAAGTGTCCAAGGTGTTGTTGTCCATATAACAACACCTGCTTTTTTATTATCAAGACCAAATTCTGATTTAAATTCATCACTCATTTCAAAACTTACAAAAACAGAAGGAGATACTTTATCTTCATACTCTACTTCAGCTTCAGCTAAAGCTGTTTGAGCTGCCCATGACCAATATACTGGTTTACTTCTCTGAACCAATAAACCTTGCTTAGCTATAGCTATAAGCTCTCTATAAATATTTGCTTCAAATTTAAAATCCATAGTTAAATATGGTTTTTCCCAATCAGCTATTACACCTAAAGTTTTAAACTCATCTCTTTGGATATCTATAAATTTCGATGCATGATTTCTACAAAGTTCTCTTAGTTTACTTTTTGGTAATTCTTTTTTCTTAGCTCCACCAATTTTCTCTTCAACTTTTTGCTCAATTGGAAGACCATGACAATCCCAACCTGGAGTAAGCCGAACAGACTTACCATCAAAATAGTGATATTTAACTACAATATCTTTTAATATTTTATTTAGTGCATGACCAATATGTGTATGACCATTTGCATAAGGTGGTCCATCATGTAATGTAAAACTAGGAGCATCTGCTCTATTAGCTTTCATTTTTTCATATACTTTTGTATCATCCCACAGTTTATAAGCCTTTGGCTCATTGTTTGGTAGGCTTCCTCTCATAGGGAAACTTGTATTTGGTAACTGTAAGGTATTTTTATAATCTTTCTGTTCAGACATATTTTCTAATATTCCTATAATTTAAAATGAGGTAGAGTATAGCTAAAAATATCTTAAAATGGAGTTTATATTAATGGCATATATTATTATGTTTATAACAGCATTTAGTTCTGCTACACTTATACCAATGGGAAGTGAAGCTGTACTTCTATATCACATCACACAAGGACACAATTTATACTTTTTATTTGCCACTGCTGTTGTTGCTAATACACTAGGATCTTATGTAAACTATTATTTAGGATATAAAGGTGAAGAATATTTAATTAGAAAAAAATATTTAAGAGAAAATAAAATAAAAAAACATAAAAAAACCTTTGGCAAATACGGAGGGTTAGCCCTTTTATTAGCTTGGGTTCCTATTATTGGAGATGGGTTAACATTTGTAGCTGGTATCTTACAATATAGTGTTAAAAAGTTTTTTATTTTTGTATTTATATCTAAATTTTTTAGATATTTAGTTGTTATATTAATATTTAAATACTATACATAAAAGGATATTTATGAAATTTGAAAAAATGGAAGAATTACAAACAATTTTAAAACAAAGAGGTGAGACAATAACTTGTGCAGAAAGTTGTACAGGAGGATTAATCGCTTCACAAATAACAGAAATATCAGGTTCATCTTCGGTTTTTAATGGCTCAATTGTAACTTATTGCAATGAAATAAAAGAGCAAGAACTAAATGTAAAAAAAGAAACTATGATAGAACATGGTGTAGTTAGTTGTGAAGTTGTTGAACAAATGTGTCAAGGTGTTTTAAAAAAATTTGATGCAACTTATGCTATTTCTGTAAGTGGTGTTGCAGGTCCAACAGGCGGAACAGAAAATAAACCAGTAGGTACAGTAGTAATAGGTGTAACTTCAGTCTATAAACATAGTGATATAAAGGTTTATCATTTTAGTGGAAACAGAAAAGAAGTACAATTACAAGCTGCAAAAACTGCATTTGAAATATTTTTTGAAATTTTAAAGAAAAATACTTGACAAAAAAATAAAAATTTACTATAATTCCACTCCATTTAACAAATATGACCTGTTAGCTCAGTCGGTAGAGCATCTCCCTTTTAAGGAGGTGGCCGTTGGTTCGAATCCAACACGGGTCACCATGAATTTGGAAAGATATACTATATGTATAGTTTTTTAAATGATTTGGTCGATTAGCTCAGTTGGTAGAGCGCTACCCTTACAAGGTAGATGTCATAAGTTCGAGTCTTATATCGACCACCATGAATTCTTTGTAAGTTAGATTTCTAACATTGTATTGATTCA
>LLEK01000015.1_pt1 | contig 45672 bp, 50 predicted proteins | sample 595821 | NCBI WGS metagenome assembly LLEK01 (sample SAMN02919311, study PRJNA255460) | bioreactor metagenome | biome: chemostat; feature: culture 2011_25.1; material: sediment; isolation source: day79 25degC chemostat 2011 inoculated with Wadden Sea sediment taken from... | place: Germany: Bremen ...
CAATGATACAGAGTTTACACAGTGTCTAGTACTCTTTTGTGTAAAACCTTCCCCTTTAAAAACATGACCTAAATGTCCATCACATTTTGCACAAACTATTTCTATTCTTCTTCCATCTGCATCGGGTAATTCTTTTACATTATTATCAATAATATCATCAAAACTAGGCCAACCTGTTCCACTATCAAATTTTGCATCAGATTTAAATAATGGCGTATTACATTGTCTACAAGTATATGTACCATCTTCTTTATTGTCCCAGAATTTACCACTAAAAGGTCTTTCTGTTCCTTTATTTACTATTACTCTCATCTCTTCTTCATTTAATTGATTATATGACATATTATTTCCTTTAATAAAGACCAATTATAAATTAACTTTACTTAATTGAAATTTACTATAATTATCTAGATAAAAATACTTAACTTATATGTTCTAAGAGTTCATTATGGATTAGATTATTAGTTGCTACTATACAATCGTTTCCAAAGATATCATATGGTTGATTTTTTTCATTTGTTATAAAGCCACCAGCTTCTTGAAGTATTATAATACCAGCTGCAACATCCCATGCTTTTAGGTTTATCTCATAATATCCATCATAAGTGCCACGAGCTGTCATACATAAATCAATAGCAGCGCTACCTAATCTTCTGATATCTTGACAGTTTGGTAAAACTGATTTTAAATTTCTTATTACAAAATCTAAATCATCTTTATTTGATGAACTTGTATATGGAAAACCTGTTGATATTAAAGCATTTTTAAATTGATCATTGTTTGTTACTGTTATTGGCTTATTATTACAAAATGCTCCAGTTCCAACTTTAGCAGTATAAAGTTCATCTAAGATAGGGTTATAAACTATACCTATATATGGTTTTTTATCTTTATAAACACCAACTGATATAGCACAATGGGGAACTTGATTTACAAAGTTAGTAGTTCCATCTATTGGGTCAATTATAATAGAGTTATTAAATTCTATATTACTATTATCTGACTCTTCTGCTATGATATTAAAGTCTGTAAAAGTGGTAGAAAACTTCTCTTTTAAAAAGTTTTCCACTGCAACATCATATTGAGTTACTAAATCTTTTTTACCTTTAAAAGTAATATCTTTTTGGGCATAGTATCCCTGTTTGAAAATTTCTGCTGCTTGTTTTATTATTTGTACTAATTTTTCTGTCATATTTACTTTTTAAAAGATATTTTTACTCTTTCTTTCCTTATTATATTGTTTGTTATAATAGTAAAGAAATGTTTCAATTTAGTAACAGTTTTTTAATTATAGTTCGTTATATAAACTATCTCTCTCAACTGGTTCAAATCCACTATTTTTTATTAGTTGTATAAATTCATTTTGTTGCATACCATTTGCACTTTGTGCACCAGCTGCTGAGTTTATAGATTCTTTTTCAATTGTACCATCAAGATCATTTGCTCCAAACTCTTGAGCTATTAGTGCTAACTTTATAGATGATGTAACCCAATAAGCTTTTAGGTTTGGAATATTATCTAGCATGATTCTACTAATTGCAAAAGTTTTAAGTATCTCTTGTGCTGTTGGAAAATCTTTTACTTTTAAGAAATTATTCTCTTTTTGATAAACTAAAGGTATAAATGAGTTAAAACCATTCGTTTCATCTTGTAATTCTCTTAGTCTTAACATATGATCGATTCTATGTTCTCTTTTTTCTATATGTCCAAAAAGCATAGTAGCATTTGATTTTCTTCCTCTTTGATGCCAAAGTTTATGTATTTGTAGCCATTGTTCTGAACTAACTTTTCCACCACAAACTCTTTTTCTAATTCCTTCATCAAAAACTTCTGCACCACCACCTGGCATAGAATCAACTCTATACTCAATCATCAAATCAATGATTTCCTCGTATGATTTGTTGTATTCTTGGCTTAGAAAATGTATCTCTGCTGCTGTTAGTGCTTTTACATGTAAGTGTGGATATTTTTCTTTTATTGTTTTGAATATTTCAAGATACCATTGTAATCCTGTACTTGGATTATGTGCTGATACTATATGTACCTCTTTTATATCATTTCTTACACTTTTTGCTACTATATCTATGATTTCATCATGACTCATAGTATATTGGTCAGGATTTTTTTCTACTAGCACTATATGCACAAAATTGACAAACATCCTTACAGATATTTGTTGGGTTTATGTGTCTATTTACATTGTAGTAAGTCTTTTTCCCAAATCTGTTTTCTCTTATTTTTAAGGCGTATTGACCTAACTCTATTAAGTCCATATCGTATAATGCAACACCATCTTCAAAATTAAGTCTTACATTATTATCAAGTTTTTCTTTTAATGTCATATATGATTATTCTCTTTTTTCTTTAGTTTATATTTTTCAGCATTTGTCACATCGTAAAGGTGTTTTAGTTCTTGAGTATGGATAGCTATTATATCAATTTCAGTATCTTTATAAAACCAACCATCAGGAGTATCTCTTAAAATCTTTTCTTGAAATAATTGTTTTAATTCATCTCTTGTTACAATAAGCTCATCCATAGTTTATCCTTTCAATATGCTTGCAATCCTGAAAAATTATTTGTTATGTTTGCAATACTATTAGTTAACATTTTTTGCATAAATTTATCTACTTTATCTTCTTTTGACCAGATTGGATTTTTTACTTTGCTTAGTTTGGTTACCATTTGCTTAGCTGTTGATATTGTTGCAACCTTATCAACAAGTCCTACATTTTTAGCTTGTATTGAAGTAAATATATGTGCATCTGCAAATTGTTTATGGTCTTCTACTTTAAGTCCTCTTGCTTTTGCTACATCATTTACAAACATATCATAAGTACTTTGTGTTACTTTTTTAGTTCATCTTTTCGTTTTTTGTCCAAATTCTTGTTGGTGTTCCTGTTTCTTTATATTCACCAATTTTAACTGTTTGAGGTTTTATTCCAATTTTAGACATCAATTCACTGGCATCTACACTTTGGATAATAACTCCAATGCTCCCAACCATACTACCTGGGTTTGCAACTATTTTTTGAGCCCAAATTGAAGCATAGTAACTACCACTTGCCATAATACCACTAGCATATGCAACAACAGGTTTAATCTTATTTAATTCTTTTATTGCATAAGCTATCTCAATAGAAGGTGCTACTGCTCCTCCTGGTGAGTTTACTTTTAGTAAAACACCTTGTATGTTTGGATCACTTTTTGCTTTTTCTATTTTTTCTAGAACATCATCAACAATCATAATTGGACCATTAAGTTCTATAATTTGTAGATTTGGTTGTTGTAATTTTGTAGTATCTGTATTATCTAAAACAAAATATAAAATAGTAAGAAAAAATACTGTTTTAAAATTTCTTTGTATAAATGTAATTGGTGCTGTTATGGGTAAGAATAGTTTACTTAAGAAGTTCATTTTGACCACCTATAAATGTATGTGTTGTACTTGTTGTATGTAAGATTATCGCAGTTGCTAAATCTTCTGAATCAATAACTGAATCGGGGAGAACAAAGCTAATTATATCTGCATCAAGATTCTCTTTTAATTCCCCTTTAGGAAGTCCTAGTGCTTTAGCACCACCTTTTGTTGCGGCAATTAAAAGTTTTTGTGCAAGTTTGTTAGGTTCAAAATTATTATGGATAAATATAGCACTTTTTAGCTCTTCAAATAAGTTGAGTGTATGGTTTGAGCTTAAACCATCAGTACCCATTGCAAGTGGGATATCCTTAATATGACTTAGATTAAGTGTTGTATTACTTAGGAGTCTATTTGAATTTGGACAGTGGGTAATAGTTGCACCAAGATTTTTAATTTGAGTAAGCTCATGTTCATTTGCTTCTACACAGTGTGTAAAACTAAGAGGTGTGTCTAAACCATAAAATTGATTTAAAAAATCACTTGGTTTAGTTAAAGATTGATATTGCTCTAACATGTTTTTAAAAAATTGTTCAAAATCACCAGAACTATGGTTTAACCAATCACTTTCTGCTTTTGATTCTTGAAAGTGTGCAGATACTGCCATCTTACTCTCTTTAGCAATTTTAAGTACTTCTCGTATTAAAAAAGGGTGAGTAGAGTAAGGTGAATGGATGGCAATTGCTGGGATAAAGCTTTTATTTGTTTTTTGTACGGCATTTTTTAGTTTTGCTTTAAAATCTGCAAAAAGTGTATCAATCATATCTTGCTTACTACCTAATGCTTCTGTAAAGTAAACTACATTGAGTGGTGTTTCAACACATGAATCCATATCGTATCCATAAGAACTAATTGCTCCAATAGTAGTAGTACCATGTTGGATCATTTTATGAAGTTCAAAATCAATTAACTCTTTACTTGCTTTTTCAATAAGTTCTTCTCTATGGGTAATAATAGAAAAAAGCCATTTTACAAAATTACCATATTTTAGTGTTGTTTTATTTGCACTAAATTCTAAATGTACATGGGTATTAATAAGCCCTGGCATTAAAACAGAATTTTCACCTTGATATTCGAATTGTTCATTTGGGTATTTTTTTTGAAGGTTTTCATAACTATCAACATCTTTGATAAGTTTATCAAAAACAATTGCTCCATCTTTGATAATGGTAAACTCTTCATCACAAATTAAAAGCCAATCGGCACATAGGAACTTCAAGTATCTATCCTTTTAGTAAATTTTAGATATTATACCAAAAAATTATAATATTTAAAGGAACAGTATGAAAATTGCAGTAATTCAAGGACCAAACTTAAACATGCTAGGAATCAGAGAGCAAAATGTATATGGACCTATGACATTAGATCAAATTCATGACCAAATGAAAAGTAGTGCAGAGCAACATGGAGTAGAATTAGAGTTTTTTCAAAGTAACCTAGAGGGTGAAATAGTTGATAAAGTTCAAGAGTGTTTAGGTACAGTTGATGGTATTATTATAAACCCAGCTGCTTATTCACATACAAGTATAGCAATAACTGATGCAATTTCAGCAGTTAATTTACCTGTAGTTGAAGTTCATATTTCAAATATCTATAAAAGAGAAGAGTTCAGACAAGTTTCAATGACAGCAAAAGCAAGTATGGGTGTTATTACTGGTTTTGGTCCTTTTGGATATCATATGGCACTTATGGCTTTAACTCAAGTGTTAAATGAAGTAAATGCTGCAAAACAAGCTAAGCAAGAAGCAGCACAAGCTAAATCATAACAGTTATGAAAAATTTCATACTGCAAGATGAAAATGCAGTTTATTTTGAGTGTGGATATAGCTGTGATAATGTAATATATCTAAGTATTAGTGATGATAACTATTTTATCACTGATGCTAGATATGAAATAGAAGCAAAACTATTTACTAAAAATTGTGAAGTAGTCATCTCAAATGATCTACTTAAAGCTACAAGAAAAATCATAAAAAAATCTAAAATAAAAAAACTTACTCTTGATCCAAACGATTTTAAATTATCAACTTATACTGGGTTAAAAAACTATTTAGATATAAAGTTTATTAAAAAGCCAAACTTTTCAAAACAAAAAAGAATTATCAAAACAGATGATGAAATAAAGCTTATTAAAAAAGCTATGAGTTTAGGAAGAGATGGCTTTAAAGATTTAGCTAAATATATAAAAACTGATGGTTTAGGAAAAAGTGAAAAGTACCTTTTTTTTAAAGCAAAAGAATTTATGAGTAATATGGGAGAATTAGACTTAAGTTTTGACCCAATTATTGCAATAAATGAAAACAGTGCAAAACCTCATGCTCTTCCTACTTCTAAAGTATTAAATAAAAATGATTTACTTTTAGTTGATGCAGGGGTAAAATATAAGAGATATTGTAGTGATAGAACTTGTACTTCTTTTATAAATTCAAATATTAATTTTAAAAGAGAACAAAAGTTTAAAAGTAAGTTAGAACAAAAAGTATATGATACTGTTTTAAAAGCTCAACAAACTGCTATAAGTAAAGCTCGAGTAGGTATGAAAGCATCTCAAATTGATAAATTAGCTAGAGATGTTATAGAAAAATCTGGTTTTGGAAAATATTTTGTTCATAGTACTGGTCATGGTGTTGGTTTAGATATACATGAATATCCAAATATTAATAACAGAAATGATGTTATTCTTGAAAATAATATGGTATTTACAGTTGAACCTGGAATTTATTTAAGTGATAAGTTTACTAAAGAAACCAAAGGTTTTGGGGTAAGAATAGAAGATACTGTTGTTATGAAAAAAGGAAAAGCAGAGATTTTATAAAACCTCTGCTTTTTTATTTACTTATTATTTAAGATTTAGAGATATTCTCACTCTCTTTTTTCTTTTTAACCTCTTTAACTTCTTTTTCAAAAAGATCCTCTTGTCTCATAGAGATACCTTTCATATGTGAAATAGGAACAGTAAAGGCTATACCATCTCCCGTAGTTGTAATATGAAGTTTTGTAACTATTTGTTTTATAATTTTATCGACAATTATACTAGGTACTATAAATAATAATAATTTATCTGTTTCTTCTGGTTTATGTCTATAGAAGTTATCAAGTTCACCTAGACCCATACCTGAAGCATTAAGAACTGTAACACCACTTGCACCAGCATCTTTTGCAGCACGTAAAGCATCATCTTCACTACCTTTTGGTACGATAATTATAACAGCAGAAAAGCTAAGCTTCATAGAGTGTCTTAAATCTGTAGCATCAAGGTTAATAGTTGATAAACTCATATCATCAACACCCTCAAGGCTTCCATGAAGTTTAGTTTCTTTTTCTTCCTCTTTTGCTAACTCAGTATCACCTTTAACATGAAGTTTTTCTACAATAATACCATAAGCCATAACTGTAATCATTGGAAATAATGAAGCAAAAGCGATAAGACCAAAACCATCAATTAAAGGACTTCTTCCATCAATATTTGTAGCAAGACCAATACCTAAAGCTGCAACTAATGGAACAGTAACAGTAGAAGTTGTAACACCACCTGAATCATATGCAATAGGGATAATATGTTTAGGTGCTATAAATGTTAAGAATACAACAATTAAATAACCAGCAATGATGTAGTAATGAATCTGTCCACCATCAACAATTCTAAATGCACCAAGAGCAATACCAAAAGCAACACCAAAAGCAACGAATAGTCTAAGTGACATATCATTGATTTTACCATCACTAATCTCTTTTGCTTTTTTTGCAATAGCCATCAAAGCAGGTTCTGCCATGGTTGTAGAAAAACCAATAGCAAATGCAAATGCAAAAATAATCCATACATTTCCAGCTTGTGTAAGTTGGTATGCCATTGATTCACCAAGAGCAAATAGACCTAATTCAAGACCAAGAATAAAGGCATAAAGACCTAAAATAACAAGTATAAAACCTATAATTACGATTTTTAAATTCTCAATTTGTTTTTTTAAGATTCCATATTGGAAAAAGAATATAATTGCTAAAATTGGTAAAACATCTCTAACAACAGATAAAATACCAGATGTTACAGATTCTAAAGTAATAGAGACAGCCTGAGATGCTTTTGCTTCAATAACAACTTGTGCAACTTCAGTAGCTTCAACAAAATTATAAACAAAGATTCCATATATTTGAACAAATATCATAGGTGTAAGTGATGCAAAAGCAATAAGACCAAATCCGTCTATTACAGGATTTCTTCCTTTAATTGTTGAAGCAAGACCAATACCAAGTGCTGCAACTAGTGGAACTGTAACAGTAGAAGTTGTAACACCACCAAGGTCATATGCAAGACCTATTATCTCACTTGGAGCACCAAATGTAACACCAACAACTGCAATATAACCTGCAATAATATAGTAGTGTATTGGGTGCCCTTTTATAATTCTATAAACACCTAGTAAAATAGCAAATCCAACAGATAAAGCAACAACATACCTTAAGGTATTAGAGTCAATTCTACCACTACTAATAGCAGCAGCCTTATCTGCAATAACTGCAAGTGCAGGTTCAGCAATTGTTGTACCAAAACCAATAGCAAAGGCAAAGAGTAAAATCCATTTAGTAGAGCCACTTTTTGCAAAGTCTCTTGCTAAACCTTCCCCTACAGGGAAAATTCCAATTTCCAGACCTTGTAAAAATATTGCAAGACCAATACCAACTATAATCATACCTATAGTTGTTGGCATCCAATTATCTGGAATAGTTTGTAAAATAGCTAACTGGAAAAATAGTATAACTAAAACAATAGGAATTAGATCTCTAAAAGACTCTTTTAATAGTCTCAAGAAAAAATAAAACTGTGTCATATTTTAAACCCTTATTATGTAATTTATATGATTGTAACATAATAATTATCAAATTTATTAATTATTTTTAAATATGGTAATTATATTGTAACTTTTTGAATTTTTTAAGATTAATGTGCTACCCAAGTCCCATAAAAGTATCTTTATTGCTCTTTAAAGATTCAAATTCTCTATTAAAATCCTGAATTTGAATCTTTTAAGTTTATATGTTACTTTGTAGCATTATGTATAGCATCTTTTGTAGAATCATATGCTTTACTTGTAGCCTCTTTTGTAGAATCATATACATCTTGTGAATCTTGTTTTACACCTTCCCAAGTTGCACAACCACTAGTGAAAATAGTAATTGAGATAATACTAAGTATAAGTAATAATTTTTTCATATTTCCTCCTTTTTTAGACTTGATGTGGATTTGTTTTATTTAACATATCTTTCATTGATAAATAACTATTTAAAGCACCAATATAAGCTCTTGCACTAGCAATCATAGTATCTAAACTTAAACCATGACCTATCATGGCTGGATTATCATTATTGAATGTAACTTTACAAATAACTTTTGCTAAGGCATCTTTACCTTCTGTTACAGCTTTTACATTGTAATCAACTAAAGTACCATTATAGCCAGTTATCCTATCAATAGTTTTAAATATAGCATCCATAGCACCCTCACCAATACCTGCATCAGTGATCTCTTTATCTTCATGTTTTATTGTTACAACTGCGCTTGGAACACCTTTACTACAATCTGATATTTGAACTGATAATATTTCATAAGTTTTATTATGATTTATTTTTTCATCTGTCATAATCATTCTAATATCATCATCCATGATATCTTTTTTCTTATCACATAATACTTTGAATTTTTCAAATGCTGAATTTAACTCATCATCTATTATATCAAAGAATCCTAAGTGACTTAACTTATCTTTAAATGCTGCACGACCTGAGTGTTTACCTAAAACTATTGAATTATTTTGTTCAATACCTATATCTTCAGGCTTCATAATTTCGTATGTTTCTTGATGTTTTAATACACCATCTTGATGGATTCCACTTTCATGTGCAAAAGCATTTTTACCAACGATTGCTTTATTTGGTTGTGGTTCAATACCTGTAATAGTTGCAACCATTTTAGAAGCTGTATAAATCTCTTTTGTATTTATATCTGTATAAATGTCTCCAAAGATGTCACGTCTTGTTTTTAAAGTCATAACTATCTCTTCCATAGCAGCATTTCCTGCTCTTTCACCTAATCCATTAATAGTACATTCAACCTGTCTAGCACCAGCAGATATTCCAGCTAAAGTATTTGCAACACCTAATCCTAAATCATTATGGTTGTGTAAAGATATAATTGCATTAGATTTTATAGAATCTACAAAGTCAACCATTGTTTTAACCATGGTTCCTATTTCACTTGGTAATCTATAACCAACAGTATCTGGTAAGTTAATTGTAGTTGCACCAGCTTCAATAACTGCAGCAGTTATCTCTTTCATAAATGGTATTTCACTTCTTCCAGCGTCTTCTAAAGAAAATTCAACATCATCTACAAATGTTTTTGCATATTCTACAGCATGAACAGCTCTTTTTATAACTTCATCTGGACTCATTTTTAATTTATATTGCATATGAATTGGACTAGTTGCTATAAATGTATGAATTCTTTTCATTTTTGCATTTTGTATAGCCTCTCCAGCTGCTTTTATATCTCTATCTACAGCTCTAGCTAAAGAACAAATTTTACTTGTTTTTATTGTTTGTGCTATTTGCGATATAGCATCAAAATCACCTGGAGATGCTGCTGCAAAACCAGCTTCTATTACATCTACATTTAATCTTTCTAATTGTTGAGCAATCTGAATCTTTTCAGCAGTATTCATAGAAGCACCAGGACTTTGCTCACCATCTCTTAATGTTGTATCAAATATTATAATTTTGTTGTTATCTTGTGTCATTTTATTAACCTTAGTTTATTTAAAAAAGTAATTTTAGAATTTTAATAATTCAACTATTGTCTTGAAAATTTTTGTTTATGAGTAGATATTAAGCAGGAGCAGATTTGTACTTTTAAATATGATATTTTTAGATTTATATGTAGCTTTCATAATCTACCTCCTGTATTTTTAATTTTATGTAGTGATTATATCTAATTTTAGTTACACAAAAACTTAAGTGGCTTTATTGTATACTTAATACTAAAATATTGAATTTAAAGAGAGATAATGACTTTTAAAAAACTAGGACTTTGTCAAGAGATTATAGATGCACTTGTAGACAAAGGATATGAAAAACCAACTTCAATTCAAGAAGAAGCTATAGATATAATAAAAAGAAAAAGGGATCTTCTTGCAATAGCAAAAACAGGAACAGGTAAAACAGCCGCTTTTGTATTACCCCTTTTACAAGAGATAAAAGATTATCAAGAACAAAATAAAGATAATATAATTTTATCAAAATTAATTATTGCACCAACAAGAGAGTTAGCTTTACAATTAGAAAAAAGCATAAATGATTATGGTAAATATTTAGATATAAAAACTTGTTGTGTATATGGTGGCTCAAACATAAAACCACAAATTAAAAAGCTTGAAGATAAAGTAAATATAGTAGTTGCTACTACTGGTAGATTGATGGATTTAATCAAGCAAGGTAAAATAAATATAACAAAAGTAGATACTTTAGTACTTGATGAAGCTGATAGTATGCTTGATATGGGATTTGTAGAAGATATAAAATTAATTATATCTCATTTGACAAATTTAAAGCAAAATATTCTTTGTTCGGCAACGTTAGGTCCTAATATAAAAAAAATGTCTAATGAATTACTTGTAAACCCTAAAGTGATTGAAGTTAAGTCAAATGATAGAGTAAATGTTCAAATTGAACAAATTGCTTATCCTGTAACTGTAGATAAAAAACTTGAAATGCTTTCATTTTTAATTGGTAGTCAAAATATGAAGCAAGTTTTAGTATTTTGTAAAACTAAAGCACTAGCAGAAGATATTGTAAAAAATCTAAAGCTTGATGGTTTAAAAGCAGCTTCAGTTCACGGAGATAAAACTCATGGAGCAAGAGCTAAAGCAGTTACTCAATTTAAAGAAAATCAAATAAGAGTTTTAGTTGCAACAGATGTAGCTGCACGTGGACTTGATATAGTTGATTTATATTATGTGATTAATTATGATTTACCATTTATGCCAATAGATTATGTTCATAGAATAGGAAGAACAGCACGAGCTGGAAATGATGGAATAGCGATATCTTTACTTGATGAATATGATATGGCAGCTATTAGAGAAGTTGAAACATATATTAGTCAAAAAATTCCAAAGTTAGAACTTGAAGGTTTTGAAGTTGGGAAAAGAATAAAAATGATTGCAACTAAAAAAATTGTAGAAACAAAAGATGATATAAAAAGAAAAAAAACAGGCGGAGCTTTTGGTAATAAAAAGAATAAAAAAGTTGATAAAAAACAACCAAAACAAAGAGGTAAACGAATCATTGGACAAAAAAGAGATAAACTATAAAATATAATTTGGGATTAACCCAATCATAATAAAAACTTAGATATAATCGCAAAAATTAATAGATACTAAGTAAGGAGTTGCGGTGAATAAAAGAGTCCTTGTAAAATTTTCTGGTGAAGCATTAGCTGGCGAAAATGGATATGGAATAGATACACAAATATTAGATTATATTGCTCATGAGATAAAACAATTAGTTGATAATGATGTTGATGTTGGAATTGTTATAGGTGGTGGAAATATAGTAAGAGGTGTTACAGCAGCTGCCGATGGTGTTATTAAAAGAACTAGTGGTGATTATATGGGTATGTTAGCTACTGTTGTAAATGGTATAGCTATGCAAGAAGCATTAGAGCATATTGGAATTCCAGCTAGACTTCAAACAGCAATTAAGATGGAACAAATTGCAGAGCCTTATATAGTTAGACGTGCAAAAAGACATCTTGAAAAAGGTAGAGTTGTTATATTTAGTGCAGGAACTGGAAATCCATTTTTTACAACAGATACAGCAGCAACATTAAGAGCTAGTGAAATTGAAGCAAATATGTTAATAAAAGCAACAAAAGTTGATGGTGTATATGATAAAGACCCAGCAATTTATGATGATGCAGTTAAACTTGATATTATTAGTTATGATGAAGCTTTAAAAGATCATATTAAAGTTATGGATGATACAGCAATAGCTTTAGCAAAAGACAATGGATTACCAATAATTGTAGCAAATATGAATAAAAAAGGGAATTTACTAAGTATTATTAATGGTGATTATTCTCAATGTTCAGTTGTTCAATAAAATAAAATTTAGGAGAAATTAGATGAGATTAGAAGAGATATTAGCACAAGCATTAGAAAAAGTAAATAACGATAGATATGTATTATCTGTTGCAGTTGGTCAAAGAGCTGACGAGTTAAGTAAAGGTGCAAAACCATTGATTGAAAGTAATCAAACAAAAAATATGAAATATACAGATATTGCTATAAAAGAGATAGCTTCTGGTGTACTGGTTATAGATAGTATAGAATAATAAAAATTTAATATTAAATTGAATAAATTTTTAGAGAATATAAAAAATGTAAATACAATTGGTGATGCAATTGCTTTATTACAAATACATTTTGAATTTACAGATAATGTAAAAAGAGCATTAGACTTTTCAATAATATCACACGAAAAACAAATCAGAAAAAGTGGTGAACCTTATGTGGTTCATCCTATTTTAGTAGCTACAATTACAGCATACTTTAGTAATGATGAGCATATGGTTATTGCTGCATTACTTCATGATGTGGTTGAAGATACTCCTACTTCTATAGATAATATAACAGAAGATTTTGGAAAAGATGTAGCTCATATTGTTGATGGTCTTACTAAAATAACAGAGATAAGAGAACATGAATTAGCACCCTCAGGTGATGATTCAAGACTTTTGATATCAGCACTTACATTTAGAAAAATGTTAATAGCCTCTATTGATGATGTAAGAGTTATGGTTGTTAAGCTTTGTGATAGATTACACAATATGTTGACTTTAGATGCCTTAGTGCAAGAAAAACAAAAAAGAATAGCAGAAGAAACACTAGTTGTTTATGCTCCAATTGCTCATAGATTGGGTATTGCTATGATAAAAAATGTATTAGAAGATTTGGCATTTTTTTATGTATATCCTAACGAGTATGAAAAGATTGATACTCATATGAAAGAGCATCAACAAAAAGTTCAACTTACAATTAATAAGTTTTTATCTAAAACAAAAAATATAATTGATAAAAATGGATTTACTCAAAATATTAAAATATATAGTAGAGTTAAACATTATTATTCAATATATTTAAAAATGCAAAGAAAAGGTATAAATATTGATGAAGTACTTGATCTTTATGCTATAAGAATATTAGTAAAAGAGCCAATTGATTGTTATAATATTTTAGGAATTATTCATACAAATTTTAAACCTTTAGTTTCAAGGTTTAAGGATTATATTTCAATTCCAAAAGAGAATGGATATCAAACTATACATACTACTGTTTTTTCAAATTCTAAAATTTTTGAAGTACAAATAAGAACTTTTGATATGCATGATATTGCAGAGTTTGGGGTAGCTGCACATTGGAAATATAAAAGTGGTAGTGGTTCAAAGTCACCAAAACTAGATTGGTTACATTCTCTTGCTTCAAATGATTCAAATGTTGAAGAATTTTATGATGATGCAAAACAAGATTTATATAGTGAAGATATAGTTGTTTATTCTCCAAGGGGAGATATTTTTATGCTTCCAAGAGGAGCTACTGCTTTTGATTTTGCTTATGAGATACATACAGATGTTGGAAATCATGCTATGGAAGCCCTTATTAATAAATCTAAAAGACCATTATTAACTCAATTAAAAAGTGGTGATATAGTTTCAATCCAAACTAGTAATCATATAATACCTAGATGTACTTGGCAAGATATGGTACAAACTACAAAAGCAAAAAAAGCTATAAAAGCTTTATGTCATAATAGATTAAGACATATCGATGATTTAAGTAGTAAAAATATTATCAATACAATATTTTTTAAATATAAAAATCCTATACTTGATGATTTAAATGGTTTAAAGTTAGGAAGTCTTGAAAAAATAGTTTATAATCTTGATCATCTTAAGCATATAAAAAGAACTATACAAAAGTTTGTAAAGCAAAGAGAAGGTTTTTTTGCAAGATTTAAAGTACAAAGTTTAGGTTTAAAAAAAATACAGTTTGATAACGTACTAATATATTCCAATTTTAGTATAAATACAGTATCATTTGACCACTGTTGTCATCCAAAATTTGGAGATGATATTGTTGCTTTAAAAGATAATAAAGATGTAACTATTCATCATAAGTTATGTGAAGTAGCATATAAAAAAATAAAGAAAAACAATCAGATGTTATATTGTGATTGGGTAAAAGATAAATTTTATAAATACAAGATGGTTGTTAGTTTTCAAAATATAAGAGGTGAACTAGCAAAATTTTTAACATATCTTTCTGTTGATCATGAAGCAACTATATTATTAGTTGATTATGGTAGAGATAAATATGCCTCAAATCAGTATTGTACAATTGATTTTGAGATAAAAAATGATAATAAAGATCAAGTCAAATCATTTTGTGAGCAAAAAGCAAAAGTTATAGAATTTTATTTAAGCTTAGATGCTTATAAGTAGGGAAGGTAATGAAGTTAAAAATTCAAGAAGCTATTGAAGAGATTTCAAGAGGTTCAGAAGAGATTATTGATAATGAAAGACTAGAAGTTCTTTTAAAAAATTATTTTGAAAAAAATGAAACATTTTATGTAAAAGCAGGATTTGATCCTACAGCTCCTGATTTACATTTAGGTCATACTGTATTGTTACAAAAACTTGCAACTTTTCAAAAGTATGGAGCAATTGTACAGTTTTTGATTGGTGATTTTACAGCTATGATTGGTGATCCAACAGGTAAAAGTGCTACAAGAAAAATATTGACAAAAGAGGAAGTTATAACAAATATTGAAAGTTATACAACACAAGCTTTTAAAATACTTGATAAAGAGAAAACACAAGTTGTTTATAATGATGATTGGTTAAAAGATTTAGGAGCAGCTGGAATTTTAAGTCTTGCTTCAAATTTAACAGTTGCTAGAATGCTTGAAAGAGATGATTTCTCTAAAAGATATGCTTCAAATACTCCAATTGCAGTTAGTGAATTTATGTATCCGTTACTTCAAGGGTATGATAGTGTTCATCTAAAATCTGATGTAGAGATTGGTGGAACTGATCAAAAGTTTAATCTTCTTATGGGAAGACAACTACAAAAAGCGTATAATTTAGGTAAACAACAAGTTGTTTTAATGATGCCAATTTTAGAAGGTCTTGATGGAGTTCAAAAGATGTCAAAATCTTTAGGTAACTATATTGGTGTGACAGATGAAGCAAATGATATGTTTGGAAAAGTTCTTAGTATTTCTGATGAATTAATGTGGAGATATTATGAGCTGTTATCAACAAAAAGTTTAAAAGATATAGAACAATTAAAAGATGATGTAGAATCAAAAGTTGTACATCCTAAAAAAGCTAAAGATATGTTAGCTATAGAAATTGTTGATAGATATCATGGTAATGGTGCTGGGCAAACAGCAGCAGACGAATTTACTAAAATTTTTGCAAAAAAAAATATCCCTACAGATATGAAAGAGGTTATTTTTAATAATGAAATTGGTATATTACAAGCAATGGTTGATTGCCAATTAGTACCTTCAACTTCTCAAGCAAGAAGAGATTTAAAAGGTGGAGCTGTTAAGCTTGATCAAATAAAAATAGATGATGATAAAATGATAATACAAAATGGAGAGTATGTTTTACAAAAAGGTAAAAAGAATTTTGTAAAAATTACTATAAGATAATAGAAGGTAACTTAAATATGAAAATAGGTAAATATGAGATTGAAAAACCGATAATTCAAGGTGGTATGGGTGTTGGTATAAGTTGGGATAGACTTGCTGGTAACGTATCACTTGAAGGTGGTTTGGGAGTTCTAAGTGCTGTTGGTACTGGATACTATCAAAATAAAGCTTTCTCTAAAAAAAATATAAAAGATAAACCATTTTCTGAATTGAACTTTTATTCAAGAGATGCTTTGTTTGAAATGGTGAAAAATACTAGAAAAATTTGTGGAGATAAACCAATTGCTGCAAACATTTTATATGCGTGTAATGATTATGGTAGAATTGTACAAGATGCATGTGAAGCTGGGGTTGATATTATTATTACTGGTGCAGGAATTCCAACGAATATGCCTGAATTTACTAAAGATTATCCTCATATTGCACTTATTCCAATAGTTAGTTCATCACGTGCTTTAAAGCTTATTTGTAAAAAATGGAAAAGATACAATAAAGTTCCTGATGCTGTTATTGTTGAGGGGCCTTTAAGTGGTGGTCATCAAGGTTTTAAATATGAAGATTGTTTTAAAGATGAATTTCAACTAGAAAATATAACACCAGCTGTTATTGAAGAAGCTAAAAACTGGGGAGATATTCCAATTATTGCTGCTGGTGGAATTTGGGATAAAAATGATATAGATAAATACATAGCTATGGGATGTGCTGGAGTTCAGATGGCTACTAGATTTATTGGTACTTATGAATGTGATGCATCTGAAGTATTAAAAAATGTTTTGATTGATTCAAAATCAGAAGATATTAAGCTTTTAAAATCACCTGTTGGCTTACCAGCACGTGGTGTTATGACAAACTTACAAAAAAGTATTCAAGAGGGAACTGCTCCAAAAGTTGCTTGTATAAGTAATTGTGTTGGACCTTGTAATAGAGGTGAAGAAGCTAAAGCTGTTGGTTATTGTATTGCTGATAGATTAAGTGCAGCATATGAAGGTGATATTGAAACAGGATTATTTTTTACAGGGGCAAACGGTTATAAAGTTAAAAAACTAATAACTGTAAAAGAGTTGATGGAAAAGTTAACGAACGGTGAGTAACTTTTGGGTAGATTAATTAAATATTTTTTAATTATTGTATTTCTTTTTTCATATTCGTTTTCTATAACAAATGAATATTATAAAGAAAAATACTCATCTACTAAAAAGCTCTACCTTGGGGCTATTATGTCCAATAATAAAATAAAAGAGGTAGAGTATCTAAAAAAACTTATCAGATATGGTGATAAGATAAAAATAAATACTACAAAATATAAAAGAGAACTAAATCGTTTAGATAAAAGAAGTGTTCTAAAAAATCCTATTAAAACAAAATCAGTTTTAAAATACAAACCTAGATATACAATAAAATCAGTAACTCAAGATAAAAATAGTGTAACAATTAATTTTTATAATAGAATAAACAATTCATATATAGATTTTTATGAGAAAAAAGATAAAAAATACCACTATGATCAGTTTGATATAAAGGGTAGTTTTAAAGATGCAAAGCCTACAAAACTATCTATGTTTGGTGTAGATAGAATAAAAATATTTCAACATAAAAAAAATACTTTAAGAATATTATTTAAAAATAGAAAAAACCTAAAAACCATATATATAATAAATAAAAATCAGATTATTATAAAAGTTTTAAATCTAAATAAAGTAACAAAAAAAACAAAAAAGAAAACTAATAAAGTAAAACTATTACCTAGTGATATATTTTATCCATCAAAAAAAGTTATTGTTATAGATGCTGGACATGGTGGTAGAGATGGTGGAGCTGTTGGGGTTAATCGAGTAAAAGAAAAAACAGTTGTTTTTAAAATATCTAAGTATGTGAAGACTGCTTTACAAAAAAAAGGTTATAAAGTATATCTTACAAGAACAAGAGATAAATATGTAAAACTACCAAATAGAACAAAACTTGCAAATAAATATCATGCTGATATATTTATCTCAATTCATGCAAATGCTGCAAGAAAAAGTAGAGCTAAAAAAGCTCATGGAATTGAAACATATTTCCTAAGTCCAGCAAGAAGTGCAAGAGCTAAAAGGGTTGCAGCAATAGAAAACAAAGGTGATATGAATAAGATGGGATGGAGTAGTCAAAATTCTCTTTTAACTATACTAAACCAATCAAAAATCACAGAGTCAAATAAAATAGCTATAGATATACAAAAAAATATGTTATATAAACTAAGAAATAAATATGGTAAAAGGTCTATTCGAGATGGTGGAGTAAGAGAAGGGCCTTTTTGGGTATTAGTTGGTGCTCAAATGCCATCAGTATTAGTAGAAGTAGGATATATAACCCATCCAAAAGAGGGTAGAAGAATAGCTACATCAACTTATCAAAAACTTATTGCAAATGGTATAGCAGATGGTATTGAAAGTTATTTTATAAAAAATTAAAAAGATCTTTTTAGAAAAATATCAACTGATTCTTTATCGTAAGAGTATATATCTATATTTGAATTATTTTTAATATATTTTAATGTTGAAGATAGGTTTAGTTTGTTAGTTAAATCATAAGAAATACCATAAGATAAGTTCATAAGTGTATCTTTTCTTTTTATCAAAAATGTGGGATCTATTTTTTTCTCTTTTATAATATTATAATCAATTGAACTTACTAAAGATAGGTTTGTATTATATGGATAACTATTTTCTAGTAAAATACCATGTATTGATTTACTAGAACTGTTTGGATCATCTTTTTTCATACTCTCATAAGAGCCTAAATACATTAAAGTAAAGTTTCCAAAATCTTTTGTTGGTAAGATATTTCCTAATACTAGTTGATAATTATTTGAATCAAGATTTTCATGTTTTTCTTGTGCATAAATTTTTTCTAAAACTTTAACTGATAAAAAAGAGTATATATCATCTATAACTCTTCTTTGATAGTTCACTGTTAGTCCTAATATATCAATATAATCTTTTTTATCTAAAGTAACTTTTGCTATATCTAAACCATAAGAGAGTTTACTGTTTGAATTAAATTGAGATAGATATAAACTATATGCTATAAGACTTAAGTCTTTTTGTTTCTCTTTATCAAAGTATTGTTTTATAGCATTTAGTTTATGTTCTAAAGTATAATTATCATTTATTTTATAGTAATAATTACCATTTAGTAATACAATAGCGTGTTTATCACTTATTTTTTCATCTGTTACAGATACATTTTTAAATATAGGGGTATCAAATGTTTTTACATTAGTTATATTATTTACATTTGTATCATAAGTAAAACCAATCCCTGCGATACCTGTAAAAAGATGTTTGGTAGCTTTATCTTCTATATATAGTATCTGCTTTTTTATATTTTCTTTTACATTATTTGGGATATTATTTCTTAATACTATGTTGAAATTTTGAATAGCTTCATTATCAAGCCCTAACATCATATATGATTGGGCTAGTTCAACTCTAGTTCGAAGATGATCTTCATTTGCTATAAGTATTCTTTCAAAATAAATAGTAGCTTTTTCATACTCTTTTAGTTCATAGTATGAACGACCTATATAAAAGTTTACATTGATATTTGCTATATTGTTATCATAAATTTTAAAAAGTGTATCTATTGTTTTTTGATATTGTTTATTTTTAAATAGTACTTTAGCTTCTTCATAATAATCTTGATCACTTTTTGTAGTATTTGAAAGTAAAGATGTAAGAAGTAAACAAATTATAAGAAAATATTTCATACCTTTTTATTTAGCTTTAAGTACACCAGTTGCTTGATTTCCATCACCAGTATTTAAATTAACTGTACCACCTATTGCTTCTGCATTAGGACCATAAAATTGACCTTCTATATCTCCAGATGTTATACTTGTTAATCCACCACTTACTCCTGTACCAGTAACTTTACCAGCTACAGAGTTACTTTTAAATTTATTTGAGTTTCCTATGGTTGTTCCTGTAAATCCATAGTTAGGATCTGAGCTAGTAGTCATATCCCAAGTTTGCCCACCTGCAGTATTAAACTTCATCTCTCCATCAAAGCTATTTTGACCACCACCTAACTTAAAATTAACTTTTACCATATTATCAGCATCCATTAAAATATCGCCACCATTATTAGTTGTACCCATAACGTTACCATTATATTGTGCATTCGTAGTTGAAGTTGAATTTCTTAAATTATCTAAATGTTCACTATTTGTTGCTTGTCCTGCTACCCATTTTCTAGTTGGATCATTATTCCAATGTCCCCATGCTATATTTTCATCTAAACTTTTACTAATAACTTTAGTTGGATCAGTATCATCCACTATTGATAAAGATGAGTTATTTATACCTAATTCCCCTTTATAAGTAGTACCACTTATACTTTCATCTGTAACAGTTCCCGTTGATGTTATACTACTTCCTTTTAAAGTAACAGCTATAGGTTTATCCTGTATACCCGTAGTATCATTTAGACCATTGAGTTCTTCTGGATCCTTTATTGGTATACCATAAAATTTTTTATTTTCAGGAATAACATCAACTATCTTTTTTGGTTCTTCTATTTTATTATCTATTACACCTTTTGAGGTACCTTTTGTATCTTCTTTTATATCATCTAAACCGATTCTTATAATATCTGTTTTAGTAATAATAGTAGGTTTTGTTGGAGAACCTGAAGAAACATCAGTTCTTTCACCTGCTTCAACTCTTACTGTTGAACCATCAGCTGTAGTTACAGTTATAGCACCACTAGTACATAAAATTAACTCTTGATTTGCTTTTATTGTTGTACCTCTAAGACCAATAGCAGCAGATTTTGTTTTTAATTTAAATTTACTTTTGTTTATCTTTCCTATTCTTCCAGTTATACTACTAAATGCACCTTTTAGTACATTAAATTGTGCAGCATTTTTTTTTGGTTTTGATTCATCGTATAAGTATTCTGCTATATCTAAAGTTGAGTCTTTTCCAATGGTAAAAATTGTTTTATCTGTAAATACTATTTGTACTTTTGCATTTTTTGAAGTCTTTATAAAGTCGTTTTTTTCTAGAGTTGTACCTAATTTTGCTTTGATTTTTTGAGAATCTCTTTGAATTTGTACATCACCTCTTATTGAGGTAATTTTACCTATATTAGCGTATAAGAACAATGGTAATAATAGAAATAATATATATCTAATCATAAGCCAACTCTTTATGTATTTTCTTTATTATAGCATAATTTTGGTTTTAATTTAACTTTTGCTTATAATGTAAAAGATATTTTTAATCTAACTGACTAGGGTGAAGGTTGTTTTTTGCATATTCTAAATGAAGTTCTTTATCTATAAAAAAGTTAACCATATCTTTATCTAGTTCTTGATCTTTTACCATAAATGATAAGATATTTAGAGATTGTTTTAAAGTATTTGCTTTTTTATAAGGTCTATCTGAAGCTGTTAGTGCTTCAAAAATATCTGCAATTGCTAATATTTTGGCTTCAAAGCTTATCTCATCTCCTTTTAAACCTAAAGGATATCCTTTTCCGTTGATTTTTTCATGGTGTCCACCTGCTATAGTTGGAACATTTTTAAGTTTTTTTGGAAAAGGTAGGGCATTTAACATATCATAACTTATCTTTGCATGATGGTTTATAATTTGTCTTTCTCTTTCAAGAAGAGTTCCTTTTCTTATAGATAAGTTTTCAAATTCACTTTTATTTAATATATTTTGTTTTTCATTATTTATAGTGATTTGATACATTGATATTTGTTTTAGCCTGTTAAGTTTATCATCATCTACAAACTCACTACCTTTATTCATATCTTTTATAAATTCAAAATCATCATCTAATTGTGAAACTTCATCTTCATGAGTTTTTTGTAATTGTTGTTGTTTCTCTTTATCATTTTCTTTTAGTAATTTTTTAAAAAGTTCAAATTCTTTATCTCTTTTTAGAAGTTCAAATTTTGTTTGAAGACCTTCTATTCGATCGTGGATTGTTTCAAGTTTTGTTGCTTTATCTACTATATATTCTGGTGTTGTAATTTTACCAATATCATGCATCCAAGCTGCAACGTCTATCTCTCTTAGTTGATCTTCAGTAAAAAACTTATCTTTATATATACCATCTTTATCTTCATTTACAGCATTTGCTATAAGTAGTGATATTTCAGCTACTCTATTTATATGACCTTGTGTATATTTTGACTTTTCACCAATAGCATCTGCAATTGATTGTACAAATGAATCTAAAAGTGTTTCTAACTCTTTTACAAGTTTAGATTGTGTTATTGAAACGGCTGCTTGTGAAGACATAGATAATATTAGTTGTTCATCTGCTTTTGAAAAAGGTATGCTATTGTTCTTTTTATCTTTTTTATTTATTAGTTGTAATACACCAATAACTGCATCATCATAACTTTTCATAGGAACTACAAGCATAGAGGTTGTTCTATAACTTGTACTTTCATCAAAAGCTTTTGGACCTTGAAAATCAAATTCTGCTGATTGATATACATCAGGAATATTAATCAATGAATTATTTATAGCACTATTTACTGATATATTAACATCATTGTGACTGCCATCTTCTTTATATAAAACTAGATTAGGCCAAGTTATTGTCCCATCAGCCTTAGATAGATTTATTTTTAGAGAATCTGTTTGAATAGCAGTAAATTCCAGTGATTTTTCATCACTAGACATCAGATAAAATGTACCTGCATCAGCATTAGTTAGCTTCTTAGCAACGGTTAAAATCTTTTTCATAACCACATGAAAATCTTTCTCAGCTGTTAGTAGATAACCTATCTCATTAAGTTGTTCAATATAATAATCTTTTTCATTCATAACATTATATTATATCTAATTTATTTAGACTTTATCCTTTTGTTGTATGAATAAATACACCATTAAAGTTTTTTGGTGGCTCTTGTATATAATGTTCACATCTTTCTATGTAAATAGTATATATATTTTTATTTGTCTTATTTTCCCATGAGTCTATATCTTTAAATATATCTAAGGCTTTTTCAAATTGGGCGTTTTTATATAATTGTATAGCATGATTATATAGTTCAAGCTCTTTTAAAAGCTGCTCTTTTGTAACATCATAAAGTTTATGTTCATTTTCATCTTTATTGTAATCTATAATTTGCCATATTTCAATTGGTTCTTTTTTCCCTTTTACTGTTACAAGGTCCAAAAATCTAAATATGTAATCTTCTTGGGGTAATTTATCTTTTGTGAAACTTGATATATTACATTTTGAGTTATAGTACTTACAAAGAGATTCTAAACGTGCCCCAAGATTTATAGGGTCTCCTATAACTGTATAGTCACTTCTTTGAGAACTTCCCATCTCTCCTGCTATTACAATACCAGTATTAAGACCAATACCAATATCAACTACAGGTACACCTTGCTCTTTTGACATATTAACAACATCAACAAATCTTTCATCAGCTTCAAGCTTTTTATTTAAGTCATCTAATATATGAAGTTGTTCCATAGTTGCTACAACTGCACGTTGGGCATGATCTGGAACATCTCCTGGTGCATTCCAATAAGCCATAATAGCATCACCAATAAACTTATCAACAGTTCCATGTTCTTTTATAATAATATCTGTCATTGGATCCATATATTCATTTAAAAATTCAATTAGAATCTTAGCGTTTGGCATAGATTCTGATATATTTGTAAATCCTCTAACATCACTAAAAAATACAGTAACTTCTTTTTCCATAGCTGAAAAAGTATTGTCATCTGGATTTGCAATAAGAGATTCCATAACCTCTTGAGATACTTTAGAAGCAAACTTATTTTTAATAGCAGCTGTTTGTCTTGTTTCTAAAAAGTAATTTAGTGTTAGTCCAACAGTTGTAGAAACAATTATTGTTATGATTGGAAATAATATATTTAATATCAAACCATCTTTAAATAAATATGTAAAAATCAAATAATTATCTAAAGCAAATGTTGAAATTATTAAAGTAGTCGCAACAGTAATTGGTAAATAAGCAATAATCATTATTATTAGTAAAGATAATATTAAAATATGAAGTAAATTTAACCCATCTACCCAAGATGGTTTAAATATAAAATCTTCTGTTAGTATATTATCCATAACATTTGCATGTACTTCAACTCCTGGATAAACTGACTCAAAAGGTGTTGCCCGTAAATCTAGAAGACCAGCTGCACTAGTACCAATTATTGCTATTTTACCTTCAATATCTTTTGGATTAAAATTACTATTTAATATATCAACAGCAGAGATATATTTAAAGTTTTTAGCTCCACCTCTAAAATTAACAATAGCTCTTCCATATCTATCTGTAGGGATTAAATAATCTCCCACTTCAATATTTGATACACCATTGTCATCATAGTTTATAAATACTTTTTTTGTATCTGTTATGGTTCTTATAACTTCAAGAGCTAAAGATGGATATATTTGTTCATCATATCTAATAACCAATGGTACACTTCTTACAACTCCTGATTCATCTGGTACATTATTAAAAAACCACTTGAGTATGAGTGTTGTTGAATAACTGGTATATTCAGTATTGTTCCATGAGCTTTTATAACCATATTTTATTTTGTTCAGTTCTATTTTTTTCAATAAAAATTGCAGGTATATCAGGAGCTCTTTTTTCTATAAAATCATCTTTTGCTAGTTGAAATTGGTATCCAAGTATTGTTGGAGTTTGTGAAATAATTTCTCCAAAAATTTTATCATAATCAGGTATTTCTATATCAGTTTTGATATTTAGTTTATTTAATATTTTAGTTGGATTTGTTCTATCCTCTTCTGGGAAAACAACGTCAAATGCGATTAATCCAATACCTGAATTTGTTAGGTTTATAAGTAAAGTAGATAGATACTCTCTACTCCAAGGCCATTGTCCCACTTGTTTTAGAGATTTATCATCTAAATCTATAATAACAATATTATCACTATTTGGAACATCTCCTCTAATGATAAACATATAATCTCTTAAACGATTATCGAAAGATTCTAAGGTTTTAGGGATATAAAGGTAAAAAGTAGCTATTGCACAAAATACTAAAATAGATGTTATAAAATAAGTTATAAATTTTTTTAGTTTCTTATTCATAATAACTATATTTTTATATTAAAAATCAACTATATCTTGACTTTGTAAAAGGGAACCATCATTTAGTAAAAGATCACCTTTGATAATCTCTTCAATAATTTCACTTTTAAAAAATGGTTTTATATGATTTATATGCACTTTTACATCATCTCTTTTTAGCTTTTTAAGTTCTTCTTTTAAAAGAGTGGGGGTTAAATGTTTACTATCATGGGCTAGTTGAGAAAGTCTTGATGGAAATGAAACATCTATTATAAGTGTAGTTATTTTAAGGTTATTATTTACCTCTTCCCAAATAGTATCATTACAGTAAGTATCAGAGGTAAAAAGTAATGCACTATTTTCTTTTTCTACTGTAAAGCCACTACTAGATTTTGTATGATTATTTTCTATTGGTGTTATTTTACAGTCATCTATTTCTACTGTTTTACCAATTTGAATTTCAATAAGCTCTATAGCCATTTTATCTGAATTTTTTAATTTTATCTCTGTAAAGTCTGGCCATATTTCCCAGTTTAAAAGATGATCTTTTATACTTTTTAAAATACCTTTTCTTCCATATACTTTTAAAGGTGTTTTTCTCACTTCAAAAGTATCATCTATTAAAAAAGCTATGTCTAAGATATGATCAAGATGAGCATGTGATACAAAAATATGATTTATATTTTTTATATCGTTACCTAAACCTCTTACAAGATTTCCAGCATCAATTGTTATCTCTCTTGAAATTTGCAATGATGTAAGATACATACTAGCAGCTTTTCCACCATGAGCACCTAGGACTTTTATAAATGGAGTTTTATCTGAGTAAAATAATGAATCGGACATTAAATACTACCCCCTCTTAAGATAATCGATTATATCATTTGTTAAATTAAACTGTTTCTTCTTAATATTAGGAAGATTATCTATATCGAAAAACTTTGCTTGTGAGTTTTCCCATGATAGATAGTGTTCTAGCAATTTATCTTTATAAAAATATTTATCTATATTTTCTATATTATCATAATTTACAAGATAAATACCTATATCTTTTGACTCATTTTCTTGTTCAAAATATTTTTCAAAATGTTTTGTACTAACAGTAATATTTGATTCTTCTTTAAACTCTCTAATTGCTGTTTGCTCCTTGTTTTCTAGGTCTTCTCTTACACCTTTTAAGAATCCCCATTTATCAAAGCTTTTAACAGACTTACATAGTAGAATTTTTATACTATTGCCTTGTTCTTTATATAAACAAATGCCATATGCTTTTATTTTCATTAAATTACTTTTTTATTATAAATATAGGTTGTAAAAATAAATAATATTATTATGGGTAAGATTATAGCAAATTCGGCTAAAATAACCCCACCAAATGCTAACTTTTGTAATAAAAATAGTAATCCCCATACAGTTAATGTCAAAAATATTGAAATTGAAGTAAATGCTGCTGTATTAAAAAACCTACTACTAGGACTTACAAAAATAAATATTAGTATTATTAAAGGTATTACAAAAAAAGGCATAAGTACTTGTGAATAAAGTATAGTTTTTATCTTATTTGTATTGAAATTTTGATCATTTAAAAGCAATATTGTTCTTACTGCATCTATAATAGAAAATTGTACTTTTGCTTTATACACATTGTTTATGATTTTTGGCTCAAAGCCTTCTAAAGTGTATAAAAACTTCTCATAGCTTACTTCTAATTTTGATTTATTCCAATCTATATTTTCAGGCTTTTTTGTAACTTTCGTATCTATTACATACCATCTATTATTTTGATAATATGCTTTTTTACCAACTATACTTTCAATTAGGTCATTGTTTTTTGTTTTAAAAATATGGATATCTTCAGCTCTTTTTTCTAAAGGATATAGTTTTTTAAAATAAACAAAATATTCATTATATTTTAAAAATATATTTGTTCTTTCATTTACAAAATAGTTATTATTTATTATTCTTGATTTGTTTTCTGCTGAATAAGCTAAGGGTGTAGCTTGTAGTCCTATAAGTATAAGTGTTAAAAATATAGATATATTTACAATAGGTTTTAATACCATATTTTTTGAAATACTAAGAGAATAAAAACTTACTAGTTCATTATTTTTAATCAATACTGTAAGTGTAACAACCCAAGCAAAAACTATTGATAAAGGTAAAGTAATAGTAAATGTAAAAAATGTATTATACATCACATATAGTAACTTTAAATTTGCAGAATCAGGTAGTGCTGCAAAATTTTGTAGTATATCAATACCAACAAAAAATAGTTCAAGTGATATTAAAATTATAAAAAAATATTTTAAAAATTTTAAAAGAAGATATTTTGTAATAATATTCATATATTTATTTAGCTTTTAATGTATATGCAGATTTAACCTCTGTTAGTGTTAGCTTTTGTAAAGCATCAATAGATTTTATAACATGAGGTATGATATCTTCTAAAGCTTTTAATTCTTCTTTATTAAAGTCTGATAATACATAATTTGATACATCACCCTTATTTTGAGGTTTTCCAATACCAACTCTAACTCTTATATAATCACTTCCAATATGTGAATCAATAGAACGTAAACCATTGTGGCCACCATGACCACCATCTAGTTTAAATTTAACAGTACCAAAGCTTAGGTCTAAATCATCGTGGATTATTATAATATTATTATTTTCAATATCATAATAATCGGCGATATTAAGTATAGATTCACCACTTGCATTCATAAAAGTTTGTGGTTTAACATATATATTTGTAGTGTTTTTTTGAACGTCTGCTTTGAAGTTGTGATTTGTTATATTTGTAGTAGATAAGTTTTTAGTTATCTCATCGATAACTAAAAAACCTATATTGTGTCTTGTTTGAGAGTATTTACCACCTGGATTACCAAGTCCAGCTATTAAATACATAATGTTTTATTTACCTAATTACTTAGCTTTAATAACACCAACAATAGGTACTCTTGGGTCTAAGAAACAATCAACATTAGCTGGTAATTCGATGTCTCTTACTAAGATATTATCCCCTGTATCTAAGTCTGTAACATTAAAGTGAAAAGACTCTGGTAAGTTTTCAATTGTAGATTTAACAGATACTCTATTTCTATGGAATGCTAAAAGACCTTTGTTTTTAAGACCTTTTGGTGTTCCCTCTGTTGTAACTGGAACCATATATGTTGTTCTAACACCTGGTTGTGCAACCATTAAATCAACATGAACTAATGCAGCAGTTACTGGATCTTTTTGGTACTCTTGTACTACAACTTTATAAGCTGTTCCTGCTACATCTATATCAAAAGCCACTGTTTCTTTGTTTTTTAAGAATCTTACATAGTCATTAACTTTGAATGCAGCATTTACGTTTTCCATACCTTTTCCGTAAATGTTGGCAATTAGATAACCATCTCGTCTTAACGATTTTGTTGATTGTTTTGCGATACTATCTCTAAGTATACCTTTTAACATTTGTATTTCCTTGTTTTAAATTGAACGCGAATTGTAGCTAAACTAATATTAAGTTTGGTTTAAAAATTGAACTTTATTTATAAATATTTAATAGTATTATTACAATGTTCTTTATATATCGTCTGTTTTTATAATTTAAGTTCTTACAGTACAACTAGAACAAAGCCATTGTTTTCCAATGGTAATTTCAAAATCTTTGTAAGCTCGTAACAATATTAAAATTACCCAAATTGGTATCCAAATACCAAGGGTTATAACAACTAAAAAAAGGTGAACAAATATACTTATTGGTTTTGGTGTTTTTCTATGTAGTGTCTCTTTTTTGCATTTTTTACAATATATCATCTCTTCGATAATTGATTTGGGCATTCTTTTCCTTCTTTTATCTATTTTTTAAAACTAGTAATGCATCTTTATATATAGGTTCATCAATAAATCCATATTTTTCATCTACAAAACCAGTACAACTTTTTGCTTGCTGTCTTTCAAAAGTTTCTTTTATATATTTAGCTTTAGCTATTTTTTCTTGTGTTACATCAAATACTTCATTTGCTATATCAACTTGTGCTGGACTAATAGTTGATGATGCTGTATATCCCATAGCTTTTACTTTATTACACCATTTTCTAAATTCAGTAGTGTTTTTATATTCTTGGTAAACAAATGATACAGGATATAATCCAGCTATTTTACTATCAATTAAAAACTTTGAAAGAATATATTCAATTGTAGGATTATCAAGTGTTATAGCTGATTGTTCTAACCCTAAAGAAGCACACATATCAAGTATCCCTAAATATGCTGTGGTAACTCTTTTGTCTATTTTTAATTTTGTTAGATTATCTAGAGCATCTTTTGTCTCTATAGATAAATGAATATCTATATCTTTATCTATTAAACTTAAAGCTTGTTCTACATCACCTACATTCTGTATCTTAGGTACTCTTATAGCATTTGGTTTTAGTTTATTTATACACTCTATATCTTCTTTTGCACACTTATCAAGTGAGTTTACTCTAACTACGGTTTTTAGATTATGAAATCTTAGTAAAGATTCTGAAAAGTTTCTTGTAAGTAGTTCTCTAGCAAATTTTTTATTATAAACTCCATCTTCAAGGTTTATCATTGCAACATCACATTTTAAAACTGGTAATTTATCTAGGTGTTTTTGTTTATCACCTGCGACCATTAAGTAAGATTTATTCATAGTTTTCCCTATTCTTTAAATAAAAATGAATTGATTTTAGTTCCTCTTGCGTTAAAAAGTATGTAGGCATACTATTTCCATATGTTAGTTTATCACAAATTTGAGTTTTGTCAAATATTTTTTTAGGTTTTTCTAGTTTTGGATCAAGTTTTTGTATGAAGTTATCATAAGATATATTTGTAATATCTTTAGTTCTTATGGTACAAATATACTCTTTTTTATTTCTTTTATGGGTAAAGGTTGCAATTATTTTACCTCGAGCATCTTTCCCATGACATTTTGTACAACTTATCCCTCTTGGGTTTTCATAAAGTAGCTTACCATATTCATATTGGGTAATAAAAGAATCATCAAAATTTGACTTTGCAAGTAAAAAAGTTGATATAAAAATAATAGAATATTTTAACATAAGTGCAAGTTTACCAATAAGTTACTTTATATTAAATATTTAGTAAATATTCGATAGAATCACGGATATTTCATACAACTAAATTTAGGAGTAAGTTTGATAACTTTAAAAGAAGCATTATCTTTAGATGCTGAACAAATTGAAACATTAAAAAAAGACTTAACACAATCAATAAATGATAACAAACAATTAGGTGCTTATGTTGAACAATTAACATCAAAAGATGTATCAAGTTCATTTAGTGGTATACCAATAGCAATAAAAGATAATATTAATGTAAAAGGTGAACAACTTACTTGTAGTAGTAATATTTTAAAAGGTTATATAGCTCCATATAACGCTACAGTTATAGATAAACTTGAAGAAAAAGGACTTTGTGCCTTTGGTAGAACAAATATGGATGAATTTGCTATGGGAAGTACAACTGCAACTAGTTGTTATGGTAAAACTTTAAATCCTGTTGATAATACAAAAGTACCTGGTGGAAGTAGTGGTGGTAGTGCTGCTGCTGTGGCATCAGGTCTTGCTATTGCAGCACTTGGTACAGATACAGGTGGAAGTATTAGACAACCAGCTGCCTTTTGTGGTTGTGTTGGTATGAAGCCAACTTATGGAAGAGTTTCAAGATATGGAATAGCTGCATATAGTTCATCATTAGATCAATGTGGACCTATTACTCAAAATGTTGAAGATGCTGCAATTCTTTATGATATTATCTCTGGATATGATCATAAAGATTCAACAAGTGCAGATATAGAATATGCTCCAGTTGCTCCAAACTTAGATAGTTCTAAAAAACTTACTATTGCTGTTATTGATAACTTTGTTGAAGAAGCTAGTAGTGAAATAAAAGAAGCTATGGAACAATCTATAAAAACACTTGAAGCACAAGGTCATACAATAGTGCGAAAAAACATGATGGATACTAAAAATATTCTTTCTTCTTATTATATAGTTGCAACAGCAGAAGCTAGTGCAAACTTAAGTAGATATGATGGTATTAGATATGGAAATAGAGTAGATGCTACAAATCTAAAAGATACATATACAAAAACAAAAACTGAAGGTTTTGGAGAAGAAGTTCAAAAAGAATTATGTTAGGTTCTTTTGTTCTTAGTTCGGGATACTATGATGCTTACTATATAAAAGCTCAAAAGGTACGACACTTAATAAAAGATGAGTTTGATAAGATTTTTCAAGATGCTGATCTTATTTTAAATCCTGTAGCTCCTACAACTGCTCCAAAATTTGGTGCATTTGCAACTTCTTTAGAGATGTACTTAAGTGATATTTATACAATATCTGTAAATCTTGCAGGACTTCCAGCTATCTCTTTACCTGTAACAAATGATAAAGATGGTATGCCTATTGGACTTCAAATAATAGGTAAGGCTTATGATGAGCAAACAGTATTTGATGGTGCTTTAAGTTTAGAGCAAAATATAAACTACACAAAATAATATAAATATTTTTATATAAAAGTTTGGTTGCAATCTAATTGCAATCAAATTTTAATACTATTTCAAAAACTTCAAGGCTTATCATATATGTTAGATACTAGACGACATCTAGAATTATTTTTTAATAGTGCTTTTAAATTATCCCAACGATTTGTATTTATAGCTTTTACTGTTTCTCTTATTTTAGCACTTTTAGTTGCTTTTGTTCCAAATTATAATTTATCCCATAATGGTGTTATAACTTTATTTATTTTACTTTTTGCTGCTGGACTTTGGATAAGTGAAGCAATTCCTGCTTTTGCTGTTTCTCTTTTAGTTATAGCTTTAGAGATAATACTGTTGGGTTTTAATGATTTTAATTTCTCAAGTGGATCTAAAGAATGGAAAGAGTATCTTCAACCTTGGTCTTCACCTTTGATATTTTTATTTTTAGCTGGGTTTATTATGTCTGCTGCTGCTTCTAAAGTAAAACTTGATATTTGGCTTGCTAAAAAAGTACTATTTTTTGTAGGTGGACGACCCCATAATATCGTATCTGGACTTATTGGTATAACTTTTGTTTTATCTATGTTTGTTTCAAATACTGCTACATCTGCTATGATGATGAGTATACTTTTACCTTTATTAACACACATAAAAGATTCAAACAAGTTCCAAAAAGCTGTTTTACTTTCTGTCGTAGTTGGTGCAAATCTTGGTGGTATGGTAACTATTATTGGAACACCTCCAAATGCTATTGCAGTTGGTATATTAGGAGATAGTGCTCCTTCATTTATACAATGGATGCTTTTATCAATAGTACCATCACTTATTGTTGTATTGATCTTAAGATATATGATACTAAAACTTTATCCATCAAATGAACCTTTTATTGATTTAAAAAGTATAAAAGATGTGGATCACTTTGATGATTCTACCCAAAAGTTTACAAGAATACCTACAATTCCTAGTTGGAAAAAAAATGTAACAATTATAATATTTGTTATGACAGTTCTTATGTGGCTAACTGGTCCTTTACATCATATACCAACTACAGTTGTTTCTCTTATTCCAATTATTGGTTTAACACTATTTGGGATACTTGATGCAGATGATATTTGTAAGATTAGATGGGATGTTATTATTTTAATTATTGGTGGTTTAAGTCTTGGTTTTGCTGTATCAAAAAGTGGACTTGATTTGTGGTTTGCTACATTAATATCAACTGATCATTTATCTATACTTTGGGTAATGTTTATATTCTCATATATAGTAGTAGTTATATCAAACTTTATGAGTAACACAGCAGCTACTAATATAATGCTTCCAATAGTTATAGCAATAGCAACTACAATATCTGCTGAATCATCGAGTATAGTAGTAATAGCAGTAGCTTTAAGTGCTTCATTTGCTATGTCATTACCTGTTTCTACACCACCTAATGCAATTGTATATTCAAGTAAAAAAGTTCAGTCAAAAGATTTTTTGATTTTGGGTATTACTACTGCAATTATAGGACCACTTATAGTTGTTGGTTGGTTGTCAATAGTTGATATGATTTTTTATTAATATTTTAATGATATTTTAGATAAAATTGCGAAATTATTAATATAGAGAAGGGGATAATATGAGAATAAGAAAAAGAGCATTAACATTTGAAGATGTACTACTAGTTCCAGCTAAGTCTGAAGTTTTACCAAAAGAGGTTAGCTTAGAGACGAAATTGACGAAAAATATTAGTCTTAATATCCCTTTTATAAGTGCTGCTATGGATACTGTTACAGAACATAGTGCTGCTATTGCTATGGCAAGACTTGGAGGTATTGGTATTATCCATAAAAATATGGATGAACAAACACAAGCATTTCAAGTAAAAAAAGTGAAAAAAAGTACAAGTGGTATGATTATTGACCCTATATCAGTAAGTCCTGAACAAACTTTACAAGATGCAGAAAACTTAATGAGTGAATATAGAATATCAGGTGTTCCAGTTGTAGATAAAAACAATACTTTGCTTGGTATTTTAACAAATAGAGATATGAGATTTATCAAAGACTTTTCTCAACTTGCAGGCGATGTTATGACTAAAATGCCTTTAATTACAGGTAAAAAAGGTACAACATTAGAAGAAGCTGCTGAAGTTATGCATAAAAATAAAATAGAAAAATTACCTATTATAGATGAAAACAATACTTTAAAAGGTCTTATTACAATAAAAGATATAAATAAAGTAGTTGAATACCCAAATGCTATAAAAGATGAACATGGAAGACTTCTTGTTGGAGCTGCTATTGGAGTAGGGCAAATGAATAGAGCTAAAGCACTTGTTGAAGCTGGTGTTGATGTATTAGTTTTAGATTCAGCTCATGGACACTCAAAAGGTATCTTAGATACTGTAAGAGCTATAAAAGATGAACTTGATGTAGATGTAATAGCTGGAAATGTTGCAACAGCAGAAGCTACAGAAGATTTAATTAAAGCAGGAGCTGATGCTGTTAAAGTAGGTATAGGTCCTGGAAGTATTTGTACAACAAGAATCGTAGCAGGAGTAGGTGTACCTCAAATATCTGCGATAGATGAATGTGCAGCAGCAGGAGCTAAATATGGTATTCCTATTATTGCTGATGGTGGTATTAAATACTCTGGTGATGTAGCTAAAGCTTTAGCTGTTGGTGCTGGATGTGTTATGATGGGAAGTGCACTAGCTGGTACAGAAGAATCTCCTGGTGAGGTTATCTTATCTCATGGTAGAAAATTCAAATCATACAGAGGTATGGGAAGTATTGGAGCTATGACAAAAGGTAGCACTGATAGATATTTTCAAGAGGGAACTGCAGCTGATAAATTAGTACCTGAAGGTATTGAGGGTATGGTTCCATATAAAGGATTTATGGCTGAAATTATTCACCAATTTATTGGAGGACTTAGAAGTTCTATGGGATATTTAGGATCTAAAGATATTCCTACCTTTCATAATACAGCAGAGTTTGTTGAGATTACAAGTGCAGGACTTAAAGAGTCTCATGTGCATGATGTAACTATAACGAACGAAGCACCAAATTACCACATCTAAAAAAAGAGGTTTATAACAGCCTCTTTTTTCAAATTTCTGCGTTTCTCGCAAAATTTTTTCACTCACTTACTTTAGTAAGCTCCTTTCAAAAATTTTACTCTAGCCTTGAATTTTATAAAAAATAGACTATTCTAAACCTATTTTTGGTATCTTCTGCGTTGGAAAGAAAATTTTAAATAGTCGTTTACTATTTGTAAACTCCCATTTAAAATTTTCTTTCCGCCTTGAATCTACTCAAAAATCTAATCTTCTAAAATCACTTTATTCTTATATTTCTAATGTAAATATTGTTGATCTATTTTATTATAAAAACTAGTTAGTTCCTAATAAAATATCTTTATTTTCTCTTAGTAAATCAAATTTAACTACCATATCACTATTTAAAACAATAACTATTTTTAATCTTTACAATTTCAAATTCTTAACAAATTTCTGACAGTTATAGTTTTAATATTCATTATAAAAAGAAATTTTTATATGAGTATTAAATAATAAAAAAAAGGAGAAAAAGATGAGTTTTGATTCTAATTTTTATTACCGTTTAAGCACTATGTTTAGAGGTAATAAAATAAATTTAGATATTTATAATGGGGGAGAATATAACAATATGCCCCATTTAACAAATGAAGAAAATTTTTCAGGACAGTATTGGTCTATTCAACCATCAAAGGATACTGGATATTATCATTTAAGTACGATGTTTAGGGGATCTGAAATGTGTTTGGATGTATACAATGGAGGAAAATATAATAATATGCTTCATTTAGTACCTAAAGCAAATTATAGTGGTCAGTTTTGGAAGATAGAAGCAAGTGTACAAGCAGGATACTTTAGCTTAAGTACTATGTTTAGAGGAGCAAAAGTTAATCTTGATATTTATAATGGAGGGGAATATAACAATATGCCTCATCTAGTAAATGAAGGAAACTTTTCAGGACAGTATTGGTTATTTGAAAAAACTAATCAACGAATCTATTCTTCTAATTTTGCTAATTTAGCACCTTCTAAAAGCTTTATGAATAATGTTACAAATATAAAAGAGCTTTCAAGTGCTATACAAAATTTTAATAGAAATTTAAATATGAATACTTATATAAATACATTGACAGGAAAGGCTGAAGAGATTGCCATTGATATAAGAAATAACTTGGCTCCAAAAGTTGAAAAAGTTGGTTTATCTTTTGAAAATTCAATTACTTCTACAGAACAAGACATAGGAAGATTTGGAACTATTATGGTTCAAGTTTGTGAGCTTTTAAAAAAGAAATCTTTAGATAAAACTCAATTATCTAATCAATTAAAATTGGCACTTGCATTATCTAAGCATATTCAAAATAACTTTAAAGCAAATATATCGCCCTCTTTAGATCAATATCATAAAGAGTTGAATTTATTAGTTTCCCAATTAGGAAGTGAAAAAATTGCTATTCAAGATAATAATCAATCTTTAGAACAACAAAGAAATCAAATCATTCAAAAAATGCATGCGAGAACTCATACTGTTTGTGGTGTTGTTAAAATGATTTGGGACAGTGTAACGTTCCAATTAGAAGGAGAGTTAAGAGATGAAAATGAAGAACTTGCAAGATTAAGATTTCAGTTTAATGCAAACTCTATGGCAATAGGTGGTGCATCGTATATGATTAATGTTGTAAAGTCATTTGAGTCTGAATTGGAAGGGTTATCACAATATTGGGATGAATTTAGTAGTACTTTAGAATCTCTTATATTAGATATTGATGGTTTATTGTTAGTTCATGAACATGATATGACAAATTTATACATTCAGTTGATTGAGTCTGATTGGGCTTCAATTAAAACAAAAAATTAAATAAAAATATAACATAGGAGAAAAATATGTCAAGTAATAATAAAAAAGGTTTAAAAGGTTTAGTTCCAGGTAAAGAGTTTGTTCAAGGGACATTTAATACTGTATCCTTTCAAAAAATGATACAACATTTTATTAATTATGTACAACAAACACCAATTCCTAGTATCGATACTAATTATGCCCAAGGTAATGTTAGTGCAGAGGTAATTAAATCATTAAAAGAAATCAATAAAAGTTTAAGTGCAAATTATACAAAAATACAAAATGATGCACAAACAGAAATGGCACAAGTACACCATGCAGAAATGGTACTTGGAGAGATATGGCACTTTTCAAGAATTGGGGAAGTAGTAACAAAAGCTATTTATACAGCTGTAAAAAATAGTTCTGATCCTCTTGGAGAAACTACAAAAAATGAGGTTACTAGATATTTAAAATTTATTGACACTTCTTTAGCTAGACTTGAAAGTGCTATCCCCTCAGATGCTTTTGATAGTATTCATAAGAAATTAAATCAAGATATTAGTAATCTAAATACAGACTTTACAAATATGCAAAATGCAATTCCAAGTGGAGATGGAGCTAAGTTAAATCTTAAAAACTTAACAGAAAAACAAGCAAAAGCAGACTTAGATCAACAAATCAGCTCTTTAAATTCTGATATTAGTACCCTTCAACAACAAATTGCATGGGAAACTGTTGGACAAGTGGGAATTGGAATTGTTGGAGGAGTAATTGCTGTAACAAACTTTTGGAATCCAGTCGGTTGGGTAGCTGCTGCTGGTACTGTTGCAGGTGAAGTTGAACTAGCTAAAGATAAAGCTAGTAAAAAAACACAAGTATCTGTAGATCAAACAAAAATCTTTGTTTCAGAAGCAGAAGAGAGTATTTTAAAACCATACTATGCTACAAAACATTATGCTACACAGATTAAAACTATGGTAGCAGGTTTAGAAAGTTTATCTCAAGGAATTGGAAATATTAGAACATATATTGATGCAAGTGTTGGTGATATGGAAGGATTTATTAGTGATCTTGGTGATGCTAGTATGCTTGAGATGGATTATACTTTAGTTCAAGGTGATTTTAGTGATTTAACTTCTTGTATTCATACATTAATGGGATCAGAAGCTTTCTCTAATAAAGCTATTAAAAACCCTAAGTGGACTACTATGGCAAATGATGGAGAGTGGCAAAAAATAGTAAGTGATCCAAAATCACCATTTTATATTAAATTAATGGCTCAGATGAAAGCTGAAGATCAATCAAAATAAAAGGGATAATATGAAAAATTTTTTACCAGAAAATAGTTTAATTGAAATGCTTCCAACAATAGCAACCATTCAGTTTACACGTAATTATGCCGACTATGTTGCACAGCTTCCTATCCCTTCATTATATACAACAGGGATAGATAATGTTGAGCTTAAGGGTGAGATTAATATGCTTCAAAAAACAATTGACTTTGAATATCCTAAGGTTCAAAGTTTAGCAGGGCAATGGTTTGGAATTACAGAAAATCATATAATACAAACTTTTACTGATTTACAACATTTTGCAAATGTGGAGTTTCATAGTTATTATGATTATATTTATTATCATAATAACAAAAATGATAAAACACAATTAAAAAATAGTTTAAGTAAATTAAAAAGTGCAGTATTTGCTAAACAAGTTGATACTAAAAAAGCATTAAGTGCATTAGTTGTGTATGAAGGTGATCTTACAAATTATTCAGTTGTGTTAAAAAATACATATAATCAAGCTTGTAGTACATTGCAAAGTGTAACTAAATATACTGAGGATTTGAATAATCTAAGAGGTCAATTACGAGAACAATTAAAAGCAAACAATGAAAAAGTTGCAAAAATTGGAATGGAAACAGCAGATAATGTCATTAAAGAAGGTACAGTAATCGCTGAGAATGTAGCTACAGAAGACTATGAAGGTGCAGTAAAAACAGGAACAGTACTTGCTATTAATTCTTTAGAAGCAGGAGTTACTGTTGTAAGTTTAGATGTTCAATCAATTAAACTTATTGATCAAATAAAAGATTTAACTTTAAAGTTAAGTGATTTAGAAAGAGATTTACAAGTTTTAAATGATGCAGTAGCTCAAATAGATTCTATTATGGATAGTCATATTTTTTCTAAAGAGATTATAACTTTTTTAGAAAAATATTGGATTGATATGGAGTCTTATATAAATGGATTGATTGATGAGGTTAATCAAAATAAACCATTAGATTTACCAAAAGCTGAAGAATTGGACTCTGCATGGGTAGATTCTATTGCTAATCCATTAAAACATATCTTAAGTTTTAAGAGTTTGTCTACTCTATCTGAATGGAATGCAAATAAGGTGTCATTTGGTAATTTAAAATAAATTTTAAATTATTATATGAAAAATTAATATTTAAAGGGATGATATTTTTCATCCTTTTAAAATAATATTTATCTCTCTTTAAATATATTTGATTACTCTAAAATATTATCTATTATATAGTCTTGACAAAATATATTATTTGATATATAATTGACTACTCAAGTATAAGGAAACTAAAATGGAAAATAATCACAATCAATATGTTGATTTTATAACAAATCTTTCAACAGTTCATATCATAATCAATAAAAGAATAGATGCAGCTTTAGGTAGTATTCATGGTATTACTTTTACTGAGTATCTTATTTTACACTTCATTAGTAAAGGTCATAATAAATCAATTAGACGAATAGATTTGGCTAAGGATATTGGCTTAACTGCATCAGGGATTACTCGTAGTTTAAATCCTTTGGAAAAGATTGGTTTAATAAAAAAAGAATCTAACCAAAGAGATGCAAGAGTAAGTTTAGTTAAACTTACAAAAAGTGGTGAAAGAATCTTAGAAGAGAGTAGTCTAACATTAAATAGTAAAGTTCAAAGTTTATTTGTTGATTTAAAAGAAGAGTTTGTAGAAAATTCTTTGGCAGTATTACATCATTTGCATAAGCAAAATAATTTATTATAAAAAATAGATTGTATTTTATATGCTAAGTAAGGATATATTATAAATAGAAATGAAATTAAAATAGAGCATGAAACTACTGTATTAGAGAGTTTTAAAAACTATTATAAACAATTCCAAAATAAAAATATAGAAATAGTAGATCAACCTGATCCTCCTGATGCTATTATTAAAATAGATGGTGAGTTATGTTGGATAGAGATAACTGATAGTTTTTTAGATAGAGATTTTGCTATGTCTGTTATTTCAAATGAATTAGATGAAGATAATCAAAATAATTTTAAAGCTGAACAGTACAATAAAAATGAAGATTTTAGAGATACTTTAAAAGAGGTTATATTAAAAAAATATACAAAAGCTTCCATTGGAAAAGTTTATGAAGCTTTTGGTAAAGGTATATTACTAGTTGGTATATATTCTCCTTTTGATAGTGCAAGTAAATTAGTAAAAAGTGAAGTGGCTTTACTAAAAGAGTTAGAAAAATATGAGCATAGATTTAAAGAGATATTTTTTTACAATCAAAAACATCAATTTTATAGGTTTTGTCCATAGTTATTAAACTTAATAACACTAATTTGTAGAAATTAGCATGTAATTTATAAAATTTACTATTCAAATAATCTAGTAATTCTTTTATAATACTCTTTAGAAATTTAACAATAAAAGGAATTAACATGAGTCTAACATATGATTATACAAATCCAACAACAATACATTTTGGTAAAGATAAGATATCTTCTATTACTAGTCATTTTACAAAAGATAATAAGATTTTAGTAGTATATGGTGGTGGTTCTATAAAGAAAAATGGTGTATATGATCAAGTTGTAAAAGCCCTAGATGGTTTTACTTGGTTTGAGTTTAGTGGTGTTGAACCAAATCCTACAGTTGAGACTTTAAATAAAGCTGTAGATATGGTAAAAGAAAATGATGTAGATTATGTACTTGCTGTTGGTGGTGGTTCTGTTATTGATGGCTGTAAGTATATAGTTGCTTCTGCTCTTTATGATGGTGATGCTTGGGACTTTTTAGATGGGAGTGCAGAGGTAAAAAAAGCTTTACCTCTTGGTGCTGTTTTAACACTTCCTGCAACTGGTAGCGAATCAAATATGGCATCTGTTGTATCTAAAAAAGCTACAGATGAAAAAAGATTTTTCTTTTCTCCTTTTTATTTCCTAAGTTTGCTGTATTAGATCCAAGTGTTATGAGTACACTTAGTGATAGACAACTAGCAAATGGTTTAGTTGATGCGTTTATTCATGTTTGTGAACAATATTTAACTGTAGCAAATGATTCATTAGTACATGATGGTTATAGTGAGACATTATTAAAAGGTCTTGTAAGTTTAGCAAATGATTGGGAAAATAGAAAATATTTAGTTTGGCAAGAAAACTTAATGCTTTTAGCAAATCAAGCTTTAAATGGTTTTATTGGAAGTGGTATGACACAAGATTGGGCTACACACTATATAGGGCATGAGCTTACAGCATTTTATGGATTAGATCATGGACAAAGTTTAGCTGTAGTTCAACCACAACTTTTAAGAGTACAAAAAGAACAAAAACAAGAAAAACTTTTACAACTAGGTAAAAATGTATTTGGAGTTAATACAGATAGTGAATCTGTAATTGTATCTTTAGAAGAATTATACAAGTCTGTTGGTATATCTACAAATCTAAATGATTATAATATAGATGATAAAGTTATAGCTAAAGTTATCCCCTCACTTGAAGCTCATGGTATGAGTGCTATAGGTGAACATGGAGATATCACTTTAGATGTGTCTGAAAAAATACTAAATATGACTATGAAGTAACTTTACTTTATAGTTTAAGCATAAGACTTTTTAGCTTCTTTGGGTGGATATCCATAGTAGTTTTTAAAGTCTTTACTAAATTGGGAGATACTTTCATATCCTACGGCATAAGCTGTATTATTTACTTGTAAATTTTCTTGTTCTATTAAATCTTTTGCTTTTAAGAGTCTTATTTTTTTTATATATTGAATAGGTGTATATGATGTAATCTCTTTAAAGTGATTATGAAAAGATGATACACTCATATCTTCTTGTTTTGCTAAGCTTGGAACATCTAAATGTTCTCCAAAACTATCATGAATAGTTCTTAGGCTACGTGCTATTTTTGCTTCACTTTTAGTATTTAAAAACATTTTATGTAAAAAATGGGCATTTTGACCTGTTGCTATTCTATAAAACAGTTCTTTTAGAAGACTTTCTTTTAATATTTTTGCTTCCTCTTTTGATTGAAGTGTTTTTAGTATTCTTAGTACAATATCTTCTATTTGAGGTGTAACACTATCTGAAAAGATAGCAGCTTGTGTTTTTTTACACTCTTTTGCACTTTCAAAAGATAACTGACTTATAATATCATACATCATTTTTTTATCAATAGATACAAGCATACAGATAAAAGGTTCATCCTTTGAAGCTGTAGTTTCACACTCAAAAGGGATAGTTGTAGGTACAACTAAATAATTGTTTTTATCATAATAAAAAGTTTTATTTGGAAGGTATCCCACTTTTTTACCTTGAAGAACAAGTATCAAACAAAGTTCATATTTTAATGGAGCACGTGGTACAAAAGTGGTTGTTTTGAAAAGTTTTATATGCTCAATATAAGTTTCTAGTTTTCCATCTTCTGTTAAAAGTTTGTTAGCTTGAGTTATAATTTCTTTATTCATACATATATTATACTATTATTTTTTGGTAAATATATGTAATTTTATATAAAATATATGCTATATTCTACAAAAATAGTTTTATAAACCTAATCTAGCCATAAAGTTTTCACTGATAATTTGTCCAATATCTTTATATTGGTTTGCACAATTTTCATCATACATTTCACTTACACATTCATCTAGTATTTCTAACCATCTTGTAAAAGTTTCTCTTTGTAAACCTTTCATAGTAGCGTGTGGAGCAAAAGGTGACCCAAAATAATCTCCCTCTTTTAATATCATAGCTGACCAAAACTCACATAAGATATCTATATGTTCTTGCCACTTTTTATTTTCTATATCATCTCCTAATATATCAATAAAAAATGGACCAACTATATCATCTTTTAATATTCTTGTATAAAAGTCTATTACAAAGATTCTAATGTTTTTTGGGGTTATTTGTGTATGTTTCAATTATTTACCTTCAAAATAAAAAAGTAAGGTAGAAAAAATATAACCACACAAAGTATAGAGATAATTACACCATAGTAAAATTGTGTAACACTTGATTTGTCACTACTTTGTCGCATTTGTGTATATGTTTCACCTTTTTCATAAGCTTTATTAAAAGCACCTACTGCTTTAAATACTCCAAATATTAACACAAGCCAAGTTATTACTGTCATAGAGTTGTAGCTAAATGTAATAGCTGTCATAATTTGTTCAAATGAGTTCATTTTAGTTCCTTAACTTATATCCATTATTTAGTCTTAACATTAGACCATATCTATACATAAATGTTATGATTTTTTTTAAAAGATATGCTAAATATCCTTTTACTTTTAGTTTATTATACATTGTTCCTACAGCATAGTTTCCACCTAAAGCTACAAACATACCGTCAACTTTTCCATCATAAGGTATAAGTTCTATCTCTTCTATTTTATTTATAATATTTCCAGCTACACTACTTGCACATTGTTCTGCTATTTGAGAAGTTGGAGGTAACATATCACCTTTTATATCTTTTATTTGAGCACAATCACCTATTGCATAAATATTATCAAAGCCTTTTACATTTAAGTAAGGAGTTACTATAAATTGATTTAATTTATTTGTTTCAAAATGTATTGATTGGTTAATATCATTTGCAATAATTCCACCTGTAAATATCATAAAGTCATATTGTATTTCATTGCCATTTTTAAGTATAATTTTCTTTTTTTCTACATTTTGTATAAAAGAGTTTGTCAGTATATTTACACCTAACTTTTCTAATCTTTTTATAGTATTTTTTATAATATAGTTATCCATACCATTTAAAATAGTATCATAAGCTTCAACTAAATGTATAGTGATGTTTGAATATTTTATACCCATACTTTTTGTAAACTTTTTAGATATATATGCCATCTCTGCTGCTATTTCTACACCACTTAGTCCTGCACCACCTATAATTACATTAAAAGTTTCACCATTATTGTGTCTTACTTTTTTATATATAATATTTTCAAACTTTGTCTTTAGTTCATAAGCACGATCTAAAATTTTTACACCATAAGTGTTTTCTTTTAAACCTTCAATAAATGTAGGAAAATTTGTCTGAGCACCTGTTGCTATTATTAATTGATCATATTGAATAGTTTGATTTGTAGTTACTACACATTGTTCTAAAGCTTTTATCTCTAGGGCTTCTTCTCTTATGAAAGTTACTTTTTCATTAAAAGCGTCACACCAGCTTTGAACATCTACAGTTATATCACATATATCATATTTACCAGCTATGTAGCCATAAGCTTCTGTTTGCATATAATGATATGGATTTTTATCAATAAGTGTAATATTTATATTATCATGTTTGGTTAGTTTTTCTATAGCTCTTAGTCCACCATAACCAGCACCAATAATAACAATATTCATATATAATTCCTATATTTTAAAAATTCTAAGAATTATACATAAATTGTTTTAAATTAAGAAGATAATTTATCTAAAATATATCTTTCAAGGTCAGCGTGTTTTATTTCTTCTTTTAAAGCTTGCTCATAAATAGTTGAAACTTCTTTATTAAATTCATCATAAGGAAAGTGTGGAAAGTGTAAAGACCACATTTGTTTGATTCTTTGTTTTGAAACACAATCTCTTGTCCAATCTTTAAAAAAGCTAAATACACCAAAAAGTGTTGCTGTAAAAAATACTGCTAAGACAATTGAAGCATGACAATCTAAAACTGCAAAAAGCTCATGTAAAACATAAGCAAGAGGGATAATAACAATATGTGCTAATAATAAAAATACAATATAAGCTTTCCCTATTCTTAGTCTAAAACCTAACTTAGTTCCATCTAGTTTCATACCTTCATTAAACAAAAGATTTGCATCTAAAAGCTTATCTAGTTTTACAGGTTGTTTTGATACTTTGTATATATAATTTATTATTTTTACTCTAATTTTTTCAATCATTTTTATATCCATTCTAAAATACTTTGATTCTATCTTATTTTTGCTTTTTGACAGATAAATATTTTATCTACTACCTTTTAGCATAAAGTTCTTAACAGAAAATTTTTCATGGTTTTTACAGCTTAGTTCTTTTTCGTCTTGTTCACAAGAGGCTTGCTCTATATATGATAGTAAATCTTCAGGGTCTACTATATATTTTTTAGTTTGTTTAGTGGTCTTTATAGTATCTTTAGTATTTTTATTTTCTTTCATTCTTTTTTACCATCAATGAGTCCAGCTTCAACTAAAAATGGACTATGTATAAAATCTAATTTTTTTATTCTATCGTAACTTGCATAACTTAAATATAAAATATCTTTTGCTCTTGTTACTGCTACATAAAATAGTCTTCTTTCTTCATCTAAACTACCACCTTTACTCATGAGCGTTCTATTTGGAAATCTTCCGTCCATTAAATCAACTACATAAACCTCTTTAAATTCTAAACCTTTACTAGCATGAACAGAAAGTAAATTTACCCCCTCACCCTCACTCATCTCTCCACCACCTAAAATCATAGCATTGATAAAGTTTTTTAAACTAGTATGTCTTATTGATAGATGTTTTAAAGTTTCAACTCTTCTATTTGCTTTTGAATGAGCTGATATTTTTATAGTTTCATTTATTGTTCCATCTTTTTGTTTTGCTCTTGCTGTACAAAGAGTCTCAATAATAGTTTCAAAGAATTTATGGTTTTGGATATGTTTTATCATATTATTTGGGTTTTTTAATCCTTTTTAAATTCTTTAAAGTAAAGAATAAAAAATCATATAAAAACTATACCACCATCAAGGGT
>LLEK01000016.1_pt1 | contig 42672 bp, 52 predicted proteins | sample 595821 | NCBI WGS metagenome assembly LLEK01 (sample SAMN02919311, study PRJNA255460) | bioreactor metagenome | biome: chemostat; feature: culture 2011_25.1; material: sediment; isolation source: day79 25degC chemostat 2011 inoculated with Wadden Sea sediment taken from... | place: Germany: Bremen ...
AGTATATGTATCAAACTCTAAAAGTTTATCAAACTCTATATACTCATTTGAAGTTTCTAAAAAAAATCTAAATATATAATCACTTTGTTTTAAAAAAGTACTAAAGTCAGCACTAAATCCAAGCTTTTTAATATCAATATTTGATATAGCCTCTTTTAGATATAAAATTTTTAGATTTTTTTCACAAAACTTTCTATTATGTTTATCCAGTATAACTCTTTGAAAAAGTTCACCTATGGTTACGTTTTTATTTAAAAGTTGATTTGTATTTGATAAAGAGCCAAGATGTTCTCTTATGGCTCTTGAGGTAGGAAATACTACTATTGATTCTTTATGAGTCTTTCTTAGCATTTGTTTTTATGTAGAAAAAGCCCTTTTCTCCATCTACTTCAATATTTCCAGTGATATTCCAATATCCAATAGAGTTTATTTTAAACTCTTTTGAATCTTCATTTTTATACTCTAGTTTTACATCTTCTTTATGATTTGTATTTTTTGTCACAAGTATTTCTATATATTTATTATTAATTACATTTCCATCTTTATCTTGAACAAATATACTAAACTTATTATTTCCAACATTAATTATATTTTTTCTAATTGTTCTTGCTTGGATAGCTCTTTGAGATAAAAATACATCTTCATGAGATAAGCCTATAATCTCTTCATTATTAAACATAAACTTTACATTATATTTTGCTTCAAAGCTTTTATTGTGTTTCATAAGGTCATTAAAATTTCTATCAACATCATGATATGTACTTAAAAATGCTTGATCGTCATCTTCTCCTACATCTGAACCTATTGTTGTTGCAATAGTCCAATAAATAAGCCCTATTCCTAGTAAAAATTTTAATATAAAAAGAGTATATACAATCTCTTTTCTCATAAAATTTTTATCATATTTAGTTTTCATTATTTTGAGCCTTTTTTCTATACTTTTTCTCTTTCATAACAATTATTGCATAAAGTATAATTCCACCTAATACTAAAGTATACATCAACATCTTCCATATAGTACTAAATACTTTACCACTACTTCCTATGCTAGATTCTAATTCTATATTTTTTGATTTCGCTACACTATCAGCCATTTGCGCATAACCATTAAGTATAGCTGCACTTGTTTTTGTAAATAATGTATTTTTATCTTTTGAAGCAAGTAATGGAACAACATAACCATCTCTTATATCATCTTTATCAATTATACTTTTTAAATCATCTGACATTAAAACTGTCATATGTTTTTGATCTAAAAGGATAACTAAAACAGCATAAGGTGCTTTTAAATCTTTCACTAAATCTTTATCATATTGTCTTATTTGTTTTTGTTTTTCTTCAAAAGGTAGTTTTGTATCTATTCCGTTATTCTCTTTAATATCAACATATAAGTTTACATCTAGTTTTGATTTAACTTCAGTTCCTATTTGAAAAATTTTATCTTGTGCTCTTTGATCTATAAGGCCATCATGTGTTAGTATATACGGATTTTGGTTTGCGTTAAGTATAGTTATTAGAAGAGTAACTAAAAAAAGTAATTTTATTTTCAACTATAATTCCTTTATTTTATATAAGATTGTATGCTACCATATTGTACTTAAATTAGTATGAATAATAAATATTATAAGTTTCTAAATTATCAAAACCATAACATCTTAATAGCAATGATATATAATGAAATTGCTATTATTCTTTTTATACTTTTTGTAGATATTTTAAAATGTAATAAATAGTTTCCAATAAGCCCACCAATATATGCTCCAACACCTACAACAGTTAATAATATATAATCTAATTGTATAAAAGAAGCATAGCTAATGAAAGCAACTATTGAAGAGAATGGAATAACAAAAGATATCCCTAAAGCTATCTTTTTAGGGTCATGTCCAAATAATATAAGAATTGGAGATATAATTGAACCTCCACCTATTCCTAAAAAACCTGAAAAAAACCCACCAATAGAACCAGAGAAATATAATATATATTTGTTATATATACTTTTTTTAGGTTTTTTATTTTTTAAAAATAAAATCATACTAGCAATTATAAATAAAGTAATAGCAAATACCTTTTTTACAATCTCTATATCTATATTTAAAGACATTCTTGCACCTATATATGCAAAAACAATAGAACTTAAAACCAATGGTAGTACAAAATCTTTATCAAATAATTTCTTTTTGAAATTTAAAAAACTTGTTGTTACTGTTGTGATAAAATTTACGAATAATCCAGTTGCCCTTGATATATCAAAAGACAATCCTGAAAAATTTAATGCAGGAACTAAAGCAATAGCAGAACCAAGTCCAGCTATTGCAAATATAGTTGATAAAACAAGTGTAATAAAAAAGTATAAAATATATTCCATAAACTATTTATATACTAACTTATCTTTCTTCAAACTTTAATAGATTTCTAATACTTGACTTCTATTAAATATATAAGTATAGATTATAGAGTATTTCTATAATCTATTTTTTTAAACCTTTTGCCCATGATTCCACTAATTCATGTAATTGCTCTTTTGGTACTTCTAAAAACTCTATAATAAACTTATCTTCTAACTCAGCAATACCAATACTTCTTGGTCGAACTGCTAATATTTTTGTATTTGGAAGAGCCGCACCAAAACAAAATACTATATTTTGAGCATCTAAAAGTTCAGAAGCTATCTCACCTTCTATATCTTGTGTATGAGTATAGTGATCAAAAACTGTAATAAACTTAGCAATAGGATGAGATTCTATCTTATTTTTAAAATATTCAATAATTTCGGCAACACTTTTTTGTTCAATCTCTGATTTATTAAGTTCCAGTGAGAATACTGGGTATTTATCCATAAATATTGTTTTTTTCATTTTTATAACCCTTTTAATATATAAATAAATCTTATATATATCATAAATTTTTCTTTTATTTTGCAAAATAATACTATAAAAAGTTTATGAAGTCAATAATTTTAGATATTTTGAAAAAGTTGAAAAAGAATTTTAAGAAAAGTTTTAGCAATAAAAAAAGGGAAGGTTTTTCAACCTTCCCTTTTTGTTAATTCTTTGTTTTATTAGTTTACAAATACTCTTGTAGAGTCTAAGTAAGACAACATAATAGTCGCAACAGCTGTTATAGCTAATAATATTCCAATTACTTTATCCATCATATTTCCTTACTTATTTATCCACATTTTATGATTCTCAGGACTATTAAATTTTAATGCATTTAAGTCTTGATTAATCTCATAAAAGTTTTCAGCATTTGCTTGCTGAGTTGTTATTGCAAAGAAAGTTAATCCACCAAGAATACTCAATAATAAAACAGTAGCTATTAACATACCTGTAATACCATGAACTAAACTAAATAAACCTCTTTCAGACTCATTCATTTGTGTATTTCCTGCCATACTATTCTCCTATACTTCTTAAATATGCTGCTACTGCTTTAACTTGAGTTTCAGATAATCTTCCCTCAAAGCTAGGCATAGAACCTATTATAGATTTTTTACCATCTTTAAGTACTGTAGCAACTAATTTATCACTGTAATCTTTGATATTCGGTGCAACAAAGTCTATACCTGTTCCATCTTCTCCATGACAAGAAGAACAAGCTGCCCATGCAGCAGGTTTAGAACCTTTCATACCACCAGCAACAAATGTAGCAATCTCTTCAGCATCAGCTCCACTTGCCATACCTGCTGGCATACCACCTGGATAAACTGATTTAAAGTTACTTGCACCATTGTTGATTACATTTAACACTGATTCTTTTGAAATTCTTTTTGTTAAATCTGCAGCTTTACCGTTAATACCTTCACCATCAACACCATGACATGGAGCACATTGTACTAAAAATACTGATTGTCCCATACCTGATAATTCATCGTTAGTGATATTAGCCCACTTAGATTCAAATTTAGCTTGGTAGTCTAATGTTTCTTCATTGTATTGACCAATTTGAGAGAATTGATTTGTAGGATAACCCACATAAAAATACCATAATTGCCATACTAATAAAATAATAAATAAAACTCCCCAACCTGTAGGAATATTGTTTTTGTATTCACCAATACCATCCCAATTTTCCTCAGCTAATTCACCTGTAGCTGTGTCATTTTTAATTTGATTTACATACTTAAGTGAAACAAATACAGTTATACCTATAATTGCTATTCCACCAAGCATTGTAAGGTCATTGATGTAATCTTCACCTAGCTGAAATGAGTCACCTGCCATAAAGAAAGTTGCTGCCATTAAAGCTACGATAAGAATAATCCCACCTATTACCATAGATTTCATACTCGATATCTCCTTTTTAATTTTATCAGATTCGTTAAAGAATTATGATGCTTTATCATCACTCTTTATCTCTTCTTTATTATTTTTTCTTTTTTCTAAAGGTTTTGACTCTATATTATCATCCAAAACAAGATCCGAGTACTTTTCAAAGTCCTTTTCTCCTGTTTTTTGTCTTTTATATATAGAGTATGCATAACTATAAAACACGATAAAAACAAAGGTCAACAAAGCGAACTTTGCATATCCTTGAATTGTCATTAATGTTTCGTGTTCCATTTTAGACCTTTATTTTAAAGAATTCATATATGCAATTAATGCTACTATTTCTGGTATTTCACCATTTGCAACAGCATCTTTTACACTTTGATTTTTCATATCTGCAGCGATTAGCTTAGCTTCTTCTAAAGCAGCTACCTTAGCCTCTGACCATGAACCTAATTTTGGCATACCAGCTTTATCATATGGTACAGCAAAAACTTGTTTTTGTGCATTAGCATTAGCATAAGCAGTAGCTATATCAGCTTTATTAGTAAACATATGTGGATATGCTGGCATAACTGTACCAGGTACAACAGATGCAGGTTCCATCATATGATTTTCATGCCAATCAGTTGTTCTATAATTTCCAACTCTCATTAAATCTGGACCTGTTCTTTTAGATCCCCATAAGAATGGTCTATCATAAGCAAACTCACCACTTAATGAATACATACCATATCTATCAGTTTCTGATTTAAATGGTCTAATTAATTGAGAGTGACAAGCATTACAACTATCTTTAATATAAACTTGTCTACCAGCTAATTCTAAAACAGAATATGGTTTAGTACCAACTGTAGGCTGTGAAGCCTTAGCAAAATCAGGAATAACTTCTATTATACCTGCAAACGCAATTGTTAAAAATAATACTACCGTAAAGAAAAACGGTCTTTGTTCTAACCAATGAAACATAATAACCCCCTTCTCTTAAGCGCCCATAGGCGAAGCGTTTGTTGGTTCTTTATCAAGAACTCTACCCGCTGTAGCTGTTTTATACATATTGTATGCAAACATAAAGAATCCAATTAAGTATAATAATCCACCAACTGCTCTAATTGTATAATATGGTTGAAGAACTGTTACTGTATCAATAAATGAGTATAATAAAGAACCATATTCATCATATGCTCTCCACATCATACCTTGTGTAATACCTGCAATCCACATAGATGTAAAATATAATACAATTGCTGTAGTTTGTAACCAGAACTGTGTTTCCATAAGTTTCTTAGAATAAATTTCTCTTCCGTACATTCTTGGAGCCATATGGAATAGCGCAGCCATAACCATAAATACAACCCAACCAAGAACACCATCGTGAACGTGACCTGGAATCCAATCTGTAAAGTGAGCAATAGCATTAACTGATTTAATAGCTTGAATTGGTCCCTCAATAGTAGATAACATATAGAATGTTGAAGCCATAACCATAAATTTAATTAATGGAGATGATTGTAATTGTCCCCACTCACCTTTCATAGTTAAAAGCATATTAATAGCAGATCCCCATGATGGTAAAATAAGTACAACTGACATAACAGAACCCATGGTTTGCATCCAGTCAGGAACAGTAGAATACACTAAGTGATGTCCTCCAGCCCATAAATATACAAACATTAATCCCCAGAATGCTAAAATAGAAAGTTTATAAGAATAAACATTTTGTCCAGATTCTTTTGGTAAGAAATAATAAATCATAGCAATAATTGGTGTTGTAAATACGAATGCAACAGCATTGTGTCCATACCACCATTGTACTATAGCGTCATTTGTTCCAGCATACATAGATATAGAATGAATCCAACTACTTGGTGCACCATCTGCAAATAACATTGTTGGAACAGCCATATTGTTAAATAAGTATAACATAGCAACTGCAACGAAACATGCAATGAAATACCATAAAGAAATATACAGTGTTCTTTCTCTTCTTATACCAATTAATCCAAAAATCGAAATACCAAATAAAACCCACCATACAACTACTAGTAAATCTAGTGGCCATTCTAATTCAGCATACTCTTTTGATGTAGTAATACCTGTTAATAGTGTTACAACAGCTAAAAGAATTGTAATGAAATACAGAGCAAAATGTAATTTTGCAACTCCCATTAAAAATGGTGATTCTTTTAAAGATACTTTTAATACTCTTTGCCCGATATAATACCATGTAGCAAAAATACCACTTAGAGTAAAACCAAACGCTACACCATTTGTATGTAACGGTCTTAACCTACTGAATGTACCATATTCACCAGCCAAATTGCTCAGCGATGGAAATGCTAGTTGAAATGCCAATATAACACCCACTAACATACCAATGATACCAAACAAAATTGTTGCAAAGGTAAAAGCTTTCGCTATCGAGTAATCATACTCAATTGGTTGTGCATTGTCTTGCATCAATCTCCTCCTAAAGTTTAAAATAAAGCCACGAAATCGCCACTTATGCCGCAATTTTAACAGAAGATGATTTAAATCAATCTGAATTAGTTAATTGTTTGTTAATTTATTTATATTAAGTGTTTATTTTAATTTTAATTTAAGAATATAATTAATCTAATTTTAAGAATTGGTAATGTATAGTTTCAGTATCAACATGAGTAGAAAGGTAAAATAATGATGAATATTATAAAAAAAACTAGCTTACTAATAACCTCCTTAGCTATACTAACTAGCTATTCTTATGCTAAAGAACAAAAAATAAAAACAGAAGCTGAACTTAGAAAAGAGTTTTATGAAAAAATACCTACTGCTCAAAGTCATAACACTATTGACAAAACTATACAAGATTTAGCTAATAGATTATTCTCTAGTAATAAAATTGCTCTAGAAAAAGTAAAAGACATTTCAATTACTTCATTTGTTGATCTTCATCGATTTGAAAAAACTACACATTTTGGAAGAACACTTTCTGAAGGTTTTTTTGATGAACTATTTATTCGAGGATTTAATGTTAGTGATTTTAGAGGACAAGGTGCTTTATCAATAAATCAATATGGTGAATATTATCTTACAAGAAAACCTGAACTACTAGACAAAGCAATAGATGGTACACATATACTTGTAGGAACATATACTATATTTGAAGATAAAGTATTAATAAATGTAAGAATCATGGAAAACCAATCAGGTAAAATATTAGCATCTGCTAGATCAAACTATATTACAGATAATTGTAAAGTTCTAGATAGTTGTAAAGAACCAAGAAAAATATTTATAGTTGGAGATGACTTTAAAAAATCTGATTTAGAACGTAAATACAATAAATATGCAAGAATGGGGAAAAAACAAATGGATCTTAGACAACACTTTTTAGGTAAAAGTAAAAACTTAACTCAAATAAAAGCACAACCTGAACCTAAAAATGAAGAAGAAGAGATGATGGTACAAACAAAAACAGAAGTTCCATTAGTGAACTTAATTAAATAATAAGGAGAAAAAATGTTCAGTAAAATAGTAAAACTAGCTTCAATAGCAATGATATCTACTACGGCTCTATTAGCAGATAAAGTATCTATTTCAAATGATAGAACAGGTGACTTTTTAATAGCACCACTTTATATTGCTAAAGGTGATATTTGTAGTGAAATAAAAGTGTTTAATACAAATGAGACAAGTTCGATCTTAGCAAAAGTTGTTTTTAGAGAAAGAATAGCTTCTCATGAAGTTGACTTACCAATATTTCTTTCTCCTGGAGATGTTTGGTCAGGAAAGGTTTGTCAAGAAAATAAAAAAGTAATCTTAAGAAGCAACGATGATTCAAATCACCCTGCTGCTATGGATACATTATCAAGAGGTAAAGATTTAGGTGATCATAGTAAAAATGCTGGATATAGAAATACAGATATTGCTAGGGGTTATGTTGAAATTGATGGTAAAGCATTTGAAATAAAAGAACACCAAAAAGAAAATATAGATTTCTCTAAAGGTTATATCGAAGTTTATCCTATAGCACAATATTATGAAGGTAGTAAAAAGAAAGTTCATAAAAATATACTTATAGATAGATGGGATAGATTAATTGATAAATATAAATTACACCCAAAACTTAGCCGTGCTGGTTTAGATAGTTATAGTTTAAGTGGATTAGTATCATTTCAAACAGAAAATCAAGAAACATCAGCTATAGCAATGACAGCTTTTAAAGGTGCCCATGATAAACAAGTTTTTGGTGAAGCTATTAACTACAGTTCTCAAGCGAAGCCTGAACTTTTACTTGGTGAAAAAAAGAAAATGGATATTTTAAAACTATTACAACATGAAAGATTCTCTTTTATATATGATAACTCTGGTAAATCACAATATGTAAATATTTTATTTCCATTTAGTCACAAAGAGAAACAATCTAGAAAATTCAAATTTACAATTAGAGATATGAATGAAAACAAATATACTATGATATTCTCTCCAAGATCTAATATTGTAGATGAGATTGGTTATATTTCAGTTGAAGAGTTAATTAAATTAACAAGAGATGTAAAAAAATTTGAGAAAGGTATGATACAAATTACTTCTATTACAAATAATGATGAAGTTCAGTTAGGAAAAGATCAAACTGCTTCAATCATCCCAACACTATCAAGAATTAGATCAATAGGTGCCAAAGATATTATGATTAATGCCATCTATCTTCCAACAAGAAAGTAGTACGTAAAGTACTACTTTTATTAAAATTTCACTATTCAACCTTTATTAAATAAAAAAATTATATAATCTATTCAATTTTATTGAAGAGGTCTATATGAAATATTTTATCTCCATCTTATTAGTTACATTTATATTTTCTGGTTGTGTAAATTTAAAAAGCTTAGATTAACGGAACCAAAAACTTACAAAGAAAAAGTTATAGACAGAGCTAGAAGTGCTGACTATACTGGTCCTTATGCTGATACAGATAGTGTGTATCAAGATCTAAATGGGGCTATTATTGCTTTAGGTGATCAACTATTTGTTTCTAATACATTTAAAGGAAAATTTCCAAGTATTATATTAACATCTTTTGTTGAGCTTAATAAGTTTGAGAAAACAAGTACTTTTGGAAGACTTTTGAGTGAAAGTATGTTTAATGAACTACATGTAAGAAATTTCAAAGTAACTGACTTTAGAGGTAAACCTGCTGTTTCAGTTAATGCTCAAGGTGAGTTTCATATAACAAGAGATGTACAAAAATTAAAAGACCATATAGATGCTACAGAGTATATTGTTGTTGGTACTTATGTTAAATTTGAAAATGATAGTGTTTTAATAAATTCAAGAATTATGGATTCTGAATCTGGTGAAATAATATCAACAGCGAGAGTTGTTTATACACCTGAAGATTGTAGACTTTATAATTTATGTTATGAAGCTGATGCTGATATTAGACCACCTGATTTTGGTATAGATATAGTGCCTGACAATTCAGGACAAAGTAGTATGATAACAAATAAATGTAAAGATGGTATATGCGACGAATAAGTATTGTATTATTTACACTACTCTTATTTAGTGGTTGTAGTATAATAAAAGAAAATGATGAATCTTTTAAACTAAAATATTTTCACTCTACTTTTACTACAAACTTTAGTGATTTAACTAAAAACTTAGTAAATCAACTTTGTGGTACAATCAAAGAACTAAATAATACTAGAGTATTAACTCCTTTATATGTTGTTGACTTTGTAAACCTTAAAAATTTAAAAAATGATTCAGAACTTGGATTTATGTTATCTGATGAATTAAAAACACATGTAACTCAAAAATGTGATATGCCTGTATATTCACTAGAGTACTCAAAATATATAAAAATTGGTCAAGATGGAACTAAATTATTATCTAGAGATATAAATGAATTACATTATAATAAGATAAATAAAAATACATATGCATTAGTAGGAACTTACACTACTACACAAAGACAATTGATTTTATATTTAAAACTTATTGATTTAAGAAATGGTATCATAGTAAAATCTGCAACTACAAGAAAAACATTAACTGATGAAATCATGAATTTAGATAAGAGAAAAAAACCACCAGTAGTTGATCCAGACTCTATTTATCAACCTATAGTTTTATAAAAGCATATTTTCTATAGCTTTTATAAAAATATCTGAATCATTTACACATGAACAAACTTTATATTCTTTAACACCTAGTTTTTCAGCAATTTCTCTATACTCAATATCTAATTCAAATACAGTCTCACTATTATCAGCTATAAAAGATATTGGATAAATTATCACCTTTTTATTTTTAAAATTCTTTAACATATCTTCTAGGCTTGGTGTTAGCCATTTCATTGGACCTACTTTAGATTGATATGCTAAATTTATAGATTTAATACTTGTAGCATAATGTGTTAACTTTTCTTTTAAATGTTCAACATGATCTTCTACTTGTTTTTGATATGGATCGCCCTTATCAACTATTTTTTGAGGTAATCCATGTGCAGAAAAAATAATATGAAAATCATTATATTTAGCCTGAACTCTTACTATTTCATCACATATTGCTTTATTAAAAATTTCATTTTCATAAAAGGATCAATAACCTTAATATTAAATTCATCATTTGCTTTTTCTAAAAAGTCATCAACACTTGATTTTACCGTTGTAGTTGAATATTGAGGATATAAAGGTAAAAGAGTGATATCTTTTATATTTTGTTCTTTTATTCTTGCAATTGCAGTTTGTGCAAAAGGGGAAGTATATCTCATAGCTGATGTTACAAAATAATCATCTAGTTTAACTTGTAGTTTTTCTATTAATTTATCAGTTATATCATGTAAAGGAGAAGCACCATCTATTTGCTCATAGTTCTTCCAAGCACTATTTAATCTTAAGGTAACAATAAAAGAAGCTACCATTGATCTAATAGTTGTATTTTTAATAGTTAATATATTCTCATCATTAAACATATTTCTTAAAAATACTTCTAACTCATCTTTACTTCTAGCACCACCCATATTTAATAAAACTAAAGCTTTATCTTTCATACCATTCCTAACATCTATCAATATTTATTATTTTATCACTACACCATGAAGCTAAACTACTATCGTGTGTTATTAGTAGAATACCAAATTTATCCAAAAAAGAAGTTAACATCTTCATAGTTTCAAGAGCAATAATATTATCTAAAGCGCTAGTTGGTTCGTCTGCTAATAGTAAATCAGGTTTTATTAATATAGCTCTTAAAATACTACATCTTTGTAATTGACCTCCACTTAATTCATGTGGTTTCTTTAATATTTGCTCTTTATCTAATTTCAATTTAACGAGTAATTCATCTAATTCGACTTGTATGTAACTATCTGCTACATCATTTATTTGTTCTATTATCGTATAAGTTGGATGAAATGAACTATAAGGATCTTGATAAATTGAAGCTATTTTTTTACTTTTTATAGTACCTTTAAATGGTTTTATATTATTTGTAATCAATTCAAATAAAGTGGTTTTACCACTTCCACTCTCTCCTACTATTGATATAATCTCATTTTTGTTTAATGATAGAGAAAAATTTTTATATATAAGTTTTTCTGTTTTATATCCAAATTCAATATTATTTATATCAAGTACTTTATTATTTTCCATAAATACTATTCTATCTTAATTTATATAAGACAATTTAAAGTAAATAATTTGTATCATAAATTAATTAAAAACTTAGGAGAATTTAATATGAAAAAAATCGTATTAGGAACAATAATTTGTAGTGTTGCAGCATTTGCAGCAGTAAATTTAGGAGCTTGTAAAGGTTGTCACGGTGCTAACTTTGAAAAAGCAGCATTAGGTAAATCAAAAATAGTTAAAGATATGACAAAACAAGAAGTTAATGATGCTATGGTAGGTTACAAAAATGGTACTTACGGTGGACCAATGAAAGGTGTTATGAAAGGTCAAGTTGCTAGATATAGTGATGAAGAGTTAAGATCTACAGGTCTTGGAAAATAATTCATAATTCCATTAATGAAAAGGCTAGCTGAAATCAGCTAGCCTTTTTTTATTTCTTATTTTTAATCTCTTTCTCTTTTTTCTCTTTTAACTCTTTTACTTTTTTTCTTTATCTATAGCATCTTGTAAATCTTCTGTAGAATCAAAAAGCAATCCGTTCATCATTTTTTTACCATCATCAAATTGCCCTTGTTTTACAGCCCAAATAAAATACCAAGTAATGTAAAACTAACAATAATACCAACTACTAACTCCAACCACAATACACTAGTCATCCTATCTCTCTTAAATTATTTAATTTTTGTTCTTATTCTTACACTATTTCCTACTACAAGTAATGAACTAAGACTCATAGATAATGCAGCAACTAATGGTATAACATATCCCATAATAGCAAATGGTATTGTAACTATATTATATACTAAAGATATTGCTAAATTTTGTTTTATAAACTTATATGTTCTATTTGAAATAATAAAACTTTTTTAATACCATCAATTTTATCATTAAGTACTACAATATCACTAATACCTAAAGAGATATCTGCTCCATTACCCATAACTATAGAAATATCACTTCTACTAAGAGCTAAAGCATCATTTACACCATCTCCAGTCATTACAACTATTTTCCCTTGTTCTTTTAACTCTTTTATAAAATCTGCTTTAGCAATAGGTGTCATTTTATATTTATAATTATCAATTCCAACATCATTAGCTACTTTTGTTACAACTTTTTCATTATCTCCACTACACATAATCACTTCTTTTCCTTGTGATTTTAAGTATGAAATAGTTTCTTTAGCATTCTCTTTTATAGAATCTTCTAATTCAAAATTAACTACTTTTTTATTATCAATTAAAAATATAAATTCTGTACTATCTGAACTTTTATTATCTATAAAACTACTATTCCCACCAATAAGTTCCAAATCTTTATATTTGGCTTTTATTCCACGAGCTTCAATATTAGTAATATCATTGATATCTAAATGCTCTAAATCATCATAGTTTTGTAGTAAATAACTTCTAACTGCTTGACTTACGGGGTGTGTTGAACTATCAACTAAAGAGTATAAAAGATTTATATTTTCTTTATTATTCATATCTTGTTCAAAACTTATAAACTTTACTAAAAACTTTCCATTTGTTATAGTTCCTGTTTTATCAAAAACAACTGTATCACATTTTGCTAGAACTTCTATAAATTTAGCTTCTTTAAACAGTAATCCTTCTCGTGCTAACCAACTAACTCCTATTAAACTTGCTATTGGTGTTGCTAAAGCTAAAGCACATGGACAAGCTATTACTATAACAGATATTGCAATTATCAGTGAGTTTTCAAAAGAATTTATAGCATCTATATATTCTTGATAAAAATACCAACCAAAAAATGTAGTAACTGCAACTATTAATATAGTTATTGAAAAGTGTTTTGATAACTCATTTGTAGTTTCTTCTATTTTTGGTTTAGAGTTTAGTGAATCCTCAAGTAATTCAACAATATTATTTAGGGTAGAATCAGCATAATTTTTTAATGCCTTATATCTTATTACTTTATTTGTATTTATTGTTCCACTATATATCTTACTACCTATTGTTTTTGATACAGGAAGAGATTCTCCACTTATACTACTTTCATCAAATAGTGTTTCTCCACTTAATAATTCTCCATCTACACTAGCTTTTTCACCATTTTTAACTTCAATTATATCACCTATTTCAATTTGATCAATAGATACAACCTCTTTACCATTATCTATAATTCTGGTTGCTTCTAAAGGTATCTCTGATTTAATTTTATCCATAGTATCAACTGCATCTTTTTTACCAATAACCTCTAAATACTTACCAACTAAAACAAATGTAATAATCATAGCAACACTATCAAAATAGCTATGTCCTTCCCCACCAAAAAGAACATATAAAGAGTATATATAAGTAAGAGTTGCACCAACACTTACTAAACAATCCATATTTACTATTTTATTTTTAAGTCCATAATATGCACCACGAAAAAATATCCATCCACTATAAAATAAAACAGGTGTAGCAAATATAAACTCTGCCATATGAATGATTCTTATCATCTCTTCATCCATACCTGTAAAAAAGCCTGTATATTTTGCAACATCTATCATCATTATATTCATAGATGCAAATATAGCTATACTCATTCTAAGAAAGTAATCTTTATTTTTCTTTATAGTTCTTTTTTCACTTTCAGTTTTATCATAAGGATAAGCGTTATAGCCTATACTTCTTATCTTATCAATAATTTGAGATAGTTTTATAGTATCTTCATCCCATACTATTTTTGCTTTATTATTTGTAAAATTAATAGAAGCCTCAACTATACCCTCAGTGTGACCTAAAACTTTTTCATTTAGCCATATACATGCCGCACAATGTATACCCTCAATAATTAAATTTACTTTTGAAAAACCATCACTTGTTTTTTTAATATATCTTGATGTAAAACTATCCATATCAAAGTTTGAACTATCTTGTCCAAGAGCAACCGGTGGTGCTATTTTCTTTTTACCCATTTTGTCATAAAAACTATCTAGTCCATCATCTTTTAAAAGATGATAAACACCTTGACAACCATTACAACAAAAATTAAGTTCTGAATTATCAGATTCTTTAATCATAACCTTTTCATCAAATTCCAAATGACAGTGAGAACAAGGAACTATTTGTGACACTTAAATATTCCTAGCTTTTTATTATCTTGTGTAACATCTAAACTATTTTTATAAATTATATCTTCAACTTTAATATTAGTAGTTTTAGATTCAAGCAATATATCATTAATAAAATTATTATTTTTATAAAGAACTAAATTATCATCTAATTTATTATATCTTTTACTAAAAGCTTCATCTATATTCATAATCAATATTTTATTATTATTTTCCACTGCTATTATTCACTATTTATTAATTTTGTAGTATTATATTAAAAGTATTATAAATAAAGAGTGTATATGACTAAAGATGTATCCAGATTAAAAGATATTACTGTTTTATATTGTGAAGATGAAGAATATTTAAGAGATGTTACAAAAGGGATTTTAAAATCCTTTACTAAAAAACAATTTATAGCAGAAGATGGTGTGATAGGCCTTGAACTATTTAAAAAACATGAAGAAGAGATTGATTTAATTATAACTGATGTTAATATGCCAAACATGAATGGTCTTGATATGTCAAAAGAGATTAAATCAATAAATCCAAACATACCAATTATAGTAGCAACAGCATTTTCAAATTCTGAATATTTACTAGAAGCTATTGAACTTGGTATTGATAAGTATGTTTTAAAGCCTGTTAATATTAAAAAGCTACTTCATACAATGAATCAATCTTTACTTTACCATGAATTAAGAGATCTTTATACAGATCAATTAACTCATATACCAAATAGAAATGCATTAATTAAAGATATTTCAAAACAAGATTTATCAACTATAGCACTTATTGATATAGATAAATTTTCAGTATTAAATGATTTATATGGTGAAGAGAATGGTGATAAAATACTTGTAGAATTTACAGAACAATTAAAAGAACATTTTGATGATGACTGTTTTAAATTTTATAGAGTAGGTTCAGATAGATTTGTTATATTATCAAGTAACCCTGATTTGGATATGAAACAGTTTATTAATTTATGTGAATTATTTACTATAAATATAGATGAAAATGGTGTAAATATAAACGATGATACAGACAATATAGATATAACTATAACTATAGGAATAGCTCAATCTAATGATAAACATTCTTTTGAATATGCCCAAAGAGCTATACAAAAAGCTAGAGCAAAATATCTTCAAATCCTAGAATATGATGAATCACTATTTGAACAAAAAGAAGATTTTGAAGAAAATATGAATTGGATAAAAAAGATAAAAAATGGAATAGCAGACAATAGTTTTGTTCCATACTTACAACCAATAGTTGATGCTCATACAAATGAAATATATAAATATGAAGCACTAATAAGATATATTGATGCTGAGGGGAAAGAGATATCTCCTCATGCATTCTTACCTATTGCAAAAAAAGCTAAACTATTTCCTATTATTATAAGAATTATGTTAAATAGTGTTATTGAAATAATTCAAGAAAAAGGTATTAGAGTTTCAGTAAATCTATCTTTTGATGATATTATAAATAAAGAAACTTATGAATTTATTTTTGATATATTAAATAGTCATCCAGATGAAGCAAAACTTTTAGATTTTGAAATACTTGAAAGTGAAGAAATTGAAGACTTTGAAATAGTAGAAGAATTTATTATAAAAATCAGAAAACTTGGGTGTCATATTGGAGTAGATGATTTTGGTGCTGGATACTCAAACTTTAATATGCTTGAAGCATTAAATATTGACTTTGTTAAAATTGATGGTTCACTAATAAGAGAGATTGATCATCTTCCAAAACAAGCTTTAATTGTTGAAACAATTGCACAATTTTGTACAAAACTAGGTATTAAAACTGTTGCAGAATTTGTTAGTAGTGAAGAGATTTATGAAACAGCAAAAGAGCTAGGAATTGATATGATGCAAGGATATCATTTCGGAAAACCTGAAAGTAAAGATAAGATTTAAATTAAAGCAAATTATGCAATAGAACATTCACAATCTATTGTATAATTTAGCTTAGAAATTCCAAGCTTGAATTATAGATTTTTCATCAAATAAAGAAGACTTTGTAAGGCTACTTTTTGCTATAGATATTAACTTGTCTTTTGCTTTTTCAAAATTATCATTTATTACTAGATAATCATATTGACTAATATACTGTATCTCTTCTTTTGCATTTTCTATTCTTTTTTCTATAACTTTCTTAGAGTCTGTTCCTCTATTATAAAGCCTTTTTTCAAGCTCTTTTAAAGAAGGAGTTGTTATAAAAACGGTCGTTGTTATAGTTCTTAGTTTTTTTATCACTTGTTCAAAACCTTGAACATCAATATCAAATATAACTAGTTTAGACTTATCTAAGGCTTTATTTATAGGTTTAATAGATGTACCATAATAATTTCCATGAACCTCTGCCCACTCTAAAAAATTATCATTTTCAATATCTTTTTGAAACTCTTCTTTAGTTACAAAAAAATAATCAACACCATCTTTTTCTCCATCTCTTGGAGCTCTAGTTGTAGTTGATATAGAAAAATAATAATTATCAATAACACTATAAAGCTCTTTTAAAAGTGAACTTTTACCACAACCACTAGGTCCTGATAATAATAATATTGCACCTTTATTAAGTAATTTATTAATCATCGTTTTCAAACTTTAATTGCAAATTTACAGTTACACCCTCTGTTAAAGAGTCAATTATATCTTGATCTAACATACTTAAAAGTGGTTTTAATTCATCTAATTCATAATCATTTAACAATAATCTTATAGGATTATTGTCATATTTATCATAAATATTATCAACTGTATTAACTTCATCTATAGCTTGATCTATTATAGAAGATAAATCAACCCACTCATCTTCACTACTTTCTTCAATAGGAACAAAATTATCTAGATCATCAGACCCTGAACTATTATTTAAAATATTATCTATCATTGATAATTCACTACTATCTAAAACACCACCATGATTAACAGAAGCTACAGAAACAACACTTTCATCTGTTTCATCTTTCATATCTTCTGCTATATCATCAGCTAAACTTTCTAAATAATCAACCGAATCACTTGGATCTGTTTCATCAAAACTACCAATAGCAAACTCATCAACTTCTGGTGTATCATCTTCAACTTCAACATTAGATATATACATTTTTGAATTCATTCTTTGATTCAATACATTTAATTGTTTATCTAATATATCCTGTAAAGTAGATGGTAAAAAGGGACTAGATAATATAAAATCATTAGCCATACCAAAAGGTAGTTCCTCTTTTGATATAGCACCAATTATTTTACAATATGATTTAAATATATTAAATCTATCATTTATAAATTCATTATCTACTACAATAATATCAACTTTATGATCTATCTGAGCTTCTGGTAATACTTCAAGAGAAAGATTAAGTTTCTTACAAACTAAAGTGAATATTTGAATAACAATAGGTTTTCTTGATACTAAAATTAAACTTCTATTCATTAATGTTTCTCTTTAGTTTCATTTTAATTGCTCCAATCTATATTCACTTAACTTATACACTTTATCACACTTAAATGCGATATCTTCTTCATGTGTAACTATTATCAATCCTGCATCATTTTCAATCACATAATCAAACAAAACATTCATAACTTCTTTTGCTGTTATATTATCCAAATTTCCTGTTGGTTCATCAGCAAATATAATTTTAGGTTTTTTAGTCAATACTCTAGCGCAAGACAATCTTTGTTGTTGTCCACCACTTAGTTCACCAATACCTTGTTTCATTACATGATCAATTTTTAAAGACTCTAATAAATCATCTTGAACTTCTTGTTCACTTAAAAACTCTGATATTTTTAAATTTTCATCAGCATTAAAACCTCTAAAGAGATAATGTGCTTGAAAAATTATACCAAAATCTTTTCTTCTTATTTCCAATAGTTCATTTTTTGATAAATTAAAAATACTTTTATTATTGTAATACACTTCACCTTTATTTGGAATCAATAAAGAAGAAAATATATTTAATAGTGTTGATTTTCCACTACCACTTACACCAATTATTGCAATTGTTTCTTTTTTATCTAAAGTTAAATTTATATCTTTGAAAAGAGGATAGTCAAAATCATGAGAAACACCCTTTACTTCTAGTAAAGAGTGTTTTGTAGTTTCAGTGTTATTAGTATCTTTCATCTATTTAACACTTAGTATATTATTATATACTATTAAGCCATTTGAGCAGCTACTTCTGCTGCAAAGTCTTCTTCTTTTTTCTCGATTCCATCACCAAGTTCGAATCTTACATATTCAACTAATTCAATTGATGCATCACAAGCTTTTATAGCTTCTTCAACAGTTTTTGAGTCATCCATTACATATGCTTGAGATAATAATGCATGAGTTGTATCAAGTTGAGAGTTATCTTCAATCCATCTTGCAATTTTACCTTTTAAGATATTATCAATGATTTTTTCTGGTTTACCTTGAGCAATTAACTCTTCTTTCATTCTAGCTTTAGCAGCTTCAACTGCAGAATCTGTTAATTGAACTCTTGAAACAAACTCAGGGATATTTTTTAGAGGCTTACCAAGTCTTACTAACTCTTCATTCTCTTTTTCAATATCAGCAATAATAGCTTTATTTTCTGATTCAATAAAATCAGCAGATAAATCTTTGTATGAAATAACAGTTGGTTTCATACTAGCTGCATGCATAGCAACTTTCTTTAATAAATCAACAGTTTTTTCTTTTGCAGAAGCATCACAAGTTGCAGATAATAAAACTCCAACTTTACCTAAATGAACATAACCATTTACAACACCATTATCAGTTGAAACTGTTACCATTTTTCTAGCAACTATATTTTCACCAATAGTAGCAATGTTTGAGTTTAAATACTCTTCAAAGTTTGTACCATTGATTTCTGTTTTATTTAACTCTTCAGTACAAGATACACCTGTAGTTTGAACATGAGCAGTAATCTCATCTTTAAGTGCTAAAAAATTTGCATTTTTAGCAACAAAGTCTGTTTGAGAGTTTATTTCTGTCATTGTAGCTTTTGTATTATCATCATTAACTAAGATTGATACTAAACCTTCAGCTGCAACGTTTGAAGATTTTTTAGCTGCTTTAGATAAACCAGCTTCTCTTAAAAACTTTATTGCTTCATCAAGATTACCATCACACTCATTTAATGCTTTTTTACAATCAAGCATACCAGCACCAGATTTTTCTCTTAATTCTTTAATTAATTTTGGAGTTGCACCAGCCATAATTATACCTCTTCTGCTGTAACTTCTGCTACTTTTTCTGTTACTTCTTCAGCTGTTTCAGCTTCTGTAGCAACCTCTTCTTTAACTTCTGCCATTTCAGCTTCTGTTACTTCTAATTCTTCACCATTTTCTTCAGAAAGTGCTGCTCTACCTTCGTTCATAGCTGCTGCAAATTCTGTACAAAATAATTGAATAGATCTGATTGCATCATCATTTCCTGGAATTGGAAAATCAACTAAATCAGGATCACAGTTTGTATCTAAAGGAGCGTAAACTTTTATACCAAGTCTTCTAGCTTCTAAAATAGCGATTTTTTCTTTAACTGCATCAATTACAAACATCATATCTGGTAATTGTTTCATATCTTTGATACCACCAAGATAATCTTCTAGTTTTTTCTCTTTTCTAGTAAGCATTAAAGCTTCTTTTTTAGTTAAAAGATCAAGTTGACCTTCTTCTCTCATTTTTTTAATAATTTCTAATTTTCTAATAGATTTTTTCATTGTTGGGTAGTTTGTTAACATTCCACCTAACCATCTGTGATTTACATATGGCATACCACAAGAAATAGCAGCATCTTTAACAGCTTGACTTGCTTGTTTTTTAGTACCAACAAAAATCATTGTTTTACCAGTAGCAGCTTCATCTCTTACTAAAGTATATGTATATCTAAAGTATCTAAGTGTTTTTTGTAAATCTATAATGTAGATATTTTTTCTTACACCTAAAAATAAATTTTTTCATTTTTGGATTCCATCTTCTTGTTTGGTGTCCGAAGTGTACACCACACTCTAATAGGTCTTTCATTGTAACCATAATTGTTCCTTCTTTTTAGCATTTTTGCTAGATTATTTTAGGGGTTTATACCTCTGTAACCATTCATAAGTAAAAGTATCAATAACTTAAACTCACAACCCTTTGTAGAATTGTTACATGTGAATTTCACAATGATCTAAGTAATATCTTAGACTAAAGGACTGGGATTGTATCTAAGATTTATTTAAAGTTTGGTTAAGCATTAATAGATTCCATTTAATTTTTTAATGATTATCATATAATTTTGAATGTTCAATTTTCTTTTCTAAATAAGAAAATTCATTTTTACATAAAAACTTTACTGATTCTGTAAAATACTCAGGCATTAATGGAGAGATATGAATTCTTTCTATTAGAATATTTAAATCTGTTTCTACTAAGCATCCTTTCCCATAATCTTTTTCATTCAATTTAATCACTGCCCTATATTCTTTTTCATATTCAAAAGCTTTTCTTTTAATAAATCCATTATAGTGCTTGTGTCCTTTTTCTATAGGTGATGTATCAAAGTCTTCGTATCTTACTTTATCCAAATGTATTTTATAGTCATGTGTTAAAGATTTTTCCAATTTTTCTGGCGTTGTCTCAATTGCAATTCCCTGCCCTTGATTAGTATAAATTTTCCATAATGCTTCATTTTCATATTCGTTAATATGCCAACAGCTTACACCAAATTTTTTTCGACTTTCCTTACACATATTTTTAATTGACTTATTTTCATATTGTTCTATCATATTTCTAACGGCAGGTATTTCTTTAATGTCTGAAACTTGATTTTTTATATTATCTATAAAAACTTTATTAACTTTTTCTAATGCTTCATCATGTGATTGAGGTAAATAAAATTCACATGGATCATCAAAATATTCAGGAGAAGTGAAAAAAGTGCTTGATTCGATAAGATAGATATGAATTTAGATAAATCCATGTATCTCCAAATTTTCATATTAATTCCTCTTTTATGATATTATGTAATTTGACTAATATAAAAATATTATCTGATAATTGAGAAAAGCTTTAAATTACTTTAAAAGCCTCTTCTAAATCAAGAGTACCTTCATAAAAAGCTTTACCAACAATACAACCTGCAATATTACCATTTTCTTTACAGTTAGTTATATCATTGATATCTTTTACACCACCAGAGGCAATTGTATCAACTCCACTAGCCAGTGCAATCTCTTCAGTGAATTCAACATTTACTCCACAAAGCATACCATCTTTACTTATGTCAGTACATATAATAGCATCAACTCCTGCATTTGCAAACTCTTTAGCTAAAGCAGTTGCTCTCATAGTTGAAACTTCAGCCCAACCCTCAACAGCAACCATACCATTCATAGCATCAATACCAACAGCAATAGGATACTTAGCTGCCATATCTTTTACAAACTGTGGATTTTTAACAGCAATACTTCCTAAAATCAATCTATCAACTCCAAGTTCTAAATACATCTTAATAGTTTCTTCATCTCTAATACCACCACCAAGTTCTATTTTTAGATTACAGTTTTCTCTTATTTTTTTAATCTGTTCTAAATTTGCTGGTTCACCTGCAAAAGCACCATTTAAATCAACTATATGAAGCCATTTAGAACCTAATTCTTCAAATCTTTTAGCAACCTGCCAAGGCTCATCTGAATAAATCTTTGCACTATCCATAAGACCTTTACTTAGTCTTACTGCTTTTCCATCTTTTAGATCAATTGCCGGTAATATATCCATTTAATTTATATCCTTCTTATAATTTCATAAAATTTCTTAATATTTGTATCCCATTATCATGAGATTTTTCAGGGTGAGGTTGAAGTCCATATATATTATCTTTTTGTACTGCACTTACAAAATCATAACCATAGTGTGTATTACCTATAGTATATTTTTCATCTGTTAAAGCATGAAAAGAGTGAACAAAATAAAGATAAGGATTTTCAAGTCCATCAAAAAGTTTATTTTCTTTATTAAATATTTTATTCCAACCTACATGAGGTACTTTATGATCTTCCATATCCATTTTAGATTTATCAAAAGGTACAACTTTTCCAGGTATTAGTCCTAATCCTTGGGTAAAACCAAACTCTTCACTACTATCAAAAAGTAGTTGCATCCCAAGACAAATACCAATTATTGGTTTTCCAGAGTCTGCAAATTCTTTAACGGAACTATACATACCAGTAGAATTAAGGTTTTCCATTGCATCACCAAAAGCTCCAACACCAGGAAGTATAACTCTATCAAAATCTTTAAGTTCATTGGGTTCTGAAACTATTTTAGCATCTGTATCAAGTAACTTACAAGCATTATAAACACTTGCTAAATTTCCCATATTATAATCAACTATTGCAACCAATATAAATACCTTTTTTTATAATTATGTGATTTTACAATAACTTTCCATCGTCTTTGGTTAAGTTAAAATATTCTAAATACACAAATAATTATTAATACTTTCTTAATTTTTGTTTAAATTTGACTTAAATTTAATAATTGTGTATAATTATTATAAGAAAAAAACAATAAAGGAGGAAAGCAAAATGACTATTAACTTAACACCAGATATACAAAGTCAAATGTACATGGACAAAAAAGATGGTTATCTTTTAAATATGGTTGATAAGCTTACTCCTAAGATTGATTATCAACCAAATGAGAAAAAAGATGATGATAAAAAATCTGATAATTCTCAAAATGACAACAATGAAAAAAAAGAACCATCTTTCAAAGATAGTACATTTACATTTAATTCTTACATGAATGATAAAAATTTGAATAGTTCTATATCTTCAACACAAGGTTTTTTTGATACTTTATCATCTGCTGGTGGTAATGTAACTGAAGCTAGTTAGATATATATCATAGTACTTTTACATCACTAAGTGTAAGTGCAAACAATACCTCACATCCATTTAATTCTAAACATTCTTTTGCTTCTAAAATTGTAGAACCTGTTGTAACTAAATCATCTATTAGTATAACTTGTAATTGTTTATTCCCTTTATAAACAAACTTTCTTTTATTTTTTTGTCTAAATTCTAAAGAACGTCCAGCATATTTAACAATATTTGTTGCCTTTAAGCAATCGTAAATAGGCTTAATATTTTTGGACTCTAAACTTTTATTTAATATTGCTGTTTGGGAAAATTGATGTCTTGTGTGATCATCTATTGGTATAGCATATACTTTACTATCATACTGAAAATTTGAAGCAAATTTTTTAAAAGATAGATTACTTAGTATTTTAAATACTCTATCTCCATAAAACTGATATTTTGAATTTAGTAACTCTTTTATCTCATCAAATTTATAAAAACTATATACAAAAAAATCTTTCTCTAATTCTCTTTTATAAAAAGATGTCTTTAAAAAATTATTTTGACAAGTTTTACATATAATTTTTAAAGATAAACTCTCACAAGATAAACATCTCAAAAAAATTCCTATATAGCTTTTGACTTATCCATCAATATCGGAATAAATATCAAAGAAACTATAACAGCAGCAATAGTACCAGAAATCAAAGCCACACCAAGTCCTCCAAAAACTGGATCTGATGCAAGAAGAGCTGAACCTAAAATAATAGCAATAGCTGTTAAGATTATTGGTTTAGCTCTTGTATTACTCGCCATTGCAATAGCTCGTCTTTTTGGGGTATTTTTTTCCTCTATTAATGCTTTTGCAAAATCTATTAAAAGTAATGAATTTCTAGAACTTATTCCCATAAGTGCAATAAAGCCAATCAAAGAAGTTGCTGTTAAAAAGAATGTTTCAGTTGTAACTATATCTGCTACAAAGTGACCTATTATTACACCTATAATAGATAAAAAACTTCCCCCAAGGATAATACCACTTATTGCAAATGATTTATAATAAACAACAAGAAGTAAAAATATAAGAATAAGTGCAGCTATAAAAGCAGCACCTAAGTCTCTAAAAGTATCAAGTGTTACTTTCATCTCTCCATCCCATCGTAAAAGGTAAGTCTCATTAGTTTGTTTATCTTTTAAATTCAAATCAAACATATATGTACTCATACCCTCAACTTTTGTAACTTTATATTTATCACTAAATTGCTCAATCATTTTTTCTCTAGCATCAAGTAAAGGATAAACTTGACTTACCATATTAGTCTCAGCAATTACATTTACCATAGTTTTTAAATTTTTATGGAAAATAGTAACATTAGATAAAGTTTCTTCAATCTTTACAACTTCTGTAAGTGGTACCATTGCACCTTTATTATTCATAAGATTTAAAGAACTTAATTTACTTCTTAAATACTCTTTAAAGTTCTTTTTTATATTTTGTGTATCTTGACTTAAAGCTACAAATATACCTATTTGATCATTATTTTCTATAGTATTTTTAACTCCTACAGTCATCCCTTCAAAACCTAAATAAAGTATTTTATTTACTTGATCAACACTCAACCCACTTCTTGATATTTTGTCAGTTAAAGGTATAAGTTTATATTTTTTATATACCTCATCACTCATAATATCTACATCTACTAAACCTTTAGTATTTTGAAGTATTTGTTTAACTCTTTGAGATAAATTTATAACTTTTTTATTATCATCTCCATAAACTTCAACTACAATTGAAGCAAGTGTAGGAGGACCTGCTGGCATCTCTATCATTTTAATATTTGTACCACTTACAATATTTGAACACTCACTTTTAATAATAGGCCTTAATCTTTTTACCATATTAAAAGACTTTTCATCTCTTGTTGTTTTATCTGTAAGATTTACAACTATTTCACTATATTGTTCACCTTGTTTCATACTACTACCTTTTACAAGACCAGCATAATCAAGTGGTGAACCTTGTGCTAAATATATCTCAAGGTCTGTAACCTCTTTTTCTTTTTGTAATATATTACCTACACACATTGAAACACTTTTTGTTTGTTCAATAGAACTACCTGTTGGAGTATCAATATAAACAGTAAAAGTATTTGTACTTTTTCCTGGTAACATCTTAGCAAGTACAAGTTTTGAAGGTAGCATTAAAATAGAACCAACTAATGCAATTAAAACAATTATAACTACTGTTAGTTTTTTTGATCTATTATTTAAAATATCAAATATAAAGTTTTCAAACTTAGCAGTTTTATTTTTTTCTATATTCATACTTCACCCTTAACTTTAGGAGCTTTTTTTATAAGCTTTTTACTTAAATAAGGTGTAAAAATATATGCAATTGCCAATGATGCTAAAAGAGCTACAGGAACATTATAAGGTATAGGTTTCATAAACTCACCCATCATTCCACCTACAAACGCCATAGGAACCATAGTAAGTATAATAGCTAAAGTGGCTACATTTGTAGGTGCTCCTATCTCATCTGTTGCACGTATAAGTAACTCATCCATGTCTTTAAACTCACTTTTCTCATCATGAAGATGTCTATGGATATTTTCAATAACAATAATTGCAGCATCTACAAGTAATCCAAGGGATAAGAGAAAAGCAAAAAGGGTAATTCTATTTATACTTTGATCAGTTAAATATGCAATAAACAAAGTAACAGCTAAAATAGCAGGAACTGTAAATGTAACAATCAATGATTCTTTCCAACCTAAAAAGAAAATAAGCATAATAGCTATTATAAATATGGTTATAACTAGATGATGTACAAGTTCATTTACTGCTTCATTTGCTCTTTTACCATAATTTCTTGTGATAATATAGCCTATTCCTTTTTCATGTAACTGTTCTTTATATGAAGATAAAAGTTTAGATATATCATCTGAAACAAAAACAGCATTTGTTCCACCAAGTTTTGCGATACTTAATGTTACTTGATTATGTTGCTCTATATTTTGCTCATTTTTTATAATTAATTCAACACTTTTTTTATCTTGATAATTAAAACTATCTTCTATAGAAGCTACATTTTTTAAATATATTGGACTACCATGATATTGAGCTACCATGATATTTTTTACATCATCAATACTATCTATAGCATTTTTTACACCAAATACAACTAACTCATTTGATGATGTTTTAGTTTTTACATCAGGTACATTTATAGTAATAGACTTTATAGCTTCTACTATTTGTCCTAAAGATAAGTGATATGCTTTTAATTTTGATAAATCTACATTTACATTATACTGCTGTTTTTTAACACCTTTTAATATTGTCTTTGAAACATTATCTATGGTGCTAACTTTTTGTTTTAAATTCTGAATATTTTTTATAAATTCATTATAATCAATAGAATCATTTTTTTGATAAAAAGCTATATTTACTATTGGTATATCTATATCTATATCAAATGGTTTTACAAGTGGTTGCATCACTTCTTTTGGAAGTTGATCTATATTTTGCATAACCTTATCATAAAGTTTTACATTTGATATCTCTCTATTTTCCCCAATATAATACATAACATTTACAACTGCTACACTATCCATACTCATTGAGTATATATGTTCTACACCTTTTATTTCTCGTAAACGTTGCTCTAAAGGTTCAACTATAACTTTCTCAATCTGTTTTGGTTTAAGACCTGGAGCTGGTACTATTATACTTCCACCACTAATTGCAATTTGAGGATCTTCTTCTCTTGGCATAAGCTCTAAAGATACATATCCTATTGCTATTAAAAATACTGCGAGTACTGCTGTTAAAGGATTATAAAGAAAAGTTCTTGCTAATTTACCAGCATAATCTGTAACTTTTATATGAGATAGATTTTTATGAGACATGGTTTACTCTCAATTAATCTGGATTTTTATCTTAGCATACATTCCAGGATAAACTTTTGGTGTTGTTTTAAAAGATATTTTTATCATATATGTATGTGTCATAGGATTAGAACTTGGTATAATAGATTCTATTACACCTCTTGTTTTATAATTTAACGATGGTATTTCCACATCTACTTCATCTTTTATTTTTATTTTAAATAAATCACTTTCAGATATCTCAGCTTTTATTTTTAATGAACTCAAATCAGTTAATACAAGTGCTGGCATACCAGGTATTGCCATCTCCCCTGCTTTTATATTTTTTTTTATTACAACTCCATCATTTGGAGCTTTTATTGTAAGATATTGGTATTGGTTATCTACCTCTTTTACTCTTGATTTACTGATATTTACCATATCTTCAAGATTTTTTGTACCAAGTTCTAGTTGTTCAACTTCAAACTTTGAAACTAAACCTTTTTCTAAAAGTCTTTTAAATCTTTCATAATTTCTTTTCATAGCTAAATATTGATTTTCATACATCTGTACACCTAAAAGTGCTTGTTGTTTTTTACTATCTATTTCAGTTGAATCTATAGAATAAAGAAGTTGCCCTCTTTTTACAATATCACCTTCACTTACATTTACACTTTTAATAAATCCCATAAATCTACTAGTAATAAATTTTTCATTATCAGATATTACCGTTGAGCTAATTTCTATATCTTGTGCAAATGATATATTTATAAGAATATATATAAATAATATTATTTTTTTAATCATTTTAAACTCTCTCCTAAAGATACTTTCAATATTGCTGCTGCTAAAGACTTATCATACTTTGCCATAATCATCTCAGCATTTGCTCTTTGCTGATTCGCTTGTTGTGTAAGTAAATTTGTCATATTTATTAGATGATTTTTATACATTTGTGAAGATTGCTCTAACACTTCATCTGAAAGTTTTTTTGCTTTTATTTTTTGTTTTAATATTTTATCTTTTGATTGTAAAGTAAGTAGATTTTTTTCCACTTCAAGTTTAATACCATCTTTCATATAATCAAAATAATTCATAGTTTGTTTATATTGTATTTTTGCTTTTTGAGATTTACTTGAAGTTACAAAACCATCAAATATAGTATATGATATACCAATAGCACCTAAATAATAATCATGTTCATCTATATTACTTGTACTAAATTTATCATCGTTATATCCATACTCAATTTGAGCACCAATAGTGGGATATTTAGCAGCACTATCAAAATCTATTTTTGATTTTAATGTTTGTGTATTATATTTCATCCATTTAAAATCTTCTCTATTTTCATGTGCTTTATTTTGTAAATTTATTAAGGATTTTGTACCATTTTGTATCATTTCAAATTGTGAAACATCTGTTATAGTATCATCTGAAGTTAAAAACTTTAAATAAGATATGGCTAAATCAAATCTATTTTTAGCTTCAATCATTTTAGAATCAACACCCATATCATAAACTTTAGCTTGTTTTACATCTATGCTTGTTACTAAACCTTCTTTATACAATTCATTTGCAAACTCAACAAAAGCACTAGTCGCATCTTTTGCTTTTTGTGTCGCTTTTATAAACTCTTTTGAAGCAACTGCTCCATTATAAGCTTTTAAAACCTCTAATTGTAAAGTCTTTTCATCATAATCATATAATGCTTTTTTTGCTAATACTTGAAGTTGTGCCATTTTTTTTGCACTATCTAATTTAAACCCAGTAAAAAGAGGAACTTTATATTCTACTTTTGTTTCATAATTTGTTCTACTTTTTGGATAATTTAAATCTTTTGGTTGTACTTTTAATACTGAAGAATCCATAGGGCTTGGAGAATGAGATAAAAAATCTGCAAAACCAAAGTCTGAAAAAGTAGCTTCTCTTGAAGCTAATTTCATACCAAAAGAGTGTCCTGCATGATTTGTTTTTACAATATTTTGGTTAAATACTAAACTACCATAACTATAACCTTTAGCTTCTTGCAAATCTAATTTTGATTTTTCAATCTCCATCTTTTTAGCTTTTAAGCTTTTATTATTATTTATAGTTTTTTCTAAAGAACTTTGAAAAGTAATAGTATAAGAATATAAAAAAATAGGAAAGATCAATAATAGATAAAATCTATTCATAATTTAACTCTTTTTATCCTCTAATAACTCAAATAAGTTATCAATATAATCTACAATATCATCTTTAGGTTTTCTTGCTACAAAAAAACCATCCATAGTAGCAAATATACTTGGTATAAAATTTATAGAATCTTTTTTTAACTCTTTTTTTTCTATTCCATCTTTAAATATCTCTAATAATATATTTGTATACTTTTCCATCATATTGGCTTGATATTCTATAATTGCTATACTAGGATTATTTAGAGTAATGGCTACAAACTCTTTATATATACCTCTTTGAGTTTGTACAACTACATCATCACTTAAATATAAAGCAAATAGATGTATGAGTTTCTCTTTTACAGATTGACTTTTTTCAAGATTTTCTTTTAGTTTTGGATCATAATCTTCTTGAAGACAACTCATAAGCTCAAATATAATATCTTCTTTATTTTCAAAATACTCATAAACTGTACCTTTACCAATACCAGCAACTTTCGCTATTTCACTAATTGAAATATTTACAAAACCTTTTTTGGTAAATAAATTACAGGTTGATTTTGCTATTGATTTTCTTTTTTCTTTTTTCTTTTCTAATTTAGACATAAACTTCCCTTATTGACCAATAGTCAATTTTTAATAATATTATAATTTTTCTTAATAATTAATAAAGAATTATATCTATAATAATTAAAAAGTTTTTTTAATCTTCCCTATAAATTTATCAACTTTTTGTTTTGTAAAAGATTCACTTTTATATAATGATAGCATTTTAAAATCACAATCTTTTGTACAAGCACCCACCATAGCGTATTTTAAGACCCTTTTAACAGGCTGTCTTAATATCAAATAATCTATCCAGCAAGGTGAACCCATAGTAGTTATAACTTTAACCTCTTTTAAATTAGTAAGTAGTGGTTTTATTGGTCCTAAATCTGAAGCATGATTGTAAACATGTCCTGGTGCCCAAACCCTATCAAACCAACCTTTTAATATTGATGGAAAACTAAACCACCAAGTAGGAAATATTAAAACTAAAGAATCAACTTGTTTTAGTTCTTCTACATCTGCTTTGATATCTTCTTGAATATCTACTAAGCCTTCATGTTCTTTATAATAATTTTTTCTTTCTTCTTTTGATAAAATAGGATTAAAGTTTTCTTTGTAAAGATCTTTTAAAGTTAAATCATAACCTTTGTTTTTTAAATGTTCTATAGTCTTAGTACAAAGATGTGAACAAAGACTATCTTCAACAGGATGTGCTAAAACAACCAAACATTTCATATTTTACCCTCTTATAGTATTTTTCTCTTTTTTAAAAAATACTAAACTTATATAAGCTAAAAGAGCAATTATAGCAGAAAACAAAAATAGATACTTTCCATAAGACCACCCTGCAATAATAGCACCAAGAAAACCACCTAAACCATAAGCAACCCCAAGCATAAATTGTTGTGCTAATTTTTTATTAGTATAAAGTGTATATAAATATAATATTACAGCACTATGATATAGTCCAAAACTAAAAGCATGAATACTTTGTGAAAAATATGATATTGTTAAACTATCAGGAAATAAAAATAATAAAAGCCATCTAAATGATGTTATTGCTATAGAAAACTTTATAATTGTAAGTAAATTATGTTTTAAAATTGGTGCTTGATAATAAAGCATAATTATCTCACATATAACACCAAATGCCCAAAGATAACTTGTAGTTTCTAAACTTATACCATTTGCTGTTTCATAAATAGTAAAGAAGTTATAAAAACCTCCAAAACTAACTTGCATCAAAAATAAACTAACCCAAAAAGGCCAATACTTTAAAAGTGAAAATTTATCATCTTCTTTTGTTGATTTGTGCTCTTTGACATCATATTTTAGTAAACTATATGCTGTAATTGAAGTAAGTAAAATAGTTCCAAAATAAAAATCTACTACTGTACTTGTATTAGTTAAGACTTTTGCAACAACTAAACTTATAAGCATAAATCCAATAGAACCATAAAGTCTTGACTTACCATACCTATTTCCTAATTCTTTTATAGATATAACTTCCATATAAGGTAAAAGGATACTTATACAAACTCCTAGAACTGCATTATTTATCATAAAAGCATAAAAGTTTTCAATTGTAAAATAGAATAAAAAAGCATTCACTGTAGATAATAAAAGGGTTAATTTAAAAATATTTTGACTAAGTTTAACATGTTTTAAAAATAAAAAAGGGGTAAGAAATCTCATCAAAGGAGCAAGTGCTAATAAAATACCAATTTGACTTGGGGTATATCCAATATCAAGAAGTGCTTTTGGTAAAAATATTACATATACACCAACAGCTGCAAAATAAAAAAAGTAAAAACTAGAAAGTCTAAAAAATAACATATAGTTAGTTATCCGACTTCTCTTCAATCCTTATAACTGAAGTTTGCATAACTAAATCTTGAAATGTTTTTTTATCTTTTCTAAAAAATGGTAATAAAAAACCTACAATAGTAACAGCACTAATAATAAATAACATATATCGGGCAATAGCAACTCCCCAACCTAAAGTTTGTTTTGTATTATCATCAATAAGTTTTAAATCATAAGCTTTAAAACCTGGAGTTTGACCTTTTTTTACCCAAAAGATAACAGTAATAGATCCATAAATTGCCATAGTAATCCAATGTGCCATATCACTACTTTGAAAAGCATCCTTACCATCCATTACAATATAAGTAGTAATATACATAAGAGGCATCATTATCATAAACATATCTGTAATAAATGCTTTAATTCTATGTAAAGGAGATGCACTAATAATATAAGGAACGTTTACACCTTCATCTTTTTGTGTAGGTTTACTTGCACTTTTTTTTGCATCTCTCCATCGTTTAGCCATGAAAAGCTTAGTTCCCTCTACTTCCAGGTTTAATAGCAACTGATCCCTCTTTACACATTGGACAATCTTCAGGAGAATACATCTCAAAAGTAAAGTCTTCTAGTGCAAAAAGTGGTAAATTTGTTGGTAATTTACAATTTATCTTAGAATCAATGCTACAACCGTATCTTGTACAAAAACCTCTATTAGCAAGTGCCGCATATCCTACAATTTCACCACCATTGGCTTCAACTTGATTTGCGGCTTCTAATGCACTTCCTCCTGTTGTAATAATATCTTCACATATAAGATATTTTTCACCTTCTTGTACTTCAAAACCTCTTCTTATAGTCATCTGTCCATCTACACGTTCAGCGAAAATAAATCTTACATTAAGAGCAGTTGCTAAAGCAAAACCTGCTATTAAACCACCTAAAGCTGGTGCACATATTGCATCAACTTTTATTCCACTTGCTTTAATTTGTAAAGCTAGAGCTTCAGCTAATAGCTTTGCTATTTTTGGATCTTCTAATACTTTTGCACTTTGTAAATAAAATTTTGAGTGATTTCCAGAGCTTAATTTAAAATGTCCTTCTAAAAGTGCTGAAGAGTCTTTATATATTTGTTCTACATTCATACTATAATATCAACCTATATTTTCATTATTTCAGCATCTTTTGCTTTAAACATATCATCAGATTTTGCTACATAATTATCTGTTATTTTTTGAATTTCATCTTGAGCTTTTTTAGATTCATCTTCTGTTATCTCTTTATCTTTTAAAAGTTTTTTTACTTTATCATTTGCAGATTTTCTAATATTTCTGATAGCTACTTTTGCATTATCAGTCATAGTTTTTGCACCTTTAACAGACTCTTTTCTTTGATCTTGTGTCATAGGTGGGAAAAATAATTGTACAGATTCTCCATTGTTATTTGGATTTACACCTATATTTGCTTCATTTATAGCTTTTTCTATATCACCAACTAAGTTTTTTTCCCATGGTGAAATATTTATTGTTGTAGCATCTGGTGCTAATATTGTTGCAACTTGAGAAAGTGCTGTTTGTGTACCATAATAATCTATTGTTATATTATCTAAAATTGTTGTTTGAACTTTACCTGTTCTTAGTGTTGAGTAATCTCTTCTTAAAGCCTCTAAAGACTTTTCCATATGTTCTTTTGTTTCTTCATAAATTTCATTTACCATTTATTTCTCCTTACTTATTTTATTTAATACGTTATTTGATATTGTGAAAACATCACTACCTAATATAACTCTTGTTCTTGCTTTTTTTAGATAAATATTTAACTTTTCATCTACTATTCCATCTTTTACAGGAACATCTCTCCAACCCTCTTTTGTTATATACAATTTAAGTTTTTTATATTTTTTATCAACTTTTGCATGAACTCTTTTCAATACACCATTTTTAGGGAATTCTAAAGGTTCATACCACTGTACATCAAAAGTTTTATATCTTAACTTATGATTGATATTTACATCTCCTACTAAAGCTACTCTAGGAATATCGTAAATATTAGTTTTACTAGTTACAGAACCTGTATTTTGATTTAAAATAGATCTAAAATCAAAATTATCTTTTAAAACCTCTGTAACTTTTTTTGTATATTCTCCATATGGATATACATATATCTCTGGTTTAAATCCAAGTTCTTTAGTAAAATCATCATAAGCTTTTTTAGTATCTTCTATTATTTCAGAAGTAGTTAAATTTTGAAGTCTTGGATGTGAAAAAGAATGTAATCCTATAGAACCATACTTTGAAGACTCTTTTATCTCTTTCCATGTCATAAAATCACTATATTTTTTATTGGTGGCTTCCACATAAACATTTAAATTAAAAGGATAATTATATTTTTTAAAAATTTCTAAACCATTTGTATAAAAGCTTTTATAGGCATCGTCTATTGTTAAAGCTACCCAATTAGAAGGAACTTTTTCTTTTTTTTCTAACTTTGTAAGAATATCTTCAATAGCTACAACTTTATAATTATTGTTTTTAAAGTACTCAAACTGTCTTGTTAATTCTTCTATTGAAGTATTTGCACTTGGATATCTGTCATCACCAAATCTATGATAAACAAATATATGAGCATTAGCAAAAGTTAGAGAAAATGAGATTATTAGAAAAAATAAATATCTCATTTTACTTTACTGAACTATTTTAAAGCTGGTGCAGCTGGTGCACTTTGCGGTGTTGGTAAACTAGGAGGAGCTGGTGGAGTTGGTGCAGCTGGTGCACTTTGCGGTGCTGTAAAAACAGGAGAAGCTGGTGCAGAAACTGGTGCATTTGGCACTAACTTATTTATTTGTACCTCATCTACAACACTCTTTGAATTTTCTTGATTATATAAATATCCTAAAATATAAAGTATTTAAAACAATTGCTATACCCAATGCAAACGTAATTTTTGTTAAAAAATTAGCAGGACCTTTTGCCCCAAACATTGATTCATTACTTCCACTGTAAGCACCAAGACCCATACTTGAACTTTTTTGAAGTAAAATCACAATTGCAAGTAAAACTGCTAAAATAAATTGTATTATTAATAATGTTGATGTCATATTAACCCTTAAACTAAAATGGCTAGAATTGTACCTGATTTTAAATTAAATTTAAGTTAAAACAAATACTAGCAAACTTAATAGCTTAATTATGAGTAACTATACATAAAATTTGTAAAAACTTTAACTAAAACAATTGAACTATAATTTTGTATATTAAAAGATATATTGTTCTCTTTTTGGTCTCTAAGCTTTTTACATTAATAAAAGTTATAATAAACCTCATTTTATAGATGAATATCTATATACTTTCACTTCTAAATAGTTTAAATATATGACTTCTGTAGCAATTTGTAATTAATTTTATTAAAAATTGACCAATAGTCTTAAAATTGACATTTTCTAAGTTTACTATAAGATTTAATTGTTACAATTTTCTTTCAAGTATAATTTTTACTTATAAATAATTCCAGTTTATTTGAATTATTAGTAAATATTATTAAACTATACTTTTAGGAGAATATATGTTAAAAAAATTAACAATAGCAATCACAGCGGCAACAGTAGTAGGTACTTCATTATATGGGGCAAACGTTGAGGGGATGAACTTTTACAAGCAAGTTAAAAGTTATAAAAAAGGTGAGCTTAAAAAAGCTAATAGAAATGCATCTGTAAAAGAAGCTTTAGCAGCTGTTAAAGCTAAAACTGGTTTAATTTTAGACTTTAGATCAGAAGATGAAAAAAATGCTGGTAAAATCCCTGTTGCACATGAAATTAGAGCAGACCACTTTACAAAAGAGCTTGATGCAGTTATTAAGAAAAATAAAATTAAAAATATAGATACTGTTTATCTTGTATGTAGAACAGGTTCAAGAGCAGCATATCAAACTATGGCATGGGATGGTTTAATGGCACATATTCAAAAAACTAAACCAAATTTCAATATTGTAGCAAAAACTTTAAGTTTAAAATCTTACGCTGAATCTTGTAATGGAATTGAAAGTTTAGAAGATAATACAAAAAATACACATTTAGCAAAGAAAAAAATCAACTTAAAACTTGCAACAGATGGACTTTATTACTCTGATAAATGTACAAATGTAAAATTTAAATAAACTTCTAGTTTAGGCTTTATTTAAATAAAAATATAATAAGTTACGTAAACTTTAAACCCTCATTTTTCTAAAATGAGGGTTTTTTATTTTGTAAAAATCAAATTCTTTTCATAATTTTAGCTTAATTTTAATTTAATTTTAAGAAATTTAGATATAATGATATATTAATCAAGTTTTGAAAGGATAATTATGGATATAGTAACTGATAACTTTGACAACATGTCAATCAACCAAATATACTCACAATTGTCTCAAAAATATGCTCAACTTGATAAAATTGAGCAAAAAGAGAACGTAGAAAATGTATCAAAAAAAGATTACATAGAACAAACTTCTAAAGCAGAAAACTATGATGAAAAAGATTTTGAAAGAGTACTTGAGAAGTTCAAAAAAGCTGATGCACAAATAAGATCACATGAACAAATTCATGCAACAATTGGTCAAACAACAGCACCTATATCATATGACTATCAAAAAGGTCCTGATGGCAAGATGTATGCTGTTGGTGGTCATGTAAGACTTGATACATCACTACCTGATGAACCTAAAGCAGCTGCTTTTAAACTTGATATGTTACAAAGAGCTGCTTCAGGTCCTATAGATAGTAGTGCTTCTGATAACACTATAGCAAACCAATCTAATCTTAATAAGATTTTACTTCAAATAAAAGGTGAAGAAAATGCAAGTTAACAATAATTTAAATACAATGATGCAACTTGAGAAAAGATTAGAAGAGAGTGCTAATGAACTATCAAAACTTAATCTTGATAATCAACAAACAGATAATAAAAAGCAACAAGAGATGAAAAAAGAGGTTACAATAGAAAAAGAACTTCCAAAAGATGTTGATGTAGCCAAAGAACTTGTAAAACAAATAGAAATACCTATAGCATATACTGCAAATGCAGAAGTAATATCTACACAAAATTCTACAACTAAAACTCTTTTAGACATAAAAGCATAATCGACACTTAAATAAATCAATGGAAATTATAAATAATATAGTAGATTTAAAGACTACTTTAAAAAAACATTTTAACAATAAAAGTATTGGCTTTGTTCCTACTATGGGAGCATTACATGAGGGTCACCTTTCACTTATTAATCAAGCAAGACAAAATAATGATATAGTTGTTGTCTCTATTTTTGTTAATCCTACACAGTTTTTAGCAAATGAAGACTTAGATAAATATCCCAAAAAAGATCAATCTGATAAAAAAATATGCCAATTAGCAAAAGTTGATTATCTATTTATGCCAGATATTAATACTATGTATGAAAAAGATGAGATACTTATTAAAGCACCTAAAGCAAAAGGTTTTATACTTGAAGGTGAAAAAAGACCAGGTCATTTTGATGGAATGTTACAAATTGTATTAAAACTATTTAATATAGTAAATCCAACTAATGCTTACTTTGGTAAAAAGGACGCTCAACAATTAAGTCTTATAAATCAAATGGTTAAAAACCTTTACCTTGATATTAATATCGTAGAATGTGATATAGTAAGAGAACTTGATGGTTTAGCAATGAGTAGTAGAAATATTTATCTAACAAAACCACAAAGAGAACAATCTTTATATATATCAAAATCTCTAAAGAATGCCGCAAAATCTATAGGTGCAGGACAATTAAATTGTAAAATATTAATAGGTCAAATTCAAGATATTTTAAAAGAACAAAAGATGCAAATAGAGTATATAAAAATAGTAAATAGAGACTTTAAATTGATTGATAATATTCAAATTAAAAATAGTATTATACTTATTGCTGTAAGAGTTGGTTCTACTAGATTAATTGATAATATTTGGATTTAATATATATCTTGCTAAAATAGGCTTAATATAAAGGGGATTCCATGTTCAATAAATATATAATTAGTTTAATTTTAAGTATTTCTTTTCTTAACTTTGCACATGCAGATGAGAACAATAATGTGGATTGTCTTATATTAGAAGATGAAAACTCTATTATATGTAAGTATACTTTAGTAAGAGTTGATTATGAAAAAACTATCCAAATACAATGGATAGAACCTGATAATAGAGTTACAAGAGAAAGAAATATGATAATACCTCCACACCATGGTTCAATATATGATTATAGATATGTTGAGGGTAGAACAAAAGGTATTTGGACATTTAAAGTAATAGATGGTGAAAAAGAATACACTACAAATTTTACTATAAAATAAAATCTCTTATATAAATGCATTCTAAAAGTGGTAGAAATAAAGTTGCTATTATAGGTGCAGGAGCATCTGGTCTTACAAGCTCAATATTTCTATCACAAAAAAATTTTGATGTTACCATATATGAAAAGAACAATAAAGTTGGAAAAAAACTTTTAGCCACTGGTAATGGAAGATGTAATGTAACTAATGAAAACATATCTTTAAAAAACTTTTATACCCATGGTGATAAATCAACCATAAAACAAATATTAAACTTATTTGATTATCATAAATGTAAAAAACTATTTAGTAATATTGGTGTTGAATTAACCAAAGGTGAAAATGGAAGAATGTATCCAATGTCACAAAACTCATCAAGTGTTGTTGATAGTTTAGAATATGAAGCTCTTAGAAATGGTGTAAAAATAAATCTTAATAGCGAGATATCAACTATTAAATATATCAATAATACGTTTATATTAAATGATGAATACAAATTTGACAAACTTATTATTGCAACTGGTAGTATAGCTATGCCAAAGCTTGGTAGTAGTAATAGTGGATATATATTTGCAAAACAATTTAATCATAAAACCATAGAACCTTTTGCATCATTAGTTCAATTAGTAAGTGATAATAAAAATCTTGATATGATAAGTGGTGTTAAAATTGAAGGTTTAGTAAATAATATCAAAGGAGATATACTATTTACAAAGTATGGTTTATCTGGTTCTGCTATTTTAGATATAAGTAGAGATATATCATATAAATTACAAAATGAAAAAAATACCAAAGTATCTGTAGATATTCTCCCATCATTTTCTAAAGATAAACTTGTAGAGATATTATCAAATAGAGTTAAAACTTTAGGACACAAAGATATAAACTTATGGTTAGATGGTATTTTAAATAAAAAACTAGCAAGATATATAATACAAACATCTAATATAGCAAATAATATTAAATATGCTAAATTTTTAAATAAAAAAGATATACTAAAAATAGTCCATACTATTAAAAATCTTCAATTTAATATAGTTGATACAAAGGGCTTTGAAACTTGTGAAGTATGTGCAGGTGGAGTAGAGATAGAACAAATAAATTTAAAAACCATGGAATCTAAACTACAAAAAAGTCTTTATTTTATAGGTGAAGTTTTGGATATAGATGGTGACTGTGGAGGATATAATCTTCACTGGGCTTGGGCAAGTGCATATACAGCAGCTAATGCAATAATAGAGGAAAACATATGAAAATAATATATAGTTTAATATTAGGATTATTAATTTCAGGATGTACAAAAGCTTCAAATATAACATACAACTCTACAACAGATAAAAAAGCAACTACTCAACTTTATGAGAATGAACAGTGTAAATATTTTGCTGGTCCATTTGAAGTACAAGGAAAACTTAATATAGACCAACTTGTAGAAGATACTATCAAAAAAGCTAATGAAGATGGTCTTTATGGAAATGAGATGGTAAATATAAAAGTTAAAAAAGGTGGTTATGTATCACCTTTTGTCTCAAAATACTGTATACATATTGAAGGTAATATTGTTTATAGAAAAAAGTAACTTCTAATTTAATATAGCTTGCATATCCCAAATTGGCAACATTATTGCAAAGACAAGCCATAAAACTATCAAAGATATCAACAATACTATAAATGGTTCTAAAAAAGATGAAAGATTATTTAAACTCTCACTAAATTTATTTTTATAATAGTTACAAATATCAGTTAATATATCTTCATAGTTATTAGTTTGTTCTGCTGTATAAAGTAGCTTAATAGTTAAATCATCAAATAAATTTGTATTTTTAAAAGAATCTGATATTGATATACCATTTTTTATATTTGAAAGTATATGCAACATATTATTCTTTATATATTCGTTTTCTATTATATTTTTACTATTTAAAATAGCTGTTTGAAATTGATATTTTGATTTTACAATTACAGAGATTAGCAAAAACAATCTATAAAAATAATAATCTTTTAGAACATTACTAAATATAGGTATTTTTAAAATAAAAAACTTATCAAACATAAGTTTTTTACTCTTATATATGGAGAATATCGCAACTATGAGTACCATAAAAAACAGTAAAATCAATAAATAATAATTATAAATAACATCTTTTAATAAGAGTAGTATTTTAGTAGAAAAAGGTATTTTATCTTCTAACATAGTAAAAATAAATTCAAAATTCGGAATAACATATACAAAAACCATAACCATTGCAACAAATAAAGAAAGTATTAAAACCATAGGATATCTAAGGGTTTGCAGTAGTTTTTTTTTACTTTTTGTTGTCTCTTCTAAAATTTGAACTAGTGAATTTATAGATTGTTTTATATTTCCATTTTCTATTCCAAGCTTTAAAAATAGTATAGGAGTGCTTCCTAAATAGTACCCATACCTTTCTAAGGACTTATCAATTGGTGTTGAACTTTTTATAGAATTTTGAATAGTTGTTAAAATATCTATAATTAATTTATCATTTTTTGCCTTTAAAAGTAGGCTTATAGATTCAGATAATGTCAAATTTGAATTTAACATGATACTTAATTGTTTAAACATATTAAATATATTTTGTTTATGATTTTGAAAAAGTTTTATATTTTTGCTGAAACTTTTTTGTTGCTTTATATCAATTATATTTTTAGGAAGTTCTAGTAAATCACTTGATATTTTACCATCAATATTAATAGTTTTATATTTTAATTTTCCATTTTCTTGATATGTAATTTTATATTTCATTTAAACTTTACTATAGTATTCACTAAGTGTTGTTTGCCCTTGTTCTACTAACTCTTTACCACTATATTTTAAAGTTTTATAATCATTTTTATATAAATACTCTTCTATTTTATCAATAGTTTGTCCACTTGAAATCATACTTGATATTTTTGAATCAATATTTAAAACTTCTGCAACTACACTTCTTCCTTTATATCCTGTAAAGTTACAATATTTACAACCAACACTTTTATAATCCTTACTGATATTATCTCTTTCTTTACATTTTTCACATAATATTCTTAAAAGTCTTTGAGATAATACCATTTTTAATGTAGAAGCTATTAAAAACTTTTCTGCTTCAAGATCAAGCAATCTAGTGATTGTCTCAATAGAATTATTTGTATGAAGTGTAGCAATTACTAAATGCCCTGTAAGTGAAGCTTGTATTGCTATTTGTAAAGATTCTTTATCTCTAATCTCACCTATCATTAATATATCAGGATCTTGTCTTAATATATTTTTTAAAATCACATGATAATCCAAATTAATATCATGGTTTATATTTACTTGAATTATTCCATCAAGTTTATATTCTACTGGATCTTCTATAGTTATAATCTTTTTCTCTTTTGTATTTATCTGATTCAACATAGAATATAATGTTGTGGTTTTACCACTTCCAGTTGGTCCTGTTACTAAAACTAAACCTTGAGTTAAAGCTAACGTATCTTTGATACTTTTTAGATTTTTATGTGAAAAACCTAACTCTTTTAAATCTTTTTTAGTATTACCATTATCAAGGATTCTTAAAACTATAGATTCTCCATGTATTGTAGGTAAAGTAGATACTCTCATATCATAATTCTTTTTATTTATATCTCTTGTAATACGTGAGCTTAAGGGAAGTCTACGCTGAGCTATATCTAAATTTCCAAGATATTTAACAATTGAACTAATAATCATATAAAGAGATATATCAAAACGAAAAACTGACTTAAGATTCCATCTATTCTAAGTCTTAATATAACACTTTTTTCTAAACATTCAAAATGTATATCACTAACATTATTAGAAATACTAAATTCCAATACTTTATCTAAAAACTCAATTATATGTGAGTTATCATCATTTATATTTTTATCTTCTAAAGCTAGTGTTGCTAAATCATATAATTGTTTTTTTAAAATATAATGTTTCCATTCAAACTGTAACTGCTGATGTGGTACATTTATAAGTTTTATAGGCTTATTAAATATTTTTATTAAATCATTAACTACTATGTCTTTATTGGATGTTGCTACTACTATAAAAAGTTCTTCATTATGTAATGGCATAATATTATACTCAAATATAATATCTCTATTTATATTATTAAAGATATTATAATCTATATCAAAATCTAATATACTA